>FWPV01003143.1_pt1 | contig 38324 bp, 34 predicted proteins | sample 2228371 | NCBI WGS metagenome assembly FWPV01 (sample SAMEA103939776, study PRJEB20133) | metagenome
TCCATCCAATCCGAGACTTGATGTCGAATCACGATCAACAATGAAAACAGATGGTTGTGAAACGGTAATTTCTAAAAAAAGCGCAGGGGCACAGAATCATGCCCCGTGACCGTCATTCCCGCATGTTTTTGGCGGGAATCCAAGCCGGCGCCATTACTGGATTCCCGCCTGAAGCCTGCGGGAATGACAGAATGAAGCCAGTGTGGGACCGCAAAGCCACCCACAGTGAGTAACCCCGACTTGCGGCGACGCCTGAAGCTGCGGCAGCCAGGTTTGCGGTGGGTTGCGGCGCAAAAAGACGCGCCTCCGCCCACCCTACGCAACCCCGACAGGGGCGGAGGATGGCACAAAAACGTTATTTCCCCGGCCCGGCAGCCACGCTTTGTTACAATTTGGTCGCTTTTGCAGACCCTGGAGCCGGCGTGGTTGGCTGAGCCATGCGGGGGTGGGTGCGCCGCGCGGCCGTGATCCGGCACATGAACCCTGGACCTCACCCGCACCCACCGCCATCGCCCTGGCAGCCGGCCCCCTTGGCACAGCCGCCGCGTCGCCGCTGCTTGAGGGCTTCGGGGCTTCCGCCGTGATAGATGACCTCGAGGCCCGATTCGATAAAGCCGCTCATCTCGACCGGCAGGACTCCGGCGGCCTCAAGCGCCTGCCGCGGATTGTCGCCGATGCCGCTGACCAAAAGCGCCCGGCAATCCGCCACCAGCTCGGCCAGTTGCTGCCATCTGCGCATTCCGGTGCCGGCTTTGGGCGTTGCGCGCACCTCGACCAGTTGGTAGCCGTCGCCGTTTTCGCCCCAAATCTGCAGATGGGTCGCCTCACCCAGATGCTGATTGACCAAAATCCCTTCCAGAGTGGCCACCGCAACGTAAGGCCGGTTCTTTGCGGCCGGCAGCAGTTTGGAGCACTTTCTCAGGCAGCCGCTGAATTCCGCCGATCGGTCCTCCCCCAGCAGGCCGACGGCGTCCGCCCGGCAGCGGGTGCAGTGGCGCATCTGCGGAAGATGCCGTTCGGCGGTCGCGCGCACCCCGTCGAGCATTTCCCGATCGGGTTCGGGAATATGTTCGAAGACCGTGTCGGCGTTGGGGTACATGGGCATGCAATTGAGCAGATCCACGCCCAGCTCCTTCATCTTTCGCGCCACCTCCTCGGCATGGTGATCGTTGATGCCGGGGATGACGATGAAGTTCACCTTGACCACGATCCCCCGCGCCTTCAAGCCGCAGATCGATTCCAGTTGCCGCTGCAGCAGCAACTCGGCCGCCTTGACGCCGCGGTAGATGACCTTGCCGTCGCGCACCCAGGCAAAGATCTTCTCGCCGATGGCGGGATCGACCGCATTGACGGTTATAGTGACATGGGAAACGCCGATTGCCGCCAGTTCGTCCAGATGCGGCGGCAGCCCCAGCCCGTTGGTGGCAAGACAGATGAGCAAGTGAGGGAATTTCTCGCGCACCCGGCGCAGTGTATCGAGCGTCTCGGGGGCGTTGGCAAACGGGTCGCCGGGCCCGGCGATGCCCACCACGCTGATTCGCGGCTCTCTTTCCAGCACCTCCTCGAGGTAGGCGACGGCCTGCGCCGGCGAAAGGACGCCGCCGGCCACCCCCGGGCGGCTTTCATTGACGCAGTCGTATTTACGGTTGCAGTAGTTGCACTTGATGTTGCACCTGGGCGCCACCGGCAGATGAATTCGTCCGCATTCTCCCTTCACTTCAGCATTGAAGCACGGATGTCGAGTGAGGTCCAACCTGGCAGTCATGTTCCTATCCTTCTACATGTAGCCGTAGCCAACGGGTGAATTTTCCTGTTTGGCGTCAAGCAGTGCGTTGACAATTCGATCGAACAGCTCCTGCGCCCCGCGATAGCCCAGATGGAGCAACCTCTGGCCGCCGAACCGGTCGTGGATGGGAAATCCGACCCGAATGAGCGGTATGCCGAAACGGCGGGCCAAATGGTAGCCTTTGCTGTGGCCGAGCAGCAGGTCCGGCGAGAGGCTTTCCGCCTCCTCGGCGATTTCATAGAAATCGACCCCTTCACGGATGATCGGCAGCTCCGGCAGGATGCCGTCATTGACGTCCTCGATGGCTTCCCGCAGACGGCCGCTTTTGCCGCCGCTGGCGCACAGCAGCGGTTTCACGCCGATCTCGAGCAAAAACGAGGTGAGCCCAATCACCAAGTCCTCCTCGCCATAGACCACGGCGCCCTTGCCGAAAGTGTACTTGTGCCCGTCCACGTAGGCATCGATCAGGCGGCCGCGCTCCAGAGCGTGCTTTTCGGGCGTCTCGACCCCGGCCAGAAGCTGCAGCACCTCGAACAGGCGGTCGCTCTCGCGCAGCCCGATGGGTGTGCCCAGGCGGTGCAACGGCACCTGAAAGCGAGTTTCGAGCAGCCGGCCGGCGCTCTCATGGCCAAACAGGGTGCGCCCCAGTTCGAAGGTTGCCCGCGAGCACCCCATCCGCGCGATTTCGGCCAACGGCGTTCCCCCATCGGGGATTTTCCGGTAGTCATCGAGCGCAGGACCATCGAGGGTTTCCGAAATATCCGGCAAAACGATTGTGGGAATGCCGAAATCCGCCATAATTTCCTGCAAATAGCGCACATCGGCAGGCGATGTGAAACCCGGCAGCAGGTTGACGGCGGACCTCCGGCCGGCATCTTCCGGGCATTCCGCCAGCTGCTCGACCACCGCGCGCACGGCGGCATGAAAGCCTTCCATGTGAGTGCCCGAATAGCTCGGTGTGGCCACGTTGACGATGGCCGGCAGGTCCTGGTGCGCCGTCCCCTGCTCCGCCATTTCCCGCTTGAACGTGCGCAGGATCATGGGCACGTCATCGCCGATGGTTTCCGTCAGGCAGGTCGTGGCCACCCCGACCAGCCGGGCACCGAATTTTTTCATGACGTTTTGTAAGCCCTGCTTGAGGTTTGCCTCGCCGCCGTAGACGGCATGCTTTTCGCCAAGCGATGACGAAGCGATGTCCATGGGTTCGCGAAAGTGGCTGATGATGTAGCGCCGCATGTACGTGGCGCAGCCCTGCGAGCCGTGCAAAAACGGCACGGCGCCCTCGATCCCGCGGAAAGCCAGGCAGGCGCCCAGCGGCTTGCACAGCTTGCAGGCGTTGGTGGTCGAGATATAAGGAGAACTGTAATCGCTCATGGCTTTCACCTACTGACTTTGTAGTTTTCCAACCTTCTTACGTTTTCAACTGCCGGCAAACCGCTCCTCTGCGAGCGTTCTCGACCGTCGCGGCACAAAGCGCCACACGGGGCTCATCACCGAGGTGTAGACCTCACGGGCGAAGTTGAACATGCCCACGAACCCTTCCAGAGGCTCCTTGCGCTCATGATTGTGATCGCAGAAACCGACCCCGAGCTTGTAGGCGATGGGCCTCTCCTTGACCCCGCCGACAAAAATGTCGACGTCTTTTTCCTTGAGAAACGAGGATAGCTCGAGGGGATTGGAGTCATCCACGATGATGGTCCCCTCGTCGGTGATTTCGTGCAGCTCCTGGTAGTCTTCGGCGGTGCCGGTCTGCGAACCGACCAGCACCACCTTCATACCGAGCAGTCGAAAGGCCTTGACCAGCGAAAAGGCCTTGAACGCTCCGCCTACATAAATGGCTGCTTTCTTGCCCCGCAGCGCCTGGCGGAATTCCTTCAACTGGGGAAGGAGCACCGAAAGCTCCTCGTGCACCAGTTCCTGAGTGCGCGATAAGACGTTAGAGTCCTGTTTTTCAAAAAAGCGCGCCACCGCATAGAGCGACTCGGCCATGTCCTCGACGCCGAAATAGGAGACCCGGATGAAGGGCGTGCCAAACTTTTCCTGCATCATTTTCGCCAGGTCCATGGTGGCGCCGGAGCATTGCACCACATTCAGAGCGGCCCCGTGGGCCCGCCGAAGGTCGTCCACCCGGCCGTCCCCGGTGATGTTGGCGACGGTTTCGATGCCCATCCGCTGGAAGTACTCGCGGATGATCCAGATTTCCCCGGCCAGGTTGAAATCCCCCAGGATATTCACGCTGAGAGGGGAAATGCCGCTGACATCGCCCGTTCCGACCAGTTCGAACATGGCTTTGCAGGCGGCGTGGTAGCCCGCCCGCTTGTTGCCCTTGAACCCTTCCGACTGCACCGGAATGACCGGCAGCTCTTTTTCCTTGCTCACCCGCCGGCACACGGCCGCCAGGTCATCGCCGATGATGCCGACAATGCAGGTGGAATAGACGAAAGCGGCCTTCGGCCCATGGCGGTCGATGAGCTCGATTAAGGCGCGATGGAGCTTTTCCTCGCCGCCGAAGATGACGTCCTTTTCCTGCAGGTCGGTGGAAAAACTCAGCCGATGCAGTTCCGGGCCCGACGACAGCGCCCCGCGGATGTCCCAGGTGTAGGCGGCGCAGCCGATGGGGCCGTGCACCAGATGGAGCGCATCGGCGATGGGGTAGAGCACCACCCGCGAGCCGCAGAAAACGCAGGCCCGCTGGCTGACGGCGCCGGCCAGACTGTCGCGGTCGCAGGCCAGGCGATAGGGCTGCTCCCCTTTGCGATGAATCTGGTCTTCTCGCTCTTCGAATATAAGCTGTGATTCGTTGCTCATGACGTTCTGTCCTGTGTCGAAAGCGGGTGGAAAAATCTTCGTTCAACTCAGCAGGTAGCTTTCCGCCGCTTTCCCTTGCTCGAGGGCGTCCAGTATTTCGTCGACGACGCCCTCATCGGTCACTCCCCCATACCAATAGCCCTGCGGATAAACGACTATGACGGGGCCTTCCTCGCAATACTTGAGGCAGCCGGTGCTGGAAACCATGGCGTCCAGGCCGCGGTCGGCGATTTCTTCCTCGATGTAGGGGATGAAATCGAGCGAGTTCTTCTTCATGCATTTTCCCTTCGCTTCGGTGCCGCGAAAGCTGCAGCAGACAAAGATGTGATGTTGTGGCTTGGGCATTTTTTTCTCCTTCTACATGACCAGTTCGAAGCGTTCCTCGGGTGCGTCCCGGTCCATGCGGTCGAGCAGCGCATCGAGGATTTTTTCCAGCAGGCGCAATCCGCCTCGGTATCCCACGGTCGGCAAATAACTGTGGCCGACCCGGTCCAGAATGGGGAAGCCAAAGCGAACCAGGGGGATGTCCTCGTCCCGGGCGATGTATTTCAGATAGGTGTTGCCGATCAGCAGGTCCACCGGCTGGTTTTTCACCCACTGGTGAAACAGCAGCATGTCGCCGCCCACGCGCACGTTGACCGCGTGGGGCACTGCCGCGGTGATTTCCCTGATGCGCTGTTCAAACTTCTTCCCCGGTGTGCCGGTGACGATGTGGATTGGCTGCATATCGATGGAGACCAGGAAATCGGTGAGCGCGATCAGCTGGTCCGGATCGCCCACCAGGCCGACCTTTTTGCCGTAAAAGTACTGATGCATGTCGGTCATCACATCCAGTAGCTGGCCACGTTCGATATTGATGGAATCGGGCACGTTGACTCCGGCGATTTTGCGCAGGGCGTCGACGAACAGGTCGGTTTGCCGCAGGCCGATGGGCAGATCGAGGATTTCACACGGCACCTTGCATTTGCCGTCCAGCGCGCGGGCCGCCGGGCCCGAAGCCAGCCGCCCCAGGGCGATGGTGGCGCGGCTGTCGCCGGTCTTGATCAGCTCCTCGATGGTCACGCCGCCGTTGGGAAACATCTGGTAGCGGCCGGTCTGTGGTCCATTCAAGACATTCGAGGTATCGGGGAACAGGATGGTGCGGACCCCCATCTCGTTTGCCAGGCGCCGGATTTCCCGCATGTCGCAGGGCTCGACATAACCGGGAACGATGTTGACCACATCCTCCCGCCGCCCGGTGGACTGAGCGAAGTAATCCACCATGGCTTTGGTCATATTGGCAAAACCGGTCACATGCGAACCCGCGTAGCTGGGGGTGTTGGCGTGGATGACGTACTTGCCGGTCGGCACCTTGCCGTCGTCCTTGGCTTTGGCGGCGATCTGCACAATGTCGTCGCCGATGGTTTCAGACAGGCAGGTGGTGTGCACCGCAATCACATCGGGCTCATAAATGGTGAATATGTTGTCGATGGCCTGCAGCAGGTTGGCCTGCCCGCCGAACACCGAAGCCCCTTCGGTGAAGGAGCTGGTGCCGGCCATCACCGGCTCCTTGTAGTGGCGGGTCAGGGTGCTCCGGTGGTAGGCACAGCATCCCTGCGAGCCGTGGCTGTGCGGCAGACAGTTGTGGATGCCGAGCGCCGCATACATGGCGCCGATCGGCTGGCAGGTCTTGGCCGGGTTGACGGTCAGCGCCGTCCGCTCGGTGATCTCTTTTGGCGTATGTCGCAATAACATCGCGCGTTCCTCTCTTTCTCAATCAATCCCAGGCGTATTTGGCGGCCAGCTCCGGGTTTTTCTCCCAGGGCGGCTTCAGGTAGCTCCAGACTTTGCTGTTCACCATGCGGTCGATTTCCCGGTAGAAATTGACGGCCCCGCGGAAAGCCGCATAAGGTCCGCCCGAGTCGTAACTGTGCAATTGCTTCATGGGAATGCCGCTTTTCTGAACGGCGTACTTTTCCTTGATGCCGGCGCAGAAGATGGCCGGTTTGTAAATTTCGATGAGTTTTTCCGTCTCGTACTGGCTGATGTCGTCGATCACCAGTTTGCCGTCACCCATCTCCGCCATCATGCCGTCGTAATCCTTGAAGCGGAAGCCCTGCTCCTGCAGCCGCGCGAGATCCCCGGCCGGCTTGCGCGGGCGAAAGCGGGTCGGGTCGGGATGGACTTCAAGCTCTTCGATGTTGCGGCTGTCGGCGTCGACCTTGATGTTGGGCAACACCCGCCTGCCCTCGTAGTCGTCCCGATGGGCGAACTCGTACCCGGCGGAGATGGTTTCCATGCCGATCTCAGCAAACAATTCCTGATAGTGGTGAGCGCGCGAGCCGCCGACGAAGAGCATCGCCAGCTTGCCCTGGCACCTGGCCTTGACCTCTTCCCGCACCTTTTCGACGGCGGGCATCTCGCGGGCGATCACTGCCTCCACCTTGTCCATCAGCTCCTGGTCTTCAAAGTAGCGGGCGATCTTGCGCAGTGACTTGGCGGTCGCCTCGGCGCCGATGAAATTCACCTTGATCCAGGGGATGCCGAATTTGGTCTCCATCATTTCCGCCACGTAGTTGATGGAGCGGTGGCACATGATGAGGTTGAGGTCGGCGGTATGCGAATTGGCGAACTGGTCGATGGTCGAGTTGCCGCTGAAGGTGGAAACGAGGGTGATGCCGCATTCCTCGAAGATCCGCTCGATTTCAAAGGCATCGCCGCCGATGTTGTATTCGCCCAGCAGGTTGAGCTTGAACTTGCCTTCGCGCACCGTGTCGTCGAGCCCCACCACGTGAGTGAAAATGCCGTTGTTGGCGATGTGGTGTCCGGCCGACTGGCTGACTCCCTTGTAGCCTTCGCAGCTGAAGGCGAAGACATTGATGCCCAGCTTTTCCTTCATTTCCCGGGCGACCTGGTGAACGTCATCGCCGATCAGCCCCACCGGACAGGTGGAAAAGATACTGATGGCCTTCGGCTTGAAGATGTCGTAGGCCTCCTGGATGGCCTGCCGCAGTTTCTTTTCGCCGCCGAAAATAATCTCTTCGTCCTGCATATCGGTCGAGAAACAGTAGGTCATGAAGTTATGGTCATCGGGACCGTTGGGCCGGGTCTGGTTGCGGCGCGTGAGCCAACTGTAGAAACCGCAGCCGATGGGACCGTGGGTGAGGTTGACGATGTCCCGGGTCGGTCCCAGCACCACGCCCTTGCAGCCGGCGTAGGTGCAGCCGCGCTGGGTGATGATGCCGGGAATGGTGCGCACATTGGACTGAATTTCCGGGACTTGGCCGCACTCGTCCACTTTGTTGATAACGATCTGTTTGGCCCGCTTGCGAGCCACCTTTACCGGATATTTCTGGATGAGCTCCTGTTTCACGTCCTCCGGCTTGATCTCACAAACCTCGTCGGTGTCCAGGTTGAAGCATCCTTCAAGCAATGCCGCCATTTGCATCTCCTTTGAGCCGAACGGCTGGCGACTGCAGCCGCCTGCCAGCGCAGCCTGATTCATCAAACCACTTCATCGAGCACCCGGTCGCCGCTTTCGCCGGTCCGCACCCGGAGGGCGTCCAGCACCGGCAGGACAAAGATTTTGCCGTCGCCCGACTTGCCGGTCTTGTTCACGCGCATGATGGTTTTGACCGTCTTTGCCACCAGCTTGTCCGGGACCACGATGAACAGAATTCTCTTGGGGATCAGTCGATTGCTTTGCCCCAGCTGGGCGACGGCTTCCTCGTAGCCCTTTTCCGCCCCTTCCAGCAGCTTCAGGTCGACCAGCCCCTTGCCGCGGCCGAGGGCATCCCGGGCGGTGATGGAGGAAATGCCCGCGTCCGAGAGGGCTTTTTTGGTCTTGTTCATCATGTTGATGCGGACAATGGCCATGATCTCCTTCATAGCTTCACCTCTTCGGGCTCTCCCGAGGGGGTCTCGCGGATGCCGGAGCTGATGGTGTAGACTTCATCGACCGGAGAGACGAAAATCTTGCCGTCGCCGTAAGCGCCCTTCTCGCCGGTCCGCGCCGCCTTCATGATGGTTTTCACCACAAACTCCTTGTCCTGGTCCTTCACCACCGTGAGCAGCAGCTCCTTGGGGATTTCGTCATAGGTGATCTCGCCGATCTTGATTCCGCGCTGCTTGCCGCGCCCGACCACGGACATCTTGGTGACCGCCGGGAACCCCGAGTCCATCAAGGCGGCGAGCACATCATCGACTTTTTCCGGCCGTACAACTGATCTGATCATTATCATGATGTTCTATCCTTCCCTTCTCCGCAGGCCTTCCATTCACCAGGCCCACTGCCGACTAACCTTCTCACCTGCTGTCTGGCCTCTCTCAATTGGCGATGCCGTGCTGGATCAGCAGCTTCTCGAGCTCATCCGTGTGCATCGGCTTGGGAATCACATGCATCTCGTTTTCTTCGATCTTTTTTGCGAGAGTGCGGTATTCATCCGCCTGGGAGTGCTCCGGGTCGTACTCGATGACCGTCTTGCGGTTGATTTCGGCCCGCTGCACCATGTTGTCGCGCGGCACGAAATGGATCATCTGGGTGCCCAGCTTTTTGGCGAACGCCTCGATCATAGCCTGTTCGTTGTCCACCTTGCGGCTGTTGCAGATGATTCCCCCAAGCCGCACACCACCGGCTTCGGCGAATTTCACAATGCCTTTGCAGATGTTGTTGGCGGCGTACATGGCCATCATTTCCCCGGATACGACGATGTAGATCTCCTGCGCCTTGCCTTCGCGGATGGGCATGGCGAAGCCGCCGCAAACGACGTCGCCGAGCACGTCGTAAAAGGCGTAGTCCAGTTCCTCGCTGGACGCATAGGCCCCGAGCTGCTCGAGCAGGTTGATCGAGGTGATGATGCCGCGGCCGGCGCAGCCGACGCCTGGCTCGGGACCGCCCGACTCGACACAGATCACGCCCTTGAAACCCACCTTGCGGATGTCTTCCAGCTCCACGTCCTCGCCCTCCTCGCGCAGGGTGTCGAGCACCGTGTTTTGGGAGAGCCCGCCCAGCAACAGCCGAGTTGAATCTGCTTTGGGATCGCAACCCACCACCATCACCTTCTTGCCCATCTCCGCGAGGCCGGCCACCGTGTTCTGAGTTGTCGTGGATTTCCCGATTCCGCCTTTGCCGTAAATCGCTACTTTTCTCATTGCCTGTTTCCTCCTGATCATATGTGGTGTTGCGGGGGTATAAGGCACGGACTGTGCCAGATGCGCCCAGGAACCGTTTGGCAGCGGCTATCTGTCTGAAATTAAGTGCATACTTATTTTAGCGTGGGGCATTGGGGGGAGCCCGAAAGGGATTGCCGCTCCTACATAAACGTCGAGGGCACCCTACATTATTGTAGGCATCCAGCTTGCGCGCCGAAAAACCTCATTGCAGCTAGGATGTGATGAAATACCTGCCCGGTTGGCCCGAGGCGAATCCCTTTGCCAAGGCCGAAAGACAGGAATCGGAGGAACATCCCCGGCATATTCCGCCGGCAGAGGATTTCTGGAAGGTATTTGACCTGACGTCCGGCCAGGACCGGGTCATGCTCACCGCTTACCTGCATACGGCCGCCAGGAAAACGGAGATCTTTCAGCTGATTTGGTCCGATGTGGATTTTGGCAGACACCGGATCAGGTTATGGACCAGGAAGCGCAAGGGTGGTCTGGAAGCCGACCGGATCCCCATGACCCGGGAACTGGAGGAAGCCTTGAAGGAGTGGCATGAGAATCGGACCTCCAAGGATAGTCAATATGTGTTCAACTGCGAAGACACGACACCCTATTGCAAAGGGTACTATGGTAAGCCCTTCGTGCGCAGGTATCACTGGCTGAAGAAACTTTGCGATAAGGCAGGGGTGCCCAGGTTTGGAATCCATACCATAAGGCACCTTTCAGCGAGCATTTTGGATGACAAGAACTGCCCCCTGAGTACCATCCAGTCTCTTCTGAGGCACAAGAGTGCCAATACGACATCGAAGTATATTCACAAATTGCGAGGCTTCAGGGCAGTTCTGGACGATGCATTCAGGAGAGAGCCCTTGCCGACGGCCGCAGCGCCGGAGGTTCGGGAGTTGCCGGAGCCGAAAGCGGCGCCGGCGCAAAATGAAGAAAGCCGCTCCCGGGTTGGTGGCTCAACCAAGGAGCGGCCATATCTGCGGCTCGTTCGATTTCGTTAATCGCGGAACCTCACCTGACGTCGAATTTACACCCGTTTTACACGTAAATTTACACGAAAGGGTCAGGGTCGCTAAGCCGCCACAACTAAGTTGTGGAAATCACTTGGTAGTCCCAACGGGGTTCGAACCCGTGTCTTCGGCGTGAGAGGCCGATATCCTAGACCACTAGACGATGGGACCTTTGTTTGGCTGGGGGACTAGGATTCGAACCTAGGTAGACAGATCCAGAGTCTGCCGTCCTGCCGCTAGACGATCCCCCAGCAAGTCCGCTTAGGATAATCAAGTTGATTTTACAAGTCAAGAGTCTAGGCCGGTGTTACGCTTGTCTTTTGTCTGGCGGATATTCTATAATATTGATTCAGCCCATGAGGACAAAGATTCCTCTCGGAATTACTGCCCTTATCACAGGTTATGAAGCGCCAGGACGTTCCTCCGTCCCCATGGAAAGCGATCAGCCGCTGAGACAGGCACTGCGGGCCAATAAGGGATCAAGGAGAAGAGTCAGATATTTGCTATCCAATACAGATATATTCGAGGTATGCGTGAACTTTCAACCTGCTGCCCATAAGCTGGCCTGGTCGCCGCCCGCCGAGGCAAACGATCCCTATTTGTCCGACCCTGAACAATATCGGTCGAAGATGGCCCAATACATTGATGAAGACGACGCTGAGAACGCGGTCTTTTACCAGGCCCTGCTGTTCGCCCACGAACTTCATGCCGGACAGAAGAGAAAGTCGGGAGACCCCTACATCAGCCATCCCTTTGCCGTGGCGGAAATTCTTGCCCACGAATTGAAGCTGAAAGATCCTCATTTGCTCGCGGCCGCTCTTCTCCATGACGTTGTGGAAGATGTCCCATCAATCCAACTGGAAGATATTCAAGAGCGTTTTGGCGAGGTGGTTGCCGAGTTGGTCGACGGCTGCACCAAATTAACGCGTCACTACCCCAATAAAGCAATTCTCAAGGACTTGACCCACAGTAAGATATTTTTAACCGCCAGTCGCCGTTTGGGAGTCCTCATCATCAAACTGGCCGATCGCCTGCACAACCTTCGCACCTTGCACCACCTGCCGAAACCAAAGCGTCAGCGCATTGCCCACGAGACCATCGAGGTATACGCCCCGATAGCGGCCAAACTCAATATTTTCCCTGTCAAGCGGGAATTGTATCATTTGGCACTTTCCTACCTGTACCCCAAGAAAAGCAAAAAGATTTTGCAGTTCATTCGCGGATTCCGCAGTTCACCGGTGGTCGTTGAGTTCGAAAACGAACTGGAAAAGGCACTCGGGAAGTTTTCCTCGGCTGTAACCATTCGGCCTCGCGCCAAGGGCCTGGGATCATACTACGATCCCATCAAGAAGACCCTGGACATCAGCAACAGCGAAAATCACATGGATTTTGCCGTAATCCTGGATACGCAGGACACGGTGGCTTGCTATTCAGCACTTGGCATCGTGAATTCCATGTTTCCCCCCATCCCGAGGACGCTCAGGGACTTCATCTCCAACCCGAAAATGAACGGCTACCGCAGTTTGCACGTGCGCGTTCACGTTGCCGGCCAGAATTACCTCATCAAAATTCGCACCCCCGAAATGGACGAATTTGCAGCCTATGGGATACTGACGCGATGGAGCTCCGATAAGCCGATGTCGGAAGAACACTGGCAGGAGATCAGCGAACTTTTGCGTAGCATCGGCGAATACGGTGGAGCTGGACCTCAGCGCAAGGCGCTCATTCGCTTGTCGGAGGCCGAGGAAACCTTCGTGTACAGTCCCAAGGGAGACATTTACTACCTGCCCAAAGGGAGCGTGGTACTGGATTTCGCGTACAAGATTCACTCGGAGTTGGGCGATCATTGCAAAGGAGCGCACATCAACAACGAATGGGCCCCGCCCACGCGCGCTCTCAGTGACGGCGATGTGGTGGAAATCGTCACTTCCCCGGAGCCGTATGACGTCGACCCCGAACTGGAAGAATTGTGCAAAACCCCCAAGGCACGCACCGCTTTGAATAAGCACCTGCAGCAGAAGAGGCTGCGCTATGCTCAAGACATCGGCCACCAGATACTGTTACAGGAAATCAAGCGTCATGGGCTGTCGTCAGACATTCTGAAAAATGAGGACACCCGGCTCATCCTCGAATTTCACAACATCAAGAACCTCCCGGAGCTGTTTGTGCGCGTGGGCCAGGATTTGATTTCTCCACACGTCGTGCTCTATTACTTCATCAAGCCGCAAGCGCGAGACAAGGATCAGAACTTCTCGCCCGGCAGGCACTTGTTCACCCACGAACGAAATGTGCTGACGGTCCCGGAACTGGATAGAGGGATTCACAAGTTCGCCCGCTGCTGCAACCCGTTTCCCGGGCAGCAGAACGTTCTGGCGGTACTGAGTGAGCGCGGGATCACCTTTCATCACAGAGATTGCTCCGATTTGCTGGATCGCCACGATCTTGAGCCCCAACGGCTGCTCGAGGTGCATTGGGACGAAGCATCGGTGTGGCGCCGCCCTTTGGTTTTCACTCTGCGCGTTTTTCAGGAAAAAGTACAATCGGTGATCCGCTCATTGGCAAATCTTTTGAACACGAGCGCCCAAATAGAGTACATCGGCCGCGGCACAGACAAGCACAATCAGCCGGTGGTGCTGATCACTGTGAAAATACAAAGCTTTGGTGAGGCGCGCGAATTTTTCAGGTGTCTGCCCACGGATCGCATCACCATCGACAACTATGGTCAGGAAGAAGGTCCGAGGACGATTCATTAGGCAGGGGCCATGAGGTACTGGGTGACAGTCAGTTCAGCGACTGTTTTTCTTGAATTTCCCTGAATACTTTTCTGGCCAGGGCCTGCAGCTTGTCTTTCTTGACCCCGGCAATCTCGGTGAGCAGAAACTGTATCCAAATCCCGCAGAAGAAGGCCAACATGCCTTCGTCACTCGAGAAGACCTCGTTTTTGACATCTTCATCCTCAAAGGAATCCACTGCCAAATCCAGGATACCCGTTCTCAGCTCGCCTGCCCCAAAACTCTTGACGGCCTGCCAGTACAGTTGCTTCATTTCCTGCGCGCACGAGACTATCTCTACCGCTTTATCACAACCTTCGATCAAATTCAGTCGCCTGGCCAAGTGCTTTAACCTCCCTTTGAGCTCCAGCAGATTGCTTGATTTTTCAACCAGTTTGTTTATGCTGTTTGCATAACAGATTTTTCATGATATTGGAAGTCGGCCGAACGATTGAGTTTGGCTCGATATTTTGATATCCTGGCAGCCGTATTGATAGCATTCGATAATGCTGGATTGGACAGGGGATTTGAGATGTGAGCCGTACTTTTCCAGCAGGCAGCCACGATAAAGTAAACATACCATGGTCCCACCCTGCAGGTGTCTCGCTGACCGCCCCAAAAGGCGGTTCTGTATGCAGGAAATGAGGGTAGACGTTTGAAAGGAGTTTAGATGAAATTGAAACATTCCATTTCCAGGTTGAGCCGATGGCATAAGCTAGCGGTGATCGGATGTGCGTTGCTGATTTTGGCCGCCGCGCAGGCGCTTTCCGTCGATCCAGTCTGCAGCCAGCAAGGCCCGCCGTCCTTTGCAGATTTGGCCGAGCAGGTGAAGCACGCCGTAGTCAATATCTCAACCACCCAGGTGCTGCGAGAAAATCCGATGAACAACCCTTTCATGAACCCCAACTCGCCTTTTCGGGAGTTTTTCGGGGACGACTTCTTCAAACGCTTTTTTGGCGATATGCCGCGAGGTGAAATGAAGACCCACGCCCTTGGCTCAGGGGTTGTGATCGATGAAAGCGGCCTCATCCTGACCAACAATCATGTTGTGGAAAAAGCAAGTGAAATAAAAATCAAGCTGGAGAACGACAAAGAGTATGACGCCAAGGTGGTCGGTCGCGATCCCAAAACCGACCTCGCACTCATCAAAGTCGAGGGCGTGAAAGATATGCCCAAGGCAGCCCGCCTGGGGAACTCGGACGCCATTCGGGTCGGTGATTGGGTTATGGCCGTGGGCAACCCGTTTGGACTGGGGCATACAGTGACTTCCGGCATCATCAGCGCCAAAGGGCGGGTGATTGGAGCCGGCCCCTACGATGATTTTCTGCAGACCGATGCGGCCATCAATCCCGGCAACAGCGGCGGTCCTCTGTATAACATGAAGGGTGAAGTGGTGGGAATCAATACCGCCATCGTCGCCCAAGGCCAGGGAATAGGTTTTGCCATTCCCATCAATGTGGCAAAGGATCTCCTCCCACAGTTGAAGGCTGGAAAAGTCATTCGAGGCTGGCTTGGCATAATGATCCAGGATATCACGCCGGAGCTGGCCAAATCGTTTGACCTCAAGGAAGCCAAGGGTGCCCTGGTTGCCGATGTGCTCGGCGATTCACCGGCTGAGAAAGCAGGACTGAAGCAGGGCGACATCATTGTCGCCATGAACGGCAAGCCCATTAGCGATTCGAGTTCCCTGTCGCGCAGTGTGGCTGCCACACCTCCCAACAGCAAAATAACTTTACAGCTCATCCGCGACGGAAAGACCAAAGACCTGGAGGTCACCATTGGGACCATGCCCGAAGATGGAACGGAAACCGCACCCGCCAAAAAAGAATCGGCCTGGGGGCTGACCGTTCAGAACCTGACGCCGGAGCTGGCCAAACAGTTTGGCTGGGAAGCCGATGAACGCGGTGTCATGATCTCGGACATCGAACCGGGAAGTCCTGCGGCCGAGGCAAGACTGCGTGCGGGCGATCTGGTCAAGGAAGTGAATCGACAGAAGATTCAGAATCTGAGAGACTATAAGCAGGCCGTCGAAAAGGCCAAGAAGGAGGAGAGCTTGCTGTTGCTGGTGAAACGGGGAGAGAACACGTTCTACGTGGCTCTCAAAGCCGCCCAGAACTAATTGATCGATACCGGCATAGCGTGATGCGGCTGGCGGCACCCCTCTCAATGGAGCTCCGCCGGCCGTATGGTTTATCTGCATGAGCGGAAACCGGTATTGCATCCCACACGGATGCAACCGGAGGAATGAGGTTCAAGCAAGGCATGAAAGCTTTTCAAGCCAGTTTTACGGTCAGCCTGGAACCCGGCACGGTGGAACGTGAGAAGGCCAAGGCGAGAGCGATGCGCAAGACTCAGTGGTGGCGCAATCAGATCGCCAAGGGTGTGTGTTATTATTGCGGACACTCCACGCCTCCCCAAGAATTGACCATGGACCACATTGTGCCCATCATCAGAGGCGGCCGATCCACTCGAGGCAACCTGGTGCCAGCTTGCAAAACCTGCAATAGCAAAAAACGCTACCTGCTTCCGCTGGAGTGGCAAGAATATTTGGCACGTCTTTAGCCGTGTGTTATCGAGAAAAAATGTTGCTCCCACACCTGATCCAATAAAAGGCAATGCATATGGAAGAATGCAAAAATTGCGAGTTGGCCGTCTATTGTTTTTCGGAACCGGGCACCTGGGTATTTAGGACCAAGGAAGAGATGGAACAGAAGCAAGCGGCCATTTCCTGCTGTTCCATTTATCGGCGGATGCAGGAAGAAGAGAATGACAAGGTTTCAGAGAGCGGCCGATCCACCGGTTAAGAATAAAAGGTTACATTTCTGCCAAGCATTGTCTCCCGCTTTTCCAAAATAAGTCTCAGGTGAACATATTGATTTTGCAGTTGCGGGCATGCTTCAGGTAGTCTTCAGCTGTTTGAATCTCAACGCCCTCGATGAAATCGTCCTCATTGAACTCCATCATATCGATGGTCATCTTGCACGCCACCAGTCGGACTCCTTCCAGCTGGGCCATTTCCAGGAGATCTTCCAGACAGGGGATGTTGGCAGCGTGGATTTTATTTTTCATCATCTTGGTAGCCACGGTGGACATTCCCGGTATCGACCCCATTACCCCGGACGGCACAAATTTACACCTTTTGGCGCCCTCTTTGCGAATCACATTGATCCCCATAAAAGTGTAAAAGATAGTCGATTCCATGCCCAATCGTTTTGCATTAATGGCTAGAATGAGCGACGGATAAACTCCATCAATGGTGTCCCTGCTGCAGATGAAAGTGCAAGATGTCTTTTGCGAGCTTTGTTCGTCGGCCATGACAAATCCTCCCAAAGTTGTAGCTGTTCAGTTTTCTGGATCGGCTGCCGAGAGAAACACTCTCTAATCGCACAGCATGCGCGTGGGGCAGCACAGTCGCTGCAACATCCTATGAAAACCCCTTCAGGTGAGTGACTGTTGCAACCATTGACTTACGATTGTTCTGTACAAAGGATCGGTGATCACTGTGTACAGGCGTCCGGACGCGCGCCGTGCCACGTGAACCTGTCCCGCTGCGAGCCAGTTGACACACTGAGCATAAACCTCATATTCCAACTGCAGACCCCGTTGGCGGATCGTTTCCACATCATCCCCCGGCCATATGGGATATCCCGCCTGGGCTATGATTGGCCCGGTGTCTTCCCCTTCGTCCACAAAGTGAACGGTGACTCCGCCCCACTTACAGCCGTAGTTGAAGGTATCCTCGTAGCCATGCTGCCCTGGAAACGCGGGCAGCATGGCTGGATGGATGTTCAACACACGCAGTTCCTGTTCCCTATTGAACTGGGAAAGGAAATATGGGGTCATGAGCCTCATGAAACCCGCAAGGCAAACTAAGTCGGGCCGATATGGGCGCAGCACTGCAAGCAAATCCTTTTCGGCCAAAACCAATCGGCCAAGGTGCAGCAGCCTCTTTTTCGAATCCTGTTGCCGCAGGATGTTTTGAGTGCGATCCAGTTGCCTGAGATCGACGGGGAGTTCCTGAGATGCGAGCTGTGCGGCGTCGCGCTGCAGGCAGGAACGGTAGTCAACAACATGGACCGGAATTCCTGCGCGCTGAGCGCGGACCAATCCCAAGGCGTCGGCACGATCGCTTGCCACAACGACTATCTCGGCTGCGAGCCTGGCGTCCCGGGCCCGGTCGATGAGCGCCTGCAAGTTGGTGCCGCCGCCCGAAATCAGGACAGCAAGCCGCAGTTTATTGTTCTGCCTTAGCGTCATGTGATTGCAGGATCCCGTTAAGCAAAATAATCGACAAGGTTGCGGAACATCTTTATGCCGTCGCCCTCTTCGGGAAGCGACTTGCCCTGCCGTCGCAACACTTCCTTCCGGTAAGTCCAGTCAGGATGGTTTGTGCAATGATTGAAAGCCTCGGGGTGGGGCATGAGGCCGGCAATGCGGCCGGTAGGATCGCAGATGCCCGCAATGTCGCCAAGCGAACCATTGGGATTGTCGGGGAACTCACCCGCAGCCGGACGTCCATCCGTTGTTGTATAGCGCAGGATCACCTGTTCGCTGGAAACCAGCCGCTCCAGAACCCCGGTCTCGGCGTAAAACTTCCCTTCCCCATGGCGAACGGGCAACTCAATCGTATCGATGCCTCGCGTCAGAATACAGGGCGACGCCGGATTACCGCCCAAACGAACCCATTGATCCCTGAAGTTTCCACAATCGTTGCCGATGATGGCAACATCGCGCCGCAATTGATAAGGTTCGAAGCCGGGCAACAGCCCAAGGTTCACTATGACCTGAAAGCCATTACAGATGCCGAGCACCAAGCCGCCCGCCTGAACAAAATTGAGGATATCATCCTGCAAGCGGTGTTTGAGGCGCATCGCCAGAATGACCCCGGCCCCGTGATCATCTCCCCACGAAAAACCGCCACCGATGACAAATATTTGGAAGTCCTTCAACCTGTTGACGCCATCGATCAGATGGTTGAGATGAATACGTTCGGCCCGGGCACCCGCCTTCTTGAGCGCGTATGCCGTCTCGATATCACAATTCAGGCCGAAACCGGTCAAAACTAAAGCTCTTATGCGGCTCATGAAAACACTCCACAACCACGCAATGCCTATCCGCCTCAGGCGGCAGGCATTCTGCTCCAGGATGTCTTAAGTCTTACCACAGCTTCATTCAGTAAAATCGAACCGTTAACCCCTTTGATCAAAAGCCGGGGCTCGGCTGTGATCTCCCCGATACAGGCACACGGAAGATTTTGGAAATGCGCTTCGAAAGCTGCACAATTATCCGCCGGCAGTGTCACCAGAAATCTGCCGCAGGATTCACTAAAAAGGATCTGATCATCTCTAAGAAGAAAGGATGCAGCCGCATCGGGACCCTGGAACTGTGGACCTTTCAGGGGAACGCGGGATAGATCGAGCGTCATGCCCAAGAGTCCGCCCATAGCTACCAGGGCCGCATGGACAGCCAATCCGCCACGATAGATGCCATGGCAGGAGGCCGGCAAGCCTGCCTGCAAGGCCCTTTCCAATGCCCGATAGATAGACTGGTTGAGCCGCACATCCACTTTGGGAACCTGGAGGCCTACATAGCCTAGAAGATCGTAATATTCTGAGGCACCCAGTTCGTTGCCGGTTGCCCCCACAAGATAGACCAGATCTCCAGCCATTTTGCTTTCCATGGTGAGCACTTCGGTCACATCAGCGACCACCCCGGTGGCAGTGAACTGCATGGTCGGCAGGCCGCTTACTTTATGACGCTCGCCGTATTCCCCGGGTAGATGCCCATCCACATACATGCTGTCTTTACCCGACAAGAGAGGAATTCCATAGGCAAGACACATGTCACGCAGCGCCCAGTTGGCTCGCACCAACTGGGCCGCCTTGTAGCGTCCGTCGGGATTGTGTACGGGATCATATTGAATGCTCGGCCAGCAGAAATTGTCCACACCGCCGATTTCATCGAGTTTGGCTCCAACAGCCAGGAGGCGTCGCACCGCCTCATCGATGCAGAACGCCACCATGGCATAGGAATCAATGATCGAGTAGCTGGGGTTCAACGCCTGGGCGACCGCCAATCCGCGCTTGCTGTCAAGTATCGGCCTGAGCACAACGGCGTCGTTCGGTACATCGCGCTCCCGCCCCACCAGATATTTAACAGCGCTCCCACCCTGGACTTCATGATCGTACTGGCGCTGTATCCATTCCCTGGAGCACATGTTGGGACGTCCCAGAAGAGCATGAAAAAGCCCCGCATAATCTGTCGGTTCACTCACAACGGGCTCCACCAACCCGCGCGCCTCCGGGGACTGCCAATGGGCATCAAATTCCCACTGGGGAAAGTCCTGACTGAAAAGGCTGAGATCCAGGTACGCACAAGTTTTCCCCTGGTAAGTGATGTGCAGTTTACCATGGGATTCGTAGCGGCCGATGACCGTACTTTCCACGTCATGCTTGCGGGAGAGCGCCAGGAAACGATCGATATCAGCGGGATTGACGGCAATCGTCATACGCTCCTGGGACTCGGAAACCCAAATCTCCCAAACATCAAGACCCTCGTATTTGAGGGGCACCTTGTCCAACTCCACAAAAGCGCCGCCGGAGAATCGAGCTGACTCGCCGATGGATGACGAGAGCCCGCCACCGCCGTTGTCGGTTATGAATGAAATGAGTCCCTCGTCACGCGCTTCCAGCAGAAAATCATGCATCTTCTTTTGCGTGTAGGGATCTCCAATCTGCACGTGGCCTGCCGGGGTGTGCTCACTGTAGGTTTCGCTTGAGGCCGTCACTCCATGAATCCCATCTTTGCCGACGCGCCCGCCGCTCATGACGATCAGGTCTCCCGGCTGGGGGCACTTCTGCTCTGACGGAAGTCCCTTGATGGATTTCGGCATGATTCCCAGGGAAGCCACGAAGACCAGACATTTGCCCAGGTAGGCAGGGTGAAAGAATAGATTGCCAAAAGGCGTGGGGACACCGTGCTTGTTGCCCCCGTCTTTGACTCCCTCAACGACTCCGTCCAGAAGTCGGCGCGGGTGCAGGTGGGGCTTGAGAGGACCCGCATAGTCTCTGGGACCGACGCAATATCCGTACAAGCCGGCGATGAGGCGCGAGCCCTTGCCGGTTCCCATGATATCGCGATAGATCCCCACGATTCCGGTCAGTGAGCCGCCGTATGCTTCCATGTTGGAAGGACTGTTGTGTGTTTCGCCGGTGATCGAGTAATGGTGTTCTGCGTCAAAACGTGCCACTCCCGCATTGTCCCAAAGAACCGATATCACCCACTCCTTTTCTTGCTGCAGAGCCAGCGTTGGGGCTTCTATGCAGGTTTTGAAAAGGTTGTCCACCACCAGCGCGTCATTCGTTGTTACATCGAGGTAGTGGAACCTGCCGCGAAAGGTGTTGTGATTGCAATGATCACTGCGCGCCTGAGAAATGGCTTCCAATTCCACATCAGTGGGCAGCCAGAGGCCTGCTTTTTTGCGCTCTTCGAGGACTTCGGGCCGCAGGAAATAATTTCTGATGACGGGCACGTCCTGGGGGTTCAGGGCGAGGTTCCGTTCCTGGCTCAGTTGCATCAGAGCGTCATCCGACGGGATCGGTATGGTCTCCACGGCAGGGGTGTGAGCCAGGTCCACGCGCGGAACGATGACCCCAATTCCATTGGCGCTGTCCCACTCGGAGCGAGAGTAAATCCGCCATTGTTGGATGATATCGTTGGCCAGCAGTTCACGCGCGATCGTCTGCACCTGTACGCGCTGCAAACGGGCATCCGACAATAAATAGAGCTTTGAGGTGTAGGCAGCCTCATCCTTCCCGAGGGATCTGCCGACAAAATCCGAGATGGCTTCAATGGCAACACTGCCGGCGGTATCCCGAACCCCCGGGCGAAATCCGATCCACACGGCCCAGTCAAAATCTCCGGCCAGGGAATGGCAGGCGGACACCTGGGTGATCGGGTTGGTGAACACTTCCCTGCGCACGGAATCGAGTTCCTCGGCCGTCAGGGTGGTATCGAGGGTCAAAACATGAATGACCCGTGCCCGCCCGACATGCCACCCGAAATATTCCTTTATCCGCCGACAAAGCCCTGCCCCTTCCGGATCAAACAAATGGTCCTTCAGGGAAATTTCGATTCTTTCAGCCATGACAAAATCCCTTGCTACCGCAACAACTCATTGGAAAAAAATCCGTTTTGCCCAGAGCACAGCCCGGCGCGCATGGTCTGCTTCCCGGTCCGCTACACCAACAGCTTCACCGCGATGACCATGAGGATGATGCCGCCCACAACGCCCATGCTGCGCCCGAACTTTTGCGTCAACTGATTGCCCAGCTTCATGGCAGCCCAGGTCATGGCGCAGGCGGTAACACCAATCCAGGTGGCTGTGACCAACAAGCTTTCACCAAGGATACCGAGGCTGAAACCAACACCAAGGGCATCGATGCTGGTAGCAACCGAGAGCATTACCAGACTGAAACCGCGAGTCGGGTCCGGGCAGTGGGCCGTCTGCTCGGATAGCTCCGGGCGCAGGCTTTCATAGCTCATTTTTGCGCCGATAAAAAAGAGCAGGGCGAAGGCAATCCAAGGTGCCCATTGGCGGGCCACTCCCACCAGGTTCTGCCCAAAGAACCAGCCCACCAGGGGCATCAGGAATTGAAATAGACCGAAGTGAAAGGAGAGGCGAAAAACTTGTCGGGGAGCACAGAACCGGGTCCCCACACCGAGGCCCACGGCAAACGCATCACACCCCAGAGCTACCGCCACCAACGCTGTCTCAATGGGTTTCAAGGCTACTTTCTTCTCGAACTATGACTTCCTGGATATGATTTTTAATACAGCTTCCAAGATAATGTTCTTGCTGTAGAAGGTTGGGTTGAATCACGCGTTTCGCGTGAGGCAACCCAACGCCCATTTTGCTGGGTTTAGTGCCTCAACCCAGCCTGCTTGGAAGCCAAAATCATTTTCTTGAACAGTACAGTAACAGGTTGGCTTGCTGTCTCACATTTCCCCCAGGTCCGTGGGAAAGGGTTCAGCAGCCTTGGGAACGATCCGGAAGATCAATTGTAGTAGCATTTGTAAATGTTGCTTTGAGCTTCGTATCTTGAAGCGGCCTGGACCAGGAACCTTTCGGCTTTTCTGTCGAGATTCACAAATTTCACCCCCATTCCTCTCGGGGTAAAAGCATCCGCCGGTCCGTGTATGTTGGCCCAAACGACAATGCCCTGAACTTCAACGGATTGCTGGCCTCCCGGAAACTGCAGCACCAGTTTCAACCTCTTATTGAGGGAAACCGGTTTGTCACACCGAACCAGCATGCCATGCTCATTCAGATGGGTGCAAGTACCGTCCCCGACCCAATCGTCATTCAGGAAGTAGGTTACCTGGCACGGCATTGTCTTCTCCTTGAGGATAGCCCTTTCCTGTTCTCCCATAGTCCGCTTCTCTCTGGGTATCACTCTGCACTCACTGCAATTACCGCAGAGTGGCTCCAAACTTCCCGAGCACCTTATCAACCAGCCTCTGGTGGACGGCGTTCACTTCTTCATCGGTCAAATTCCTGTCTGCAGCCCGGTACACCAGCCGATACCCGATGCTCCGCTTGCCCGCTCCCAGTTGTTCACTTTTGAACACATCGAAAACGTCCACAAGTTCCAGCAGCGGTTCCTTCAGCTCGAGGATATAGTCCAACGGTTCCTGAACCCTGACGGCGGCATCAACCACAATGGCCATATCGCGCGTCACCGAAGGGAATTTAGGCAGCGGTCGGAACAGAGGGCGAGACGATCTGAGGTTGAACAGGCGATCGAAGTCAAACTCGAAAAGATATACGGCCCTCTTGAGGTCAAACGCTTCTTCCACTTCGGGATGGACCCTGCCCAGGCAACCCAGGTATTCCCCTTTGCAATAGACCGAAGCCATCATTTTCGGATCCAGGTATGGGGCTGCTTCATCTACAGCAAAGGCGACTCCCTCGAGGTAGAACATACTCAGAATACTTTCTGCTGTACCCTTGACATCCACATATCCCACTTCTTCCCTGCCGCCGTACAGGGGATCAGGAATCAATCTGCCGGCCATTGCTCCCACAAGCTGGTGACGCTCCTCGGGAAGGTCTGCTCCACCAATGGCGGAAAAGACTTTACTCAATTCAAAGATGCGCAGATCGTCATTGCCGTGATCGAAATTGTATCTGACCGTCTCCAGCAATCCCGGCACGAGGGAGGTCCTCATCACGGCCTGTTCTTCGCTGAGCGGGTTCATGAGACGGACGGGGCTGAGCCGCGGATCACCGACTGGAAGACGAAATCTTTGGATGGATTCCTCAGAGATAAAGGAATAATTGAGCACTTCAAAAAAAGCCGCTCCCTGCAAAAGGAACTTCACTTCCTGGCGCGCACGCAGATGGGGGTCAAAGGAAGCGGCTTCAACGGCAGCTTGAGGAGCGGTGACCGGCACCTTATCGTAGCCGACCAGACGCGCGATCTCCTCTGCCAGATCCACTTCGCGAGTGATATCAGGCCGGAACAAAGGTGGAACGACCTCCAGACAGTTGCTGTCCGTCTCTTTCACCTGCATTTCGATGCGGCGCAGAACCTCCGCCATTTGGGAAGACTTCAGCCGGGTCCCTAACAGGCGATTGGTACGATCCACACGCAACCGCAGGACGGGGGGCTCAATGGGGTGCGGGTATACGTCGATACGCCCGCGGGCAATTTCTCCCCCTGCAACCTCCACCATAAGCTGAGCGGCTCGATCCAAGGCGCGCACGAGCCCCGCCGGATCCACGCCGCGCTCGAACCTGAAGCTCGATTCCGTGCGCAGGCCAAGCTTTTTGCTGCTCCTGCGAATGCACTGCGGTTGAAAGTAGGCGCTCTCGATCAGCACTCGAGTCGTATCCGCCTTGATTTCCGAATCCAACCCACCCATGATGCCGGCAATGGCGACCGGATTCCTGCCATCGCAGATGAGCAGAGTGTCTGCGAAGAGAACCCGCTCCACCGCATCGAGGGTCGTGAATCGTTCGCCCTCTCCAGCACGCCGCACGACGATTCGATTTTCCGCCAGTCGGTCAAAATCAAAGGCGTGCAGGGGTTGGCCCATCTCCATCAAGATGAAGTTGGTCACATCGACAATATTGTTGATCGACCGAATGCCCACCGCTTCCAGTTTCTGCCTCAGCCAGGCCGGCGAACCACTTATCTTCACTCCTTGAACGATACGAGCGGCGTAGCGGGGGCACCCCACGGGATCATCCACGGTCACAGAGCTCAACGAGCCGATATCCGCATCACCTTCCGACAGCGCAATATCAGGATAGCGCAAGGGTGAACCGCAAATGGCGGAAATCTCCCGGGCTATGCCGATGATGGAAAGACAATCCCCACGATTTGGCGTGATGCCGATATCGATTATTACATCGCCGTCTCCCATCAGTTGCGCAACGGGAATTCCAACGGGCGTATCCGGAGCCAGCAGCCAGACGCCGTCGGCATCGTCGCCCAGGCCCAATTCCCTTTGCGAACAGAGCATACCCTGGGACATCTCGCCCCTGATCTCAACCGCCTTGAGGATTTCACCATCGGCCAAACGGGCGCCCGGAAGAGCGAGAGGAACGACCTTGCCCACTTGAAGATTTGGCGCTCCACAGACGACCCGATAGGTCCTTTGGTCATCCGCAACCTGGCAGAGATGAAGCCGATCTGCCTTCGGATGCGGTTCGATGGATTCCACCCTGACCGTCACCACTTGCTGCAACTGAGCATCGAGATTGCGCACGGCTTCAACTTCCAGGCCGGCCATAGTCAAACGCGTAACAAGTTCTTGCACCGGTATGGAAATATCCACATAGTTCTGCAGCCACTTTAGACTAGCAATCATTCCTATGATTCCTCTTTATCTCCATCGTCTTGCGGTCGAGCACCGTCAGCAGCCATTTGCAATGCAATTGGAGAAGCAATACCTATTGCTATGAATCATGATTACCGGGGTCGCGCCAAGAGGATGGGAATCAACGCGCTGCTTGAAGTTACGGGAAAGACGTGTGCCGCAGTCCGCACGACCCTGCGGTGGGCGCGATTCTGCTTCCCCTAAAATTGCCTCAAAAAGCGCAGGTCATTCTCGAAGAAAAGCCTCAGGTCATCAATACCGAACTTCAGCATCGCGATTCTCTCGATTCCCATACCAAAGGCAAAACCCGTCACTTCTTCAGGATCATACCCAACCATTTTATACACCTCAGGATCAACCATTCCCGAACCCAGGATTTCCAGCCAGCCGGTGTCGGAACACACTCGGCAACCCCGCCCGGCGCACATCACACACTGTATGTCCACCTCGGCACTCGGCTCTGTGAAAGGAAAGAAACTGGGTCGGAAACGCAGCCCCACATCGGGCCCGAACATCTGGTGCACAAATATGGTAAGGATTCCCTTCAAGTCTCCGAAAGAAATGTTTTCTCCCACCATCAGGCCTTCCACCTGATGGAACATGGGGGTATGAGTGACGTCGGAATCGCAGCGGTAGGCTTTTCCCGGCGCAATGATGCGGATCGGCGGGCGACGCTTTTCCATGGTACGAATCTGAAGAGGGGATGTGTGGGTTCGCAGGACCACATCTTCAGACACATAAAAGGTGTCCTGCATATCTCTGGCCGGATGATCCCTGGGGATATTGAGGGCTTCAAAATTGTAATAGTCCAGCTCGACTTCAGGCCCTTCAACGGTCTCGAAGCCCAGCCAGTTGAAAATTCTGCTGATTTCGAGGGCGGTCTGGGTGATCGGGTGCAGGTGTCCTCTCACGGGGCTGCGCCCGGGGACAGTCACATCAAACTGCTCTTTGCCACTGTGCTCCTGCTTTTTGGCCTGGCCGAGCGCCGCCGCTATGCCACTCTCCAGCTGCAGCTTGGCTTCGTTCAACAACTTGCCGAATCTGGGCCGATCGTTCTCAGACGCTCCAGCCAGCTGCTTGAAAAGCTGCGTCAGTTCTCCCTTCCTGCCGAGATAACGCACGCGGATTTGCTCCAGCGCTTTCACATCTCGACGGGCCTCGACGATCGCCCGGCGGGCAGCACGCAAAAGTTCTTGAACCGATTCTTCCATACTGATCTTATGCGGCCTGCCTGGCAATGTTGGCGAGTTTCGCGAAAGCAGCCGGGTCGTTTACTGCGATACCGGCCAGCACCTTGCGATCCAATTCCACATCCGCTTTCTTCAGGCCGGCCATAAAGCGCGAATAACTCATGCCATGCTGGCGCGCCGCCGCATTGATGCGCATGATCCAAAGACTGCGGAAAGTTCGCTTGCGTACCCGTCGATCTCGATAGGCGAACTTGAGCGCACGGTCGACCGTCTCCGACGCGGTTCTGAGTAGTTTGCCTCGACCACCCCGATACCCTTTGGCAGCGTTGAGGATGTTCTTACGGCGCTGCCGTGATTTCACACTTTTCCTGACTCTAGGCATGGATTTAATCTCTCCTTGATATACTCACTTCAGCCAAGACTATAGATATGGCATCATGCGCTCCAGCGATCTGAAATTGACGGCGTCAACCACCACGCTCTGGCGCAGGCGCCGCTTACGTTTGCGCGTTTTTTTCGTGAGGATATGGCTTTTATTCGACTTGAAGCAGACAAACTTGCCGGTCCCGGTGCGTTTAAAGCGTTTGGCCGCTCCTCGGTTAGTCTTCAGTTTTGGCATTACGTCCTCCCGGATAAGCGTTGCATTTATAACGAGCAACTTGCAATCAATCAAGTCGCTTCGATTTTTCGGTCCCAATCTGCCAAGGCTCTGGGTGATCCGATTGCCCGGAGCAGCAATCATGCCCTGCCGGTCAAGTGGCATTGGTTGGTTCGGAGCACTTCTTATTTCTCGAAAGAGCCACGCAGAAAGTCGGCATGCGTCCGGCACCCGGCTCATTTTCCGGCATCAAGGCACAACTGAAGCGAGCAATGTATTGAGGTTCATTAGGTGTGTCAAGTCTTTTTTGAAATCGGGCGTTACGACTTTGGAGCCAGAATCATGACCATGTTCCGGCCTTCCATTTTGGCGTGCTGCTCGACGACCGCCTCGTCTCGGAGCTCCTCTTCGATCCGCTCCAAAATTTTCACTCCCTGGTCTGTATAGGCAATTTCCCTGCCACGAAAGACGATCGTCACCTTCGCTTTGTCTTTTTGTGCCAAAAAACGTTTGATGTGGCGAATTTTGACCTGCAGATCATGTTCGTCGGTCTTGGGCCGCACCTTGACTTCTTTAACCTGAATGACCGTTTGCTTCTTCTTGGCTTCTTGCGACCGCTTGCTCTGTTGATATTTGAACTTGCCGTAATCCATGATTTTACAGACAGGCGGGTTCGCGTTAGGAGCCACTTCAACCAGGTCCAAATGCTCTTCAGCAGCTAAATCGAGAGCTTTCTTCAAAGGCACGATGCCAAGCTGAGAACCATCTTGACCAATCACTCTTACTTCCTGGGCACGAATTCTTTCATTGACGTTAACTTGCTTGTCCAGAGCAGTGTCCTCCTTTCCTCAACAGCAGGGGTCGGATCAATATCCATTGCATTTTAATCTTAACAACCATTTGCCAATCGCATACAAGGCTCATCCAAGCACCAGCCTGGCAAAACCGGGTTTAGATTATCCCGAGTCCGATACGCCCTTTGGTGGCATCGAGGCATTCCTTTTCAATCAGAGCCGCCACCTGCTCGGCACTCATCATATCGAGCTGGCTGCCATCGCGAAGTCTGGGGCGGACTCCACCGGCCGCCACCTCCCGATCGCCGATTACCAGCATGTAAGGCACTTTCTGAACCTGTGCTTCGCGTATCTTGTAGCCCAGCTTTTCGCTGCGGTCATCCAGCTCCGCCCGCACACCCAGGTCTTTCAATTGCTGGTGGACCTTACGGGCAAATTCCAGCTGCCCATCGGTGACCGTCATCACGACCGCCTGAACCGGCGCCAGCCATGAGGGGAATGCCCCGGCATAGTGTTCGATCAAAACCCCAAGAAAACGCTCGATGGCTCCAAGAATGACCCGATGGACCATAACCGGGCGGTGGCGTTCCCCGTCTGCCCCGATGTAAGCCAAGTCAAACCGCTCCGGCAGGGTAAAATCACATTGTATGGTGGCACACTGCCAGCGTCGATCGAGGGCATCCTTGAGTTTAACGTCAATTTTGGGACCATAGAAGGCCCCCTCTCCCTCGCACACACTGTAAGCAATACCCTTGTCCTGCAAGGCGCTCACCAGGGCGCCCGTCGCCCTCTCCCAATCCTCATCGGTACCAATGGACTTTGCGGGGCGGGTGCTTATTTCCATTTCATAGGAAAACCCGAATATCCCCATCACCTCGATCACAAAATCGATGATGCTCTGGATTTCAGCATGGAGCTGCTGCGGCATGCAGAGTATGTGGGCATCATCCTGAGTGAATTGCCTCACTCGCAAAAGCCCGTGTAGAACACCCGACTTTTCGTGGCGGTGCACCGTGCCCAACTCGAAAAGGCGCAGCGGCAAATCCCGATAACTGCGGATCTTCGACTTGTAGATGAGCATATGTGCCAGGCAGTTCATCGGCTTTATACCATATGATTGATCTTCAATTTCAGTAAAGTACATGTTCTCGCGGTAATGGTCGAAATGCCCTGAACGTTTCCACAGTTCCGTCTTCAGTAACGTCGGCCCGATGACCAATTGATAGCCACGGCGCAGGTGCTCGCGCTTTTCGAAGGTCTCCAGGATGTGGCGCAACACGGCCCCCTTGGGATGATAGATCACCATGCCCGCACCCACTTCATCACTGAAGCTGAACAGGTCCAGCTCCCTGCCAAGACGGCGATGATCCCGCTTTTGGGCCTCCTCCAAAAAGTGCAGGTAGCGCTTCAACGCTGCCCGATCGGGGAAGGCCGTCCCGTAAATTCTCTGCAACATGGGGTTGCGCTCGTCGCCGCGCCAATACGCTCCCGCCAGGCTGATCAGCTTGTGCGCCTTGACATAACCCGTATGGGGTATATGAGGCCCGCGGCAAAGGTCTAGGAAATCACCCTGTTGATAGAGTGAAACCGAAGCGTCCTCGAGTTCTTCCAAGAGTTCCACTTTATATTGTTCGCCTTGCTCCCGAAACAAACGAACGGCTTCATCCCGCGGCATTTCCCTGCGTTTGAACTGCAAGCGAGCGGCAATGATTTCCGCCATCTTTTGCTCTATTCTCTCAAGATCCTCGTGGGTAAAAGGCCGCTCAACATCAAAATCATAATAGAAGCCATTCTCTATGGCGGGGCCAATGGCAATCTTTGCATCCGGAAACAGTTCTTTGACTGCCTGCGCCATTATATGGGAAGCGCTGTGACGCAAAACGTCGAGCCCTGCCTCCGTATCCGCGGTAATCGCCTCAATCCTTGCATCCTCTTCTATTGTCCGGGAAAGATCGGTCAGCTTTCCATTCACTCGAGACGCAACCCAGCCATTGGCTGATCGGCCCGTCGTCCGCAAAGCCTCAACCACTGAAATTCCTTTGGGAAGAACCTCTTTCCCCCCATCTTCAAACGTCACCTCGATATTATCTGAACTCATGCTGCATCCCATCAGGTCGGCAGACTCTTCAGCCTGCGCTCCGCATCCTTGTATTCCGCAGCGCACGCGAGCAACTCGCACGAACGCATGCTTCCTTGATTAGTCACACTTTAAACCGGGTATCTGTCGCCTTCGTCACGTTCGCGAAAGGGGAAACCGTACACCGCGTGTTATGTTCAAGAGGTACCCACACATCCCCGGACATGATGTAAAACGGTAGTACGCAGAATTTATGGGTGATAACCCCATAAATAATATGGGGTGCCGTTTCAAAGCACAAGAGGGGAAAAGATAAAAAAGGCACTCTTCCTCGTAAAGAGGGAGAATGCCTCCTCAGATTAGCCCGGCACCGAAGTCTGCCCCAGAAACCCTTTCCCCCCGACATATTGCGCATTCGAGTAAGCCAACAAGGCGCCCATCTTAATATTTAATCGGTATTTGCCCCCGTCCTATTGTTCTCTGGCGCGTGAGAAGCGAGCAAAAACTGGTAGGCACGGGCGGTTTCGAACCGCCGACTTCTACCGCGTCAAGGTAGCGCTCTCCCCCTGAGCTACGTGCCTCCAAAAGTTTCGAAGAGTCTATAACGAGGTAGCCGATTCATGTCAAGTAAAATGACGACGCCAGGCCCGCCCCGTAAAGCGTTGCCGAATGGTCCCAATTACTCGTCCCTGAGGGGCACATGCTGGTTGTTGGTGCGCTTGGCATCCAGCAACTGGAATCCTTTGACGATGTATTGCATACCGCTGGCTACCGAAAAAAGGCCGGTCAGAAAAAACAAAACCAGATACGCCCAGCGCGGACCAGAAACATACGAGGAAGCCAACACCGCCAGTACCGTCATGAGCTGCACCAGTGTGGTGAGTTTGCTTATAATGGAAGGCTTGATTTCCACCCTGACATTGTGGAACAGCAGCGTCATCATGCCCAGCAAAATGATGACGTCTCGGCTCACGATGATCACTGCCAGCCAAATCGGCACGAGGTTTAGATATGCGAGCAATATGAAGGAACTGACCAGGAGGAGTTTGTCGGCTAATGGATCCAGATAGGCGCCAAGCTTGGTTTTCTGGTGAAAAAGGCGCGCGATCAAGCCGTCCAGCCCATCGGTCAGTCCTGCGATGAAGAAGACGAGCAGCGCACAATCGAGCCTTCCGGCGAGCAACAGCCACACGATCACCGGGGTGAGCAGGATGCGAATCAGTGTCAGAACGTTGGGAATGGTCATCTATGCAATCATCCTGGCGAGCCGCTAGAATTTTACAGGCCTCAGCTCCACAGACCGATTTTCGGGGGAATAGGAACCCAGTTGCATGCGCGTGCCGTCTCGCAGCAGTATTCCCTCCTGCAACAGGGTGAAAAACTCGGTTCCAAGTCCCTCCACCTGCACCTCAGCCAGATCCCGGCTTACCTGCAGTTTGTTGACCTGCAGCGAAGCGAATCGGTCTCTCAGGACTTGCTCCAACTCCTCCCAATAGAAGTACGGGTAATCGGCGCGAATGAGGACGGTCCAGACACCGCCCGGAGTCATCATCGTGGCAGGAGCAGGAACAGCCGCCGAGGAGGCCGCGCGCAGCAGGCGATCCAATTGAGGAACCAGCAGGTAGGCCATTTTTATTGCACCCTCCTGGTAAGTGGCATTGCCCATGGGCATTTCTTTGCGGATTTCTCCTTTGGATTGACCGGAAGTGACATCGATGACTTGCAAAAACACCTCCACGGCCGGTCCCTGCCCGCTATCCTGCCGGACGGAAACGGTACCGGAAATGGCGCTCTGGGTACCCGACGAACCGGCCAGCGCGAGCAGTTGCGCCCTTGCCACATGGCCGGACGTGTCGAGCGCAAGCGACCCCCCTTGGGGAAAGTTCAACAACCACGGATAATCCTGGGATTCCTGCAGCACACTCAACACAAAAAAACACCGGGAGTCCCCACTGCTTTCCGGTAGTATCCAGCTGCTGTCCCATTTCTCCGCAACCGCCCACAGCACCCTTTGCTCGGATGCCGGCATCGGCTGGCCGGTTTCCGACTGCACGGGGTACGGTTCGGGCGGAGGCGGGGGCGCAACTGACTCCCGGGGAGCGGCCGCTTCCTGTGGCTGCACGGTTTGTTCGGGTGCAGCGGGTGCCGCTTCGGAGACCGGCGCAGCAGTCAGCCCCAATTGCTCAACGTCACGCTTGAGTGCGCTCATGGCAACATTCACCTGGCCGGTAATGCGATATAATCCCCCCGCAGGATTCTCCGAAAAAACTTGGTACGACTCGATATAACGTTCAGGTTGCTTCAGGATTTTCGACTGGATGGCAGGGTAGTGGCTACCCATCTGGGAGGGGCTCAAAAGAGATGCCAAAGCCTGCGTTACTCCCTGCACCATGAGGTCTTGCAGCGCCTCCTGCTGGCTCTTGGCAAGATCCTGCGCGTCATACACCGCCTGACCCTGACTGAAGAAGCCGCCGGTTTCAGCCGCCGCTGCGGGTAATGGCAAAATCCCAACGGCAACCAGTAGTACAAGTTTGAGCAGCAAATTCTTCCCTATGTTGAATCTGAGCATCGCTTCTGTTCTCCTCCCACCGAACTCGGCAACTGCGCCCCTGACCGCCCGCCGCCTCGACCACATCGGGCATTCAAGGAGTGCCGATGTTTTCTGGAATGATTCTTTGTTTCAGGAGTACTATTTGGTATCATAGTCTCGATTGAAACAAAAGGAGAAAGAGGCACTTATGATAGCACTCGAGTGCACGATCAAACATTACCTTGTTCGTCCCAGGGACATTTACCTCCTGCGTTTTATCCTGGAGGGGTACGACGGTTTGGCTGTGGTCACCACGCTCAATAGGGAATCCGGAATCGTCCAGATAAGTATCGCTCCGGGATGCGAAGACGAATTGGAGCAGATTTTGACGGCGGAGAATTCGGGGCTCGATGTGAAGCCGGTTAACGTCCGACGTGCATCTGTCCACCCGGTCTAATTTGCCTTGCAATGCTCCCGGGAATTGGCTAAGAAGGTAGCGTTCAGCACGATTCAGGCATGCTCCGGAATCACCCAGAAATGAACAAAGCGCTGTATTTCCCGAGCCGAACTTGCCATAAACCCGTCCAGTATCAGGACAATCGAAACTACCACAGCAGGAAGACTCGAATGGATGAGACTCTCAAAAAATCCAGCGACAGAGAGCGGAGTCATCATCGGCTGCAGGCTCTGCAAATCCGCACTTACCCGGCGGGCAAGGAGATTGTATCAGAGGGTGATGAACCGCTCTGTTTCTTTGTGGTCCTGAATGGTCAGGTGCGCCTCAGCACTAAAGGGAAGGCGATTTTGAACCTCGCGGATCAGGACATTTTTGGTCTGGAAAACATAGTGCTCAAGCATTCCTGTTTTTACACGGCTACAGCCCTGAGCGAATCTAGAATTGCAGCCTATGGCCCGGAGGCACTGGATCACTTCATTCGTCGCAACCCACGCATGACCCGCAACATCCTCGCTTCGATTCTGCGGCAGCTGGCAAGAGTCACGCGCGACTCGGTGTGGTCGTCCGATTCGTTTTCCATCGAGGAGGTCGATGTCAGGTTTTTCCAGGATGGCGAGGTGATTATCGAAGAGGGCACCAGGAGTCGGGAGTTTTACAGATTGGTCTCGACTCAGGGTGGTTTAAGGGTTAGCATCAGAAACGAAGAACTTCCCCCCATCGTCACACCCGGAGAGTTTTTCGGGGAGATAGCGGGGCTTTTGCATTTGCCGCGCCAGGCAACGGTAACGAGCATGGGGGAGAGCGTTGTGGAAAGATACGATCTGGAGAGCGTCGAATCGATCATAAGGGATTATCCGGAAATTGCCGTCCAGATGATGCGCACGCTGATATCGCGTTTGATAGAGATGAATGTCCGATTGACTGAGAAAGATATCTAGCAGAGGCGATGCAACAGCCTTTTTTGAAAACCGCTGATCCTGCCCGTTACCTGTTCGTTCAGACATTTGGCTGTCAAATGAACGAATATGATTCGCTCCGCGTTCAGAGAATGTTGAGCCGGCGGGGGTACCTGCCTACATCGGATTTGCATGCGGCCGATGTGATCTTTCTCAATACCTGTTCTGTTCGCGAAAAGGCCGAACAGAAAGTCCATTCCTTTTTGGGACGGCTGCGGCGAGTTAAGGCACGCAACCCGCAAGTCAGGATCATCGTCGCGGGATGCGTGGCCCAGCAACTTGGCAAAAAGCTGCTGGAACGATTCGACTACGTGGATGTAGTGCTGGGAACAGGCGGTATTGATTCCGTCGGGGAGCTGCTGGAACAGGTTCAAGACGACCATTGCCGGATCACGCACCTGCCCGACCGTCAGGAGGATGAAAACTGGCGCGCTCTCTTTCAGCAGCTGCCCTCCATACAAAGCGAAATTGTGGCCCCGGTGACGATCATGCAGGGATGCAACAACTTTTGCACCTACTGCATTGTCCCTCACGTCAGAGGCCGCGAGAGGAGCCGTCGGCCCAACGAGATCATCAGGGAAATTCAGTTGTTGGCTGCGGGCGGAGCGCGGGAGATTTTGCTGCTGGGACAAAATGTGAATTCTTACGGTAAGGGTCTGGCGGAAAAGACCTCTTTTGTAGATTTATTGCATCGCATTGGGAGCGAAACCGACATCGACAGAGTGCGTTTCACCACCTCCCATCCCAAGGATTTGAGCGACGCACTGGTAGCCTGTTTGGCGCAACTGCCGATCCTGTGCAAATACCTGCATTTGCCCGTGCAGGCCGGGTCTGATCGCATCCTGCAGAGGATGAACCGGGGTTACTCGGCGGACCGTTACCGTGAGCGCATTGACAGGTTGCGGCAGTGCTGCCCTGAAATGGGTTTGTCATCAGATGTCATGGTTGGTTTTCCGGGAGAGACCGAAGAAGACTTTGATGAGACCATGCGGCTCCTCAATGACATTCAATTTGACAATCTGTTTTCATTTGCTTATTCAGACCGCCCATATGCCGCGTCTTCCCATTTTCCCGACAAAGTGAGCAGGGAAGTCAAAGCACGGCGCCTGACTGAACTGCAGAGTCTGCAGGCGACCATAACTCTAAACAAGAACCAGGCGGAGGTCGGCTCCGTCCGAGAAGTTTTGGTGGAAGGTCCCAGCAGGAACGGTGAAGGGCAGATAACCGGCCGAACTCAGCAGAACCGGATCGTGAACTTCACCGGCCCGCGGCATTTGCTTGGGAAAATAGTGCGGACCAAAATCACTGCCGCATTTTCTCATTCCCTTAAGGGTGAGTTGCTGAGCAAAGGGAGCTGATTCGACAATCAGTCGGCGAAGCATTTCAGACGGCGGGACATACCGGCTTTAGAAAACTGGTCCAGCGGACCAGCTCTCAGTACCAGACAGGTGGGCTGGAGTGGTTGCGAAGGAGGCGCCATGTTTAGAGAAATGAAAGTGTCCGGACTGGTCATGGACCCCCAGACTAACACTCCGATTTTGATCCTCAAGGACCTCCGGGACGAAACCTCGCTCCCCATTTGGATCGGTCTGCTGGAAGCCACATCCATCGCCACTGAATTGGAAAAAATTCAATTTCCTCGTCCCATGACCCATGATCTGCTCAAGAACTGTTTTGATCACCTCAATGTGCAAGTCGAACGGATAGAAGTGTGCGATTTGAGGAACAACACTTATTTTGCCCTCATCTACCTCAAGAACAACGATCAAGTCAGCCCCATCGATGCCCGGCCAAGCGACGCGATTGCCATCGCTCTGCGTACCAACGCTCCCATCTATGTCAAAGAAGAAGTTCTGACCAAGTCGCAGAAGAACGATGCCACGCCGCGACCGATTTTGGATAAGGAAAACAAAGAAAAGTGGGCTGAAATTCTTGAACAGCTGGACCCGGAAGATTTCAGCAAATACAAGATGTGAGGAGCGGGCATTCCGACATGAAATGGGACACTCAGAGTCTGGCAAGATTCATTGAGGCTGCTCAGGGAAAGCGGCCGGTAGATTTGTGCCTGCGCGGCTGCCAATTGGTCAATGTGTTGTCCGGACAAATCGAGAAGGTCGACCTGGCCGTGCAGGACGGACTGATTGCCGGCTGGGGCCGCTACCCGGCCCAGCGGATCATAGAAGCTGACGGAATGTATGTCTGCCCGGGATTTATTGATGGACATATTCACATTGAAAGCACCCTCTTGAGTCCTTCACAGTTTTGCGCCGCCGTCCTTCCCTGTGGAACGACCGCAGTGGTAGCGGACCCGCACGAAATTGCCAATGTCTTGGGACGAGAGGGAATTCTCTTTTTTCTTAGTGCGACGGAGCAGCTCCCCCTCGACTTCTATTTCAATCTACCCAGTTGCGTGCCGGCAACCCCGCTGGAAACCTCGGGAGCGCATCTGAGCGGCAGTGACCTCTATTCTCTCCTGCCTCATCCCAGGCTGCTGGGGCTGGCCGAAATGATGAATTTTCCGGGTGTGCTCGCGGGAATCCCGCAGGTTTTGGATAAACTAGTGCTTTTTCAAGAGGGGGTTGTGGATGGCCATTCACCCCAGCTGGACGGGCTGGCATTGAATGCTTACATCGGCACGGGGATCGCGTCCGACCACGAGTGCACGACCCTGTTGGAAGCCCGCGAAAAACTCTCCAAGGGCATGACTATCATGCTGCGCGAGGGGAGCCAATCCAGGGACCTGGCAACTCTAATGCCGGTGGTGGACGATCGAAGCTGGCCGCATTGCATGTTGGTCAGTGATGATTGCCATCCCGACGACCTGCTGCGACGGGGACACATGAACCACATTGTCAACCGCGCCATGGGGCTGGGCATGGATCCGATCAGGGCACTCACACTGGCCACCTGGACTCCCGCTCATCACTTTGGGCTGAGACGGCGAGGCGCTCTGGCTCCCGGCTACAGAGCCGACTTCAGTCTCAGCCCGAGCCTGGCTCCCTGGAATCCGCTTCGGGTATTCAAAAACGGTACGGAAGTGGCGCAGGACGGCAAGCTGACACTCGATCCGGCCTCTTGGCAGGCACCCCGGCTGCCGGCCAGCCCGATGAAGTTGAAAAGAATGGCCGAGGAGGCGATCTTTGTACCCAGGCAAGATGGAATGCTGCGGGTGATTCAGGTGCGGGAAGGAACCCTGCTCACGGGCAAGACTTTGGCAGCCCCGGCCACCTCGACGGACGGGGTCACGGCCGATGTGGACCGCGACCTGTTGAAACTGGTGGTGTATAATCGCTACCTGCCGGACCAGCGCCCTTCCGTTGCCTTTGTCCAGGGGATCGGTCTGAAAAAGGGTGCCATCGCTACAACCGTGGCGCACGATTCCCACAACCTCATCGCGGTGGGAACCAGCGATGCAGCGATTGTAACCGTTGCCGAAGCGGTTCGAAAAAATGGAGGCGGCATGGCGGTCGGCAGCGAACATGGCGACGTCGAAGTGTTACCCCTTCCCATTGCCGGACTCATGTCCGACAAGCCCCTTATTGCGGTCGTGCAAAAACTGGAAAGTCTTAAGGCTAAGGCCAGAGCCTGGGGGTCTCCCCTGGACAACCCTTTTATGGCTCTATCCTTTTTGGCCCTGCCGGTCATTCCGGAGCTCAAACTGACTGATTTGGGCCTCGTGGATGTGTCCTCGTTCTCACTGGTACCCTTGTTTGAATCGGCGGACAATTCTTGAGTGTTCGGGTATCCGCACCCCTGAACCAACCCAATCTTACATCAACCTTTTACAGGAGGAACTTATGTCTACGGTTTCATGCAGTTCAATGAACGATGTCGTCCAATTCGCCATTGAAAAAGAAGAGAAGGCAATGGATTTCTATCAGAAATGCGCCGATAGAGCAAAAAATCCGGGAATCAAGAAATTCTTTGAGGAAATGGCAGAGGAAGAGCAAAGACATAAGAAGCTGTTGCAGGATCTGGACCCTTCGGGGTTAGACAGCTTGAAACTGGAGAAGGTGGAAGACCTGCGCATCAGCGATTATCTGGTTGAAGTCCAGTACAAAGAAGACATCACCTACCAGGAAGCATTGACGCTGGCAATGAAAAAAGAGGAAAAAGCCTACGAGTTTTACAATGCATGGAAAAATAAGTGCATGCAGGAGAAAACCGCCAAGTTGTTTGAAATGCTGGCACAGGAAGAAATGAAACATAAGCGGAAGATAGAAACCGTTTATGATGAAGAGATACTCACATGGGATTAATTCGGCCGGCCTGGCCGAAGGAAAATATTTGACAACAGCGGATCCGGCCGGGTTCGG
>FWPV01002674.1_pt1 | contig 38307 bp, 31 predicted proteins | sample 2228371 | NCBI WGS metagenome assembly FWPV01 (sample SAMEA103939776, study PRJEB20133) | metagenome
CAATCCTGTGGAACGGATCCAGCAGACCCAGCAGCAGCAGGCCGACATGCAGCAGAGGCACTTCGCCGTCGAGGTGGGTCTCGAGAAAAAGATCATGGAGGAGAAGGTCAAGGACGCCGACGAAACGGGGCGATCGGTCCTCCAGAGGGAAGAGGAAGACAGGAGAAAAAGGCGTTCCAAAAGTTCCAAGTCCGATCCAGGAGCCCCTGCGGAAACCGGGGAGAAAAATGCCAGGGGAGAGAAGGAGCAGGGACGGTTGATCGATGTCAGGGTATGAAGGGTATGAGATGAGCCAGCAGGTTTTTTTCATCGTTCAGATTTTGGCCGATGTGGCGCTCCTGGCGGGGATTCTGTTTTTCGTCTACCGGATCCATGAGGAGAACCGCAGGAGGTCCGCAGGTGTCGACCCGCGCATGCTCGCAGAATTCAGGAAGCTCATGGCCGAGTCCCAGCAGAGCACGGCGGGCCTGGTGCAGGCGATGGACGAGGGCAAGGAGGCTCTCAGGGAGATCTCCCGGATCCTCGACGACAGGGAATCCCGACTCAGAAAGATGATCGAGCAATCGGAGGCGCAGCTCCTCAAGGCCCCCCCGGAGCGGCCCGCCGGGGAGGCCGCCGTTGAGACGGGTTTCGCCGAAGCGGTCCGGATGGCCAGAAGCGGAGCCAGCGCGAAGCAGATATCGAAACATCTCGGGCTGCCCGAGGGCGAAGTCAGCCTCATCCTCGATCTGGATCGAAGCAGGAGTGAGACCGCCCGGGCCTGACGGGCTTGCCGGCCCGTGAGAAGACCGCTTTTCCATTCCGACCGGTCTTCGAAAACCGACCCTTCGGAGGGGCCTTCGTTTCCATTCTCACGAGGGACATTTCCCGGCCGGAGACACCCATGACGCCCACCCGCCTCCCGCCGATTTCCCCCCCTGTCACGGAAAACCGCCTCCGGATCCGGATGGATGCACGGCCGCTGCCCCCTTTCGATACGGGGCGGGTCCTCGAGGCCCGCGTCCTTCAAAGGCTTGACGGCGAGCGGTTGCTCATCCGGATCCAGGATCAGAATCACAGTTTCGTTGCCCGGACCGGCATCCCCCTGCGGGCGGGAGAAAACCTGCGTCTCAGGGTGGAGGGTTTGAAACCCCATCCCACGCTGGTTCTGCTGGAGAGATCGGGCGGGGAATCGGCTCGCATCGGCGAAGCCCTCCGTGCCGTTCGATCGGACCCCGAAGCCCTGGCGAAATCCCTTGCCGCTCTTCTCGAGGCGGTCGACCCCGAACATCCGGTCGCACTCCGCGGCCTTTCCCTCGGGGGAGATGCCGCCCGGATGCTCAAGCTGCTCCGGGGCCTTGTCCTGCCGAAGGATACCGCCGAAAACCCCCTGTGGGTCAGGGACTGTCTGCACTCCCTGGGATTCCTCCTCGAGAGTGACGTGAGAAGAGCAATGCAAAAAGGATCTTCGGCCGGTCTGAGGGAGAGGTCTGTGAGCCTCAAGGAACTCCTCCTCAACCTGATCGAGGGGCTCCGCAAGCAGGGTGTTGATGGGGGCCGAGGGGTCCCACAGGCGTCGAGCCCCTTCGAGGGCGCCCTGAGAAGCATTGAAAACCTCCAGATCCTCAATGCCCTCCTGCAGGACCAGGAAGGAAGGTATCTTCTCCAGATCCCGTTTTGCCTCTCCGGCCGAATGACCACGGCGGATGTCTTTGTTTACGCCGACCGGGATCATCGCAGAGGGAAAAAGGGCCCGGAGGGTCACCGGTTCGTCCTCGCCCTGCGCATGGACGCCCTCGGGGACATCCTGGTTGAGGCGGGGTGGAGGGGGAAGCGGCTCGACTGCCGCATCGAGTGTGGAGACGATGAGATCCGGGACTTCCTTCGCCCGTTGCTTCGCGGTCTTGCAGATCGGCTCGAAACCCTGGGATTTGAGACGGGGGAGATGATCTGCGTCGCGAAGAAGGACCTGCGGGAGGCCCGGGAGGAATTTTTCGGGAGTCAACTCTCCCCGGCGGCCGTTGACCTCTTTGCGTGAAGAGGGACGGCAGGGATGCGCCGACGGAGGGAAACCGAAGGGTGATGAAGAAAAAGAACGAACCGCGGATGGCCGCCTCCATTTGTTATGAGGGGAAAAGGGCTGAAGCCCCACGCCTGACGGCCAAGGGCCGGGGACTCCTGGCGGACAGGATCATCGAACTGGCCCGGAAACACGATATCCCTGTAAAGGAGGACCCCGCGCTGGTCGCCATCCTCTGCCGGCTCGACCTGGATGAGATGATCCCGCCGGAACTCTTCCGGGCCGTTGCCGAGATCCTCGCCTTCGTATATTCCACCAACGAGCGGTACCGGGAGAAGTTGGAGAAGAGCCGTTCCGTTTGATCGGCCTTTCCCGGGGACGCTTCACACGCTGGAGAAAAAAAGTCGTTTTCGCGTCAGGGGAAAATTTTTCCGGGCCCTTTCCTTTTTCCGGTAGGGAACCCCTGCGGCGGCGACGCGGGAACCCGAACCGGGAAGGCCATCCTGAAAGGGGTGAAATGATAACCCATCGATATCCTTGAAGACTTCAGAAGCATTTTCCGCCGACCAAGCCCCGTCGCCGGCAGCCGACCCCGTGGCATGACTATTGCCTCCATACCGGTTGAAAAAGAAAAATCCGGAGCCCCCGTCCATGATCTACGGTGTCAATACGGCCGTCAGCGCCTGTGTGAAAAGGCTGGCCCAGCTCGATTATGTCACCAACAACCTGGCGAACGTCAACACGCCCGGCTTCAAGGCTGAACGGCTCACCTTTGTCCGGCAGCCGCAGACCCCCGAGCTGGAAGAGAACGCCTTCAGCCATGACATGATTCTTTTCACGGACCCGTCCCATGGGGTCCTGCAGAAGACGGGCAACCCCCTGGATGCGGCCGTGGAGGGGGACGGTTACTTCGTTGTCCAGGGCAGGGACGGAAATCCGTATTACACGAGAAACGGAAGTTTCACGATCAGCGGTGAGCGGCTGCTCGTCACTCTCTCGGGAGACCCGGTGCTCGGTCAGGGCGGTCCGATCAGCGTCGATGGGAGGAAGATCGAGATCGGTCATGACGGTACGGTGAACGTCGACGACAAGCGGGTCAACACCCTGCGCATCGTGAAGTTCTCGAATCGTGAAGCCCTGGTCCGGGTCGGAAACAGCCGATATCGGGATCCGGGGAATGCCGGCCCGCAGGAAGAGGAAAATCCCGCCGTTCAGAGCGGCTATCTGGAGCTCTCCAATGTGCAGGCGGTGAAGGAGATGGTCGAGATGATCGAGATCCATCGATCCGTCGAGGCCTACCTGAAGGTCATGCAGACGATCAGCGAGCAGGACAAGCTCTCCGTCAGCCGGCTCGGGAAGCTCTACTCATGAGATAACGATCGGGGAGGACCATTATGATCCGGTGTCTGTACACAGCGGCAACAGGGATGCTCGCCGAGCAGATCAACCAGGACGTGATCGCCAACAACCTGGCGAACGTTCAGACCGTGGGGTTCAAGACCTCGAGGGCCGAGTTTCAGGACCTCATGTACCAGGTGTACCGTCAGGCCGGGGCGGAGACGACCTCCGGAAGCCCCCTGCCCCTCGGCATGGAGGTCGGTCTGGGCTCGCGGCTCACGGCCGTTCAGAAGCTCTTCACCCAGGGCGACTATATGCAGACGGGCAACAAGTTCGACTGGGCCATTGAAGGGGAGGGCTTCTTCCAGCTCGACAACAACGGGACGACCGTCTACACCAGGGCGGGCAACTTCAAGGTCAGCAAGGACGGCTACCTCGTGAACACCGAGGGGCTCAAGCTCATCCCGCAGGTCAACGTTCCCCGGGAGACCGTCAATTTCACGATCGACAACGGCGGGACCTGGGCGGCCACGGACCGGAACAACACGACCCTGGCCACGGGCAGGATCGAAATCGCAAGATTCATCAACCCCGCGGGGTTGATGAGCCTCGGCCGGAATCTCTACGCCGTCACGGAAGGCTCCGGCGAGGCCGTGGTCGGCAATCCCGACACCGAAGGTTTCGGCACCATCACCCAGGCCTTTCTGGAGATGTCCAATGTGAACGTCGTGGATGAGATGGTGCAGATGATCGTCGGCCAGAGGGCTTACGAGATCAACTCGAAGTCCATCCAGACGGCGGACAGCATGCTTCAGCTCGTCAACAACCTCAAAAGGTAGCATCGATGAAGGCCGTTGAACGGATCGTCATGAAAAAGAATCGGGGCTTCATCCTGACACTGATGGCGGCCGTAGTACTGGGGACGGCGGCGGCGGGCTCCGCGGCGACCCTGACGGGCGAAACCCTTCAGGCAGCGGTGCAGGCCCACGTCGAGAAACAATCCCCTTGGCCGAAGGGCAGGATCCGCGTCGAGTTCGTCGATGCGGTCCCCGATGTGACCGTCCCGTCGGAAAAGGTCACCCTCCGGGTCAAAGGGCGCGTCCATGAGGATTTCATCGGCCAGAGCTCCTTCACGGTCTGCCTCCGCGAGGGGACGAGGCTCCTCCGGGAAGAACATGTCCGGGTCAGGCTCTGGGTGCTGATGGATGTGGTGGTCAGCGCGAGGAGCCTCTCCTCGGGAACCGTTCTCGGTGACGGGGACGTGAAGGTCCTGCAGAAATGGTACGATGCCGTCCCACAGAACCGGCTCGCCGATGTACGGGAGGCCCTCGGGAAGAAGCTGACCGTCAGCGTCAACCCCCACACGGAGATCACGAAGAACGTGCTCAGGGATTGCCCGGTCGTACGGCGGAATCAGCCCGTCCGGATCGTCTTGGAAAACGGCAGCCTCTACATCACGGCCTCCGGTGTTTCCCAGGAGGACGGCGCTCTCGGGGAGATCGTCCGCGTGCAGAACACGGCGTCCAGGAGGATCATCCACGCCCGGGTCCGGGGGAACGCCCTGGTCGTGGTGGATTTCTGAGATTCCGGGGTGAAGAGAATGAAAGAAAAAGCGACGAGAGCGGGTCAACCGCCGATGAGACGATGGTCGAGACGGCCCAAGGGAATCCTCCGGCCGGCGCTTTTCCTCGCGGCAGCGGTCTTCGCCGTTTCCGGCTGCGCCGTCAACGGCAACCTGTACAAGGACCTGGAGCCGCCGCCGACCCCGTCCGTTGCGAAGGCGCCGCCGGCACCGGGTTCCATCTGGCCGGGTGCCACGGGGAACAACATGCTCTTCACGGACCGGAAAGCGCGGTACGTGAACGATGTCGTGACGATCGTCATCAGCGAGACGGCCCAGGGCGAGAACAACGCCAAGCTGGAGTCGAACAGGACATCGACGACGACCGCAGGCATCGCCGGCGTCTATCAGTTCAACCCCGACAAGACCATGCTGTCCAAATACGAGCTGGGCGGGTCCTCGACGAACGACATGGAAGGGGAGGGCAAGACCAAGCGGGACGGGACCCTGAAAGGAAGGATCACGGCCAGGGTGATCCAGGTGCTCGACAACGGCAACCTCATGATCGAGGGCCGCCGGCTGATCACGGTCAACGCCGAGGACCAGTACATGATCCTGACCGGCGTCATCCGCCCCGAGGACATCACCAACGACAATCTGATCCTCTCCCAGTACATTGCCGATGCGCGGATCGTCTACACGGGACGAGGGGTGGTGGACGACAAGATGCGGCCGGGCTGGCTCACGAGGATCATCGACTGGGCGTGGCCGTTCTAACAGCCCGGAGAAAAAAGGGGACAGGCTACTTTTTCAGGGCGAAAGGCAAAAGGCCAAGGGCAAAGGGTAAGAGACAAGAGGAGATATGAAGCGGATCGGGAAAATGAGAAAACACATGGCTCTGGGGTCGGTATGTTTCCTGCTGCTTCTTGCCGTGCTCTTTCTCTCGACGGCGGAGGCGGCGAGGATCAAGGACATCGCCGGGATCGGCGGCATCCGGGACAACCAGTTGATCGGCTACGGTCTCGTCGTGGGCCTCGCCGGGACGGGCGATGATGTGAAGAACGGCTTCACCCGGGAGACCCTTTCCAACCTCCTGATCCGCCAGGGCCTCTCGACACGGGACCGGGTTCTCACCTCGAAGAACATCGCGGCCGTGATGGTGACGGCCCAGCTTCCCCCCTTCGCGAAGATCGGGTCGAAGCTCGATGTGACCGTTTCGTCGCTCGGCGACGCCAAGAGCCTGCAGGGCGGCACCCTCCTGATGACCCCCCTGCGGGGTGCCGACGGCGAGATCTACGCCGTCGCCCAGGGGGCGGTCACCATCGGCGGATTCGCCGCCGCGGGTGCATCGGGGAGCTCCGTGTCGAAGAACCATGCGACGGCCGGCTCGATTGCCAACGGAGCCCTCATCGAAAAGGAATTGAAGTACAACCTGACGGGGATCGAGAGGATCTCCATCAACCTCTTTCAGCCGGATTTCACGACGGCCACGCGGCTGGCCGCCGCCATCAACGGGAAGATCAGCGGCGTCGAGGCAAAGACCGTCGACTCGGGCTCCGTCGTCGTCGAACTGAAACCGGACCACCGGGGCAACCTGGCGTCGATCGTTTCCCGGATCGAAAACATCGATGTCTCCGTCGACGGTCCCGCCGTCGTCGTTCTCAACGAGCGGACGGGGACCGTTGTCATGGGCGAGAATGTGAGGATCTCCACCGTGGCCGTTGCGCACGGGAATCTCAGCATCCAGATCCGCGAGGAGAAAGAAGTCTCCCAGCCCCTGCCCTTTGCACCGGAGTCGAGAGGGGGGAGAAACACGCCGGTCGGCGTCGGAGGCGGGGTCACCATGGCCCCGGGCGGGCAGACCGTCGTGACACCGAAATCCGAGGTCGGCGTGACCGAGGAGAAGAAAGGACTGCTGGTGGTGCCGCGGGGCGTGACCATCCAGGACGTGGTCCGGGGACTCAATGCCATGGGCGTCTCGCCGCGGGACCTCATCACGATCCTGCAGGCGATCAAGGCCGCCGGGGCCCTTCAGGCCGATCTGAAGATCATGTAGCGAGGAGAGGGCCTGTGGACAAACTCTCACCCCTTTTGATGGGGCGTCCCGGCGCGGCGGCGCCGGGCGGCAGGAGCAACGGGCGGTCGGTGGAGGAAGAGCGGAAGCTGAGAAAGGCCTGCGCCGATTTCGAGGCCATCTTCATCCGTCTCATGTTCCGGACCATGCGGCAGACCGTCCCGACGAGCGGTTACTTCAAGGCCATGCCGGGCAAGGACATCTACACCATGATGATGGACCAGAAACTGGCCGAGGAACTGGCCCACCGGGGAGAGGGCCTCGGGATCAAGAAAATGCTTTATCAACAGCTGAATAAGCCGATGCCCCGGGAGGGGGCAAGGGCCTCTGACGTCCCTGTGGGAAAGGACTAAAGTTTTGTTTCACAGAGCCGATAAATGTGATAACATCACAGCCCGAGGAGATGGAAAAGATGAAAATTTCCAAGATCGACGATCCCACAACCCAGATGATCCAGCAGTATCAGAATGGCCGGAAGGTCGAGGACAAGGCCTCTGATCAGCAGGTCTCTGGCGGTTTGGCTCCGAGGGAGAAAGTGAATCTGTCCACCACGGCAAGAGACGTCCAGAGGATCAAGAGCGAGATCGAGAAGCTTCCCGAGGTCCGGGAAGAGAAGATCCGGGAGCTGCAGGCTCAGATCGACAAGGGGACTTACAGCGCGGACGCAGACAAGATTGCCGAAAAGATGGTGGGCGAGTCACTGCTCGACAACCTTTCCTGATCCCCCCTTCTTCGGTATCGAAGAAACCCCGCCGTTTTCTGTCCCCGTGAAGGATGCATGACCTCCACTTGCCGATCGGACTGTCTGCGGACCGCCCGAAATACGCAGAGGGGGCCCATCCATGATGGAACAGGAAATGAATCTGCTTCAGAACCTCGAGGGCGTCAGCGGAATCCCCTCCCTGTGCGATTCCCTCCTGTCGGTGCTGCGCAAGGAGATCGAAGTCTACGGGGAGCTCGAGGAAGCCATGGCGCAGGAGAGATCGGTCCTCGAGAGGCCGTCCCTGGAGGGCCTCCAGCAAAGCAACGCCCGCAAGGAGACCTGCCTCCTGAAGACGAAGCTCCTCGAGGAGGTCCGGGCGAAGATCGTCGGCAAGCTCGCCCGGTCCCTCCACGTCCGCGAGGAGGAGGTTCGCTTCTCCACCCTCCTTTCCTGCACCGAGGGGCCTCTGAAAGAGGACCTGCGGGATTGCCGCCTGCGGCTCCGCGAGGTTCTGCACCGCATCCGGGAGACGAACCGGGGCAACCGTGCCCTCATCGACGCATCGCTCGCCGGTGTCCAGCATTCGATGAGCTTCATCCACAACCTGCTGTCCCAGGGATCCACCTACATGGATTCCGGTCAGCTCAGGGCCGGGAATCTCAACGGCAGGATCTATTCCAGGAAGGGTTGAGACGATGTCCAATATCAGCACCCTTTTCAACATCGCGAAGGAAGCGCTCTGGGTGAACCAGACCGGGATCGGGGTGAGCGGCGCCAACGTGGCGAATGTGAATACGCCCGGTTACTCCCGCCAGCGTGCCGTCATCGGCACCCGCAGCCAGTACGACATCCCCGATAACGTGATCCAGACGGGGACACAGGTCATCGCCGTCGAGCGTCTCTACGACAAGTTTCTCGAGTTTCAGATCGTGGAACAATCGGAACAGCTGGGATACAGCAATGCAAGAAAAGACGCTCTGGACCGGATCGAGGCCGTTTTCAACGAGTCGGGCGGGGGAGGGCTCAACGAGCTGCTGAATCGGTTCTGGAAGGCCTGGGAGGATCTCGCCGCCAACCCGAGCGGACAGGTGGAAAGAACGGGACTGCTCTATGCGTCGCAAAACCTGGCGGCCATGTTCCGGGAATACGCCGGGGAGCTTTACAGCCTGCAACAGGAACTGAACAGCGGCATCTCGCAGACGGTGACCCGGCTGAACGGGTACCTGGCCGACATCGCCGACCTCAACTACAAGGTCATTTACGGGGAGGCGGGTCAGAACAACATCAACGACATCCTCGACAAGCGTGCCGATCTCCTCAAGAAGGTGAGCGACCTGGTCGACATCCATTACGTGGAGACGGGCGAGGGGGCCGTCAACATCTTCCTCTCGAACGGCATCCCCCTGGTGGAGGTCATCCGCAGCCGTGACCTGGCCGTGCAGACCAACGACCGGGGTTTCTATGACATCCTGCTCAAGGACGATCCCACCAAGAACGTCACGTCCGCCCTCACCGGCGGCCGCCTGGGCGGCATGCTCGAGATGCGGGACAACACCATCGCCGGCTACCTGGGGGATCTCGATGGCCTCGTCGAAGGGATCATCCGCGAGGTGAACGCGCAGCATGCCCTCGGTTACGACGGCTACGGCAACGTGGGCGGGAATTTCTTCGCGCCCTTCAACGTCCTCGTGGGCGCCAGGGACATGCAGGTGGATGCGGCGATCATCGCCGACCCGACCCGGATCGCGGCCTCTCTGACGGTCAACGACGACGGGGAGAATGCCCTGGCCGTCAGCCGTTTGAGGGACGCCCTCCTCATGGGCGGGACGGCGACCTTCGGCGATTACTACGCCGCCCTGCTGGGGAAGATCGGCCAGGCGGCCGCCAACGCCCAGAGGAGCCTCTCCCATGAAACGAGCGTCATGAACCAGCTCCAGAGCCAGCACGAGCAGGTCTCGGGGGTCTCCATCGACGAGGAAATGATGAACCTGATCAAGTTTCAGCTCGGCTACAACGCGGCGGCCAAGATGGTCAGCGTGGCCGAGGAGTTGTATGTCGAGCTGCTCAAGATGATCGAACGATAGACCGACGGAAGATTCCGGGGTGAACGGACCGAGGTGGTGGGATGCGGATTACGGAAAACCTGAAATTCCAGATGCTGATGAACACGCTATCGCTCGCCCAGAAGAATTACAGCCTTCTCATGGAGAAGATGTCCACGCAGAAGAGGATCAACCGGCCGTCCGACGACCCCCTGGGCGCGGCCCGCGTGCTGAACTACGGCAGCGTCCGGGAATCCATCGCCCAGTACCAGAGGAACATCGAAAACGCCGACGCCTGGCTGAAGATCACGGAGACCAAGCTTCAGAGCGTCCAGGATCTCATCGCCCGGGCGAAGGAGGCGGGCCTCAACGACCAGTCCTCTCAGACGAGGCAGGTCCTGGCGCAGACCGTGGGGGCCATCATCGAGGAGCTTCAATCCCTTGCGAACTCGAAGTTCGGTGACCGCTATCTCTTCTCGGGCTCCGCCACGGACACGGAACCCTTCGGCCGCATGATCCTCCCCGTTTCGGCCAGCGCCAACACCTTCGATGGCTCCCTCTACACGGGCGGCTCCTACACGGGGGCCTCCGACAAGACCTTCCGCGTCAGGATCGTCAGCGGCGGCGCCCTCGGCACAGCCACCTACCAGGTCTCGGAGGACGGCGGTTCGACCTGGCTGCCCGACCCGGCCGGAGTGATCCCTGCGGCCGGAACGATCACCCTCGGCGACGGCCTCACGCTGACCTTCGTCGATGACGGATCGAACCCCCTCGCGGCGGGCGACACCTTCACCGTAAACGCCTACCGTTCGGGCGCGGCGACGGCCCCGAGGGTGAATGACCCGCAGGCGGCCGCAGGGAACACCTTCGCGGGGACGGTTACGCTCGATGCCGGGAGCGGCACCTACGCGGGGGAGACGAACAAGACCTTCGTCGTCAAGTTCGTCAACGGCGGCGGCGCCGTCGGCGACGCCGATTACCGGATCTCCTCCGACGGGGGGAGAACCTGGAGCGGCGTCTACACCGATCCCTGGGGCACGACCATCACCGTGGACGGCACGCCGGGCCACGAGATCACTCTTCAGTTCACCCCCTCCGGCCCGGGGGACGGCCTCGCGGAAAACGACCTCTTCTATGTCCGGGCCGAGGCACCGGGCAATTACAGCGGAAACGGCGAGAGCCTGTCCGTCCACATCGGCAAGGGCAACACGGCCGTCTACAACATATCGGGCGAAGAGGCCTTCACGGACCGCGGCAGGGGAGAGGTCGACCTCTTTGCCGCCCTCGAGACCCTGAAGACGGCCCTCGAAACCGGCGACCGGGATCTCGTCAATGAACAGGTGAGCCGGCTGACGGCTGCCCAGGACCACATCCGGGAGCGTATCGCGAGCGTCGGCGCCCGGATGAGCGGGCTGAAGATCGCCGCGGAAAATTACCAGGTTCTGGACGAGAAGATGAGCGGCCTGATCTCCGACACCCAGGACGTGGATCTGGAGGCGATCATCGTCGAGTTCCAGATGCGGGAAACGGCCCTGCGGGCCTCCTATGCCATGGCCGTGGAGATCGGGAAGAAATCCATTCTGGATTTTCTGAAGTGATGTGACAGGGGATCCTTGCCCCTCCCCGCCGACCGACCTTCCTTTCGAAACCCGAGATCTTCCTAAAGTTTCAGGAATCCGGGGACGATAATGAAGGCAGAAACCACGAAAGGAAGGAGGTGCAACGAGAACGGTCGGTTGAAGGGAAAGGGGGTGAAAATCCCCGGAAATCCGTCACTTGAACCATCAACACCACCGGCGAGAACGGCCGGGGAAGATCCAGAAGAAGGAGATCATATCATGGCAGTCACCGACATAACCCTGACTTCGGGAATGCGTGCGAACCTCATCAGTCTTCAGGGCACCGTGGAGCTCCTCAACCGCACGCAGGAGCGCCTCGCCACGGGCAAGAAGGTCAACAGCCCGCTCGACAACGCGACGAACTACTTCGTGGCCAAATCCCACCTCGACCGCGCCGGCGACCTCGCGGTCCGCAAGGACGGCATGAGCGAGGCCATCCAGACGGTCAAGGCGGCCAACGAGGGGATCAAAGCCATCCAGCAGCTGATCGAAAGCGCCAAGGGCCTTGCGCAGTCCGCCTACTCCGCGGGCACGACGGGGGCATCCACCCTGGCGGCCCAGTTCAACGAGATCCTCAACCAGATCGACAGCATCGCCACCGACTCGAGCTACAAGGGGACGAACCTCCTGGACGGCGATTCCCTGTCGGTCGTCTTCAACGAAGACGGCTCGAGCTCCCTGTCCATCACGGGCTTCAACGCCTCGACGGGCAGCAACGGCCTTGACATTTCCGATGCGACCAACAACTGGGCATCTTCCAATGACATCGATGCCGCCATCCAGGACCTCGACGCCGCGCTCGAAGAACTGAGGGGGAACGCTGCGGCCCTCGCGGCGAGCATGAACGTCGTCACAACCCGCCAGGAGTTCACCGAGGGCATGGTGAACGTGCTTTCGGAGGGTGCCGACAAGCTCACGGCGGCCGACACCAACGAGGAGGGCGCCAACATGCTGATGCTCCAGGTCCGACAGGCCCTTGGAACGACGGCGTTGAGCCTCTCCGCCCAGGCGGCCCAGTCGGTCCTGAGGTTATTTTAGTAGCGGGGACCTAAGCGGGACGACCTACGCCTCGCCGTGGGTCCCCGGGCAGAGTGTAACCCTGGCATGGGCATAAACGGAGGACGGGAGGAGAAGGACTCTCCTCCCCCCTTCCGCCATGCAGGAGACGAACCATGACGGTAATCAGATCAGCCATTGAACAGTCTCTGATCGTCCTGAATCGGACGAACGACAGCATGGAGGCCGTGACCAGAAGGCTCGCCACGGGGAAGAAGATCAACGCCCCGGAAGACGATCCTGTGCTCTGGGTCAGCGCCGGCAAGGGCCGGTCCATCGTGGAGCACCTGGGCGCCGTCAACAACAGCCTGGAGACCGTTGCCATCAGCATCCGGGGAGCCGACCTCTCGATGGAGGCCATCGGAAAGCACGTCGATCAGATGATCGAGATCGTGAAGAACTTCCCGCCCTACCCCGCCGGGGACACCGCGGAGGAGAGGGCGAAGTTTCTGCAGAGCTTCAACGGGATCCGCCGGCTGATCGATGCCCTGACCCTGCCGCCGAGGGATGACCTGGGGCAGTACATCATGGCCGACCCCGGGGCCCTTGGGGAACCCGTCGACACGTGGAAGGTGGTCATCGACGAGGAAGGTCGCGTACGGACCGTCCAGAGACAGGAAGTGCACACGGGACCGACGGGCCTCGACATCCCCGAACTCACGGAAGGGGGCATCACCGCGACGGGGCTGCCCGGCGGGCCCCTCGACGAGGGCAAACTCAACGACGTCGTCGCCCGGCTCGAGAAGGCCAAGGAGACGCTCGTCGAGAGGCGGTCGGGGCTTGCGAGCGAGGCCGCCGGCATCGCCCGGGCCAAGGCCTTCAACGACCGTGTGGCGAAATTTTACGCGACCTTCGCGGAGAACGTGGAGCAGGCCGACGTGAACGAGGCGGCCGCTCAGGCCAAGAGCCTGGAGGTCAAGCGGGAGCTCGCCCTCGAGGCGCTCAAAAGCATCACCTCCATGCATTCGGAGCTCGTCGAACTTTTGAGATAAGATTCCATGGGACTCAAAATTGAGTTGAAACCGCAGGAGCGGTTCATCATCGGGGGGGCTGTCGTCAAAAACGGCAGTTCCAGGACGGAGCTCATCATCGAGAACAGGGTTCCCATCCTGCGGGAGAAGGATATCCTGAGTGCCGACAGGGCCGACACCCCCTGCAAGCGGATCTACTTTCTCCTGCAGCTCATGTACATCGAGGGGAAGGATCTCGCCGAGTTTCAAAAAACCTATTGGGAGCTGGTGCGGGACGTGGTCCGGGCGGCCCCGAGCCTGACCGGGTTCATCGATGTCATCAGCGAACACATCATCAGCAACCGCTATTATCAGGCCCTCAAGGTCGCCAAGCAACTCATCAAACGGGAGGAGAAGTTGGTTCATGACGCAGGAAAGGCAGTTGGAGGCGTATCAGAAAACCCATAAGATGGCCATGACGGACCGTGAAGTGGAGGCCTCCGTTCTCACGAAGGGGGCCCTCATGCTCAAGCGCTGCCAGTCGGAGTGGGACCGGGGCGGGAACAACGGCCTCCTGGATGAGGCCCTGCGGTTCAACCAGCTGGTCTGGACCATCTTCCAGGGGGAACTGGGCCGCAAGGATCACCCCATGCCGAAGGCGCTCCGGGAGAAGATCCTGACGCTGAGCCTCTTCATCGACAGGCGGATCTTCGAGGTCATGGCCTGCCCCGAGCCGGGGAAGCTCGACGCCATCATCAACATCAACCTCAACCTTGCGGCGGGTCTCAGGGGATCGACCGAACCGTAAACCGGGTCATCAGGGGTAAGGGAGGAAAAAGAAAGGCGGCTGTCCGAACAGCCGCCTTATCGTTTCTCCGGCGCAGGTCATTCGAATCCCGGGGACGGGGCGTGCAGCGTGCGTCCTTTTTTGCGACGCTCAGGCTCGACGAGAAGATCCGCGGGGCCGCCTTCCGGGGGAGAACGATCTTCCGCGGCCAGGGCCATGACGCGTTCAATTTCGTCGTCGGAAGCCTCGAGGCCTCGGGAGGCGAGGAGGTCTCTCCAGATCCTTCTTGCAGTTGCGAGGAGTCTCGAAGCATCTTCGTCGCGGCCCGCCGAGAGCATCTTTTCAGCGTAGGCCTGGAAGAAGACCGCCGGGTTCACCGCCTGTGATCTCATGGGGGCGACCGTCGCCTCGTACCGGCCGGTCTCTCCGCTGAGGACGAGTGCGGCGGCGAGGAGCGCCCGTGCCGGGACATAATCGGGGATCTTGCGAATCAGCTCTTCAAGGATCGCGGCGGCTTCCCCCGCGCGGCCCTGGTAAAACTCGCTCATGGCCAGATTCAGACGGGCCTCCTTCAAGCCGGCGTCGATCTCGAGGGCTCTCCGGGAGGCCTTCGCCGCCTCCCCGTAGCGGCCCGTCTCGAGATAGGCATGTCCCAGATTCATGTAGGCGAGATGAAGATCTTCCATGGAGCCGGAATCGAGAAAGCGTTTCCAGAGATCGATGGACTCATCGTATTTCCCGAGCCGTGCCGCCTGGACGGCGAGTTCATAGACGGCCCGGGCGTTGCCCTCCGATTGGTCGACTTTCTTCCTGCCGAGTTGGTAATACGCCTCCCCCTTGTTGCAACGCTCTTTCACCTGCAGGCTGCCATGGTGGTGGACGGGGATGTCGCTCGTGTGGATCTTCATTCCGTGGGAGATCATGGAATCCTCGACCAGTTCGTGAACGACCCCCTTGAAACGGACCCGGGGGTCGTTCCGGAAGAGCCTCACCTTGCGGCTGGGATACCAGCCCGGTCCCGCCTCGTCGTTTCCATAGGAGCCGTCATTGGGCGTCCAGCCTTCCGTGTTCATGGCGCCTGAGTAGTTTCGCGTCGTCAGGATGAACCCGTCGGCTCGTTTTTTTCGATCCGCGGCGGATGTGAGACGTCGCAGCCTTCCGAAATCACAGGGGGCAATGGACTCGTCGGCGTCGAGGATGAGGATCCAGTCGCCCGTGGCCTTGGCGAGGGAGACGTTCCTCGCCTCCGAGAAGTCATCCTTCCAGGGGATCTCAAAGACCTTGGCGCCGAAGGCGGCGGCAATGCCCCGGCTGCGGTCCGTCGAGCCCGTATCCACAACGATGATCTCATCGACGGCCGGTTTGATGGTAGAGAGGCATCGGACGAGGTTCGCTTCCTCGTTCCGGACGATCATGCAAAGGGAGATCGTCTGTGCCCTCTTCTTTCTCGGGGGCTCCATCGGCCCCAGCTTCTTGCGGATCTCGAGCGCCGCGTTCAGGAATTCGTCTTCCAGGTCGAAAAGGGTCAGAGCCCTTTCAATCTCCGCCATGGCCTGGGTGTACTTTTCCTGCCCGATCAAAAGATCGATGAGCAGAAAAGAAATGGTGCGGTTCAGGGGGTGGAGTCCCCTGGCTTCCCGGAAGATCGCCTCGGCCCGCTCGAGCTCTCCCAGGTTCGCGGCCGCCGCGTGGTAGAGATTCGCAACGTCTGCCACGTGCGGCGCGAGGATGAACCCTTTTTCGAGGAGCCGCAAGGCTTCCCCGCCCGGGCCTTCCTTCCACTTTACGACACCGAGATTGGTGTAAGCCTCCCCGTAGGAAGGGTCCGCTTCCATGGCCTGGCGGAAGAATGAGGCCGCTTCCTCCAGGGTTCCCTCTTTGTAGGCGAGGATCCCCCGCAGGTTCAAGGCTTCCGCAGCCCATAAAGGCATATGCCGGACGCGATCGGCGAGATCCCGGGCTTCCGCGTCATCGTTCAATCCCTCTTTTGCAAAGCCGGTGAGGACCCATGTCTTTCCGTCTTGTTTTTCCTCCGGGATCTCCCGAAGGACGTCGAGGGCTTCCTTGAAATTCCTCGTCTGGATGAGCATCTCGGCCATCTCGTGATAGGTCTTCGGCTCCGAGGGGACGAATCGGATCGCCTCGAGGTAAAGATCAACGGCGCGATTGAGGCGGCCGAGATGATACTGCGCCCGGCCCTCTTCGATGTTCCTCATGGCAAGGCAGTATCGGCCCTGGGCTTCATCCCGTTGCATGCACCGCCATTTCTCATCGAAGATCTTCCGGTTGCCCGCCAGTGAGGCGGCGTAGTGGATCCGGTTGCCGATGAAGCTCCGGCTCCCGTAATGATGGATGAAGACGTCGCCGGCAATGATGTTCCGGTATCCGGCCAGGGAGGCCCTCAGGCAGAAATCGTCATCCTCGAAATTCCCCGTGCCGAAGGTTTCGTCCAGCGGACCGATGTCATCCAGCAGGCTCCGCCGGAAGAGCATGCAGAAGCCGACGAGCCGGCGGGACGGGACCCGGCGATGTCGGTTTCTCTCCCTGAATTCCAGGGCGAAGGCCTCGAGAGCCGCTGTGGAACCGTAGGTGACCCCTTCCGCCTTCTGGGCGCCGCTGATGTGATTCGTCATCGGCCCGACGATGCCGATATCGGGTGCACGGCTCAGATGCTCCAGCATCCCCGAAAGCCAGTTTTTCGTGACGAGGACGTCGTTATTGAGCAGGAGGATGTATTCCCCTTTCGAGGCCTCGATGCCCTGATTGCAGCCCCGGGCGAAGCCGAGGTTCTCCGGGTTCTCGATCAATCGATAGTTGGGGTTTCCTTTCAAGAGCCCTCGAAGCCATTTCACCGTCCCGTCCTTCGAGCCGTTGTCGACAAAGAGGATCTCATGGGGCTCCGGCGTGTTCTTCCGGAGGCTCTCGACGCATTGCTTCGTGTAGGAGATTTCATTGAAGGTGAGGATGACGATGGACACCAGTCCCGGGATCGGTTTTCTTCCGCTGACCCCATGGAGACCGCAGGGGCCGGGGATCTCGCGTTTTTCGAGGTTCAAGCAGGACACCATCGCTCTCAGGCACTCGTCCACGTTTGCCGGGGAGAAATGGTCCCGGATGTATTGCTTCCCTGCGGAGGCGGTCTCCGTCCAGAGCCGATCGTCGGTGCAGAGCCGAAGAATCGCCTCCGAGAAAGATTCGGCGTCGTCGGCGATGAAGGCGGTTCGGCCGGAAACGAGACCCATCCCCTCGGCGCCGATCGAAGTGGTCACCACGGGAAGCCCGGCGGCCATGGCTTCCCCGATTTTTCCTTTCATGCCGGAGCCGAAACGCAGGGGCGATATGGAGACACGCGCCTTTCTGAGATAGGGTCCCGTCTCCGGGACATAACCGGTGATGGTGATGTGTTCGCTCCGAAGGCTCATGATCTCCTCCGGGGGGCTGTTGCCCACGACCGTGAGGGTCATCTCCGGGATTTTCCTTTTCACCAGGGGAAAGACCTCGCGGACGAAGGATGTCACGGCATCGGTATTGGGGGGGTGGTTGAAGTTCCCGATGAAGAGAAGCCCCTCTCGACCTTCACAGGTCACGGGATCTTCGTCCACGGGGTGGACGTTCGGGATCACAAAGTGCGCCTTCCCCGGGAGGTGATCCTTCAGGTGCATCCAGTCCTGCTCCGTCACCGTGACGACGGCGTCGGCCCGGCCGTAGATGGCCAGTTCTTCTTGTCTCGTTTTTTCAGCCTTTTCCATGAGCGTTTCGTCGCGGAGGGTCTCCGCCATGCGCCGCTCCCGGATGAAGTGGATGTCCACGGAGTCGACGATGATTTTCGTCTCCGGTGAGGATTCACGGATGACCGGCAGATACTGAAGGGCGATCTCATAGAAGGAAAGATAGGCCATCTCGTAGAAGCGGCGGGAGAGGAGCTTTTTGAGATCGATGCCCATCCCATCGGCGCCGATGCCCATCGACCTCAGCATGGCCGGGTCCGTGGCGTAGACCTCGATCCCCATTTCCTGCAAAATGCGGGCATAGCGTTCCTGGCCGCTTCCGTTTCGGGCGATGAAGGTGATGTGATACCCCTGGTTCTTCAAAAGCCGGACGATGTGGAACAGCCGCAGGGAGCCGGATGCCCGGTCGAACATGGGCAGCGAAGGGTCGATGATCAGGATGTTGCCCCGGACGTTCCTTTCGCTTGCCGCAACGATCTTTTCCGCCTGAGGTTCGTGTTGCCGCTTCAGCTCCTCAGCCCACTTCCGGACGAACTTCGCGCGGTTGACGACCTGGTACTTCTTCATGCCCCGAGAGAGGTCGGTCCCGCTTGAGATTCCCTCGTGGTGGATCACCCTGGAGAACGGGCAAAACAGGACTTTGTAGCCGAGCGATCTCGCGCCGAAGCAAAGATCCGTGTCTTCGTAGTAGCCGGGTGCGTATCTCCCGTCGAAATGATTCAGCCTTTCCAGGAGGTCCCTCCGGGCGAGCAGGCATGCACCCGAGACGTAATCGACCTCCCGCACGTAGCTGTACTCCGGCTTGTCCGGATCGTCCAGCCTGCCGTAGTTCCATCCCTGTCCGTCACGGAAGATGATGCCGCCGGCCTCCTGAAGACGGCCGTCGGGGTAAAGGAGCTTCGATCCCACGATTCCGATGCGATCGTCCGACCGCGCCAGGTCGACGAGACTCTGCAGCCAACCCTCCTGCGGTTCGGTATCATTGTTCAGGAAAACCACATATTCCCCCTCGGCCGTCCGTGCACCCTGATTGCAGGCCTCTGTGAAGCCGACATTGGTTTCGTTCGTGATGATTTTGGTCCGGCCCCGCAGGGACTTCAGATATGCAGGAGTATCATCGGTCGAGGCGTTGTCGATGAAGATGAGCTCGTAACGGATATCGGGCGTGTTCCGGGTGATCGCCTCCACACATTTCTTCGTGTAATCCACCTGATTGAAAACCGGTACGACGATCGAGATCTGGACGGACCCTCCCGGCCGGTCGGCCTGCTTGCTCAGCATTTCCGATCCTGAAGGGTTTTCCATTTCGCCGGACGGGGAGGATGGCTCTCCGGTCTGCTCGAAATCGCTGAATGCCTTCAGGCTGTCCCGGACCGCGGAATGTTCCGGGTCGGCGGCCTGGATCCTCGTCAGGAGTTTTCGAGCCACGTCGAAACGTCCCATCCGTACGGCGATGTGAGACAGTGAAACATGTGTTTCGAAGTCATCGGGGTGTTGGGTCAGGATCCGTTGATAGATTTCAAAGGCCTCGTCGATCCGGTCGGTCTTCACAGAGTAAAAATCGGCGAGGTTCTTCAGGAATGTCGAACGGGTCGGATCCAGCGAAACGGCCTTTTCAAGAGCGGTCAACGCCTTTTCGTTATCGCCCTGTTCGCCGTAGAGGACTCCCAGATCGTTGAACCCGGGGGCGTAATCCGGGAAGGATGCGACCAGTTTTTCCAGGGCGTAAACGGCCTCGGAGCGTCTCCCGGCTGTGATGAATCTCTTGAGAATGTCCTCGTGGGCCTCTGCCGGCATGGACCAGTCCCGGCTTCGGTTCGCCTCCTCGAGGGCCCGCTTCGTTGCCTCCAGGTATGCGTGTCCGAAACGCTGGTCGGGCTCCAGGTGGTTGCCCTCGCCCCACTCGTTCCAGGCGTTGATGAATACGATCTTCTCTTCGTCGTTTTTCCCTGCGACTTTCCTTACAACGCCATGGAGCCACCTGCCGTATTGCACGGGGGAAGGCTCGGTGAAAATGATCGAGGTTTTCTTTCGACGTGCCGTGCTGTCCCAGGATGGAGTGACACAGGGAAAGCGCTTGTAAGGCGGGTCCTGCTTCGTCAGCATCCTATCGACGACCTTTTCGTATCGGAATGCCGCAAGATCCGGGACCCGCTCGTCACGGAGATCACTCGAGAGAAGGTTCCAGTCGGGCTGGAACTCCACGGCGGCGTCAAAACCCAGCGGCCGGGGATCGGTTCGCTCGTCGGGGAAGCTCTCGACCCGACAGAGGTAGATCTCTCCGATTCCCAGCCTGCGGGCCTCCGCACGCCATAGGCTGGTTGTTCCGAGAGGATCGGGGAAGCGACCGGCACGGTAGACCAGGAAAAGAGGCTTGCCGTCGATGCGGATGTACCGTTTGTCTTCGAAAATCCCGCAGAGGTATCGGATGTGGTTGCGGTCATCCTCTTCGCTGTACGTTTGTTCCATGAGAATGTGGTTTTCGGCACCGTCCCACGTGCGGGTCCAGTTTTCATTCGCCCAGCAGAGACAAAAGGGAAAGTCGGGCTCCCCCGATTTCAAAACCTCCTGAAGAGGCCTTTCGAGCAAGAGCTTGCCGTTGAACCAGTAGTGATAATAGCAGAAGCCGTAGATGCCATAGGCTTTCGCGAGGTCGGCCTGTGCCCTTCGGACCTCGGGCAGCCGGAGGTCGTAGAAGCCGAGGTCCGCGGGAAGATGGGGTTGGTGGTGGCCCGGGAAGAGAGGTTTGGCCCTTACGACGTTTGTCCACTCGGTGAATCCCTTGCCCCACCACGCGTCATTCTCGGGGATGGGATGGTACTGGGGGAGATAGAAGGCGATCAGGCGCACGGAACGGTCATCACCGGCGGCCCGTTTTCGGGGTACCGGCTGCGTCCGGACGTTGTCCCCCGCCTCTTTTTCGAGAGAGCATGCATACAGGTCATCGTAGATCCCGATCATTCGGTCGACCTCCTCTTCCAGGCCGGGGATACGGGTCTTTGCGGCTTCCTCGGCAAGTTTTTCTATCCGGGAGGGATCGTTGATGATCTCGATCATCTTTCCGGAAAGAGAATCGGCGTCGCCAACGGGTATCTTGTAGCCGTTTTTTCCGTCTTCGACGATGAAGGCGCCGAAGAAATCGGTGACGATGACCGGTATCCCGAGGTACAGGACCTCCCGGAGCACCCTGTTGTATGTGTCGAAATAGGATGGAATGATGCACACATCGATCTGTCGAGAGATCTGCGGAAGATCACCCTTGTTGAACGGGCCGTGATAGCGAAGTTTGCCGGGATGACGCTCTTCGAGGCGTTTCAAATGGGGGAGATATTCGTGATCAACAATCGCGCCGTACAGGTGAAGTACAAAATCGTTTCTGTCACACAGGATTTCAAAGGCTTTCAGGACGACATCGATCCCCTTGCTGAACATGATATTGCCGATGAAAGCAAAATGGATCGATCCGCTCTTCCCGCCCCGATGTCTTCCGTCCCTTTCGAAATCGAAATGAAAGCCCCTCGGGATGACGACGGTTTTTTCGTCCGGGATCGGGACAAAGCGTGTGAAGTAGGTCCGAAAGGCCTCCGAGGTAAAGATGACCTTGTCGACGTCCGAGAGGTACAGGCGCTTGATATGTTCGAACCGTCGCTTGATTCTCTCTTCGACGGTCTGCGACATGTGCGGCCCGATGGAGTCGAGCTTCTGATGCAGGGCAAAGCACCGGGCGCATCGCCGAAGGTCGTCCGGCCCCGAACAGAGTCGACCTTGCAGCCCGTCGGCAATCACCGGGTAGTCCCGGTGACAGATTTCCTCGCAATTGCAGACGTTTCGAACGACGATGCACCCTTTGCGGGAAAAGATTTCGATGATCTCTGCGGGCATGTAGACGTAATCGTTGATGTGCACGACCTGCGGGGAAAAATCGTCCACGATCCGGCTGATGGTCTTGCGGTATTCCGAGAAGACCTCGTCGCCCGGTGCGGCAAAATAGGCCTGGTATTTGTCGAAGGAGGGAACATGATAAACGCCGAAGTTGTTAAATTTTTCCTTCCGAAACCCCTTTCTCACCGTGGGGCTTGGAATCAGGACGGCAACCTCCACACCTTTCCGGACCATGCCCAGGGCGTGGTGGAGCGTCGAGAGGGGGGTTCCGGAAAGCTCGTAGGGCGGCAGGTTATGATTGACAAGAAGTACTTTTCGGACCCCCGATGGTTTCTTCCTTCGGATGTCGACGCGGTTGCCTTGGTCGGCTTCAAGGCCCGCGGATAAGCACACTGCTTTTCCCCCGGGCCCTGGAATGGTGCGGCGATCTTTCGTCGTCTTTACCGACCGGATACGGTTCTTGACACAGTATAGATTCTTGTAGTTTTTCCCTCTCATGTACTCCGTCCAGGGACGACGACCGTCGAAGGGTTCGCATCCCCCGTCTTCATCATGGATGAAACTCACCGAAAAACCCAAACGGATGATCTGCTGCAGGAGTTCTTCAGGGGCCACCCCATGGTGGTTCAGGCATCGTTGATTGAATTCAATCAGGAGATCGAGTTCATCCACGGTTCGAATGAGCCCTTGCATCCCTTCAAGGACTTGAATCTCGCTTCCCTCCGTATCGATCTTGACGAGGGTGGGTCGGTTGGGGATGTGATGGATGAAGTGATCCAGTCGGACGGCGTTGACATCGATGCTTTTCAGCACCGGTGCGGCCGGATTTGCGATGAAACCTGAGTTGTCGGAAGCGGCAGAGACCTGAAATGCGGCGTATCCCTCTCGATTCGAGACCGCCGACCGGAACAAATGCGCCTTCGAGATGCCGTTGAGCTCTATGTTCCTTTTCAGGATTTCGAAATTCTCGGGAACGGGTTCAAAGGCCAGAATCCGACAGTGTGGATTCTGCCGGCCGACGAGTACGGGGAAAAACCCGTAGTGGGCCCCTACATCGATGAAGGCATGAATCTGGCTCGCTTTTTCACGGACGAGCAGGGCGGTTGCCGCTTCATAAGGCTCAGAAGTGTAATGTGGGCCGAATCTCGGTGTGACGTAGAGGTCAAATCCGAACGGCTTGACTTTGATCCTTTTCAAATCCTGCAGATTATAGTCATCTTCAAACAGATTCTTCACACGATCTCCATGGAAAACGGACGTTGCATGGCGGGATTCCAAAGACCATGCCTCTGATTGATCCAGTTCGAATACGTCATGAATGGATATGCAACGACTTGTCCCGGCAGGATGAAATCTGCACATTACATGCCATTCCTCGAGTCTCTGGGAGGTCGTGAATACATTGAACCTGTTGATTTTTTTTGAAAATATTTGATCCGAATCAGCTTCGATCCCCCTCTTCGGACGGAGACGGAGTTCAAGGGGCGAAGCCGATCCGACCCGCTTCGGGATCGGTTGTTCGTCGGCCGGGGATCAGGGAGGGGGCGTATCGTAACCTATTGAAATCAAATGCTTTATATATTCTTTCGGGCCGAAATGTTTCCGGGGTCACATGGCACAGAATCTGCTTAGTCATAAACGGGAAAACCGACTTCATCCTTTTCTGATGGATACGCAGAATAAAGAGATCCGGAGCGAGACGCCCTGTCTGATGAACGGGGAGGACGAAAAGTTCCTCCTTCAGTGGCTCGTCGAGAGCAACAAGCAGCTCGCCCGGCGCAACAGGGAGCTTCTCGTCGAAAACCTGAACCTCTCCTCGCAGGTCGAGGCGCTTCAGAAGATCAGCTACATCGACTTCACCACGGGGATCCATAACCGGGGTTATCTCCAGCAGAGACTGGAAGAGGAATTTTCGCGATCGCGCCGCACGGGATCGCCGCTTTCCTGCCTCTTCATCGATCTCGATGACTTCAAAAAAGTGAATGACACCTACGGCCACCTCAACGGCGACCGGCTCCTCAGGGATGTGGCCCTGCTCCTCAAGAGCTTCTGCAGGCGGGAGGATGTCCTCGTACGGTTCGGCGGGGAGGAGTTCGTGCTGCTCATGTCCTGTACGGGCTGCCGCAAGGCGAAGCTCGTGGCCGAGCGCATCCGCAGGAGGGTGGAGGAGCGAACCTTCGATTACGGCGAATTCAGCATTTCGATCACGATCAGCATCGGGATCAGCACTTTGAGGAAAAACGATTTCAGATCGGTCCGGAACCCCGAAGAGCTGATCTGGACCGCCGACAAGGCCATGTACGAAGTGAAGCAGCACGGGAAGAACCATTCCTCCTATCGGGGGTACGGCGGAAGCCCATCCGACCCCGCCGGATCCGAGACGAAGGCCCCCTGAACGTCCCGAGAGCGATCCCCTCGGGTCCTTTCCTTGTTTAAAAAGGCAAACGGGTCATGAGCCACCCTATCCAGACGGCCCTGAAAAAGGCCGTCAACTGTCAAAAGCAGGGACGCCTCGATGAGGCCGAACGCCTCTATCGCCGGATTCTGAAGGCGCAGCCGGCCCACCCCGACGCGCTTCATCTGCTGGGACTGATCCTGTTTCACAGGGGCGATTGCCCGGGTGCGGAGCGACTGATTCGGGATGCCATCCGGCACGACGGGAAGACGCCGCTTTTTCATCTCAGCCTTGGGAATGTCTGCAGCGCGCTGGGAAGAACGCAGGAGGCCATCGGGTGTTACGAGGCCGCCGCAAGACTCGGTCCCCACCTCTTCCAGAGTCATTTCAACCTGGGCAATGAATATGTCCGCGCCGGTGACCTCCCCCGGGCGGTGGAACACTACCGGAAGGCGCTGGAGAAAGGGGATCGGGAGCCGGATGTGCACTACAATCTCGGCTGCGCGCTCCTCCGGATGGGTCAATATTCGGCGGCGCTCGAGCATTTCGATCGTGCCCTGCAGCTCCGCCCCGATGACGAAAGGATTCTCCTGAAAAGGGGAAGCGCCCTCTTGAAAGCGTCGAGACTCGACGATGCCGAGCGCCTCTACCGTCGGCTCATCGATCAAAACCCCCTCTGTGCCGAGGCCTATCACGCCCTTTGCCTCCTGCTGCGGCGCAAGAACGAACTCGCCGAGGCGGAAGACTGGATCCGGAGGCTCATCGGGCTGAATCCGCATCACGCCGAGGCTTACTGTACATGGGGACACCTGCTGCACCGGAGCCGGAGGATCAACGAGGCCATCGAGAAATTCGAGAAAGCCCTCTCGCTGGATCCGCGTCACATCCAGAGCCATCTCGGCATGGCGCATCTGCTGTCCTACGAGAAGGGGGATCTCGATCGCGCGGAAGACCACATCGACAGAATCCTGGACATCGATCGCAGGCATTTGAAGGCCCTCTACCTGAAGGCCATGGTGCAGTTCAAAGTCATCTACCCGGACCAGGAAACGATTCACCGACAGCGTGAGCGTTACGCGATCTTTCTGAAGCAGTTCTGCGAAGCGATCGACTTCGATCGACCGGATCATGTCCATCAGGCGGCTGAAGCGCTGAGTCTACTCCGGCCCTTCTACCTTCCCTATCAGGGGTACAATGACCGGGAGCTGCAGCAGACCTACGGCGAGGCGTTTTCCGGGATCCTGTCGCGGAGACACCCGGAATACGCCCGGAAGGGTCCGGTGCGGACGAAGCCGGGAAACGAGCGCATCCGCGTCGGCTTCGCGTCGGCCTATTATCATTACCACTCGAACTGGAAGATTCCGATCAGCGGGTGGGTGGAAAATCTCGATCGGGACCGGTTTGAACTCTACGGGTACTATCTGGACGACAGGAGGGACACCGTCACGCAGTCGGCGATCGGGAACTTTCACCGCTTCGTGCCGATCGAGGATCGGACCGCGCAGGACATGGCGCGGATCATCGCCGGGGATCGTTTGGATATCCTCGTCTACCCGGAGATCGGGATGCATCCCGTCGCCATGTATCTCGCCGCCATGAGGCTTGCGCCCGTGCAGTGCAACTCCTGGGGACATCCGAATACATCCGGTTTCCCCACCATCGACTATTTCATCAGCAGCGACCTGATGGAGCCCCCCAACGGACAGGATTTCTACACGGAGCAACTCATCAGGCTGCCGAACCTATCCATCCATTACACGCCGATCGAAAGCCCCTGTAATGACATTTCCTGCAGCATCCCGGGGGCGGATCCGGACGACGTGATCTACCTCTCCAGTCAGTCACTGTACAAATACCTGCCGGCCTTCGACGACATCTACCCCTTGATCGCCCTGAAAAGGCCGAAGTGCAAATTTCTCTTCATCTCCGATATCCGCGAAAAGGTCCAGGAGGTGTTCCAGGCGAGGATCCGACGGGCCTTCGAGCGATACGGTCTACAGGCCTCTCGATACGTCATCTTCATGCCCCGTCTGAATTTCCATCAATTCAGGTCCATCAACCGCTTCGCCCACGTCTTTCTCGATACGATCGGATGGTCGGGATGCAATTCCGCTCTCGAAACCCTCGAATTCAACACGCCGATCGTCACCCTGCCGGCGCTGACCATGAGGTCTCGCCACAGCTATGCGATCCTGAAGATGATGGATGTTTTGGATACCGTCGCCGATTCGGTCGAGGGGTATGTGGATATCGCCTGCCGACTGGCCGAGAGCGGCACTTGGCGAAGCGAGGTTTCCGGGAGGATCGAGGAGAATAAACACAGGGTCTACAAGGACATGGAACCGGTCAAGGCGCTTGAGGACTTCTTTGAAGGTCTCGTGAGGGGATGACGCCTCGAGGGAGATCGTGGATAAGACATTGATATGGAAGACAAACCACATATCTCCAGGTGAAAAACGTGGACTGTCCGAAATAAAAGATCGATAACATCGGTGAATCGTCGCCATGAAAAAATTTCTTCTGAGTTAAAGTTTTTCTTGATTTAAGACGACAAATTTAGTGCAATGGTTGCGTTGGATTAAAGCGTTGCCACCCAAACGCAACTTGAATTTTGAGGGGTTCGTGATGGCCAAACTTTTTTATTCGACGTCAGAGGTCGCGAAATTGTTCAAGGTCAACAGGGTGACGATCTACCGATGGGTCCAGGAGGGAACCGTCAAGGCCTACCGGATCGGGAAGCACCTGAAGATCCCGCTGGCCGAGGTGAACCGTCTGCTGAGGGAATTCGGTTTCAAGGAGTTGGAGATCGGGGAGGACGAAACCGCCCAGGAAGAGCACCTCATGGACACGATCAATCACGTGGCCCGGTACGGTCAGAAAAAGAAGGTGGTCATCGCCGTTGATGACGACATGAACGTCCTCACCTTCATCAAAAGCGTATTCGAGGGGATGGGCCTCGATCAGAAATGCGAGCTCCGGAGCTACCCCGATGCCATGGAAGCCCTCCTGCAGATCGGCAAGGAAAAACCGGATCTGATCCTCCTCGATATCGTCATGCCCGGTCTCAACGGCGTGGAACTCGCCCGGAAGGTGAGAACCATGTACGACGGGGTCAAGATCATCATCCTGACGGGTTATCCCGTGAACGACTACCTCACGGACGAGGAGATCGGGCAGTTCTCCGACATCCTGAACAAACCCGTCGACATCGGGGCTCTCTACAAGTCGATCAACACAGTCCTCGGCATCGGCTGAGGAAGACGTCCTCCGCCCGGAATGATCTCCCCCGCCCACGGTCGGTCGGAAGGGGATCGAGCAGGTTTTACATCTTGAAAGAGATCGTTGTCGGCATCGCTGACTCGAAGGTGAGCCGTCATCCCGATGACGTCATGGTGACCTATGCCCTGGGTTCCTGTGTCGCCGTGGCCGTCTATGACCCCGTGGCCAGGGTCGGGGGGCTTCTGCACTTCATGCTTCCGAATTCCTCCCTCAACGTGAGCAAGGCCAGGGAAAACCCCTCGATGTTCGCCGACACGGGCGTTCCGTTCCTGTTCCAGTCCTGCTACGAGCTCGGTGCGGACAAGCGGAGGATGGTCGTGAAGATCGCAGGCGGGGCGAACATCATCGGGGAAGCGAGTTTCTTCCGGGTCGGTCAGAAAAACCTGACCGTGCTCCGGAAAATCCTCTGGAGAAACGGCATTCTCGTTTCGGGGCAGGACACGGGCGGCAACGCGAACCGGACGCTCCGATTCCACATGCAGGACGGCCGGGTCCTGGTCAGGCGAACCGGCGGCCCCCTGGAGGTCATATGAAGTTGAACGCGCGGATTCTGAAATCCATCAAGAGCCTTCCGGCTTTTCCCGTCACCGTCAAAAAGGTCAACCGCATGATCAGCAATCCGGATTACTCGGCGAAGGAGCTGGCGGACGTGGTCAAGTACGACCAGTCGATCACGGCGAACATCCTGCGGATGTGCAACTCCGCCTACTTCGGCCTGCGGCACAAGGTCGACAACGTCCGGGACGCCGTTCTGTACCTGGGCCGCGACAACCTGGTTCGTGCCGTCCTCGCGGCGGGGATCTCGCGTTATTTCAAGAAGACCCGGGGATATGAAGTGGAGGGAATCGATCTCTGGGAACATTCCGTCAGCGTGGCCCTGATGGCCCAGATCCTCGCCCGGAAGATCTACGACCATGAAGACCCGAAACTCTTCACCGCGGCGATTCTCCATGACGTCGGCAAGGTCGTCCTCGGGGAATATGTGCGAGAGTCCTGCAAGAAGATCAAAACACTCGTGTCGGAGAAGGGGTACGACTTCCTCGAGGCGGAGGAGGAGGTTCTCGGCGTCAACCACGCGCAGCTGGGCGGGGAAATGGCGCAGCTGTGGAACTTCCCCGCCGAGATCAAAGACGCCATCGCCTGCCATCACCGCCCGGACCTCGTTCGTCGGAGGAGCAACGGCCTCGTCTGGCTCGTTTACCTGGCGGACCAGATCTGCCTGATGACCGGGATCGGCGGTGGCGCCGATGGCCTCGCTTACCGTGGTTTGAAGGACGCTTTTGAAAAGTTCAAGCTTCGTCAGCAGGATGTGGAGGAAGCCATGATTCTGCTCCTGCGGAGGATGGAAGACGCCCGGGAACTGCTGGAGATCGTCCCCGACAGGAGGAGCGTGCCGAGGACGGCACCGCAGGAAAGGAGCGTGCGGTACTGACATGCCCGTCACCGCCCTGATCGTCGATGATTCCCGATCCATCCGCGAGGTCATCCGCAGGATCCTCCGCATCTCCGGGTTCGGTCCCGTCCGTTGCTTCGACGCCGCCGACGGAGGGGAGGGGCTGAAAATCCTCTCCAGGGAAAAGGTGGACGTCGTCCTCACGGGTGTCCACATGCCGGGGATCGGCGGTCTGGAGATGCTCGCGGAGGTGCGAAAGCAGGCGGCCCTGCGGGATCTGCCCGTCGTGGTGGTCACTTCCGATGCCGGCTTGCGATGTATGAAAAGCGCCGAGGATCTGGGCTGCGGCCGATTCGTCAGAAAGCCCTTCTACCCGGAGGAAATCAAGAAGGCGCTGGCGGAAGCCGCCCGGTTGAAGGAGACAGGCCCCGATGAAAGAGTTGCGACAGATCTTGATTCAGTCGATTTTTGAGGTTTTCGAGAAGATGTTCTACACCTTTCTCGAACCGTCCGATGTCCACTATCTCGGCTTCGATGTCGCGTCGAACGTCGATTTCAAGGGTGCCATGACCGGGACCGTCACGCTCCAGTTGTCCCACGGCATGGCCAAGCACATGGTCAGCCACCTGCTCAATCTTCCCCCCGATCAGGTCGCCGACGAGCAGGTCGAGGACTGCGTGAAGGAAGCCGCCAACATGATCTGCGGGTGCTTCCTGAGCAGTGCCGACCGCCAGAACGCCTATCAGTATTTACCCCCGCGGTTCTTCACGACGCCGGACGGCCCGTGGCCCGCCTCGCCGACGGAGGGGGGAACCGAGTCGATCCGGCTCGATTTCGATTCGGAAAACGGCCGCGTTTCGGTCATCCTCGCCCTTTCCCAGTGAAAACGTGCGCGGGAGGTTCGACACAGAGGGGATTTTCGGCCCTGAAGGGTGCGAGGGAGGAGGAGGGCGGCGCCGGCGGATCGATCGCGCCTGCTCAGCGGGCGCTGAGGTTCTTTTCCGGCGACCTCAGGCTCTGGTACTTCCGAACGAGGTCCCGGATCGCCGCGATCTCGTCTTCGTCCAGCTCGAAGGTGTATCTGTAACCGCCCCTGAACGACACGCTGATCGAGAGCGATCGGGCGAGCCGGCTCACTTTCTCGTCATCGGTGATCTCGTCGTCCGACCACTCCGTGATGCCGTTCGCTTCCACGGCTGATTGTTTCCGGGGGTGGACGCTCTTGACTTCGAGCCGCGTGCCGTTGTCTCCCTGGAGGATGACCGTATCGTAAGACAGGTAGTCCGGCGCGCTGAAACGGGTCTTGAGCCTGTAGGACTTCTTGCCCGAGTATTTCTGGACGATATAGAGCTCCACGTAGAATTTCTTGTCGTACCCCACCTGCTGTTCCACCGGTTTCGTCGTGCGGTAGAAGATGGCCTGCCGCGTCTGGTCGTCCTCGACGACGATACTTCGCGTCATGTGCCTCTGGGCTTCCAGCTCATGCCGCAGACTCTCCCGCCTGTCCGTCAGGGCGGCGGTGTGCTCCCGCGTGAAATACTTTTCCTTGAGTTCGCGGTCGATGAGATCGATCTTGGCCCTCAGCGTCGTCTGTCCCTCGAGGGCCTTCAGAAGGGCATGGTGGTTCGCCGAGGAGGTGTTCTTGATGGCCTTGATTTTTTCTTCGGCTTCCGGAATCCGGGGGTTCGTGGGGAACCGATCCACGAGCTTCTCGAAGGCCTCGAGCGCTTCCGCGTACCGACCCTTCTCGTACATCTCCATACCCGTTTCGTAATGTGACCGGGCGATCCGGTGGTAGGTTTCCAACTCCTTGCCGAGGGCTTCGTTCCTGCCCTCCAGTTCTTGGACCCTTTTCGTCAGATCGAGGTTGCGTGCCTGGAGGTCATCGTATTTCTGCCGGGAAACACAGCCCGTCACGAGAAGCAGCAGGACCCATATCCAAATGAGCCTTTTCATACCATGGACCAATCCCCCGCCATCGAATGCTGGCCGGTTTTTCCTTGAGGGTGTTTTTGTTGATGCATGCCGGGGCCGGACGGGGAGCCTGATACTGGCGGGCAGGTGAGTGACGAAAAAGAATAAAAAAGCCTTCAGAGGCGTTGACGGCTTCGGACGGCAAGCCTTAAAACATGATCCTGACCGGTCATCCCGGTTCTGTCGTGGTGTCCCCTGGCCCGTTTTCTTGATGGTCCCTGTTTCTGCCGGGATTTTATCCACACGCCGGCATTCTTGTTTCGTTTTCTTTCGCGGCCTTGTGTATATCAAAATATTGCAAAAGTCAAATCCGATCCTGCGCGTCCGGCGGGGGGTATACGCCGGGCCGTGACCGCGCCGAAAAAAAGGGGGCTTTTCAAGAGCCCCCTCCCGTTTCGGGTGGAAGTCAGCTGCCGTCATCACCTTACGGCCCCGGGCTGATCCCCGGGTTCATCCCCTGACTTTTCATGGTGTCCCGTGACTGCTCGTCCCATTTGGCCCTCTCCTGCACGGTGGCACAACCCAGTACGGAAAGAGCGAAAAGGATCGAAAGCAGAAGGGCGGTTGCCTTCTTCATTGGATTGCCTCCTTCTCCGGTGGAATGCTGAGCAATGTTCTTTTTTTTTTAATATATTCACTCAAGAGGGCCGGGCAAGTCAAATATTCAAAAAACGCCCCGGCGATCCAAAATGAGAATGCGGTTTTGAACCCTTCCGCCTTGATGTACACTGGGGGACACCGCACGGCCTCCAGCCCGCCGCAGACGGACTTGTGGATGTATGATCATACGGAGATCTTCATGGTTTATCCGTGTTTTCGATCTCTTATGAAGGCAGATCATTTGAAATAATCCTTGACGTATGACAATGGTGAATATACAAGAATGAATATTCACTCAAAAACAATCTGGAAGTGAAAGAATGAAAAACACGGACAGACGAAAAGAGATCATGCAAGCGGCCCTCCGTCTGATTGCCGAGCATGGTTTTCACGGTGCCCCGATGGCGATGATCGCGGATACGGCGGGTTTGGGCACGGGAACCATCTATTGTCATTTCGCAAGCAAGGACGACCTCATACGGGAATTGTTCCTCGATCTGAGGGAGACGATCATGGCGACGCTCATGGAGGGGTATTCAGTCGACCGGCCCATCCGGGAGAGATTTTTGCATTTGGGCAAAGCACTGTTGCAATATTTCGTCGATCATCCGGTACATTTTCGGTTCATCGAGCAATACATGAACTCACCCTACGGCGTGACTTATCGAAGGGAGAGGGCCCTGGGTGAATCGGAAGAGGCGGACATTTTAGATCATCTCTTCCAGCAGGGGGTTGAACAGCAGGTCATGAAAGACTTCCCGATACCCGTGCATTACGCTCTGGCTTTCGGTCCATTGATTTCACTCGCAAGAGACCATATTCTGGGCTTTATCCAGCTCGACGGCGAAATGGTGGTGAAAGTCATCGAGGCCTGCTGGGACGGGATCAAAAGATAAGGATCAAAGGCGACGGGTTCGTTCTTGCCTGAAATCAGCTTGAACGAATATTCACTCGCCCATTGAAGGAATCGATCAGGAATGAATGCTCTTCAGGAATAGAGGTCTATAAGAAATGGCAATGGAAAAAGAATCAAAGGCGGATAGGTCGGGAACCGTCTGGGTCATGACGGCGGTCTTTTTCGGAGTGGCGATCATTGCAGGCTGTGGTCAGAATCCCGGGACCCAGGCACCGGGAAACGCCGGTCCGCCGGAAGTCGCAGTCGTGGAGTTGAAACCCCAGCGTGTCGCCATTACCACGGAGCTTCCAGGCAGGACATCGGCGTACCTGATCGCCGAGGTGCGGCCCCAGGTGAGCGGCATCATCCAGAAGCGCCTTTTCAAAGAGGGTACGGACGTAAAGGCCGGGACGGTCCTCTACCAGATTGACCCGGCGACGTACCAGGCCGCATATGACAGCGCGAAGGCGGCACTCGGCCGGGCGGAGGCCAACATCACCTCCATCCGGGTCAGGGCGGAACGATACGGGGAGCTGGTGGTGATCAAAGCGGTGAGCCAGCAGGAATACGACGACGCGACAGCGGCCCTCAAACAGGCCGAGGCGGAAATCGAAGCCGGCAAGGCAGCCGTGGAGACCGCACGGATCAACCTCGCCTACACCCGCGTCACCGCGCCGATCACCGGCCGTATCGGGAGATCGTCGGTCACGGTGGGTGCGCTGGTGACGGCGGCCCAGGGGATGCCGCTGGCCACCATCCAGCAGATCGATCCTGTCTATGTCGATGTCGCCCAGTCAAGCGCTGAACTCCTGCGGTTGCAGCAGAGCATGGAGAAAGGCACGCTCAGGCGGGACAGTTCCAACCGGGCCAGGGTCAAGCTCATCCTGGAGGACGGCACCGCCTATCCGCTGGAAGGAACCCTCCAGTTCCGGGACGTCACGGTGGACCCCACAACCGGTTCCTACATCCTGCGAGTCGTTTTTCCCAATCCCAAGGGCGTTCTCCTTCCCGGAATGTTCGTCCGCGCCGTCCTCGAGGAAGGGGTGAACGAGCAGGCGCTCCTCATTCCGCAGCAGGGCGTCAGCCGGGACCCGAAAGGGAACCCCCTCGCCTTGATCGTCGATGCCGAAGGAAAGGTTCAACAGAGGATGCTCGTCCTGGATCGCACGATCGGCGACAAGTGGCTCATCGCGGCCGGTCTTGCCCCCGGCGACCGGGTGATCGTCGAGGGGATCCAGAAGGTCAAACCGGGCGTTTCCGTGAAGGCGGTTCCCTTTGATGCCGCTAAGGGCGCGGCAGGCGGGCCGGCAGCCCCTGCGGCCGCGAAAAAGAACTGACGGAGGCCCCCGATGCTGTCGAGATTCTTCCTGGACCGTCCCGTCTTCGCCTGGGTCATCGCCATCATCATCATGGCGGCGGGTGCGCTCGCGATCTACAACCTGCCCATTTCCCAGTATCCCCCCATCGCCCCGCCGTCCATCGCCATCACCGCCTTCTACCCGGGCGCCTCGGCGGAGACCGTCGAGAACAGCGTGACCCAGATCATCGAGCAGAAGATGACCGGATTTGACAAGATGCTGTATCTCTCCGCAACGAGCGATTCGTCGGGATCGTCCCGGATCGAGTTGACCTTCGCCCCGGGAACCGATCCGGATCTCGCCTGGGCGCAGGTGCAGAACAAACTCCAGCTCGCCATGGCGAACCTGCCGGAGGTCGTCGGCAACCAGGGCGTCAAGGTCAGCAAATCCACCCGCAACTGGCTGATGATCGTGGGCCTGATCTCGGAGGACGGGAGCATGGACGGAAACGACCTTCGGGACTACGCCCAGTCGAACCTCGAGAAGGTGCTGTCACGAGTCCCCGGCGTCGGCGAGGTAGAGATCTTCGGCAGCCAGTATGCCATGCGGGTCTGGCTCAACCCCGACAAGCTGACCGATTACGGGATGACCATCCAGGACGTCATCGCGGCGATCCGGTCCTACAATGTGGAGGTCTCCGCCGGGCAGTTCGGCGGTGCGCCGGCGGTTGAGGGCCAGCGCCTCAACGCCGCTATCGTGGTCCAGAGCCTGCTCAAGACGCCGGAGGAGTTTGCGATGATTCCCCTGCGCATCAATTCCGACGGCTCCGTCGTGCGCGTCCGGAACGTGGGGCGCACCGAACTGGGGACCGAGGCCTACGATATTCAGGGCTATTTCAACGGGAAACCTTCCGCCGGGCTGGCCGTCCGGCAGGCCGCAGGCGCCAATGCCCTGCAGACGGCCGACAACGTCCGGGCCAAGATGGATGAACTGAGCCGCTTCTTCCCCCCCGGCATGAAGGTCATCTACCCCTACGACACGACACCCTTCGTCCGTGTGGCCATCAACGAGGTCGTCAAGACGCTCTTCGAGGCCATCGCGCTCGTGTTCCTGGTCATGTACCTTTTCATGGGCAGCATGCGGGCCACCCTGATACCGACCATCGCCGTGCCGGTGGTGATCCTGGGGACCTTCGGGGTCCTGGGACTTTTCGGCTTCTCCATCAACATGCTGACCATGTTCGCCATGGTGCTGGCCATCGGTCTGCTTGTCGACGACGCCATCGTCGTCGTGGAGAACGTGGAGCGGATCATGAGCGAGGAGGGCCTCTCCCCGAGGGAGGCGACGGCCAAGTCCATGGACCAGATCACGAGCGCCCTCATCGGCATCGGACTCGTGCTCTCGGCCGTCTTCGGCCCCATGGCCTTCTTCCCCGGTTCCACCGGCGTCATCTACCGGCAGTTTTCCGTCACCATCATCGCCTCCATGCTCCTCTCCGTTCTGGTGGCCCTGATCCTGACGCCGGTCCTCTGCGCGTCGCTTCTCAAACCGGTGCCCAAAGGGCACGAACCGGCGGAAAACGCCGTCTGGTTCCTGCGCCCGTTTTTCCTGTGGTTCGATCGCCGGTTCTTCCGCACCCGGGACCTCTACATGCGGCTCGTCCACCGTTCCATCACCCACAAGCTGCGGTACATCTTCGTCTTCGTCCTGATCGTTGCGGCCATGGCCGCCCTGTTCCTCCGCATGCCCACGGCCTATCTGCCGGACGAGGACCAGGGGATTCTGCTTGTGGAGGTCGCGCTCCCGGCCAATTCGACCCTGGAGCAGACCGAAGAGGTCATGACCCGCGTCAGGGAGTATTTTCTGGAGCGCGAGAAAGAGGCCGTTGAGTCGGTCATGACGATTTGCGGTGTCAGCTTCTCCGGCCGCGTCCAGAACTCGGGTATGGCCTTTGTCAAAATGAAGGACTGGAAACTCCGGGACCGGCCGGAGTGGAAGGTGGGCGCCGTAGCGGGGAGGGCGATGGGGGACTTCTCCCGGATCCGAAACGCCAGGGTCTTTGCCTTCGCGCCGCCGGCGGTGATCGAGCTGGGCCGGGCCAAAGGGTTCGATTTCCAGCTGCTGGACCGGGGAGGCCTCGGGCATGCCCGGCTGATGGAGGCCCGCAACCAGCTCCTCGGCATGGCGGCACAGGATCCCGTCCTGACGAAGGTCCGTCCCAACGGCCTGGAAGACGTGCCCGAGTACCGGGTCGACGTGGACTGGGAAAAGGCCGGCGCCCTGGGCGTGCCGATCGCCTCGATCCACCACACGATCTCGGCGGCCTTCGGCAGCGCCTACGTCAACGACTTCATCCAGGGCGGGAGGGTCAAGCGGGTCTACGTCCAGGCCGACGCCCCCTACCGCATGCTCCCCAACGACATGGAGAGGCTCCATGTCCGAAACACCGCGGGCAGGATGGTCCCCTTTTCCTCCTTTGCTTCAGGCAGCTGGACGTCGGGTTCCCCGAAGCTCGAGCGCTTCAACGGCTTCCCGGCCATCAACATCCTGGGCGAGGCGGCGCCGGGCAGAAGCTCCGGAGAGGCGATGCAGGTCATGGAAGATTTCATCCGGAAGCTCCCGCAGGGGCTCGGCTATGACTGGCAGGGGGTTTCTTACCAGGAGCGGATGTCGAGAGCCCAGGCGCCGCTGCTGTACGCCTTCTCCATCTTCGTGATCTTCCTGTGCCTGGCGGCGCTCTACGAGAGCTGGCCCATCCCGATCTCGGTCCTGCTTGTCCTGCCCCTGGGGGTCATCGGCGGCGTCGTCGCCTCGAGCGCCCGGGGACTTCCCAACGACGTCTATTTCCAGATCGGCGTATTGACCATCCTCGGCCTGACGACCAAGAACGCGATCCTGATCGTCCAGTTCGCCAAGGCCGGAGTGGAGCAGGGGATGGGACTCGTGGAGGCGACCCTGGAGGGGGCGAGACTGCGGTTCCGCCCGATCATCATGACCTCGCTCGCCTTCGGGTTCGGCGTTCTTCCCCTCGCCGTGGCGTCCGGCGCCGGTGCAGGCGCCATGAATGCCATCGGCACGGGCGTTCTGGGCGGCATGGTGACGGCCACCGTGCTGGTCATTCTCTTTGCGCCTCTCTTTTACGTGCTGGTCGAGATGTTCCTGGGCAGGGGCCGGCGGGGTCTGGTGACCGTCCCGGCCGGCCCCCGTCGGCTCGCCGCGCGTTTGAGAGAGAAACTCCCGGGGCGCGGGATCCGGAAAGGTGCCGGGACGACCGATGCGCATTCAACGGAGGATGGATGAGATGAAAAGGACCTTTCTCCTTTCACTGTGCGTGATCGTCTTGTTTATGGCGGGTTGCAGCCTGGCGCCGACATACTCGAGGCCCGATGCTCCCGTACCCGCGGATTGGCCGGGCCCCGGGTCCGAGCGGCAGGCGCTCCGGCCGGGGGAAACGGCAGCCGACATCCGGTGGCGGGACTTTTTCGTGGATGAGCGGCTGCGGAAGGTCATCGAGCTTGCGCTTGCCCACAACCGCGACCTGCGCTTGGCGGCGCTGAACGTCGAGCGGACGCAGGCCCTCTACCGGATCCAGAGGGCCGAACTGCTCCCGTCCGTCAGTGCCGGTGCCGCCTTCACCAAGGAGCGGGTCCCCGGCATCCTCTCGCAGAGCGGCCAGCCGAAAACGACGGAGCTCTATAACGTCAACGCGGGTATCAGCGCCTGGGAGATCGATCTCTTCGGCCGGATCCGGAACCTGAAGGATGCGGCCCTCGAGCAGTACCTGGCCACGGAGCAGGCCCGGGCGAGCGCACAGATCGCGCTCATCGCCGAGGTGGCCAACGTCTACCTGGCCCTGGCCGCCGACCGGGAGAATCTGAAACTCGCCCGATCGACCCTCGAAACGCAGCGGGAGACTTACGAGTTGATCCGGCGCCGTGCCGAGGTGGGTGCCTCCTCCGATCTGGACCTGCGCCAGGCCCAGACCCGTGTCGAAGCGGCGCGGGTGGACATCGCCCGGTACACCAGTCAGGTGGACCTCGACGAAAACGCGCTGCGGCTCCTGGTCGGATCCCCGGTGCCCCCTGAACTTCTTCCCGCCGCTCTCAGCGACGTCACGGCCCCCCGTGATATCTCCCCCGGCCTTCCATCCGACGTGCTTCTGCGACGTCCCGACATCCTCCAGACCGAACATCAGCTCCGGGCGGCTCATGCGAACATCGGCGCGGCACGGGCGGCCTTCTTCCCGCGCATCACCCTCACCACGAGCATCGGCACCACGAGCGATCAGTTGTCCGAACTCTTCAAGTCCGGTTCCGAGACCTGGGCGTTCGTGCCCCGGGTCGTCGTGCCGATCTTCGACGCGCGCACCTGGGCGGCCTACGATGTCACGAAAGCGGACAGGGAGATCGCACTGGCCCAGTACGAGAAGGCGATCCAGACGGGGTTCCGGGAGGTGGCCGACGCCCTGGCCCAGAGAAGGACCCTCGGGGATCAGCTCCAGGCCCAGCAGTCGCTGGTGGAGGCCTCCGCCGAGAGCTATCGGCTCTCCGATGCCCGTTACAGGAGGGGGATCGACAGCTATCTTCGTGTCCTCGATGCCCAGCGTTCGCTCTACAGCGCGGAGCAGGGCCTGATTGCCATCCGCCTGGCCCGGCTCACGAACAGGGTGACGCTCTACAAGGTGCTCGGGGGCGGATCCTGAGGGATGCCCTCTCCGCCCGTTCCGGAGAAGCC
>FWPV01003144.1_pt1 | contig 38303 bp, 43 predicted proteins | sample 2228371 | NCBI WGS metagenome assembly FWPV01 (sample SAMEA103939776, study PRJEB20133) | metagenome
AGCAAAAAAACCCACCTCCCGGCCGCAACTCCATATTGTTCATAAATAACACTAAGTATTTGGTATTTTTTTTTGCCCCAAAAATAATTGGGATGTTTTTAGTTATTGTCTCTAGCGAACTTAAATACGGACCAACTTGCTCTGTTCTTTCTAGAATTTTTGTTTTTTGTGAGTTCAAAAAAAACAAGTTGATTTTTTGCCAACTGGAATAAGCTCGATAATATAATTCAATAAAGTTTCTTAATTCTATTTTAGCCCACCTTATTCGCAACAAAGCCTCTTGTTTTTGTGCGTCTGTTTTGTTTTTTAACAAAAATATTTTTAGCAACAAGGTATAATTTTCAAACAGACGACTTCCAGAACTAAAAAGCTCTGTGGTTTGTGAGGTGGTATCAATAAGGTTATAAACACCGGTTATTCCTGGCACCCAAAAAAGGGTGTTTTTGGGGATAAAAAACAAACTATTGTTTAATTTTTGCAAATTACTTATTTTGTTTATTCTCGCCGAGAGAGCAAAAAGTCCATCATTTTTATGTCTCCACAATCCCCAAAACAACAACCATTGATAAAAAAAAAGCACAAAAAATAATAAATTAAAAAAAAATACACTTCCCAACATAATTTTTAAAACAAAAAAAAGAGTTTTTTTTGGCGAAATTTCTGCAAACACGGCGGGCAAGGGTGTAATGGTTTGAGAAAAGTTGAAGGCGTATGGGGTTGGGGTTTTAAAAAGAACAAAGTCTAAAAGCTCTGCAGGCTGCCTTTTGCTTTTGCCAATATTAACAATTTTATAGTTTGTTAAGTTATGCTCACACCATTTTTTTCTTTTTTTATACTCTTCTTCATTAAAAAAGAACAAAAAAACATTAAGTTTATTTCCTCTTAAAAGCTCGGGATTTTTTGGAAAAATGTCAATAAACACTGCTAAATCATAAGCCCATTGCGACTCTGTCAAAATCAACCCTTTGTTTCCAAATACACTGCTTTCAAAAACAATATAGTCTTGTTCAAGTTTTTTGCGGATATAGAAAGCTATTTTTTTCTTTTGTTTGTAAACAATTAGCGCTTTTTGTTTGTCTTCAACAACCTCAACTACAAAGCGCGCGCGTTTCCTGTTTTTATCTTTGTTCAACATTATATAGTGGACCAACTATTTGAATGTTTGCGGGGGCACGCAGATTGAAAAAATTTTTAAACTCTGCCCCAGAAAAAGACTCAGAGCGACCATCACCAGAAACAATAACATTGGTTGTTCTTCCGCTGTTAAAATCTGCGTCAACAGACACGCTAGACACATTGTCAAACGGCGACAACCGACAATTTCTTAACTCTTGTTTAACGCGAGATTCGTCCCAAATCTCTCCACCATATGGATGTGGTTTGTCGGTTTGATAAAGATGCTCTTGAGTATTTGAGTCGCACCGTGCCAATAAAATTGCATTAGCTATATCAGCAATCTCTTCCTCCCTTAACCAAGCTGTGTTATTATATTGACTACGATAGCCCCAGTCACAATAAAACCACGGAGAGTCTTTGTCATAGGCGTAGCTGTGCAGATCAGAAAAACCACCATAACCGCCGCTTGACGAATCAACAGCGTGTTTTGTCCAAGAGGTTGCTGACCAGCCTGGAAGCTCTGAAGTAGGTAAAACATACCCACCGTGAGTTGAGGAATACCAGGCCTTAATAGGAGACCCTCCTTGAACCATTACTATCCCCCTAGTTGCCTCAACCGCAACCTCCCAATTACCACCTTTTGGTTCGGGCTTAAAAACTTGGCAGTTTTGGGTTGTGCAAATCGGCCTCTCTCCATTATTGGTGTAGGCAAGGGCATATGAACGAGCGGCAACCGCCTGGGCTTTAAGCGCCTCAATCGGCCAACTCTCTGGCATCTCATAAATTCTTTTTACATAGTCCTCAATAGATCCAGACCAACCCGTGTCTGTAACTATTTGTATTGTTTGATTATAGTCTGTTTTAAGTTCAAAGTTTTCATAATAAGCCCTAAGAATCTCCTCATAACCCTGTCCTGCCTCTGCCCGGCCTTTTGCCCCATACTGATTTAGTCCAGTGCGGTTTGGGACCCCATATGTAAAAAGGGCAAATCTGGGACTAAAGCCAGGATCAACCCCTCGATCATCAACGCACCCCCCCAAACTAGTTCCAGCAGACCTGGGAATGTTTAAGGCAGCTAGCCTTTGGTTAATTATTTGTTGTTGTTGAGCGGTGAGTTCGGCAATTCGCCGCTCAAGCCCAGACTGGTAATTTTTTGCCTTGGATACCTCTTGTTGAAAAAACTGTTTTTGTTTATCAAGCTCTGTTTTTACAGCTGCTAATCGCTTTTGTTCTTGTTGAAGTTCATTTTTTTTGACCTCTAAAGATTTTATAAAAAGGGCAGTTTTTAAAATAAGCTCGCGGTCACGCTGCAGGCTTTGTTGTTGATAAAAAAAAAGTCTTGTTGCTTCAGACAATCCTTTAGAAATAAATAGACCAATCACATTGTTAAAATAGGCGCGCGACTCTTTATAATACTTTCTTGCTTTTTCATTTATTATTTGTTGTTGTTTCTCAAGATTGTTCTCTCCAAGCTCTATCTCTCTTTGCTTAATAACAATCTGCTCCTCTAAAACAATAATGTTATCGGTGATGTTTTTTAAGTCTGTCTCTATTTTTTTTAAGTTTTCCTCGAGGGGCTTCGTTGCTTTTCTTGATTCTTCTAAAAGCCTGTTTACTTCGCTAATTTGTCTTTGAATGTCTTCAAGCTCGTCCGCCCCAACAAAAACCACGCCCAAAAACAAGGATGCCATAAATAAAAAAAACCAAAAACAAAAAAATACTTTTTTCAACATAAAGACAATTATAATAGATTCCGCCCGCTTATTACTTAGACAGCAAGTAAAAAATTGGCGTCGCTATAAAAGGAGAAGAGTATGTCCCCAAAAGCGTGCCTATTAATAGGGAAGTAGCAAACCAGCGCACTGACTCTCCGCCCAAAACAACAAGCGCAACCAACATCAAAACAATTGTTAATGAGTTGTTAAGCGAGCGCATCATGGTTATAGAAAGAGCCCAATTAATATTGTCTTTTAAGTCTTTGTGCCGGCCCTGGGCTTGTTCCTCTTTTATTTTGTCAAAAATAATAATTGTGTCGTGCACAGAAAAAGACATTGTGGTAAGAAGCGCGGTAACAAACAATATATCAAACTCAACAGCAAACAACCAACCCAAAATAGACCAAATTCCAAGCAGAGCCACTGTATCATGTAAAAGCGCTATAATCGCCGAGACAGCAAATCGCCAGCTTTTAAAGCTGGTGGCTATATACAACAATATCCCCAATACAGAAACAACAATTGCAAAAATAGTTTTACGCACGTTGTCGGAGCCAACGCTTGGCCCAACAACCTCAAAACGACTTTTTTCCAATTTGTATTTGTTTTTTAACTCTTTGGTTAGCCTATCTGCTGTTTTTTTATCCAAGTCTTTCCCCCGTATCAAAAATCCGCCACCAACCTCCTGAAAAACAAGGTTTTGTTTTTGTTTCTCTACAAAAACTCTTATTGCTCCAAAATCTTTCTTATTTATGACAGAAAACTCAACCAAACCACCACCAACAAAATCTAGAGAAAAGACAAACCCGTGAGTCGCTATGCTATACAAACCAGCCCCAATAATTAACAATGAAACGGCAAAATAAAGCGTTCTGTATTTTAAAAAATTTATCATCGTCCTTTATCAATTTTGTACAACTGCCATAAAATGGTTTTTGTTATAAAAACTCCTGTAAACAAACTCAACAAAACCCCAATGGCCAAAGTTATGGCGAAACCCCTAACCGGCCCAAACTGGGGCAAGATAGAAAAGTTTAAAGGATTAAACAACACCAAACAAACCAAAAGGGTATTGATATTGGCTTCGCGTATGGCCCCAAGCGCTCTAAAAAAACCCACTCTAACCGCTGTTTTTGCATCATTAAGCCTAAGCCTTTCCTCTTTAATCCGCTCATAAATTAAAATGTTTGCATCAACCGCCATCCCAACCGAAAGAATAAAACCAGCTATTCCGGGAAGTGTCAGCACAATACCAAGCAATTTGTATATCCCAAGACTATAAATTGTGTATAAAAAAAGCGAAACAATCGCAACAACTCCTTCGCGAAGATAAATAGCAAGCATAAACAACACCACAGACCCCAGCCCAACAAGTCCGGCAAAAAGACTGTTTTTTATGTTTTGTCTACCAAGTGTTGCCTCTGTTGTTTTTTGTTCAACTATTCGTGTTGAAACCGGAAGCGCCCCGGCGTTAAGAGAAATGGCTAATTCTTTCGCTTCTTTTACAGAAAAACTGCCGGTAATTACGGCTCTCCCATCCTTAATTTCATTCTGAACAATTGGGGCGGTTAACAAAGACTCATCCAAAAAAATAGCTAGCGGTTTCCCTAGATTTTTTTTACTTAACTTTGCAAATAGCCCAGCACCATCTTTGTTGAAGGTTAATAATATTTGTGGCTTCCCACTTTGTGGATCAAAAACAACGGTTGCTTTTTTAAGATAGCGCCCGGTTAGTTTGGTTGGGGAAAAATAGGGAAGTTGTGCGGTTTGTGTCCCTTGTTTTTCTTCTCTTACCCCATACTCAAAAAATCGAAGTTGGGCTGTTTTACCAATAGTTGCCGCCGCTTGTTGCGGATTTTTATACCCCGGCAAGTCTACTGATACTCTATATTTGTCTTTGTTTCTCAACAACAACACCAATGGCTCTTGGGTACCAAAAAAATTAACCCTTTTTTCAATTATGTTTCTGGTTGCAACAACCGCGTCTTCTAGGTTGTTTTTGGCTATTTTTGATGTGTCTAGCTCAAAAACAAGGCGGGTTCCTCCTTGCAGATCTAAACCAAACAATAGTTCGTCATTCAGTTTTAGCTTTTGCCCAAGAACCACAAGCTCTAGCGACTGGGGCCTAAGTGAAACTTTTTTATCAACGAACGGGATTTTTATTTTCTTTGGGGGCACCAACCAAACAAAAAAAACAGTTAAAATCAGCAAAAAGATTTTTTGTTTGCCCATAAAAACACGGGGGCTAGTTTATCACACCACCCCGACCACCAAAAACCTCAAGCTCTAAAAAACCACCCTCTAAAAAACCCTCTATTGGGCCATTTGAGATTTTGTCAACCTCTTTATAAAGTTGGCGAGAGAGGCTCTGTGTTTGTTTTTGTACAGCCCGCGAACTTACCCCAAGGGTTTTTAGTTTTTTGCTGTTTTGCTCGATGAGGTTGGTAATTTTGTATGACTTCCAAACCTTCTCTAGAAGGCTTTTGTCTATAGATTTTAATAAAGAAAGGTCGCCTGCTTTTTGTTTAATTAAAACATTGTTCATCCTAAGATCAATTATCATTTCTTCATAGGTGGGGGGGTTGTTTAATATTTGCTCAATTTTTTTCTTTAGAACCTCACCAGTCCTCTTTTTAAAAACCATGTTCTTTATTGTAAAACAAAAGGCAATTTTGTCAAGAAACCCTTGACAAAATCTTTAAAAAAGAGTATTTTGTGGAAAAATTATCCACAAAAAAATAGGTCTGGTGGTTTTAAGTTTTTTAAACAAACAATGAACAATAATGTGTTGTGGAAAAAAACATTAGATGAAATACAAATAGAGGTCTCGGGGGTTGTTTTTAACTCTTTTTTTAAAAACACAAAATTACTTAAAATTGAGGAGGGTTTGGCTCATATTGTTTGTCCAAATAACGGAGTTTTGTTCATGTTAAAAAACAAGTACCAAAGCCTTGTCTTAAAAACAATTAAAAAATACGGCGGAGCTATAATAAAAAATGTTTTTTTTAGTTCTTCCGAACAACCCACTAATAGTGGGTCTGTTGGCCCGCTTTTTCTTTCAGAAGAAAAACAAAACAAAGAGAGGCTTTTTAGGGCTGGACTACCCCCCAATCTAGACTTTGAGAACTTTGCTGTATCTGTATCTAACCAAATGGCTCACGCTGCATCCCTTGCTGTTTCTAACAGTCCGGGAACAGCATATAATCCTTTGTTTATTTGGGGTGGGGTCGGGGTTGGAAAAACACACCTTTTGTGTGCTATTGGTCGGCGAGTTATTGAAAAAATAGGGTTGTCTGTCTTATACTGCTCTGCAGAAGACTTTACCAACTCCTTAGTCGAGGCAATTCGCAACAAAAGCACTGGTTTGTTTAGAAAAAAATATAGAAAAACCGATGTTCTTTTGTTAGACGATGTTCAGTTTGTATCACAAAGAGATTTTGTGCAAGAAGAGCTTTTTCACACTTTTAACAAACTACGGTCGGAGGGGAAACAAATTGTTTTTGCCTCTGACAAGCCGCCAAAGTTAATAAAAAAAATAGAAAAAAGGCTTGTGTCTCGTTTTTTAAGTGGTCTGGTTGTGGATATTCAGCCTCCAGACTTTGAGCTTAAAACCGCAATTTTTTTAATTAAAGCAAGAGAAAGGGGGATAGAGGTTGGTGTTGATATTGCCAAAATCGTCGCCGGACACACAGAGGACCTAAGGGAACTCGAGGGGGTCCTTTTAAAACTTAAAATACTTGCACAGAAAGAAACAAAAATAAATGAAGAAACTATAAAAAAACTATTAATGTATTCTGACCGCCCCACAAATATCAAAAACAGCCCAAGAGAAATTATCAGACTGGTTTCACAAGAGTTTGGAATTAAACTAAAAGAAATAAAGGAAGATGGTCGAAAAAAAAATGTCGTTCTGGCAAGACACGTCTGCATGTATCTCTTAAAAACCCTAACTAACCTTACTTACGAAAACATTGCTGATTTGGTTGGAAAAAAAGACCATACTACTGTCATGCACGGTGTACAAAAAATAATTAACCAAATTCCAAATAACGACTCGTTAAGACGCTCTATTAATAAAATAAAAAGTTTTTTTTCCTAGATTTTTCCACATTTTTTTCCACTTTGTTTTTGCTTAAAAAGGGTGATTATATTGGTGTTTTTTTTATTCTTTAAACAAATTCACAATTGTACTATAATTACTACATTATGAAGTTTACAGTTGTACGAGAGGTTTTTTACTCAACTCTGCAAAAGGCGGGGTATTTTATTTCCTCTAAAATAGGAGAGATAAACATATTAAAAGGCGTTCTTATTGAAGCAAAAAAAAACGGCATTTTTATAAAAACAACTAATATTAGCGAATATTTTATTGGGGAACTTGGTGGAAAAGTGGAAGAGCAAGGAGAAGTCTTAGTTGATTACAAAACGCTATTTGAGGTAGTTTCCGCGATGCGGGATTCAAAAATCGGTGTGGAGAAAAAAGAAAATACACTGCTATTAACTAGTTCGGCGGGATCAGTAAAACTTCCAGTTCTAGAACACCTAGGTTTTCCTCAACCACCACAAACAAAAAAAACAATAAAAATTAATCCAGAGCTTTTTTCAAACAAAACTGTCTCAAAGGTGGTTTTTAGTTGTGCAACAGATGAAACCAGACCAATTTTAACTGGGGTATGTTTTGATTTTTTAGAGAAAAAAACCAACATTGTAGGAACGGATGGTTTTAGGATGTCTTTGCTTTCTTTAGTTGGGGCGGGAGAGGGGGCGTTTTTTGAAAACAAAAAAATGGTTGTTTCAGCCAAAAGCCTTGTCTCTTTGGGGAAGGTTTATGAAAACAAGGATACAGAGGTGTTTTTTTCCAAAGACGAAAAAATACTAAAGTTTTTTGGTGGCGGAACAACCGTTTTTATTCGCCTCTTAGAAGGAGAATATCCCCCTTATGAAAGAGTGATTCCTTCTGGGGCAGATACGCAAATACAGTTTAGTAAGGATGACTTTATAAGTTCTTTAAAAACCGTGGCCCTTTTTGCCCGAAATGAATCAAATATGGTTGTTTTATCTGTTGAAAAAGGAGGTGTTAAACTTTCCTCCTCAAACTCTGCTATGGGTGAGGCAACCCTAGAGGTTTTGGGGGCAAAAATAGAGGGAAAAGACAATAAAATAACCTTTAATTATAGATTTTTATTAGATCTTATGGGAAACATAAAAGGAGAGGTTGTTTTAGAGCTAACAAACCCATTTTCACCCGGTTTGTTTAGGGAGTTGAATAACAACAACTACATTCATATAATAATGCCTATTAGAACTCAAGACTAAAACATTAAAGCATGAAATATTATAACATTGCAATTTCTGGGGGAATTGGGGTTGGCACCTCAACGCTTTTAAAAAACCTACGTTTTTATTTAGAACCCCTAGGATGGAGGCTGCGCTCAACCGGACAAATGGTTAGGGAATATACTAAAGAAAATATTTTGCCCCTGGCAACATTGGTGTCTAGAGAATTTGATGAAAAAATAGAAAAAGAGGTTGAGTCCGTGTTTAGAACGAGTAAAAAAAACGTTATAGAAGGGTGGTTAGCTGGTTTTGTGGCAAAAAACATTAAAACCACGCTTAAGGTTTTGTTAGTGTGCTCGGATTTCTCTTTGCGAGTAGACAGGGTGGCCAACAGAGACAGGCTTAGTATAGAACAAGCCAAAGAATATATTAAAAAAAGGGAAGAAGAAAATCTTAAAAAATGGCGACAAATTTATGGAAACTTTGATTTTTTCTCGCCAAAATATTTTGATTTGGTTATAGACACCTACTCCTCTGGGCAAATGGAGACTGTTGGGAGGGTTTTAGACAAGCTTGGATACAAAACCACGGTTGTGTGATAGGTGGTTAAGAAACATTCTGGGATAGTCAATAAAAAAACGCCCCGGTGTTTTATACACCCTTCTTCCTGATACAAAAACCACGTTGTTTTTATCAAAATATATTTGTCCAACCCTATTTATGTGTTGTGCCAAGTCATAGTCTTCGTGCAGATTTATATTGTCAGAGCAGGGTCGTATCTTTTTCCAGGCAGATTTTTTTATTGCCATGTTTGGTCCGTAAAGTATTTCGTGCCCAAGCGCCAAACGAGAGAGCGCGGCAAGGAGGTATGAGGGGCTGCTGCCGAAAAAAGAAAGCAGTTTTTCATAGAAAACCAAAGGACCAGAAACAGCAACCGCGCCTGGTGTTTTTTTAAAAAACATAACAATTTTTTTTATCCAGTCTTTTGTTGGTCTGGCGTCTGCATCGGTTCGACAAATTATATCTCCTTTAGCGGCGTTGAAACCAGCGTCTCTAGCATGTGCGGCGCCACGTCGCCTCTCTATAATAAGTCTTATTTTTGGATTAAAGTTCTTTACTATTTTGTTTGTTTTGTCTGTGGAGCCGTTATCTACAACTATTATCTCGCTGGGGAAAAAAGTCTGTTGATGAATCGCCTCCAAGCAGCTTTGAATATATTTTTCTTCATTGAGAGCCGGTATTACTACTGAAACAAACATGTGGTTATTGTAGTAAATTGCTTTTTTTTCTACAAACAAATAAAATAAAACCATGCCTCAAGGGGTTTTTTTATTAACAGTGGCCTGGAACATTTTGTTAACAGCGCTGTTTTTTTATCTTTGGTTTTTTTTAAGAAAATTTTTTCCACAGAAAAAACGCGGATTAACAAGACTGATAGAAGACAACTTAAATAAAAACAAAATATTAGAAAACAGGCTTAATCAATTAGAGATGTTTTTAAACGAACACAAACTAGCCTCAAGAGCACATTATCAAAAAATTGGCGTGGTGCGCTTTAACCCTTTTGAGCGAGTTGGTGGAGAACAAAGCTACTCCTTGGCCATTTTGGACGAAAAGAATGATGGGCTGGTGATTACTTTTTTGTACTCCAGGGAGGGAGTTAGGGTTTATGTTAAGCGCGTTGTGGATGGGCACGGCAAAGATGTTGAATTGTCGAAAGAAGAAGAAAAAGCCATTGTTATGGCGCGTTAGTTGTGTTAAATTTTAACTTATGAAAAAAAAACTTGGAATATATATTGTTGTTTATTTGTTGTTTTTTCTTATTTCTTTACTTCTTTTTTCAGCCACCAAAAGCAGTGAAAACAACCCGTCTTTTTTAAAAGATAAATTAAGGTTTAATGGCGGTGAAAATAATGGTCGTGTCGACGAACCAAAAACAGAACCCTGTCCTCTTAACGGAAAACTCTATACAAAAACAAACAAACAGACTTGGGAGACAAGGCGGCCGCTTGGCATAATGATAGAAAACTCAACCGACGCCAGGCCCCAGTCTGGCTTGGGGAGCGCAGATGTGATTTTTGAGGCGGTTGCAGAAGGTGGAATAACGCGCTTTTTGGCTGTATATTATTGTCAAGAGGAACCCGTTGTTGGTCCGGTAAGAAGCGCAAGGGTTTATTTTATAGATTTTATAAGTGGGTTTGGCAAGTTTCCTCTATACGCTCATGTTGGGGGAGCAAATACACCTGGTCCAGCAGACGCACTTGGGCAGATTGAAGAAATGGGTTGGGACCAATACAACGACCTAAACCAATTTTCTATCGGCTTTCCTGTTTTTTGGAGGGACTATGAAAGGTTGCCGGGAGTTGCTACAGAGCACACCATGTACTCAAACACCAACAGATTGTGGGAGGTGGCGGCTAAGCGTGGATTGGATAGAAAAGACAAAAAAGGAGTTTCTTGGGACGTGAATTTTACAAGCTGGTCGTTTAAGGACGACGTCGCAATTTCTCAAAGACCAAGCGCCTTTGTGGTGAGTTTTGGTTTTTGGGAGAATTATCCAGACTTTAATGTTAGGTGGCAATATGATAGTAAAAACAACGCTTTTTTAAGATTTAATGGTGGAGAACCACATTTTGATAAAAACACAGGAAAGCAGCTTTGGGCAAAAAACGTTGTTGTTGTGTTTATGGAAGAGAGCGTTGCAAACGACGGTTATGATAAGGGAGAGCATCTTTTGTATGAAACAATCGGTGAAGGAGATGCGGTGGTGTTTCAAGATGGGGTGGCGCAAGAAGCAACTTGGAAAAAAGAGAGTCGAGATTCACAAATAGTTTTTGTAGACAAGAAAAAAGAAGAAATCCATTTTAATCGAGGACAGATTTGGATAGAGGTGATACCAACAGGAAACAAACTGGAATATAAGTAATATAAACATGTTAAGGGTCTTATTTGGTAGCAAAACCAAGGCAAAAATAATTGCCTTGGTTTTTGAAAACCCACACACCTCTTATCATATGCGCAAAATTGAACGCCTGGTTGGCGAGAGGATTAATGCTGTTCGAAGCGCTTTGGTTGTGTTGGTTAGAGAGGGGGTTTTGACCCAGGAGAGAATTGGTAAAAAAATACTTTTTCAAGCAAACCCTAAATATATATATTACGACGAGCTATTGAGAATTGTAGCAAAGCACACTGGGCTTGGGGGAAGAATTATTAAAGAAAGGCTTAAACTTGGCAAAATTTCTTTTGCCTTTATTACCGAAAACTGTTATAAACGCCTACCACGCGCAGAAGACGACATAGATTTATTTATTGTTGGAACGGTCTCTTTGGCTGAGGTGGCTAAAATAGCTAGGGAAGAGGGAGAGGTTCGTGGAAGTGAAATAAACTATAGTGTAATGACTCCAGAAGAGCTCCGTTTTCGTAAAAAAAACAAAGATCCATTTTTACAAAATGTTTTACAAAAAAACCGCCTTGTTCTTATAGGAAAAGAAGAACTTTTTCTGTAGTTTTATCCCCTTACAAATTTAAAAACAGTGGTGCCACACACGGGACATTTGCCTTTTAGGGCAGGTCTTCCTGCTTTTCCAACCGTTGTTTTTTGTAAGTCAGAGTCAGGAACATCTCTTTTAGCTTTGCATTTAACACAAAACATACTTGCCATTAAAACCATCTCCTTTCTTAAAGCTTCCCATTAACGGCTAAATATATAATGAATTGTATTAAGATAATAAAAAAAGTCAACACAATGCTTTTGCCAAGCTCTTTTATAAAAAAACTTCGATAAGAATTATTAATTGGAATTGTGGGTGTTGTTTTGGTTTGGTTTTTTAACCGTATTCTTTCTGGGTTGTTTTGTTGATATAGTCGTAGAACCTCTTTTTGCGCAAGTTGATATTTTATTTTTGCCATTTTATTTTAAGAGTTTTAAAAAAGCCGATTTGTGACTATACTATTATATAATGAAAACCAAGAAGAATAACAGTGTGGTGGTTTTTTTTGAGTGGCAGGCACCAGCTAGATATTTCGAAAAGAAACCCACAGCGTTTTTTAAGCTGGTGTTTTCTTTGGCGCTTATTTTGTCCGCGCTTGCTTACTTTTTGGGGGAAACAATGCTTGTTTTTGTCATTTGGGTTACGACACTTGTTGTTTGTGTAAAAGCGATTGTACCCCCTTCACAAATAACCCACAAACTAACCAAGTTTGGGATTCAGACAGACGAGACGACCGTTTTATATAAAGAAATATCTGCTTTTACCATGATTAGTCGGCCCAACAGAGACTTGTTGAGGTTTTTTACCTTAAGACAAGGTGGGGAGTTTTATTTGCTTTTACCAAACGAGACGCTAAAAAAAAAGGAGATAATTTCTTTTCTGCAACAAAAAATTCCTTATATAGATAAGGTGCCACAAACAGACATAGAAAAAATAGCTGGGTTTTTGAAAAAACTTATTGGTCTTTAGCTCAAGTCCCTAAGACGAGCGACAAATTGTTCAGGCAACATTTCTTGACAACCAAATCTTCGTGCCCAACCCAAAAGACCATTATCAGAAGTTACTAATACCCCACCCTTTTCTCTGGACAACAGAATTAGTTCAAGGTCGGTAGTTGAGTCTAAAAAACCATCTCGGGTAGCTCGCCGATATTTTTCTCTAAGTTGTTTAATATAGTTTTGTTCGGCGGCAGCAGCGTCTTTAAAAACCTGTTTTAGTGGTTCCTCAGCCACTCTTAATCCTCGATAAAGTCTTTTCCCAATCTCCTCAACAAGTTGATAAAATAGTGTGGCATCTAGTTTGATTTCAGTTATGTTAGGAGAGGCAATGGTTATAACTCTTAACAAATTTTCGCTTATAGGGCCTTGATAGAAGGACTCCAGTTCCTTAAAAGAGCCTGGTGTGGTTATAAATTGTGTTTGGGTACGCCTTTTTATTACTATCGCCATGCGGACAAAATTTTCTACCACTTCTTCTTTGCTATTTCCAAGTTTTAAGTCTCTTTGTAAGTTAACAAAGAAGTTGGTATCTATAACAAATATTTCCATGTATGTTAGTATAACAAATAGGGGCCTGTGCTGTATATATACCCTTGTTTTTTATATTAACTTATGCTACGCTCCTTTTTATGAGCAAAAACCCTAAGCTAGAGGCGCTAAATTTAGCAATGGAGCAGATTAAAAAACAATATGGTAAAGGTGCAATTATGCGTCTTGGAGAAAAACCACGCGAAAAAATTGAGGTTTTGCCAACCGGAATTTTTGCGCTAGATGTTGCGCTGGGGGTTGGGGGAGTTCCCAAGGGTAGAGTAGTGGAAATTTTTGGCCCAGAGGCGTCTGGCAAAACCACAATTTGTCTTTCAATTATTGCTGAAACCCAACGCTCCGGCGGCGTGGCGGCTTTTATCGATGCAGAACACGCGCTAGATCCAGATTGGGCAAAAACAATAGGGGTAGATCTTGACAACCTACTTATTTCTCAACCAGACACCGGCGAGCAGGCTCTGGAGATTGCCGAGATGTTAATTAGAAGTGGAGGAGTAGATTTAGTGGTGGTTGATTCTGTTGCTGCGCTTGTGCCAAGGTCAGAGATAGAGGGGGAAATGGGCGATGCCTCTGTGGGTGTTCAAGCACGACTTATGTCACAGGCTCTAAGAAAACTAACCGGAGTTTTGTCTAAATCAAAAACAACCGTGATTTTTACCAATCAAATCAGACATAAAATCGGTGTGTTTTTTGGCAATCCAGAAACAACTCCAGGTGGGTTGGCGCTCAAATTTTATGCCTCGGTGAGAATTGATGTTAGAAGAATTCAGGTTATTAAAAAAGGAGACGCAGTTGTTGGTTCCCGGACACGAATAAAAGTAATAAAAAATAAAGTTGCCCCGCCTTTTAGAGAGGGAGAGGTGGTAATAACCAACCACGGAATTGATAAGACCACCTCTTTAATTGATATGGCCTTGCAAAAAGGAGTGCTTTTAAAAAGCGGCTCGTTTATTAAATATAAAGACAAAACCTTAGGACAAGGAGTAGACTCACTAAAAGAGGTTTTACAAAAAGACACAAGACTAACCCGAGAAATAATGACTGCGGTTGCCAAACAATGAGTTTTTTTACCAGGTTTGTCTTTCCTGCATTTTGTCTTGGTTGTGCTAGGCCAGGTGTGCGCCTTTGTTTTAACTGTCGAGCCAAAGCTTTGATTTGTGCCCACCAAAGATGTTTGTATTGTGGAAAAAGTTCTGTTTGGGGCACAACTCATGGGTATTGCTGGCAAAAGTTTGGTGTGGACGGGGCTTTTTCTTTTTTTTATTATCAACCCCCCCTGGTTAGATTGTTAAAGATTGCAAAATATAAACACAGCAAGACACTTTTATATGAATTATTACAGAATTTATCAACAACACAAATTTTTAGTTTATTAGATTTTAGGAAGTTTGTTTCACCAAGAGCTATAGTTTTTATGCCACAACACATAAAAGACACCAGAGCAAGAGGATTTAATCAATCTTACTTAATTGCTAAATATTTTTCTCAAATTACCAATGTGCCCATAGTTGATGTGTTGATAAAAAAAAGAGCGGTTGAAAAACAAGCCAAACTACCATATCACCTAAGAGCAAAAAACATAAAAAGGGCACTTGGTTTTGTTAATAGAAAAACCGATATAAAACTTAAAAACAGTAGTGTTTTTTTGGTTGACGATGTTATAACAAGTGGAGAAACAGCCAAAGAAGCCGCTCTTGTGTTGAAAAAACATGGGGTTATTCGGGTTTTTGTGATTTCTCTTTTTCGAGCTTACTAGTGCTATTTTGTTATATTAGTTTTTTGAAAAAATAGTTAATTTGGTGAAGGTATTTTTTCAGTTGTGCTGAATATAAAAAACCAGGCGCAGGTTGGGTTTTGTTATATTCACCACCCCCCATCTTGTATTCAAAAATTTTGTTTTCGATTTTACCTTTTAAAAGAATATGGGTGGAGGCGACTAGATATTTATACAACACAGCCAGCTCACCCTCTTTTTGCATTCTTCTCATTGAGAATTTTACTTTTGCTTCTGGTATGCTTTTGGCTTTTATGCCCCAGTTGTGAGCTCTTTGAACTAATTCGTGGTCTTCGGCTAGATATAATTTTTCATCGAACCCACCAATTAGTTTAAAAATGTATTTTTCAATAATAATAGAACCCCCAGGAGAAAATGGTTTGTTAGTGTTTTGTGAGGCCTCGATAAAAAGATTAACTAAACGAAAAACAACTTTCCCTTGTGGTGTTTGTTTATCTGGGACAATATGTGGTAAAAAAAGCAGACCCTTATTTTTATTGATGTATTGTTGTGTCTTGAGAATGAAGTTGGTGTAAATACGGTTGTCGGCATCTAAAAATATTAAATACTGTCCTTTGGCGTGCTTTGCTCCAAAATTTCTTTGCCGAGAGACATTTTGCCTGCCGCCTTGTAAAAACATCAAGGGCAAGGTGTTTTTAAACTCTAAAGCCTTTTGTTTGGTGTGGTCAGTTGAGCTGCCGTCAGCAATAATAACCTCGAAATTCTTTTGTTTTTGCCCACAGAGATTTTTCAAAAGCTGAGGTAAAAATTTTTCTTCGTTTAGCGTCGGAATAATTATCGAAAAGAAAGGGTTTTTGCTGTGCATAATCTTTATTCTATAATAAACTTACTTAATATGCGAAAATTAATTGGTTGGTTATTGTTGTTGTTGGGGGCTTTTTTTTTAGGAATTGTTGTTTACCAGAGTTTTTTTGGCAAAAACAAACACTTGTCTCCTATCCCAAATAACGATTCGGTAAGAGTGTTGTTTTTGGGTCCGCAGCAAAAGAAGTAGGTGTATGGATTATTCTGGAATTTTAAACACTGATAATTTTAATCCCAAAACACCCTCTAGAATTTTAATAATTAAGTATGCTGCGGCGGTAATTGCAAGTCCCAAAACTGCCGAGTAAAATACTCCTTGTGCCTTTTTGAGTTTTTGTGCGTCGTCTCCGGCAGTTAACCAACTTATTGACCCATAAACAAACATCAACAAAAGAATGATGAAAATTAACCCCCCAAGCGCAGTTAAGACATTTTGAAAAATTATTTCAGTACATTTTAATGTAGGAACACCGTCCACTAAGCAACTGGTCCAGTCCATATTTTATTTAAGATTATCTTGCGCTACCAAACTTTGGTATGGTAATTGGTTTGGTTATGCCCATACCGAAACCAAACACTTGTTCAAGCAGGGCAACAATAGCAATGGTTACAAATAAAATAATCAAGCCGATAATTGCATTGGTAATTTGTTTTCTGGCTTTTTCAACCTTTTCTTTGTCTCCACTTGAGAGAATCCAATTAAGTCCTCCTGTTACCAACTCATACAACACAAAAAAACCACCAATTATAAAAATAAAACGAATGACCCAACCAATAATACCTCCAAGATCAAGGGCTACAAATTCCGGTGGGGTGACGTTGATGTTGGCTTGAGCAAGCAGCATTTTGTTCATTTTTATGTATAAAAACTATTAAAACAGCTTATTGTAAATACAAAAACTATAACAGATATTCAAAAGTTGTCAAGCACATACACCTTGTTATCAAAAAGAAATAAGATTTTTTCGTCGTTTAGGACCCCAAAATATCGAGTTTGTTTTAATTTTGAGTTGAAGGTTGATTTTGTTAGTTTGCCGTTTTTATCATAGGAAACTACCCTTGAGCCAGGAGGGTCGAGAATATATAAAAAATTAGTATTTTGTTTATATACTCCCCTAAAGCGATTAAATTCAGGGTTGGTATTTTTGTCTAGAGAAAAGTCGTCTCTTACTCCAGAAGTATATCGCCACAGGTTGGTTTTGTCCAAAACATAAACAGAAAAATCAATAGCCATATTTACCGCAGTTTCTAAATTTATGCTTTGTTCGGGTTGAAAATAACTTGTCTTTGCAGAATACCCCTCTTCTATGGGAACATACTTAAAAATCTCGTCGTTTGTTTTGTCTAGGAGATAAATGTTATTATTGAATGTTTTTAAGTCAATAATTTCTCCCCAGTCTTTGTCTTTTGGAATAACAATACTGCTGCCTTCGTCAACAAGTTTTAAGACCCCCTTTTTATTATCAAAGATAAAAAGCTCTTTATTTTCATTGTTAGCAATAAATTGAGGGACTATGTCTTTGTTTAAAGAGAAGACCTCATGTTCTTTTGTCTCGGCATTAATCAAGTAGGCCATCTTGTTTGTTTTATCTAAAATGGTGAGAAAACCGTAAGAAACAACTAGAATATCCGCCCGGGCCGATTTATCAATAAGCTTTGGGTCAAAAAAAAGTTTGGCTTCTGTGATTTGGGCGTTACCAAGCATCGCCTCCAACGTCCCCAAACTCTTTTTAAGCGGCAAAAGTTCGCTTGATTTTTGTGGAAAGCTTTTTTCAAGTTGGGAGAGCTCTTTTTTTATCTCTTTGCTTTTTTCTAAGACAGAGTTTGGATCGGCAAAAAAATTTTGCTCCAGTTCTTTTATTTTTGGCTTTAAAATTGATACTGTTTTTTGAAAACGTTCTAGTTGTTTATTTTTAATTGTGTTTTGTACTAAGACTGATATTCTCCACAACACTATTAATAAAAACAGAAAAAAAACAACATGTTTTATTAATGGTATATTTAAACGAAGATTTTTTGTCGGCGGCGATATTTTTGTTTCACTAATTGGTTGTTGGGAGAGGGTTTTAACTTTAAAATAAGGCTCTGGTTGTAATAATAGACAGGCGGCGGGTGGTTTTTTTTCTACCTCGTTGATTTTGGCAACAATTTCTTTTGGGCCAGAGTGTTTGTCTACAAGCAACAACAATTCTTTAGGGGAGATACCCCTGGAGAAAGAACTTGTTGCCAATATAAACAAATCTTTATCTTCAATACTACCAACAGCGTGGTGATTTCCCTCGATTACTTTGTAGAACTTTTTATTTCGATGCAGGAACAATAATGCGTTAATAGTATAGGCATAAAGTTTGTTGTGATAAAAATATACCGCACAAAAAGATTTTATTGGCTGATGTTTGAGCAGTGAGTTTAGGTGGTTGGTAAAATCCATTAAGGATTTTGTGGGGTTGTTGTAAAAAAAATGACTAAGCCTGTCGTTAAGCGCGGTTAAGTTTTTGGTGGCGTCTTGTTCAACAACCTCAAACACACAAGCAAAATTTCTCTCAATTACAAAACCACTTGTTTGTTGGAATGTGTCTTCGCCTAAATAAACTGCAAATTTTTCTTCGCGGTTAGTCATAGTAAAAACAGCGAGTAAACAACTAAAACCACAGCTATAAACAATTGTAAAAAAGATAAAGAAAAAAGAAATTTATTTTCAAGACTTTGATAGTTCCTGTCTAGTTTTACTAGTTGTTGGTGGTTGATTAAGGCGTAAATTAGATAACAAAAAGAGAAGAAAACAGCAAAAGCCTTAAATACTGTCTCAACAATATTTATTTGTCGAAGTTGGTCAAAGAGATTGTTTATGTTCATGTTGTTGATTCATTAGGTTGTGAACAATTTGCACGATTTTATCCGGATAGGGGACATTGAAAAACTCAATATTGGGAAACTCAGAAGCAGTTTGTATAAATATGTTGCCGTAGTTAAAAAAGGCGCTAAATATTCCGGAAATTTTTTTATCAACCTCTTCAATTTTTCTAATTGTGGTAGCGGTTGAGTGACTGTTTAAGAGATTAACAACATCAATATCAATAATTCGTTTGGAAGTGATAATGCCTAGATTAAAATACCAAAAAAATATTTTGTTAAACACATAGGACAAAAGTAACGCATACCAAAAAACAACAACAAACAACCGTTGGTTAAAATCAGTAGTAAAAAAGTCTAGGAGTTGCCCAAAGACTATAGGCAAGACAGCTGCCAAGATAGTTACTAATATCCAAGGTAAGTTGGTTATTGGGTGGGCGCGGAGAGTTAAGTAAATTTTTTCATTATTGTCTTGAAACGAAAATTTAAACTTTGGATGCTCGCAATAACTGTGCCACAGCCGATGGGTAGGCAACATATCTTTATTGTAACACAAACCCAGCTGGTTGACAGAGGGGCGGCTTTGTCATACAATTTCCATATTAATAGTTGCAGTAGGAAATTAAACCGTGTTTATAGCAAGTAGTGAACAAAACAAACTTCATAAAAAATCACATTTTGGTGTGAGTGATTAGAGCGCTGGGGTGAAACTTTTTCCTGCTGCTTATTTTTAATACATGTTAAATTTGGTTTTCAAACTTTTTCCCGATTTGGCTAAAAAACGCGAGGCCATTCTTGAGGAAGCAAGACAAAAAGCTAAAGAGCTGATTTTACAAGGGAAAGAAGAGGCGCTTTCTCTCAAAGAGCGTGCAGAAACAGAGCTTCGGGACTTGTCTCGTCAGGTTAGTAATCTTGAGCAGAAGATAGCAAGAGAAGAGGAGAGGTTAGAGAAAGAGCGAAGCCTATTGGAAGGAGAAAAACAAAAGATTATTAAGGAAAAAAGCGCGCTGGAAGAAAAAAGACAAGAGTTGGTAAAAAAATTTGAGAGGCTTGCTGGACTCTCTTCAGAAGAGGCACGAGCCCAAGTGTTGTTTTTTTGGGAGCAGAAACTTGAGAAAGACATTGCAAAAAAAATTAAAGAGGCAGAAGAGCGGGTTAAACAAGAGTCCGAAGAGAGGGCGCGAGAGATTCTTCTTGACGCAATGCGTTATGGAGTAACAGATTATGTTGTGGAGTACACCTTGTCTACGGTTTCTTTACCATCTGAAGATTTTAAGGGGCGAATTATCGGCAAAGAAGGCAGAAACATCAGAGCCTTTGAGCTGGTAACAGGGGTGGAGGTTGATTTAGATGAAGAAGGGGTAGTAAAACTGTCGTCTTTTGACCCGGTGAAAAGAGAGGTGGCTAGGGTGTCTTTAGAACGACTGATTAAAGACGGAAGAATTCAACCTTCTAGAATAGAAGATGTAGTAGCTAAAACTAAATCTGAAATAGAAAAGATTATTTATAAAGAGGGGGAGAGCCTATGTCACGCACTTGGGGTGTATAACCTACCAAGGGAATTAGTAGAGCTTTTGGGTAGATTTAAGTACCGTTTTTCTTATGGGCAAAACATGATTCAGCACACTCTTGAAGAAACAAGGATAGGAGTGGCTCTTGCGCACGAGCTTGGAGCAGATGTTAATGTTGTAAGATTGGCGTGTTTATTGCACGATATTGGTAAAGTGATTACTGATAAGGAGGGCTCACACATACAACTTGGGGTAGAGCTTTTGAAAAAACACCGTTTTCCCAACAAAATAATTGAGGCGGTCGAAACCCACCATGAGGACAAGCCGTTTACTTCGGTAGAGGGGATAATAGTCTACTTAGCTGACGCAATTTCTGGGGGTCGACCAGGCGCGCGCCACGAAGACGTAGAAAACTACATTAAACGTATGCAGGCGATGGAAGATTTTATTAAAGAAAAAAAAGGAGTAGAGAATGTTTCGGTTTTACAGGCGGGTCGAGAAATTAGAGTAATAGTAGACTCTAAAAAGCTTAGTGATGAAGAGACAGTTATTTTGTGTTCAAAACTGGAAGAAGAGTTGGAAAAACATTTTTCGACGATTCCAGGGCAGATTAAAATTACTGCAATTCGTGAATTTAGGACTACCGCAATAACCCGATCTTGATATAGATTGTTACAAAAAGATTTGTTAAGAACGGCTTGACAGAAAAAGGCAAACTTCTATAATGTGGGCAGAAGGGAGGTGAAAACAAATGACAAAACAAGACTTAATTGTTCAGGTTGCAAAACAAGCTAACCTCTCGATGCGGGCGGCAAAGACCGCAGTTGATGCGGTTTTTTCAACAATAGCTGATGCTATCAGCAGAGACGAAAAAGTAGTTGTCACCGGTTTTGGAACCTTCTTAGTAAGAAGAAGAGCTTCCCGCAAGGGTAGAAACCCACAAACTGGAGCTGAAATTCAAATTCCAGCCACAAAAACACCGGGTTTCACCGCAGGAAAAACCCTGAAAAGAATGGTTAAATAAACATTCTGATCCCGTCTCTAATACCTATTTGTTCAAAGGAAAGAGCGGGATCAGTTGTTTTGTAGATAAAATATGTTATACTCTTCTTTTTAAGAAACAAACAACGAAGGGAGAGTCTATGCTTTATGTCGGTCAAAAAGATAACCACAGCTAAAAATCCGTCCTCGATGGAGGAGCTTCTGAAATTTGCAAACACCATTCCTTATATTAAAAAAGGAGATTATATTGATGCAGAAATAGTTGCTTTATCAAAAAAAGAGGCCTTGTTTGATATTGGTTGGAAGACGCATGCCTTACTGATGCAGCCGGAGATAAAAGAGTTGGTAACGTTTTTGCCATATTTGAAAGTTGGACAAAAAATTCAAGTTAGGGTTATCAGTATCGAGGCCAAGGGTGGTTTTCCGGTGGTTTCCTTACAGGGTTTTTTTGAGAGAGGCAAATGGGATATTTTAAAAGAAAAATATGAAAAAGAAGAGCTGATTGAGGTGGAGGTTAAGGGTAGCGGCAAGGGAGGATTGTTTGTTGAGGTGATGGGTATTCGTGGTGTGATTCCAAAAATCCAACTTACCCAAAACTTTTTACAAAACCCCAGTCAGTTGTTTGGCAAGAAGATTAGGGTTAGAATATTAGAGGTTGACAGAAGTAAAAATCGCTTAGTTGTCTCACAAAAAGCAGCGGCCCTTGGGATTACTCAATCCAAGCTTGAAAAAGCATTTGCGCAGATAAAAGAAGGAGAAATTTATAAATGTAAAGTAATTGGTTTTTCTAACTTTGGAATTTTCTGTGAGGTTAACGGGGTGGAGGGTTTAATTCACATCTCAGAGATTTCTTGGAAAAAGGTGGTTGACCCAAGAGATCATGCTAAAGAGGGTGATGTTTTAGATGCGGTTGTGTTACAAAAAAACGACAAAGACTATAAATTAACTCTGTCTTTGAAAAGATTAAAAGACGATCCTTGGCAAGATATTGAAAAAAAGTATCCTAAAGACCAAGAAGTTATAGGAGAGGTGATTAGAAAAGAGCCCTATGGATATTTTGTTAGGCTTGAACCGGGGATTGAGGGCCTTATCCACAATTCTAAAATTACCGACCCATCTGTAATTAAACTGGGTGAAAGGATTAGAGCTTATGTTGAGAGAGTGGATAAAGCAAAGAGAAAAATGAGCCTAGTCCCAGTAGTCACTGAAAAACCACTGTTATATAGATAAGATAATTTTTTAATTTCCGCCAAATCTGCGTTTGCGCCGTTGATATTCAGCAATTGCTTGTCTGAATTTTTCTGGAGTGAAATCTGGAAAATGAGAGGGCTCGAAATATAATTCGCTGTAAACAGCTTGCCAAGGAAGAAACCCACTTAAGCGTTGTTCTCCAGAGGTGCGAATAATTAAATCTGGATAGGGATATGGTTGGTCGCCGGTGTCAAAATATTTATTGAAGAAGAAATAAGGATATTTTTGTTGATATAGTCCGGTTTGTTTTGCAAGTTTTTTAATAGTGATTTTTTTCTTTTGTAAGTCGACAAAAGCTCTCTCAACAGCCCTTAAGATTTCATCATGCCCTCCATAATCAATGGCTAGATTAAGAATGTGTTTGTGGTTGTTTTTTGTTTCGGCCTCTAATTTGCTAATTTTGTTTGCCAGAACAGCTGGGATACGGTCTTTTCTCCCAAGATGTATTAGTCTGGCCTGTGCTTTTTTTATTTCTGGGAGATATTTATCTACCGCCTGTGTGAAAATTTGCATTAAGTAGGAGACTTCTGTTTGTGAACGCCTCCAGTTTTCAGTTGAGAAAGCCCATAGGGTTAGGGTATGAATTTTTAATTCCTTAGCGCTTTTTAACAGCTTGCCAGCAGCTTCCATACCCATTTTGTGGCCAATTAATGGCGGCAGTCCCCTTTCTTTTGCCCAGCGACGATTTCCGTCTGGAATAATTGCAACATGTTTAGGTAGTTCTTGGTTAACCATTGCTTATATGATAGCAAATTGACAATGTTGGTAATTTATACTACATTAGTTTTATGCGGTTTTTAGCACAAGAAACAGACATTGGAGTAGACATTGGACAAAATTTTGCTCCAGCGCAGAAATTTAGCTCGTTGTCTAGTTTTGTTAACTTAATTGCTAAATTACTAACTTTTGGCGGTGGATTATTTGTGGTTGCTACGATAATTTACGCTTCCTATATGTATATCAGTGCAGAGGGAGATGTAAAAAAAACAGATCAAGCCAGAGCAGCTTTAACCTGGGGAGTTATTGGTTTAGTTTTAATCGCAGTTTCTTACTGGATAGTACAGATTATTGCTCGGTTTTTAGGTCGGCAGTTTTAAAAATTAAAAACTATGAAAAAACTTTTTGCACAACAAACTCCTGACTGGATAGGAACAGTTTCTCCTCCAATTGGCGGCAAGAGCTATGAAGAGGGGCTGGTGCCGTTTATTAACAACGCATTTAAGCTATTGTTTATAGCAATTGGTTTTTATGCGCTTTTACAGTTTGTTTTAGCAGCTTATGACTATATTAACGCAGAAGGAGATAAAGAAAAGACCGCAAAGGCACAGCGGCGGATTACTTTTAGTGTTATTGGGTTGGTACTAATGGCCTTAACTTTTATTTTCGCCGGACTTATTGGACAGGTATTTTTTGGCGACTGGAACTACTTACTTGATATTAATACTGCTATTAATCAATTAGCACCATAATTATGGACAAAACCAAACTATTGGCTCAGAAAATTGGTGAAGGAGTGTTGCCAGGCGCTGCTGCTGGCGACGCAAATATTTTAGGGGTGATATTAAGCAATCTTATAATCTATGCTTCAATTATTGGTGGTTTTTTTCTTTTATACCAACTGGTGATGGGGGCACTGGATTGGATTCAGTCAGAGGGAGAAGCGGAGAAAGTCGCCAAAGCCAGAAAGCGTCTTACCGGCGCTCTAGTTGGGTTTATGGTTTTAATGGTTGTTTGGGCGCTATTTTTCTTCTTGTTGCGTGATATTTTGGGTATTTTTGGCGGTTCGGGAAACGCACTGGAAATTCAACTTCCAAGCCTGTTTGGAAATTAGTGATTTTTCAGACTTAAAATATTTTCTACGGTTTTTTGATTTATTTCAAGAATAGCTTCTTTACTGTTGAAAGCGTTATGTGGAGTAATAATAACGTTTGGCATATCTCGTAGCACATGGTCTAGTAACAGTGTTTTAGCAGAGGAGAGCTCAATATATTCTTGTGTTAAAACAACTCGCTCTTCTTTTATGGTTTGTTCTTCCTCAAGCACATCAAGCGCCGCGCCCTTAAGAATTTTGTTTTGTAAAGCAAACACTAACGCCTCGGTTTCGACAATTTGGCCGCGAGCAGTGTTGACTAAAAACGCACCTTTTTTGACAAGTTTAATATTGTTTTTATGGATAAGGTGTTTAGTTTCGGCGGTTAACGGAGCGTGAATAGTAATAATGTCGGAATTGCTTAAAAGTTCATTTAAAGTTACGAATTTAACTCCGGAGACGTTTTTTATGGTTCTGGTGTAAACAAGAATGTTCATTCCAAACGCTTTAGCAATTTTGGCAACTTTAGTACCGATATTGCCCAGACCAATAATACCCAAAGTTTTTCTATTAAGGTCGAATCCGGTTAGCCCACGGGTACTAAACAACCCTTTTTTGGTTGCTTCAACCGACTGGATAATATTTCTTGATAAAGCAAGAATTAAAGCAAAAGTGTGTTCAGCAACGCTGTTTACTCCATAGTGGGGGACATTAAGTACGACAATATTGTTTTGTTGACAGTATTCTTGGTCGATGTGGTCTGTGCCGGTTGAGCGAGTAACAATAGCTTTGAGTTTTGGCAAGCTCCTAATAGCATCGGCTGAAATTTGTGAACCAATAAAAACAGAGATAACCTCTGCGTTTTTTGCCAGACTTAAATTATTGCTTCCTAATTTTTCTTTATAAAACTCAAGCGTTAATTGAGGAAGATGTTTTTGAAAATAGTGTTGTTCGGTGGTGTCGGTTTCAAAAAAGACAACATGCATACAATGCATTATATCATTTTGTGTTGATTTATAATCTGGCAAAGGAGCTGTAAGACGGATTAAGGCAGGAGCATATATAATATCTTTATATGCAGTTGAGGAAAAACAGGCTTTGTTGTTTTGCTTTTTCTAATTTTGCGGGAATTGGACCGTTTTTGTTTAATAAATTGCTGTTGCATTTTAAAACCCCAGAGCTTGCTTATTTTGCACCCAAAGAAGAATTGAAAAAGGTTATTTCAACCACGCTTGTTGAAAAATTTATCAAATTTAGAAGCGAATTTGATTTAGAAAAAGCCTGGCAAAAGATGCAAAACCAACAGATTGATTATGTGGCTATAGTAGACAAAGAGTACCCACCTGCTCTTTTGCAGATCTCTGACCCGCCTATTGGCTTATTTTATAAAGGCAACTGGAATGGTTTTGACTGGCAAAAAGACTTGTTTTTTGCAATTGTTGGTGCAAGAAAAGCCAGTAGTTATGGCAACAGCATTGCTTTAAAGATGGCTAAAGACTTGGCCGAGGCTGGGATTGTTATTGTTTCTGGTATGGCGCTTGGTATTGACGCCTGTGCCCATAGTGGAGCGCTTGCTGTTGGAGGAAGAACTATTGCGGTTTTGGGCTGTGGAGTAGATGTCGTTTATCCATCTAGTAATTTTTACATTTATACTAAAATCTTAAAAGAAAAAGGGCTGGTGGTGTCGGAGTTTCCTCCGGGACTGCGAGTCCAGCGGAGTTTATTTGTGGCCAGAAACAGAATTGTCTCCGGATTGTCACAGGGAGTTTTGGTAGTTGAAGGCGGCAGTCGCTCTGGGACTTTGATTACAGCCAAGCACGCAGCTGAGCAAGGGCGCGAACTGTTTGTTATTCCGGGTCAAATAAACTTGGAAAATTCTCAAGCACCCTTAATACTTTTGAAACAAGGGGCACAACCAGTGACATCAGCAAGAGACATTCTGACCTTTTTTAAACTAGACAGTCCTGAGAAAACCAAACAAAATAAAACAGCTAGCTCCTCCCTACAACAGACTATTCTTAGTTATATTAAAAAAGAGTATTTAACTACAGAGGAACTCTGTTATAAAACCGGGACGCCAATAGACAAACTCTTATATGAGCTATCTACCTTAGAGTTGGCTGGGACAATTTCTAAAAACGAGGAGGGCAAATGGTTCGTAAAAAACTTTATGTAATAACCGGCCAGACTGCAACCGGAAAAACCAGCTTCGCACTTAAGCTTGCAAAGGTGGTAGGAGGTGAGTTGATATCTGCCGACTCTCGTCAAGTATATAAATACCTAGATATTATTACCGGCAAAGACCTTGATAATAAAAACTTTCAACTGGTAGAAAAAATTGCCGGCGGTTTAGATTTAGGATTTTATCATATAGAGAACGTACCAGTGTGGTTATATGATGTTTTGTCTCCGACAAATTATTTTTCTGCCTATGATTGGGTCTTGTGTGCAAGAAGAGTGATTGAAATTTTAAAAACAAAAAACAAAACTCCGATTTTAGTTGGCGGAAGCTATTTTTATCTTCATTATTTGCTTTATCCAAACGAAACAACAAAAAGCTATGGAGGAGAGATAGCCATTGGGCCAAATTGGCAGTTGCGTCAGGAGTTAGAGCAGTTGCCTTTGTTAAGGCTGCAACAAAAGTTGTTACAACTCAACAGAGAAAGGTTTTTAAAACTAAATAAGTCGGATGTGAATAACAGGCGTCGGTTAATCCGCTGGATAGAAAAAAGCAAACAACCCCCTGAATTAAGAAGTACAGAAATTAAGAAAGAACTGATAGACATTAGCCAAGAATACGAAACGGAAATAATTGGTCTAAGGTTTAGAGATAAAAATTTACTAAGAAAAAAAATACAACAACGGGTAGAGGCTAGGTTAAAACAAGGGGCAATTGAAGAAGTGCAGTTGCTTTTAAATATGGGCTACACCCCTGATAGCCCGGGTATGAAAACCATAGGCTATCAACAGATAGTTAAATACTTAAACAACGAGTTGTCTCTGCAAGAGGCTAAAGAGCAATGGATTAATAAAGAAAATCAATATGCTAAAAAACAATTTTCTTTTATGAAAAAAAACATTGATATTTTGTGGTATAATGTAGAAAATAAAACTTATGCCGACGATTATTTCCGAAGACAAAGAAAGACAAATTTATAGATTTTTTATTAACTTTAAGCTTATCCCGATTATTGCAACCTTGTTTTTTATCTTATTTTCTTTGTTGTTTGTCCGCAATCTTGCACAACAGGCGGTATTTGCGGTACAAGCAGAATATAGCCTGCCCTATCCGGGAATTTTACCAGACCACCCATTGTATCCAGCGAAAATGCTACGTGATAAAGCGCTGGAGTTGTTTACTCGCGAACCCCTAAAAAAAGCAGAACTTTATTTGTTGTTTGCTGACAAAAGAATATACATGGCAAGCTTATTGGCAGAACAAAAAAAATGGGAACTTTCTGAAACAACTGCGTCTAAGGCTGAAAAATACCTGTTAAAACTTAAAGAAGCCATTATCAGCTCGCAAAATATAGGCTTGAGTCCTAATGTTGGTTTTGTCTCTAGACTTAAACAAGCAGCCGCCAAACATAAACAAATAATAGCAGATTTACACAAAAAATCTCCTAAAGAACTACGTCCTGCTTTTGAACAGATAACTGCCCTCAACGAAGAGTTTTTAACTTGGCTGAAGGGTTTAAAATAATTCCTAAAACTACTCCCAAGAGCAGCATATTTTGCTGCAAAGTCAAAGAATAATGGTCAAAAAACCCAGTTATTAGTATGCAGATAAATGGCAATATTTGTTTGTGAACAAACATTTTATTTAACTCTCTGTAGAATAACCAGAAAACTGCCGGAAGCAGTATTCCGTACTCGGTAAGCAACAGTAGAAAAATATTATGAACTGGTTGTGGAGTAGAAAGGGGAAAGTTTTGCAAATAGTGTCCGGGAGTAGCCCCCAACGGATTTTTAATCAGCGCGACTATTGAAACAGACCAAGAAGCAACTCTTTCTGTTAAAGAGTTTGTTGAGCCCTTAAATAACAGACTAAAATAAACAAACCACATACCAAGCATTAATTTAGCCACTCTGCACAAACGACATTTTTGTTGATAAAAATCTTGAAAGAAAAGCAAGGTAATCATAGTGACAATAGTAATTTTGGACAGAGAAACGACAACCAAGGCGGCCGGGATAATGCTTAAGAAAGTAAGCCGATATAACTTGAATAAGAAAAAGACAACGAGAAAAAAACCAGCCAAAGAATTGGGATGAGAAAAAGTTGCATAGGGGCGAAGAATTTTCTGCCCAAATATAGATACGCTTGAAATCCCAGGAGAATTTATGTTAAAAGCTCGTTCTCCCAAAAACCACCAAAACTCCTGTAAAGATCCCTGTTGCCATATTTGGAGCAGACTAAGAAGCAAGCTGTAGAGACCAGCGCCAACCAGGCCGTTTAGAAAATGTCGCTTTTCATTCGCGGTTGCGAAGCAGAATATCAAAGCAGCAAGAGCTATTTTTAAGTATTGCCAGAGACGATAGAAAAAAAGCCCCTTTATTGGTGCGCGCAAAAAATAGAATAAGAAAAGCACCAGAATTAAAACAAGCGTTGGTATAAATCGGGATAATTTGGGCAATTTTCTTAATCTTATTTTGTTGAAAGTTGTGAGGAAGCCGGCGAGCAAAAGGATATCGGTTAAATAAAGAGTTGGCGACCAATAATCAACCCTTATTCCGTTTACAAAAGCAAAGTTGGGCCAGAAGTGTTTTCCAAGTTGAGCTGGAAGCAAGAGCCCAAAAACAAAAAACCAAAAACTGCTAAAAAAGACTGGTTTGTTGGGCTTCTTTCTTTGACTGCTCGACATTTACTGTGATTTTACCAAAAACCCCATCGTAGCCCGGATCAAGCTGGACATCGCGTTTGCGCATTTTTTCTATAGCTAGGGCTAGCCTTGCCCCAGCAATAGAGGAGACCTCATTCAAGTCTGCAAACAACAGAATATAAAACTCATTTTTTAAGGCAGTAACCAACTTGTTATAACTGGCAACAACTGCCTTGCTTTGTGGGAGAGAGTCTTGTATTTCAGCCAAAAGCTCAAGAAGCGGAATGACAGAGACATAGGGTGGGCGGTTTTCATCCGGCGGATAAATTAAAGACACTCCGCTTTGTGATTTTTTGATAATTGCATCCTTTTCCTCAAGTAGTTTGTTGGCTAGATATTGAACTCTGTCCAATACCCCGATGGTTAGTTTTTTTTTACATTGTGGGCAGAGGCCATTGTGTTTTTTAACCTCTGTTGGTGCCAGCCTAACATTGCAATTTCTGTGTCCTGAAAAATGGTATTTTCCCTCTTCCGGGAAAAACTCAATTGTGAAGGCGATATCCAAGTTTGCTTTGTTGTCTTGTTTTAAAGCTCCAATCAGATCAGAAAAATTTATGTTTTGTTGTTTGTTTTTTTTCTTAAATACCGTTGCTTCCCGTCCTAATTTTTGTCCAGAGTGTGCATCGGAAAAAGAGACAATTGCTCGTCCCGCCAGCTCTTTTATCGACCAGTTCATCAACGGATCACTGGACAGCCCGGTTTCAACTGCAGTAATTTTGTCGGTGTATTTGCCAAAGCAATCATTAATTGAGTCAAAACCAGAGCTTGAGCCGTAAAGCGAAAACCACGGAGTCCAGATATGAGCCGGGAGAACAAAAATGTTTTCATCTATTTCCCACAGCAACTCACAAAGCTCAATAATTGACAATCCCATAATTGGTCTTCCGTCCGAAGACAGATTCACCCCGCGGGCGGCTAGCGCCTGCTGTACTTTTTGACATGTTGTGAGACTTGGAGAAAAGATAACTGTATGGATGCGACGCACACTCCCGGCCTGAGTGTAGATATTGGATACTTCAACGGTTAAAACAAAACGCAGGTTTTTGTCAACATCGGCTGGCAGTTTTTTTAATTTGTAAAAACCTAGCTCGGTCTCTTCAAGATTGCTCTGTAGTTCTTTGAACCAAATAGGATGTGTCCAGTCAGCCGTGCCGACAAGCCCAATGCCTTTTTTAGTTGCCCAACGAGCTATTTCATAAACATCCATTTTTTGAGAAACGGCGCGGGAGAAGCGAGAGTGAAGATGTAAATCAGCAATAATTAAGTTATCAAACATGTGTCTATATAGTATACAAAATGCTCTTACGGCTTAAATTTAGCATAAACTCGTCTTATTCCTTTTCCTACAGCCTCTTGTTTATATATGGTAAAAGTTGCAGAAAGCTCTTTAAGATTTTTAACATGCGGGCCACCACAAAACTCTTTGGAAAAGGCAGTTTGTAAAGAGTTACCAATGTAATATACTTTGACCCTGTCGCCATACTTTTCTTTAAAAAAGTGCAAAGCACCGCTTTTTTCAGCTTGCTGGCGAGGTAAAATAACAAAGTTGACCGGCAACTCTTTTTGTATGGTCTGATTGACCACTTTTTCAATTACGCGTATTTCGCTGTCTGTAAGCGGTTTGGGGTGAGAAAAATCGAAACGCAGCCGTTCACGAGTAATGTTGCTGCCATGTTGAATGACATGTTCCCCCAAGACCTGCCTTAGGGCAGCATGCAACAGATGAGTAGTAGTATGATATTTGATGACTTCTTGACTGTGGTCAGCAAGGCCTCCTTTAAACCTTTTTTCCGCTCCTTTTCGCGAAATTTGTTGATGTTTTTGAAAAATTTTTTGGTATGCGTCTTTAAATTCTTGTGAGTTGATAGTTATATTTTGTTCTTGTGCCTCTTCTAAAACCATTTCCGGAGGAAAACCGGTTGACTGATATAAATCGAAAGTGGCCCTAGCCAAATTTTCTATATCATCTTTGAAAAATTTCAAAATGTGGCGAACTTTTTTGCCGGCGCGGTCAAGTGTTGCGGCAAATTTTTCTTCTTCTTCGGCAAAAACCGCCTCTATGGATTGTCTTTTTTCTATAAGTTCGGGATATAACCAAGACAGGGTTTGTATTACCTCTTTTATAATAGTTTGGTTGGCTTCTTTTCCCAAATTAAGAGTTTTTTTGAGACGAATAATTCTTCGCAAATATCTTCTTAAAACATAGCCTTGGTCTTTGTTTGAGGGGATAACCCCATCCATAACTAAAAGAACAACAGCGCGGCTATGGTCAGCAATAATGCGCATTGTTCGACTTACCTCTTGTGTAGCCAAATAGTTTTTGCCGCTTAAATTTTCTAGAGAACGAATAATTGGCCAAAATCCGTCAGTTTGAAAAATATCGGTTTTGTTTTGTGCCACAAGCGCAATTCGCTCCAACCCGCCACCAAAGTCAACATTTTTTTGCGGCAACTCTTCCCAACCATCTTTGGTTTTTCGGTATTGCATAAAAACAGAGTTGCCGATTTCTAAAAACTCATTTTGATTTTGAGCAGGGTTTTTACCCAAGCCATCGCCTTGGCCGATGTAGTAAAAAACCTCGCTGTCCGGGCCGCCCAGTTCGCCAACTGCCTCGCCACGCTGCCACCAGTTATCGGCTTTACCGTAAGCAAAGATACGCTCATTTTCTCGCGCCTCAACTCCGTATTTTTTAAAGATATTTTTAATAATTGCAATGGATTCAGTATCTTTTGGTGCGTATTGGTCGCCGGCAAAAACCGAGGCATACAACTTTTTTGGGTTAAAACCAAGCTCTTCAATAAAAAATGTATAAATCCAAGGCAATTGTTCTTTTTTAAAATAATCACCCAAGCTCCAGTTGCCGATCATATGGAAACAAGTAGTGTGGCGGTTGTCGCCTACCTCATCAATGTCCTCAAACCGCAGTGCTCGTTGGACATTAACTAGGCGTTTTCCCATCGGGTGTGGCTCGCCAGAGAGGTAGGGTACAAGCGGAAACATCCCCGAGTTTACAAACAGTAAGGTTGAGTCTCCCTCCGGCAGTAAAGACACGTTTTGGATTTGCCGGTGACCGTGTTTTTTAAAAAAAGCAAAGTACTTTGTTAATATCTGTTGGCTGGTCATCTCTATATTTTATCATGAAGAAGGTGGTTGTTTTCTGGAATTTGCTATCATCATAGCTATGAGTTGGACAGAAATCTCTTTGCGGGCACAAAACTTTCCACAGTCGCCGATTCGCAAGCTTGTTTCTTTGGCAGAGCAGGCAAAAAAAGAGGGGATTACCGTATATCATTTAAATATCGGCGACCCAGACATCGAAACACCGACAGTTATGCTTAAAGCTTTACACAACTGGAATAGAAACCCAATTGCTTACGCACATTCTAAGGGAATTCCTGGTTTTTTAGAGGCACTAAAAAGTTATTATCACACTCTTAACTATAGGTTTATAGGCGTTGACCACCTGCAAGTTACGCTTGGTGGGTCGGAGGCTTTAGCCTTTGCATTGTTTGCGACTACGCAAGGCGCAGGAGATGAGGTTTTGGTTTTTGAACCGTTTTATGCCAATTTTGCGGCAATAGCAGCTTTTAGCGGAGTTAAGTTAGTTGCGGTTAGAACCAGAGCGGAAAATGGGTTTCGTCTGCCAGAGAGAAGAGAGGTTGAGAAAAAAATTAGTAAAAAAACAAAGGCAATTTTATACTGTAATCCAAACAACCCAACAGGCACTCTTTATACAAAGAGTGAGATAGAAATGTTAATTGATATTTGCAAAAAAAGAGGATTGTTTTTGCTTGCTGACGAAGTTTACCGCGAGTTTGTTTATGAGGGCAAAAAACAAGTGTCGTTGTTGGAATATATGCAGGACATCCCCCAAAATGCCGTTGTTATAGACAGCTTGTCAAAACGCTATAGTCTATGTGGTGCTCGGTTGGGAGTGGTTGTGTCGCTTAATCGACAATTGATGTTTGCGACGCTTAAACTAGCCCAAGCTCGTTTGTCTGCAGGCTTGATAGATCAAATTATGGCAAGTGAATTAACCAAGGTTCCCCAAAAATATTTGCAGAGCGTTAACCAAGAGTATCAAAAAAGGAGAGATCTGGTATTCAAAAAATTGAAACAAATCCCTGGAGTAATTATTAAAAAGCCGGAGGGGGCTTTTTATATGATGGTTAGTTTGCCGGTAAAAAACAGTGAAGATTTTTGTCAATGGTTGTTGACTGATTTTAGAGATAAGGGAGAGACGGTAATGCTTGCCCCGGCTGCTGGATTTTATTTAACTCCGGGGCTAGGGGAAAACGAAGTGCGGCTTGCCTATGTTATTTCCCGCCCAAAACTCAAGCGAGCTATTGAGTTGTTGCAAATAGCTTTGACAAGATACCCTCTCAATTAGGTTGATATAATTGTTTTTACTGGAGAGGTGGCAGAGTGGACGATTGCGCACGATTGGAGATCGTGTATCCGATTCACGTCGGATCGCGGGTTCGAATCCCGCCCTCTCCGCCAAACAGTCTGTGGTGTAAAAAAAGATGTTATTATTATACTTTCCATAGGAAAGAAAAAACCCAATTATAAATAGTTAAGATATAGAATGGAAAAATGGAGAACAAAAGCAATATATGCCGGAGAGTTGCATAGACAGCGGGAACAAAAAGACGGAAGGAAAACATGGGGGGTATATCATAATGGTATTTCATCATATGATGAGCGGTTTGCCTGTGTTCTTGAAAATGGTTCATTTGAACAACTTGTTAAACCTGGTTGGATAGCTTTGGACTGTTTTGCACCAACTTCGTTTTTGCGAGATTTGGGGAGGAAAACTCCTTTGAGAGGGGGAGTAGCAATTGCTCTTACCGACACTCGTCGTCCTGAAGAAAAAACAGAGGATTGTCAACGAAGGATTGTACAAGTGGAAGCAAATTTTTATATCGGCGATTGGCGTTTTGAAGTGGATAAATTTCTTCGAGAACATGGAAGATTGGGTTTTGATCTTATTACCTGTGCTCCTGTTGGGGGTTGGATTGGATCAAACGAGTGTGGTTTTGCCCATTCCCCACCCAGAGAACAACTATATTGGACAGCAAATGAGCTTTGGAAACTGCTTGATAATAGGGGGAAATTATTTATTGCATATGTAACACATGAGCAGGATTGGTTGGCTGATTGGGTAAATAAAATAACTTCTCTTGACATTGGGACATCTTTTGCGACTGAAAGACAAACTCTTGCTTTAGAAAAAACAATTAATAACCTCGCCAATCTTCCTTTTCTTTAACGCTCTAAGAATAACAAATAGAAAAAAGGCAATCATAACCACGAGGTTGGGAGAGAAAGAAAAAGCAAAGTTATTAAAAAACAATATGTAAAACCGAGTTGTAAATTTCGCTGATAAGTTCGTGTAGTATTGTCGCCGATACCAACGATTCTAGTTTTATATGTTTATTTTGTTAATTTAGAATTTGTCTCCAAAGTTAATGGGATATAAAAACACAAAAAACATAACACAATAAACAAAATTGTAAAAGTGGCTTTTTGAGATTAAACTAAAGGCGGCTAAATCCAAAATTAAACAAACTGTCTTTTATTGCGAAGTTCAAAGTGGGGGCTGATTGTTTTTATGTTGTTACAAAACTTTATGTTTGTTGAATAAGCGAAATCAGCTTTTGATAATTAAGTCGCGGATTTTCGGCACGGGTTAAGTAACTTCCAACTCCAACTGTGTCGGGCAATTCTGTTTGTGAAAGGATAGTCGGCAGGGTTTTGTCATTAACCCCACCGTCGATTAAAATTTCTCCCTCATATCCAAGTTCGCGCAGATATGCAATTTTAGCAAGCATTTCTGGTAGAAACTGACCGCCTTGTTTTCCGGGATGAACGGTCATTATTTGTACAGTCGGCAGCTGCATCGCCAGGTCAATATCTATTTCCTCTTCCGGATTAAATGTAACACCTATTTTCAGTCCTTGTTCTTTTAACTGTTGGAGGCTAAAGACAGAATAATGGGGTAGAATTGTATGAATATTTATTTTTTCTTTGATTTTGTTAATTTCCTCAACAGCCTCTTCCCAATTTTTAACCATTAGGTGAAAATCGAAAGCCTTGTTCTCAAAACGGTTGGCATTTTGTACAAGCTGGCTGATAATAAAAGACAAAGGAACAGTAGTGTTTTTAACCAATAGCCCGTCAGCAACATCAATTTGTAATCTGTAGGCCAAAGGCGACAAAACTTCAATTTGTCTGAAAAACTCTTCTTTATTTTCAGCAAGTACAGTTGGAACAACTACCAGATTGTGCATAGTTATTTATTTTTTGTAGACGTCGCAAATGTCTTGGGTGATTATCAAAATTTGTATTTAAAAAACCATCAACAATTTTTTTAGCCTTTTCTATATTGTTATAATCGGCAGCAATCGCCAAAACATTAATATCATCATGTTTTCTGGCGTCTTTTGCTTGTTTTTCTGTTGCACAGAGTCCACAACGCAACTCTGGGTAGCGGTTGGCCGCAATATCCACACCAACGCCAGACCCGCAGATAACAATGCCGCGTGCACCGCTGTCCAGCGAGGCTGTCATGCGAAGATATAAATCATGAACAAAGTCGGGATAGTCGTCGTTTGGGTCGAGTTTGGTATTGCCACAATCTTGTATTTGGTGCCCTTTTGTTTTTAGATAATCCAAAATTTGTTGTTTTAATTTAAAACCTCGATGGTCTGCGGCAACAAAAATTTGCATTTGTGAGTATTTAGTGTACCGTATTTTTGACGGATTTTCTAGAGGGTGCTGGACCATTGATTTATATTAAACCTTGTCAAAAACTCGACAAACTTATTTAAAGAACCTATCCGTGTTAAAATACTTTTTATAATGACCCCGCAAAAAATTTTTATTGGCGTTGCTTGGCCATATGTTAACGGCGACCTTCATCCAGGACACATTGCTGGAAATTTTTTACCAGCAGATATTTTTGCCAGATTTCAGCGGCTTATCGGCAACAGTGTGTTAATGGTTTCTGGCTCCGATTGTTATGGAACGCCAACTACGGTTGAGGCTGACAAACTAGGTATTTCACCGCAAGCAGTTGTTGACAAACATCACCCTAATCACTTAAAACTTATTGAGACTTATGGTATTTCTTTTGATTTATATACCAAAACTACAACTGAAAATCATAAACAACTTGTTCAGGAGCTGTTTTTAAAACTCGCAGAGAATAATTATCTTTTTAAAGACAGGGTTAGGCAGTATTATTCACCAGAGGACAATAAATTTTTGCCGGATAGGTATGTAGAGGGAGAATGTGGTTTTTGTGGTTTTGTAGAGGCGCGAGGTGACCAGTGTGAGAACTGCGGCCGGGTTTTAGATTCGTCAGAGTTGAAAAACCCAGTAAGCAAATTGAGCAAATCCAGAGTTATTTTAAAAGAAACAGAGCATCTTTTTTTTGATTTGCCAAAATTACAAAATTTTTTGCAAGATTATGTTGAACTTCATAAATTTGATTGGAAATCCTGGATTTATCAAGAGGTGATAGGTTGGTTAAAAAAAGGACTAAAACCAAGAGCAATTACCCGGGATTTAACTTGGGGGATAGAAATTCCAAATGACAAACTACCTCAAGAGTTGCAAATAGACAATGTAGAAAACAAGCGGATTTATGTTTGGTTTGAGGCAGTTGTTGGTTACTTGTCGGCGGCTAGGCAGTGGGGTAAAAATTGGCAGGAGTTTTGGTATGCAGAAAATAAAAACGAGGTCAAGATGTATAACTTTATGGGCAAAGACAATGTTGTTTTTCATGCTCTTTTCTGGCCGGCTCAACTTTGGGGGGCGTACAAAGAGGTGATTAAATTGCCGGATGTGATTGCTGCTAATCAATATTTAAATATTGAGGGCAAAAAGTTTTCTAAAAGCCGCGGGCTTACTATTGACTCAATTTATATAGCGCAAAAATATGGAGTTGATGTGGTGCGTTTTTACTTGACCTACATTATGCCGGAAGAGGCAGACGCTAATTTTTCTTGGGCACACTTTGTTGAGTTTAATAACAAAGTATTAATCGGCACTTTTGCCAACTTTATTAATAGAGTTTTAAAATTGTCCGAGGGCTTAAATTTTACCCAGGTCGAGAGTTGTAGCCCTGATGTGGCAAAGGCGGTTGAGAAATATATTGTCTCGGCTTGGAATAAACTAGCCAACTGTCAGTTTAAACAATATTGCCATACAGTTATTGAGCTGGCAGATTACGGCAATAAATATATAAACAAAGAAGCCCCTTGGAAACTAGATAAAAAAAGCCAAGAATACAAGCGAGTTTTATTAAATAATCTCTTTATAGTTTTATCCTTATCTTTGACAATTGAGCCGCTTATTCCAAAAACCAACAAAAAATTACAACATATGTTGGGTATAAAAATTGACAAGTGGGTGAGAGAAAATGTTGTTGAGTATTTAAGCAGCAAACTTGCACAAATTAAGTTAAATAACCCAGAACCTCTATTTACAAAAATAGACCCAGATGCGGCAAATCTAGAAAAAGCAAAGTTAAACCTGTCTTAGTAGCGTTCTTCAATAAAGCTTATCTCTCCATTTTTGAACAATAAGTATTGAGCCAAACCGTGGCGTAGCAACCCATGATCTATATATCCCTCATCTGGTTTAATTTCAGCTGCGTGAGTATGTCCACAGACCACTACTTCGTTTTTGCCAAGATGGCGCTGTGCGTATTTTTTAAGTTTGAGATTAAAACATTTGTGAATGTTGAAAAACTTGGTGCCTAATATTTGAATCGCTGCCCGCTCTAAAATCTCATAAATTTTTGCAGCCTTTGGAATAATTGGTGTTAAATCTTGGATTGGGACAATTTTATCACCGTGTTGGATTTTTAAGGTGTATCGCTTGGTTTTTAGAGTATATTCGTGCGTTTGTTTGACGGAGAAAAAATTAACTCTTTGGTCAGTCTTGTATTTTGGGTCATGATTGCCGTAAAGATAAACGGTTTTTTTAGCTCGCAACAGTGGGAATAGTTTTTGCCATTTTGAGTTAACAAATTTGTCAAAAGAAACGATTTGTCCGTCCCAAAAATCGCCGTTTATTATCACTTGGTCAACAGAAGAGATGAGTCGGTGTAAGTAATTATAAGTCCGCTGGTCAAATTTATCAGTTAAATGAGTATCGGAAAAAATCAGTGTTTTCATACAGGCTTTAGAGAAGATTTACCTCGCAGAAAAACCCACCAAGACATAAAACTAGCATAACCG
>FWPV01003145.1_pt1 | contig 38303 bp, 39 predicted proteins | sample 2228371 | NCBI WGS metagenome assembly FWPV01 (sample SAMEA103939776, study PRJEB20133) | metagenome
ACATCCACTGCATCGAGTTCGAGGTGACCGGCACCGACGGCGGGCCTGTGCCCCCCAGCGCACGCTGGCCCGAGGTCACCACCGACGTGGCGGTGGGCCAGATGCGCCAGATCGAGTTCATTGCCGACGAGCCCGGCGACTGGGCCATGCACTGCCACAAGAGCCACCACACCATGGGCGCCATGGGCCACGGCGTGCCCACCATGATCGGCACCGACCACAGCGGCCTGGTGCGCCGCCTGCAGCGCGCCAGCCCCGACTACATGGTCATGGGCGAGCGCGGCATGGCCGACATGGGCGAGATGCAAATGGAACTGCCCCCCAACACCTTCCCCATGATGACCGGCACCGGCCCCTACGGCCCCATCGAGATGGGCGGCATGTTCACCACGCTGAAGGTGCGGGCCGACCTGGGCGCCAACGACTACCGCGACCCCGGCAACTACGCCATGCCCGCCGGCACCCAGGCCCGACTGGTGGACACCGGCCAGGCCCCTGAACCCACCCGCCCCGCTGCCGCGCCAGCCAGCGACAAGGCCAACGCCACCGTGCGCAAGCCTGGCGCCAACGACCACTCGGCCCACCACTGATGAGCACCCCCCACATGAAGCGCCCACACCCCAACCGACGCACCGCCCTGGCCGCCCTGTCCCTGGCCACCGCCCTGCCCGCCTGGGCCCATGGCGAAAAGCCGCACCAGGCCAAGGGCCCGGTGGTTCGCGAACAAAAGCCCTGGGGCATCGCCGCCGACGCGCGGCAGGCCCGCCGCACGGTGGAGATCCGCATGACCGATGACATGCGCCTGAGCCCCAGCCACCTGGAGGTGAGCGAGGGCGAGACCCTGCGCCTGCGCGCCGTGAACGCCGGGCGCGTGATGCACGAAATCGTGATCGGCACCCCGGAAGAACTGGCCGCCCACGCCGATCTGATGAAAAAGCACCCCGGCATGGAGCACGACGAGCCCTACATGGCCCACGTGCCCCCGGGGCGGCGCGGCGACATTGTCTGGACCTTCAACCGCCCCGGCGAATTCGCGTTCGCCTGCCTGATCGCCGGCCACTTCGAGGCCGGCATGCGCGGCACCATCCGCGTGAACCCGAAAGGATGACCCCCATGAGCACCAACCGACGCCGCTTTTTGCTGGCCGCCACCGCCCTGGCCCTGCCGGGCCTGGCCAGCGCCCAGGCCAAAAACCCAAGCCCTGCCCCCCTGCCCGTGATGCAGGTCTGGAAAGACCCCAACTGCGGCTGCTGCCACGACTGGGTCGAGCGCCTGCAAGCCGAAGGCTTCACCGTGCAGGTGTTCGACACCGGCAACACCGCCATGCGCCAGCGCCTGGGCCTGCCCATGAAGTACGCCTCGTGCCACACCGCGCGCATCGGCGGCTACGTGATCGAAGGCCACGTGAACCCGCGCGAAATTCGCCGCCTGCTGGCCGAGAAGCCCGATGCGATTGGCCTGGCCGTGCCCGGCATGCCGGTGGGCAGCCCGGGCATGGACGGCGAGGTGTACGGCAATCGCCGCGACCCCTACGACGTGCTGCTGGTGCAGCGCGACGGCACAGCCCGCGTTTACGCCTCGTATTTCAAATCGTGAATCACCCCAAGGCATTGCCCATGAAAACCATCGTCGCCTCCATCGCCCTCACCCTGGGCCTGTCGCTTCAGGCTCAGGCACAAAGCCACGACGCCCACAGCGCCCACACCACCGTGGCGCAGTCCGCACCGGCCGCACCCGCCAGCCCCGCCAAGGCCACCACCCCCACCCAGGCCGAGGTGCGCCGCATCGATTTGGCCGCCGGCAAGGTCACCCTCAAGCACGGCGAAATCCCCAACCTGGACATGCCGCCCATGACCATGGTGTTCGTGGTGAAAGACCCAAACCAGCTCAAGGGACTGAAGGTGGGTGATCGCGTGCAATTCACCGCCGAACAACTAAACGGCACATACACCGCCACCTCATTGGAACCAATTCGCTAAAAAACCAAGACCAAGCGACGAATGGCTGTCAAGTTCCTGTCATTTGTCGCCTTAGGTTTTCAGCCAGGCGGTCGATACGAGGGTAAATACTGGTGGAGGGTATCCAACTCCACCGACCCGGAGCCCCCATGCGCAACAACCTCCCCGTCACCCAAAAAGAGTTCGTCATCCCCGATGGTGTGACCCTTGTCTCGACCACCGACCTCAAGAGCCACATCACCTACTGCAACCCGGCCTTCATTGCCGTGAGCGGGTATGACCGGGAAGAACTGCTGGGCCAGCCGCACAACATCGTGCGGCATCCCGACATGCCAGGCGAGGCCTTCCGCGACATGTGGACCACCCTTCAAAGCGGGTCGCCTTGGTCAGCGCTGGTGAAGAACCGGCGCAAGAACGGCGACCACTACTGGGTCATGGCCAACGCCACGCCAGTGATCGAAAACGGTCAGGTGGTGGGCTACATGTCGGTGCGCACCAAGCCCACCCGCCAGCAAATCGAGGCGGCCGAGGCGCTCTACGCCCGGATGCGCCAAGAGGCGCAAAACGGGCACGCCAGCCTGGCCCTCAACCGAGGCGTGGTGGTGAGCACCGGCCTCGTGGGCCAATTGCGCCAACGCTTTCAGCTCACCGTGGGCCGCAAGCTCGCCTTGGGTGCCGTGGCCCTGGCCGCCACCGGCTTGGTGGCCGGCGCGTTGGCTGCCCCCTTCGGCACCACCGGCCTGGCCGCGGCCTGCGCCTCGCTTCTGTTGGTGTCCCTGGTGGGCGCGGCCCTAATGCGCCGCCAAGTGGTCACGCCCCTGAAAGAGGCCGTGGGCTTCGCCAACCAAATGGCCGCGGGTGACCTGAGCGCGCGCTTCAACGTGCAGCACAAGGCGGAATTCGGTGAACTGGCGCGCGCACTCAACCAGCTCAACGTGAACCTGCAAGCCGTGGTCTCTGACGTGCGCCATGAGGTGGAAGGCGTGCAAGTCGCCTCCAGCCAGATCGCCGCCGGCAACCAAGACCTGTCCTCCCGCACCGAATCGCAGGCCAGCAGCCTGCAAGAGACCGCGGCCTCAATGGAGCAGCTCACCAGCACTGTGCAGCAAAGTGCCACCAGCTCGCGCGAGGCCACCCACCTGGCCATGCGCGCTGCGCAGGTGGCGCGCGAAGGCAACGCGGCCATGGAACAGGTCGTGAGCACCATGGACGACATCAACCGCAGCTCGCAGCGCATCGGCGAAATCATTCAGGTGATTGACGGCATTTCCTTCCAGACCAACATCCTGGCGCTCAACGCCGCGGTGGAGGCGGCTCGCGCTGGGGAGCAAGGCCGTGGCTTCGCGGTGGTGGCCGGCGAGGTGCGCCAGCTCGCGCAGCGCACCCTGGCCGCGGCCAAGGAAATCAAGGTGCTCATCGACGAATCGGCCAACAAGGTGACGCAAGGCAGCCAACTGGTGCACGACACCGGCGCCACCATCGGCAAGGTGGTGACGGCGGTGGAGCAAGTGAACGGCCTGATCACCGAAATCACCGGCGCCACCGACGAACAATCGATGGGTATTGCCCAGATCAACCAGGCCGTGGGCCAGCTCGACGCCGTCACGCAGCAAAACTCTGCGATGGTGGAAGAGCTGGCGGCAGCCGCCAGCTCCCTCACCGCCCAGGCCGCCGTGATGAACGACGCGGTGCGCATCTTCCGCCTTCAGCGCACCGGCGGCTGATCGGCGAGGCAGGTGCCTGCCTCGCCGGTGGGCCGTGCTTACACGGAAGACGCGCAGCCGATCGTGGTGGGCTGAAGATTGACTTGCAGGGTCTCGACGTAGGTGCCGTACCGCACGGTCAAGGTGTAACCGATGGGCGACACCGAGTCGGCGGGGCCATCCAAGGTGAACGAGACAGTGAACCGACGATCACTCCCGACGGCGCTCACCTTCCTGTTCTGGCCGCCCTGCGCCACGGACTCGATGTAAGGCGCCGCGCCCTCCTCACTGACCTGGAAGGTGTAAACGGCCAAGTGTGAGGTGTACGGGCACACATTGCGCGTCACGTTGGGGGCACCCAAGACAGTGATCTCGGCACCGGCCACCGATGCCGACACCAAACTCAGTACTGGGGCCCACACGTTCACCGTCTTCGAGACAGAAGCTGCCCCGTATCCGCCAGCGGCCAACTGGCTGGCCGTGATGGTGACGCTACCGGCAGCCTTGGGCGTCAACTGCCCGGTGGTGGCATTCACCTCAAGCACCGACGGGTTGGATGACGAGAAGACGGGGCGATTGGCCGGATCGGCGTTCGAGGTGCTGATGGCCACGCTCGGATAGACCGCCCCATTGGCCAAGACACCACCCGTCACCACCTTGGTCACGTTGTCGGTGAAGTTCAGGGAAACCGGAATGGCGTTCACACTCACCTGAAACTGGGTCTCGGCGGCGGCATAGCGCGAATCACCCGCCTGCGCGATCTTGACCGTGACCACACCCGGCTTGTTAAGCCTCAGGCGCCAAGGGGAACCGGGTGCAACCGGTGCCAGTACGTCAGCCACATCGGAGGCCTGGGCCAGGGCATACGTCAGGGCACCGGTACTGGGCGTCTGCTGCGAGGGCCAAGGCAGATCGAGTACCGCCGTGCTCCAGGTCACCGCCATGTCCGTGGGTGCCTGCAAGCCTGCCGTGGCCAGCGCCACCGAGAACGGCTGCTGCAGAACCGCACGTGCATGGGTGGCCGTCTCCTCGTGAACGGCCTGCACCTCGAAGGAGCCACTGGCATTCACCAACAGGTCCAGACCGCCTTGCGCATTGGGCGCCACGGTGGCCACCTGCGAATTGCTGGTGCTGTAAGTGACAGGGCCCGACCCAGTGGCCACTGAAGCCCCAGGCACGGCCACCACCAGATGGGGGGCATACACCGCGGAAGACGTTGTCCAGGCAGGCCATGAGAGCTGCGGACTCGCTTTGGTGATCGACACATCAAACTCGGCCTGCGCCGACTGGTACTGGGCATCGGCCGCCTGGACCACCCGCACGCGCACGGTGCCCGCCTTGCTGGGCTTCAATCGCGCCGGGGCAGATGGCGTCACGCCACCAGCAGGGCTCTCGAACTGCGCCACCACATCCGTGCCGCCCACCACGCTGTAGCTGAGAGCGCCGCTGCCCAATGCGCGAGCCAAGGGCTGCGGCAGCGTGATCCAGGCATCGGCCCAGGGCGTGGTCAGCGTTGACGGGGGCGTGAGTTGACCCGGGGAAATCGTCTGAACGGTGACGTTGGTGACGATCTCGGCAGGGCTGTAAATGCCCGCCGCGGCCTGTCTGGCACGCAGCTTGAACGCCCCCGCGCGCGCCAGGCGCAGCTTGTCGGGCGCCACCAAAGTGACCACACCGGCAGGGGTCTGCTCGATCACTTCGTACACAAAGGTCGCCTGCGAATTGGCCGAGGTGGGTGGCGGGATCGTCACGTCAGTGGCCTGCCAGGCCATCGTCAAAGGAGGCCAGCTCAAGCCGGGGTCGGAGCCGAGAACCGTCAGTTGCAGCGTGGCCGTCGCCGCGGGGAATCGTTCCCACGGCTGCTGGGCAGCGGTGATGCTTGCCTCGCCGGGGTTGCCCGTCAGGCTGACCAGGCCCGTTTGGCTGTTGACAGTGGCCACGCCAGGCTGACTCGACGTGTAGCTGACGGCGCCTCGGCTGCCCGTGGCGATGGCCTGCACGCTGAAGGGCTGATCGGTTCGCGCGACCGTCAGGGAGGTGGATGGAAAGGCCAGTTGAGGCTTGACCTGAATCGTGAGCCCTTGCACGCCCAAGGCCCAGGCCAAACCCGCCGTGGTCAGGCCCAAGGCCAACAGCAAAACGAAGCGCATGGCGGCAAGATGGCCCATCGCACGGGAAAGCCGCAGAAGATGTTGTTTGAACACAGGAGACTCCTGAGGCTTAGCGGTTGACGACGGTGAAATTGATTTCGATGACTTGCCCACCGGCCTGTGGCATCAGGATGCGGTAGTTGTCCTGACCGCCGGGCGATGGCGGGGGGAACTGGTTGAGGTTGATGTCCACCCGCCCGCCCTGAACGCTCACCAGGCTGCCGCCCTGCGAGCCCGCATTCGGGATGGCCATGCCATCGCGCTCGATCACCCCCACCCCCAGAACCGCCGTGCCAGTCGCCACCGAGACCTTGCCTGGCGAGGCGGTCACTTGCGCGCCAGCGGGCAACTGGGCTTGGTCGATCCGCGCCACGAGATAGGGCACGGCGGTTCGGTCCACCTGCGCCAGCGCCATGGAAGGCAACTCGGCGGGGCGTGCAAACACCTCGTCCAGACGAGAAAACCGGGAACGGGTCGTGCCGTTTTGCGCACTGTCCACGTCGCGCGGGGACACAGCACAAGCCGCCGGCCGGGCATCTATCGGGAACTGATAGGCCACGCGCCACCGGGAGTCGCCTGGCAACCCCACTCTGCCCAGGCTCTTGGAGTGACCAATCAACCAGCGCCCCACGCCGTACTGCACGTCCCACTGAAGACCGCTGGCCCCATCGGCCAGTCGAGTCTGCAGGCGCTGGCAGTGGTCGAAGGATTGCGTCCACTGCACGCTGGAGGCCAGCCGCCGGGTGACGGAAGCGCTGCCATCGAAGAAGGCATAAGCCAGACGCTCCCGGCCCAGGTTGAGCTCAAGTTGTCCGCGGGCCCAGGGCCGAAGGGCCCAGTTGAGGCGCGCGCCAGTCAGCGCGCCCGGCGAAACACGGCGCGGATCCACCCACCACTCCGTGACGCTGCCAATCTCCTTGGTGATGAGCCGATCGGCGACCTCGGGCTCGCGAGCACGCGCTCCATAGACCTGAACCCCCCAGTCGCCCCAACGGCCATCGGCCACATCCGTTTTCTTCAACCGGAGCAACCAACTGTTCTGGCTCAGCGAAACACTGTCCACGCCCGAATAGAAATCGAAATCGCGGGTCTCGCGCAGTTGCCCCACGCTCAGTCGCACATGAAGATCGGGCATCGGAGACCACAGCCCGCTGACCATCACCTCGCGCCGACGAGGCCCCTGGGTGACGTGAGCACCGGCCGCCCACTGGTCATCCATCAGGCGCGCCACGTTGATGGACATGCCACGCCCGACCAGGGAAGACGTTTGAACAGATGCCTCGAAGCGCGTGGTGTCGGTGCGCTGGCCCAATCGGGCTTGAGAGCCTGCCAGGCTCAAAGGCCCAAGGGAGACGCCAGGTGCCGGCGCACGGCCCGGCAATGCGAAATTCCCCAACTGCTCAGGCGTTGGGCGGCTTGAAGCCGGGTCTGTGAAGGGGTTGGGCTGCGCCCAGAGATTGACTGGGAAGGCCAGCACCACTGCGGATCTGACCCAGATGGTCAATTTTCTTTTCATAAAAGTACAAAAGATTTCGTTAGTCCCTGTACTTCTAATTTTTTCGGTATTTTAGACTTACTTTTTTGAAAAGCCCATGATCGCCCATCGGTGGGCTGTCAAGGGCCCGTGCTATGGTCTCGCCCCATGCCGCGCACCCTGAGCTACACCCTCATCTCGCTGCGCGAGATGCTCCTGTCGTCCAGCCCTTTCGCACTGCTCACCGTGGGGGTGATTGCCTTGGCCTACTGGTGGCTTGACCCCGCCCCCCCCAAAACTGTGGTGCTGGCCACCGGACCAGCACAAAGTGCCTACGAAACCTTTGGACGGCGCTATGCACAGGCCCTCGAACGCGAAGGCATTCACGTCAAGCTGTTGCCGTCTGATGGCTCGTCGCACAACCTGGCGCTGATCCGCAGCGGGCAGGCCAATGTCGGCTTTGTGCAAGGCGGAACGGGTGACATCAGCCCCGACGATCAGGAAAACATCGTGTCCCTGGGCAGCCTGTTCGTGGAGCCACTGTGGCTGTTCTACCGAGAAGCCCGGGCACGCCAGCAACACGCCAACGGGCGGGTCGAAGGCCTGAGCGACCTCAGGGGCTGGCGCGTCAACGTGGGCTCGGCAGGTAGCGGCGTGCCCCGTCTGTTCTCCACCCTGCTGGACATCAACCACCTCACCGACAAAGACCTCAAGCTCAGCGAACTGGAGCAAACCCCGGCCACCGTGGCCTTCTTGAGAGGACGCCTCGACGCGCTGGTGTTCGCCTCGGCGCCCGAATCGCCCATGGTGCAAATGCTGCTGCAGACCCCCGGCGTGAAGCTGCTGCCCTTTCCCCAAGGTGAGGCCTATTCGCGCCGGCTGCCCTACCTCACCCCAGTGCACATGCCTCAGGGCATGGTGGACCTGGCGAACAACCTGCCCTCTCACGACGTGAAGCTGGTGGCTACCACCACCAGCCTGCTGGCCAATGCCGACACCCACCCTGCGGTGCTGCAACTCTTCGCCCAGACAGCCACCGAGTTGCACGGAACGGCGGGCTGGTTCAGCCGCGCCCGGCAATACCCCAACCTGGAGCACAGCGAAGTGCCCATCGCCGCAGAGGCCGAGCGCGCCATCAAAGGCGGCCTGCCCTTTCTGCAGCGACACCTGCCGTTCTGGTTGGCCAACCTGATCGAGCGCATGTGGCTGGCCATGGGCCTGATCATTGCGCTGGCCCTGCCCTTGTCGCGTGTGGTGCCGCCGCTCTACACCTTCCGCATCCGCTCCAGGGTGTTCCGCTGGTACGCGCAGTTGCGCGACATCGAGCAACGCCAAGAGGCGGATGAGACTGCCACGGCCGATCTGTTGCGCGAGGTGGATGCGCTAGAGGCCAAGGTGGAACAGGTGGTGGTGCCGCTGAGCTACACCGACGAGCTGTACGCCCTGCGCAGCAACATTCACCTGGTGCGCAAGAAGCTGCTGCGCGCCCTGGAGGCGCCCACCGCCGCTCAGGCCTCGCCCGATTTGCCCGAGTTCAGCAAAGCCTGACGGGCCACGGCGTCCAGGGCCTCGTCCACCACGCCAGCCGCCGCGATCAGGCGCAGGCGGTCTTGCTCCAGCAGGCGGTCCAGACTGCGGCGGGTCATGGACATGGAGCGCCCGTTGGAGGTGGTGAACAGAAACAGCGTGCCGTGCGGGCTGGCCCAGGTGAGCTGGCAGCGCAGGGCCAAACCATCGTTCCACATGTCGAACCAGCTGCCCACCACGAGGTTGGTGACGGTACGGGCCGCGAGGTCGGCCTTCACGTCGGCCCAGTCGCGCTGCATGGGCAAGGTGTCGGCGAACGCCGGCTGCGTGGACTCCGGCACGGAGTCAGTGAAGAAATTGGTCTCTTGCGCCTCGTGGCTCTGCATCCACAAGGCGGCATCTTCGTCGCTGTGGCGACTGCCGGGATCGTCGCTCGGCTGTTCGATGCGCTGAGTCTTGTAAGCGGCCTCGTGCAGCCCCATGAGCGCCTGGAAAAAGGCCTCGGATTGCTCACGCGGGTAGCTGATGCTGTCCAGCCCTTCGCGCAAGGTGCGCAACAAGCGGGGGATGATTTTGACGAGCCGAGGGCGGTTGAGACTGGCCAAGGCAAGTTGGCTTGACCACAGCAGGTCGCCAAGGATGTCGGTGTAACGCACAGCGGGCGCATCACCCGGCGTAAGGGGCATGCCTGCACTGTCGGCCATGCGCGCCTGGGCCACCACCTGGGCCCAAGGCCCGGTCAAGAAGCGCCGCACCACGCCCGGCGCTTTCGGGTAGTCCTGGCGCGCCCGAAACTCATTGGCCACGCGCTCGGCCAGCAGCTTACGCTGCTCCACCTTCACCAGGGTCTGCACGGCCTGACCACGTGCCTTGATCTGTTCGGGTGGCGCCGTTTCCACCTGGTATCGCTTGAGCCGCTCAAGCAAGGACTGGAATCGGTCGGACAGGTCATCGCCCGGCGCGAGCAAGGCCTGAACGATGGCACGCACCTCGCGGGCAAAGCCTGCGTAGGCGCTGTCGAGTTCGCTGGTGAAGGCCATGCTGCCCTCAGTGATGGCGTCCAGCAGTTTGCGCGCGGGGTTGTGGCGGTCGGCAAAAAAGCGGGGTTCGCTGCGCGCGAGCGCCAGCAGAGCCGGTTTCATGCCCATGAGCATCTCGCGCAACGGTTGCAGCAGGCGCTTGTCCGATGCGATCTGCTGCAACATCAGCGTGACCACCTCGGCCGCCAAACTGCGCGCCATGCCGGCCGGCTCATCGCCAACGGCCGATCGCTCCAGGTTGCCCACCAACAACTGGTGCAGGTGATCCAGCGTCAGCAGGCCCTCGCCGGACAAGCCCGATTGCATGGGTGCCGCCTCGCGGGAAGCACCACGGGCCTCTGGCGGGGCCATGATCCGGCTGGGGCTGACCGGGGCTGGGCTGACCACGTACACCGCAGGCTTCACGCCCGCTTTCTCCAGTTGCTGCGCCATGTCGGTGAACAACTGGGCCAATTCGGCGCCCAAGGCCATGGCGCCCACCTGAAGCCAGCGCGAGCGCACGACGGGCGGGATCTGCAGCTGCTTGAAGGCGTCCATGAGCGCCCGCACGAACACACTGGCCTGAACCGAGACGGCTTCAGGACGAAACTCCCGCAGCCCGAGAGCCCCGCACAAAAGGGCGGCCAGCACGCCCTCGTGCTCTTCCACGGTCATGCCGACCACCTGTTGCACGCGCGCCAGCTCCACCGTTTCCTGAACCTGGTCATCGCCCATCAGCTCGAGTTCATCGAAGCTGAAGTTGGTGGCGGGCGGGCTGCGGCCCACATCGGCCTCGCCCACGTGCAGAGCGTCGGCCAGGCTGACGAGGTACTGAGTGATGAGGCGATCGCGGTAATCCGTCAGCGCGAGGCGCGCATTGGCCACGGCCTGCTTTTCCATGAGCGTGGGTGCCGTTACCTCACGCTCGCGCAGGCCAGCCTGCACCTGGTCCAGCCAACGCGGCATCCATTCCCGGGTTCGCGTCAGGGCAGCGCTTAGGCAGGCTTCAAACACTTGGGGTTGCGCTTGGGGCATGGTGCTGATCTCTCCGAGACCCGCAACATGGGTCACGATGCAATTGTCATCGCCAACACTGCACGCAATGAATCAAAGACCCGTGAAAAATGCCAGCAGTTCAGCGTTTGGACCACAGGGCCTGCCAGCCAGCCAGGCCCAGGCGGCGCAGGGTTTCGATGTTGCGCTCGACGATCTCGTCGGCGTTGCCGGCATCGGTGGCCACCGCGCGCTCGATGCTGTCTTCGCGCAGCAGGTGCAGGGTCGGGAAAGGCGAGCGGTTGGTGAAGTTGGAAATGTCGTCCGGCTCGGTGCCTTCAAACTGGTAATCGGGGTGGAAACTGGCCACCTGGATCACGCCCTCCAGATCGTGCTCGGCCACCACCTCGTCGGCGATGTCGAGAAAGTCGTTGAAGGTCAGGAAATCGGGAAACAAGGTGGGATGCACCAACAGCGTGGTGTCGATCTCCTCGGCCGGCGTGCTGGCCAGCAGGTCCAGTTCGCGGTCGAGGTCGTCGAGCAGGCCGTCCACATGGCGCGCCGTGCTCACCACGATGCGCACCTGGTTCTTCACCCACACCGAGCGCGCGAAGGGGCAGAGGTTCAGGCCGATCACGGCCTTCTCCACCCATTCGCGCGTGGCGGCGATCACATCGGCTTCGCTCGCCATGCCGATCAGCCCAGCGACTTGAAGCGCACGCGCTTGGGCTTGGCGCCCTCCTCGCCCAGGCGCTTCTTCTTGTCGGCCTCGTACTCCTGGTAGTTGCCGTCGAAGAAGTACCACTGCGAGTCGCCTTCGGCGGCCAGGATGTGGGTGCAAATGCGGTCCAAGAACCAGCGGTCGTGGCTGATCACCAGGGCCGAGCCAGCGAACTCCAGCAGCGCTTCTTCCAGCGCGCGCAGGGTTTCCACGTCAAGGTCGTTGGAGGGTTCGTCCAGCAGCAGCACGTTGCCGCCCTCGGCCAGCATCTTGGCCAGGTGCAGACGGCCGCGCTCACCACCCGAGAGGTTCTTCACCAGCTTCTGCTGGTCACCGCCGGAGAAGTTGAAACGACCGCAATAAGCGCGGCTGGGCATCTGGAACTTGCCCACGGTGATGTGGTCCAGACCGCCCGAGATGTCTTCCCACACGGTCTTGTCGCCAGCCAGGCCATCGCGGCTCTGGTCCACAGCCGAGATCTTCACGGTCTTGCCGATGGTGACCTCGCCAGCGTCGGGTTGCTCTTTGCCGGTGATGAGCTTGAACAGCGTCGACTTACCGGCACCGTTGGGGCCGATGATGCCGACGATGGCGCCGGCCGGCACCTTGAAGCTCAGGTTGTCGATCAGCACGCGGTCGCCAAAAGACTTGGTGACACCCTTGAATTCGATCACCTCATTGCCCAGGCGCTCGGCCACGGGAATGAAGATCTCGTTGGTCTCATTGCGCTTCTGGTAGTCGACGTCGCTCAGTTCCTCGAAGCGGGCCAGGCGCGCCTTGCTCTTGGCCTGGCGGCCCTTGGCGTTGGAGCGCACCCACTTGAGTTCTTCCTTCATCGCCTTCATGCGGGCGTCTTCGGTGCGCTGCTCCTGCTCCAGGCGCGCTTCCTTCTGCTCCAGCCAGGTGGAGTAGTTGCCCTTGTAGGGGATGCCATGGCCGCGGTCGAGTTCGAGAATCCACTCGGCGGCGTTGTCCAGGAAGTAGCGGTCGTGGGTGATGGCCACCACGGTGCCGGGGAAGCGTTGCAGGAACAGCTCCAGCCACTCCACCGACTCGGCGTCCAAGTGGTTGGTGGGTTCGTCCAGCAGCAGCATGTCGGGCTTGGACAGCAGCATGCAGCACAGCGCCACGCGGCGCTTCTCACCACCGGACAGCACGCCGATCTTGGCGTCCCAGGGCGGCAGGCGCAGGGCATCGGCGGCGATTTCGAGCTGGTGTTCGCTGTCGGTGCCGGCGGTGGAGATGATGGCCTCCAGCTCGGCCTGTTCGGCGGCCAGGGCATCGAAGTCGGCGTCCGGCTCGGCGTAGGCGGCGTACACCTCTTCCAGGCGCTTCTGGGCAGCGCGCACACCGCTCATGCTGGTTTCCACCGCTTCGCGCACGGTCTGCTCGGGGTCGAGCTGAGGCTCTTGCGGCAGGTAGCCGATCTTGATGCCAGGCATCGGGATGGCTTCGCCCTCAATCTCCTTGTCGATGCCGGCCATGATCTTCAGCAGGGTGGACTTGCCCGAACCGTTGAGGCCCAGCACGCCGATCTTGGCGCCGGGGAAGAAGGACAGGGAGATGTCCTTGAGGATTTGGCGTTTGGGCGGCACGGTCTTGCCGACCCGGTTCATGGAAAAGACGTATTGGGCCATGGTGGGTAGTTCTGTTCGGTAAGGCGCCCGCCGGGCGCGCAAAACCCGGGATTATCCCCGTTTGGGGCTCAGGTGCGCCCTGCGCGGCTGACCCGGGCGTCGGGCCGACGCGGCAAGACCCCGCGGCTCGTGCGACAATATGCGCTGCTCTGCACTTCAGTTGGCCGAGCACCAGCGTCTGTGCTGGGGCGCGCAACACCCCTCGTTGCCGCCACCAATCCCCTGATTTCATCGACCCCGACTGAACGGTCCTGCCCCGCGCAGGCCGACATGGCCGATGCCCCAGCACCCTGGAAGGGTGCCGCTTCACACAATGAATTTCGAAGAACTGAACCTGGCCCCGGCCATCGTGCAAGCCGTGCGCGAGCAAGGCTACGACACGCCCACCCCCATTCAGGCTGAGGCCATCCCAGCGGTGCTGGCGGGTCGCGACCTGCTGGCTGGCGCCCAGACCGGCACCGGCAAAACCGCCGCCTTCACGCTGCCCATGCTGCAGCGCCTGTCCACCACCGAGCGCGGCAAGAACCGCTTCGGCGGCGTGGCCATCCGCGCCCTGGTGCTCACCCCCACCCGCGAGCTGGCTGCCCAGGTCGAGGAATCGGTGCGCAACTATGGCAAGCACCTCTCGCTGACCTCTGCCGTGGTGTTTGGCGGCGTGGGCATGAACCCGCAGATCAACGCCATGAAAAAGGGCGTTGACATCCTGGTGGCCACCCCCGGTCGCCTGCTTGACCTGCAACAGCAGGGCTTCCTTGACCTGTCCCAGGTGCAGATCCTGGTACTCGACGAAGCCGACCGCATGCTCGACATGGGCTTCATCCACGACGTGAAGAAGGTGCTGGCCCTGGTGCCCAAGGACAAGCAAAGCCTGCTGTTCTCGGCCACCTTCAGTGACGAGATCCGCGACCTGGCCAACAACCTGCTGAAGGACCCTCAGCACATCCAGGTGACGCCGCGCAACACCACGGTGCAGCGCATCACCCAGGTGATCCACCCCGTGGGCCGTGGCAAGAAAAAGGCCCTGCTGGTGCACATCATCAACCAGCACAACTGGAGCCAGGTGCTGGTGTTCACCCGCACCAAGTTCGGCGCCAACAACGTGGCCGAATACCTCACCAAGAACGGCATTCAGGCGATGGCCCTGCACGGCAACAAGAGCCAGGGTGCCCGCACCCAGGCCCTGGCCGGCTTCAAGAGCGGCGAAATTCGCGCCCTGGTGGCCACCGACATCGCGGCGCGCGGCATCGACATCGACGAGCTGCCGCACGTGGTGAACTACGAAATCCCGAACGTCAGCGAAGACTACGTGCACCGCATTGGCCGCACCGGCCGCGCGGGCAAGAGCGGTGAAGCCGTCAACCTCGTGAGCCTCGACGAAGAAGGCTTCATGATGGACATCGAGCGCTTCACCAAGCAGCAGATTCCGGTGCAGATCTTCCCCGAGTTCATGCCCGAACCCGGCGAGAAGGCCGAGCCCATCGCCATGGGCCGCCAGACCATCTGGGGTGGTGCTGGCAAGCCGCCCAGCCGCGAGGTGATGGCGGCCGCCGCCAAGGCCGCTCGCCAGGAAATGGTGCAGCGCATCCGCGAGAAGAAGGGCAGCGAAGGCGGCCAAGGTCGCCAGCGTGGCCCGCGCGCCCAAGACGGTGAAGGCCAAGGCGAAGGCCAGCCGCGCAACGGTGGCCAGCCCCGCCCACAGGGTGCACAGGGCAAGGGCCCGCGCCCGCAAGGCAACGGCCAGCAGCGCCAACGCCCGCCGCGCGGTGACCGCCCGGACCGCGGTGACCGCGGCCCACGCACCGAGCGCGACGGCGAAGAGCGCCATGAGCGCCAGCCCGGCCCGAACGCCCACCTGGGCAGCCTGCGCATCCGCGACCCCAAGCCGCGCGTGGGCAACCCGGGTGGCCAGCCTGATCCGCTGCGCACCAGCATCGACGCCATGCGCACCGGCAACCGCAACAAGAAGCGCGGCGGCGGTGGCCGCGGCAGCAAAGAAGCCGGTGGCCCGGCCGATCCGCTGCGCACCAGCTTTGGCCGCATCGGCCACTGACCAAAAAGCCCTGCGGGGCTCAGCCCCGCACGAAAGCCGTCACCAGCGGCTCATCCCCTACCTGCCGGCTCCAGTGGCCGTGCACGGTGGGGTCAAAGGTGGCACCCACGGGCAGGGTGTCGGCCGAATAGAAATGCTCCCCCGGGCCAAAGACGCGGCTGCTCCCATCCTGCAGCCCGATTTCCATGCGCCCGCGCAGCACGAACAGCCACTGCGGCGCGCCCGTGCAATGGAATTCGCTGCGGAACCCCACCGGGCTTTCGCGCAGTTGCAGACCCGTGGCCGGCAACACCGGCGACAAGCGCGCCGCTGGCGTGCCCTCGCTCAATTCAAGGGCTTCTTCACGGAACCGGGCGCGGCCATCGGTATCGGTGAACAGAACGACGCGGGTGAAGGTGCTCATGTGGCGGCTTTCCTCAAGGCTTTGGCTGGGCGGCGGTTGTATCAGATCGCACGACCTTAACCCTTCACTAAGTCTGTCGCCGCCAGAATCCAGGGTTGGGCCGCGATTCCCGACGGCCGTTTGCCGCACACTGCATCGCCATGAAATTGTTGCTCGCCGAAGACGACAGCATGCTCGGCCAGGGCCTGGAGAGGGGCCTGCGCATGGCCGGGTTCACCGTGGACTGGGTCCGCAACGGCCTGTCCGCGCAAAACGCCCTGCAAAGCCAGGACTACGACGTGCTCCTGCTGGACATCGGCCTGCCCGGCCAGGATGGCCTGACCCTGCTGCAATGGCTGCGCACCGCCAACATGCCGCTGGGGGTGATGGTGGTCTCGGCGCGCGACGCCGTGACCGACCGCGTGGCCGGTCTGAACCTGGGCGCTGACGATTACCTCACCAAGCCCTTTGACCTGGACGAGCTGATCGCCCGCGTGCACGCGCTGGGCCGCCGCCGCCAGGGGCGTACCCAGCCCGACCTGCGCCTGGGCCGCCTGGAGATGAACCCGCTGCGCCGAGAAGTGCGCCTGGGCGATGAAGTGGTTCCCCTGTCACCACGCGAGTTCGACGTGCTGGCCGCGCTGATGGAGCGCCCAGGCACCGTGCTCTCGCGCCACCAGCTGGAGAGCCGCCTGTACGGCTGGGGCGAGGAAGTGGCCAGCAACGCCATCGAAGTGCACCTGCACCACCTGCGGCGCAAGCTCGGCAGCGGCTGGATCAAGAACGTGCGCGGCGTGGGCTACAAGCTGGTGGAGTCGCCATGAAGGGCATTCGGCAGCGCCTGCTGATCTGGCAGATCACCGCCTTGGTCATCACCGGTGTGCTGGCCAGCGTGCTCACCTACCAGATGGCCTGGAGCGGCTTCAACCGGGTGCGCGACTACGGCCTGCAGCAAATCGCCTATTCCGTCGTGCGACACGGGGTTCGCACCCCGCCCACAAAACCCAACGCGCCATCACCCACGGCACCTGCAGCCGAGCCAGCCACCGGTGCCTCGGCTGCCACGCCGAGCGAGAGCGACGACGACGCAGCCAGCGGTGACCCAGCCGAAGACCTGGGTCAGTTCGTCAGCCAGATCTGGAGCCCCAAGGGAAAGCTGATCTACAGCTCCATTGACGACACCGGCCCGCCCCTGCAAGAAGCTGGCATGCACATCGTCGATTGGGACGGCGAGTCTTGGCGCGTCTACACCTTGCCCGACCGCAACCAGGTGGTGCAGGTGGCGGTGAGCGCGGCGGGGCGTGCCAATCGCTTCTCGGCCATGGTGCCCTGGCTGCTGGTGCCCCTGGCGCTGCTGGTGCTGGTGCTGGCGCTGCTCAACCACACCACGGTCACGCGGGCACTGGCACCGCTGGATGCGCTGGGGCGCGACATTGGCCGGCGCGAGGTAAGCCAGCTGCATGCCGTGCAAACCCAGTCGCTACCGGAGGAACTGGTGCCGCTGGGCGAAGCACTGAACCAACTGCTGGCTCGGGTGGAGGCCTTGCTGTCCGGGCAGCGCCGATTGCTGGCCGACGCCGCACACGAACTCAACACGCCGCTGGCGGCCATCAAGCTGCAGGCCCAGTTGGCGCGACGGGCCACCGAGCAACAGCGAGAAGCCGCGCTGGACGAGCTGGACCAAGGCATCGAACGCGCCACCCACCTGGTGGCACAACTGCTGCAAATGGCCCGGCTGGAGCCGGAGGCGCGCGAACGCGAACCCACGGCGGTGCGGGTGGACAACTTGGCCGCGCGCGTGGTGGCGGCGCTGTCGGCCCAGGCCGAGGCACGCGACATTGACCTGGGCTTGGAGCGCAGCGACGTGGCCGAGGTGTGGGGCGACGCCCCTGACCTGCGAGCCCTGCTGGACAACCTGGTGGAGAACGCGCTGCGGCACGCGCCGCCTGGCAGCCGGGTAGACGTGAAGGTGGAAAAAACCGACCAAACCGTGGCGCTTGAGGTCAGCGACAACGGGCCTGGCATTGCACCAGAAGATCGGGAGCGGGTCTTGCAGCGCTTTGTGCGCCTCAACCCTCAGGACAGCACCGGCAGCGGCTTGGGCCTGGCCATCGTGGCCCGCATCGTGGAGCAACACGGGGGCACGTTGACCTTGACCGATAGCCCCGCCGGGGGCCTGCGGGTGCGGGCGGTGTTCGCCGCGCACCCTGGTCACAGCGGCTGAGCCGCTGGGCTTGCTCAGTTGACGGAGGTCTGGAGCTGGCCGTTGCGACGGGCTTCCACCAGCTCTTGCTTCACCTGCTCGCGGGTCTTGGCCTGAGCCGAGTCCTGGGCGGGGTAACGGTGCGGGTAGAGCTGGCGGTAGGTGGCGCCGGTTTCGCCATCGGCGATCAGGTCGCCATTGCGCTGGGCCTCGGCCAGTTCGGCGCGCACTTGCTCACGCGTCTTGCCCTGAGCCACCACCGCAGCCTTGCCGGCCGGCGACTTCACGGCAGCGTAAGCGGCGGGGAACAGCTCGTTGGCCTTGGCGCCGGTCTGGCCGTCGGCGATCACGTCACCGCGGGCGATCGCGTCGCGCAGTTCGGCCTGCACTTCGGCACGGGTCTTGCCGGCCACGACAGGGGCGGCGGGGTACTGGGCGGGGAACAGCTCGCGGAAGGTGGCGCCGGTCTCGCCATCAGCGATCAGGGTGCCGTTGCGCTGGGCTTCGGCCAGTTCGGCGCGAACTTGTTCGCGGGTCTTGGGGGCATCGGCGAAGGCTTGACCAGCGGTCAGGGCAGCAAGGGCAATGGCGATCACGGAGAGACGGGTGGCATTCATGACAGGTCCTTTCGGGGGGTTTCGATGCCTAGGCATCAGGGTTTGTATCGATGGACAAACTGTATACCTGTCTATTTCATCAAAAAATAGCAAACTAGAAAGTTATCTATTGCTATTTGTGAAACAATCCAACAAAACATCCACCCATCACCAGCACCATGGACCGACTCACCTCCATCCGGGCCTTCCAAAAAGTCGTGGACGAAGGCGGATTTGCCGCTGCCAGCCGCGCCCTGAATCTCTCGCCCGCCGTGGTCACCCGCCTGGTGGCCGACCTGGAAGACCACCTGGGCGCACGCCTCTTGCACCGCACCACCCGGCGCGTATCGCTCACCGAAGCGGGCGAGACCTACCTGGAGCGCATTCGCCAGGTGCTGCAAGACCTCGACGAGGCCAGCTCAATGGTCAGCTCGCAGACCCGCGAATTGGCCGGCGTGTTGCGCGTGCTGTCCTACCCCGTGCTGGCCACGCACGTCATTGCGCCACTGGTGGCGGGCTTTCGTCGCGCCTACCCCAAGATCACCCTTGACCTGGAGGTCATCTCGCACAACCAGTTCCCGATCGAAGACTTCGACATCACCTTGCTGGGGGCGAACAACGCCTTCGACGCCAACGTGATTGCGCGCAAGGTGGTGTCTTCCGAAGCCATTCTGCTGGCCGCCCCAAGCTACCTCAAGGTGCGTGGGGTGCCCCGCACGCCCGAGGAGCTGGCCCAGCACGACTGCCTGCGGCTGCGACCACTCGCTGGCCGCTCCAGCCGCTGGCGCCTACTCAACGCCGACGAAGGTGACCGCGCCATTGAGGTGGACGTGCAACCCGTGGTGTGGGCCAACCACACGGACACCTTGATGGGCGCGGCGCTCGACGGGGCGGGCATCACCTCCACCACGGTCGAACTGGCCGCGCCATACCTGGCCAACGGTCAGCTGGTGCGAGTGCTCAGCCCTTGGATCACCGACCGGCTGAACCTGTACGCCGCCCTGCCCAGCCGCAAGTTCATTCCCCAGCGCACCCAGGTCTTCCTGGACTACCTCATGACGCAAACCCGCCTGCGGGTAAGCGAAGCCATGGCCGCCACCCGACAGGCGTAAAAAAACCCGGCCTGGGCCGGGTTTCGCGAACCGAGAGCAGGTGGTGCTCAGGGTGCGATCGTGACCTCGACGCGGCGGGCCTCGGCGGCGCTGCCGCTGCCGGTGGTTTCTTCGGGCTTCTTCAGCTCCAGAGCGGCTTCGGCCACACCGGCGCCCACCAGGGCGTCGCGCACCACCAGGGCACGCTGCTTGGCCAGTTCGGCGTTGGCGGCGGCGCTGCCAGTGGCGTCGTGGAAGCCAGAGACCACCAGCTTCTTGCCGCCCTTGGCGGCTTCGATGGCCTCGGCCAGGGCCTCCAGGGCGCCGGTGGCCAGATCGGCCTTGCCGGTGGCGAAGTAGAACTTCACCACGCCGTTTTCCACCACGATGCTGGCGTCTTCTTCCGACACCACCACGGCCGCGGGGGCTTGCGCTGCAGGAGCGGCGGCGCGGGTGCCAGTGGCGCGCTGGATGCCGAAACCGATCACGCTGCCCACCACCAGCACGAGGATGGCGATGACAACCGCCGCCACGACGCGGGTTTCGATTTCGTTATTCTGTGTGGACATGACTGAGATCTCCGAAAAGGGTTTGTTGGGGTTAGCCCTCGATTTTAGCCAGCGCGATGGCGAGGCCATGAAGCGCAAGGTGCTCGAACAATGGCGCGCCCAGGGCGAGCGCCCTGACCTGTGGGTGTTCGGCTATGCCTCGCTGGTCTGGCGCCCCGAATTCCCTGCCGCCGAAACGCGGCTGGCCCGCGTGCACGGCCACCACCGAAGCCTGCAGATGTGGAGCCACGTCAACCGAGGCACGATGGCCCGGCCCGGCCTGGTGTTCGCTCTGCTGCCCGGCGGCAGTTGTGACGGTCTGGTGCTGCGCATCCCGCACGACGAGGTGGAAGGCGTGATGCCTGGCCTGTGGGCACGCGAGATGCCAGACCCGGTGTATGACCCGAAGTGGCTGCGCTGCCGCACAGCGCAGGGCCCGGTGCTCGCGCTGGCCTTCACCCTTTCACGCCAGAGCCCAAGCTTCACCGGCCACCTCACGCCTGCGCAATACCGCGACATCTTTGCGCACGCGAGGGGACGCTACGGCAGCACCCTGGACTACGCGCAACAAACCTTCGATGGTCTGCTGGCCCACGGCATTCACGACCACGCACTGGAGCGCCTGCTGCGCCATGCCAGGGATTGACCCGGCGCAATGGTGGTGCGCGTGGGCCTGCCTATACTGCCGCGCATGAACATCGCCGACCTGCGCAAAAGCTACGAGAAGGCCGAACTCAGCGAGTCGGCCTCGCACAGTGACCCGCTGAAGCAGTTTGACCAATGGCTCAAGGAAGCCATTTCGGGCGAGCTGCCCGAGCCCAACGCCATGACCGTGGCCACCGTGGGGCCTGACCTGCGACCCAGCACCCGCGTGGTGCTCATCAAGGGCTTCGACGAGCGCGGCATCGTCTGGTACACCAACTACCAGAGCCGCAAGGGCAGTGAGCTGGCGGGCAACCCCTTCGCCGCGCTGCAGTTCCACTGGGTGGAGCTGGAGCGGGTGGTGCGCATCGAAGGCCGAGTGGAGCGCGTGTCGGTCGAGGAAAGCGACGCCTACTTCCACAGCCGACCGCTGGACAGCCGCATCGGCGCCTGGGCCAGCCCCCAGAGCCAGGTGATCGACAGCCGCGCGGTGCTGGTGACCAACGCCGCCAAGTACGGCGCGCAGTTCCTGCTCAACCCACCACGCCCACCACACTGGGGCGGCTTCCGGCTGGTGCCCGACCGCTGGGAGTTTTGGCAAGGCCGCAAGAGCCGCCTGCACGACCGACTGCGCTACCGCCTGGAAGGTGGCACCTGGGTGCGCGAACGCCTGGCGCCCTAAGCCTGGCCCTTTTTAACGCAAGGGCTCGATGCCCTGCCCCGCCACAGCCTGCAAGGCCGCTGGCGGCACGAGTCCGGGCGCGATCTCGGCCAGCGGCATGAGCACAAAGGCACGCTCCCACATGCGGGGGTGCGGCACCGTCAGGCGCGCCGACTCGATGCGGGCATCACCGTACAGCAGCAAGTCAAGATCGAGTGTGCGAGGGGCGTTGCGGTAGGGGCGCTCGCGGCCCGCGGCGTTTTCGATGGCCTGAAGGGCGTCCAACAGAGCCGGCGCAGTGAGCGTGGTGGCCACCTGCGCCACGGCGTTCACGTAATCGGGCCCGCTCGAATCGATGGGCGCGGTGCGGTACAGGCCCGAGGCCTGCACGAGCCGCACGCCCGGCACACCCGAGAGCGCGTTCAATGCGTCGCGCAGGGCCTGCGCGGCATCGCCCAAGTTGGCGCCCAGGGCGATGAAGGCCGTGACCTCAGGCCGCGCCATCGGCGGGGGGTGCATCGCCCTCGGCGCGCCCAGCGCCAGCGGGCTTGCGGCGGCGCCGGCGGCGCTTCTTGGGCGCGGCGTCGCCGTCGGCGGGCGCCGGGCTCGATGCGCCGGTCGCCTCATCGTCACCCTCCTCGCCCTCGTCGCTGTCCACCGGGCGGAAACGCGGGTCATCGGCCGGCTGGTTGGCGGGGTGATCGGGGTCGGTGCGCTTGACGCGGCGGGCCTTGGCGGCGCCGGGCTTGGCCTGGTTGTCGCGGCGCTGGGCGTCCACCATGTCGCGGCGCATGTCGTCGCTGGCGGTGCTGTAGGTTTCCCACCAATGGGCCAGCTCTTCCGGCACCTCGCCCACCAGGGCGCGCAGGCGCAAGAAGTCAAAACCAGCGCGAAAACGCGGCTGCTCCACCAGGCTGAAGGGCGAGCTGCCCACGCGCTTGTCAAAGCGCGGCTGCATGGTCCAGATTTCGCGCATGTCGGTGCCGAGCTTGCCGCGGCCCGACACATCGCCGATGCGCGCGTCGAAAGCCTCGTCCACCGCGTCTTGCAGGGCGGCAAATGGCGTGGGGGCGCGCTGACCGCCACGCGGCTGCAGGCGCTGCTGCCAGCCTTGGCGCACATCGGCCCACAGCACACACGCCAGTAGGAAGCTGGGCGCCACCGGCTTGCCTTCGGCCACGCGGCGGTCGGTGTCTTGCAACGCAGCTTTCACGAAGGGGTCTTCGGCGCGCTGCACCACCACGTCGAGCAGCGGGTAGATGCCGGTGGCCAGGCCGGTGGCCTTGAGCTGCGCGATGCTGGCCAGGGCGTGGCCGGTCTGCAGCAGCTTGAGCATTTCGTCGAACAGGCGGCTTTGCGGCACGTCGGCCAGCAGTTGGCGCGAGGCGGCCAGCGGGGCCAGGGTTTTTTCCTCGAAACGGAAACCCAGTCCGCTGAGCTTGGCGCCGAAACGCACGGCTCGGATGATCCGCACCGGGTCTTCGCGGTAGCGGGTGGCCGGGTCGCCGATCATGCGCAGCAGTTTCTTTTGCGCGTCGCGAATGCCATGGTGGAAATCGACCACGGTCTGCGACTGCGGGTCGTAGTACATGGCGTTGATGGTGAAGTCGCGGCGCGCGGCGTCTTGCTCGATGGGGCCCCACACGTTGTCGCGCAGCACACGGCCACTGGCGTCCACCGCGTGCTTCATGCCGGCGAGTTCGCCCTTGCTGGTGCGCTCGTTGCCGGCCACTTGCTCGGCGTCGGCGCTGTCAAGGTAGGCGCGGAAGGTGGAGACCTCGATCACCTCGTGTTCGCGGCCACGGCCATACACCACGTGCACGATGCGAAAGCGACGGCCAATGATGAAGGCGCGGCGGAACAGGCCCTTGACCTGCTCGGGCGTGGCGTTGGTGGCCACGTCAAAGTCTTTGGGGCGCAGGCCCAGCAGCAGGTCGCGCACGGCGCCGCCCACGATGTAGGCCTCGAAACCGGCGTCTTTGAGGGTGCGCACCACGTCGAGTGCGCGGGCGTCCACCAGCTTGGGGTCGATGCCGTGCACGCTGACGGGCACGTCCTCGCGGCGGCCAAATTTCTGGCCCTTGCCCGCAGGCGCGGACTTGCCCAGCAGCTTGTTGATGAGTTTCTTGATCATGCGAAGAGTCGGAGGATGCGCCAGCCGCGTTCTTGCGCGATGGCGGTGAGCCGGTCGTCCGGGTTGGTGGCCACGGGCTCGTGGACCTTCTCCAGCAGCGGCAGGTCATTGGGCGAGTCGCTGTAGAAGGTGCTGTGCGCCAGATCGGACCAGCCCAGGCCTCGATCGGCCAGCCATTGTTCCACACGAGCGACCTTGCCCTCGCGGAACGAGGGTGTGCCGCGAATGGCGCCGGTGGGTTCGCCGTCGGCGCCGGTCTCCAGCTCAATGGCGATGAGCTGGTCCACACCGAAGGCACGGGCGATGGGGCGGGTGACGAATTCGTTGGTGGCCGTGACGATGAGCACCTCGTCGCCGGCGTCCTGGTGGCGCTTGACCAGCGAGAGTGCCTGCTCGGTCATGGCCGGGCGAATGACCTGCTCCATGAATTGCGCGTGAGCGGATTGTGCGCGAGCCAAACCGTGTTCGCGAACGGCGCCGATGGCAAAGCGCACGTACTCGTGGATGTCGAGCGTGCCGTCTTTGTAGGCGGCGTAGAAGTCGTCGTTGGCGCGGCTGAAGGCTTCGGCGTCGCGCCAGCCGAGGGACACGGTGAACTGGCCCCAGGCGTGGTCGGAGTCGAGGGGAATGAGGGTGTGATCGAGATCGAAAAGGGCCAGGCGCATGGGTTATTCGTTTTCCAGCATCGACTTGATGAGCGGAATGGTGATGGCGCGCTGGGTGCGCAGCGCGTAGGCGTCGAGCTGATCGAGCAGCATCATGAGGCTGGAGAGATCGCGTGAGAACCGGGTGAGCATGAAGTCCATGACCTCGTCGCCCAGGAACACGCCACGCTCGTCGGCGGCGCGGCGCAGCACGGCACGCCGCTCGGTCTCGCCCAGGGAATGCAATTGGAACACGTGGCCCCAGCCCAGGCGGGTGCGCAGGTCTTCGCGCAGTTTCAGGTCAGCCGGGGGACAGGCCGCGGCCGCCAGCACCCAGCGCGACGGCCCGTGGGCAGGTGTCTGGGCGTTGACGAACCAGTTGAAGGCGGCGGCCTGTTGCGCGGCGGTGTAGAGGTGGCAGTCGTCCAGCACCACTGCCTCCCAGCGGTCGTCGAACTCGGTGGGCGCGAGCGTGGTGGCGTCCAGCCAACCCACGCGACCACCGTGTTCGCGAAACGCCTCGCGCACGGCGCTGAGCAGGTGGGTCTTGCCACTGCCGCCCTCACCCCAGAGGTAGGTGGGCACAGGCGAGCGCAGCGGGTTACCGACCCACAGCTTGAGGTGCTCCAGCACCGCTTCGTTGCCCACGGCAACGAAATTGTCCAGCGTGGGAATCGGGGCCAGGCCGATGTCGAGGGCGAGCTGTTTCATGCGAAAGCGTCAGGCACGGGGCGCGCCATCTCGGTAAAGGTCACTGGCGAGGTAGCCGCGCTGGGCGCGCCGGAAGGCCACCAGCAGCACGGCGCTGGCCGGCAGGGCCACCAGCATGCCCACAAAGCCGAAAAGGTGGGCGAAGGCCAGCAAGGCGAAGATCACCGCGATGGGGTGCAGGCCGATGCGCTCACCCAGCAGGCGTGGGGTGAGGTACATGCTCTCCACCACCTGCCCCAGGCCGTAGACGGCCCCCACCAGGGCCACGCCCCAGAGGGCCTGAAACTGCAGCAGCGCGGCCAGCAGGGCCACCACCAGACCCAGACCGAAGCCCAGGTAGGGCACGAACACGGCCAGGCCGGTGAACACGCCAATGGGCAAGGCCAGCTTCAGGCCCACCAACGCCAGGCCCACGGTGTAGAACACCGCCAGGATGCCCATGACCAGCAACTGGCCGCGCAGGTACTGGCCCAGCACCGCGTCGGTCTCGTCCAGAAACCCTTGCACAGACTCTCGGAAGCGCGGCGGAATCAGGGCCTTGGCGCGATCGACCAGCCGGGCCCAGTCCACCAGCAGGTAGAAGGCCACGATGGGCATCAGGATGAGATTGCCCGCCAGGGCGGCCACGGCGCTGCCGCCGATGCGCAGCGACGAGAGCAGGCCGTCAATGATCTCGCCTTCATGCCCGGTGATGAGGCGGCGCAGGCCGTCGCGCACCAGGGCCACGTCGATCTGCAGATCCAGGCCGAAGCGCGCGGCCAGGGGCGCCAGCCAGGTGTTCACGCGCCCCAGCAGCTCGGGCACCTGGTCGCGCAGCAGCGGGATCTGCTTGGTGATCACCGGCACGATGAGCAGCGACACCGCCAGCAGCACCAGCATGAGCAGCGCAATGGCCAGGCCTGCGCCCAGCCAGCGCGGCACCCGCCGCGCGGCCCAGCGCTCCACCAGCGGGTGCAGGGCATAGGCGATCACCGTGGCCAGCACGAAGGGCATGAGCACGGGCGCCAGCAGGGTCAGGAGCAGCCAGGCCACCAGGGCGATGGCGACCCAGGCCGCGGCACGGGTCTGGTTGGGGGTGAAGTTCATGAATGCGCGGGCGAAAGAGGCCACGAAGGGCGACCCCGTAAAATCGCGGGTCAAATTCTATCGGGCGCACCCAGATGCCCCCGGCAGCCCCCTCACCCCTTGACCGCCGGCCCGAACGGGCCGCTCGTGTGCCATGACCTCGAACACCACCCCTCTCTCCTATAAAGACGCCGGCGTTGACATTGACGCGGGTGATGCACTGGTTGAGCGCATCAAGCCCCTGGCCAAGAAAACGATGCGCGAGGGCGTGATGGCCGGCATTGGCGGCTTCGGCGCCCTGTTCGAGGTGCCCAAGCGCTACCAGGAGCCCGTGCTGGTGAGTGGCACCGACGGCGTGGGCACCAAGCTCAAGCTGGCGTTCGAGTGGAACATGCACGACACGGTGGGCATCGACCTGGTGGCCATGAGCGTGAACGACGTGCTGGTGCAGGGCGCCGAACCCCTGTTCTTCCTGGACTACTTCGCCTGCGGCAAGCTCGACGTGGACACCGCCGCCGCCGTGGTGGGCGGCATCGCCAAGGGCTGCGAGCTCTCAGGCTGCGCGCTGATTGGTGGCGAGACCGCCGAGATGCCCGGCATGTACCCCGCGGGCGAGTACGACCTGGCCGGCTTCTGCGTGGGCGCGGTCGAGAAGAGCAAGATCCTCACCGGCCAGAACGTGAAGCCCGGCGACGTGGTGCTGGGCCTGGCCTCGCATGGCGTGCACTCCAACGGCTTCTCGCTGGTGCGCAAGTGCATCGAGCGCGCGGGCGCCAACCTGCCGGCCACGCTGGACAGCATGCCCTTCAAGGAAGCGGTGATGCGCCCCACCCGCCTGTACGTGAAAAACGTGCTGGCCGCCCTGGCGAAGCACCCCATCAAGGCACTGGCCCACATCACCGGTGGCGGCCTGCTGGAAAACATTCCGCGCGTGCTGCCCGAGGGCACCGGCGCCCACCTCAAGAAGGGCAGCTGGCCCCAGACCGAGCTGTTCGCCTGGCTGCAAAAGACCGCCGGCATCGACGACGTTGAAATGAACCGCACCTTCAACAACGGCATCGGCATGGTGGTGGTGATCGCGGCCGACCAGGCCGCCGCCTGCGCCGCCACCCTGCGCGAGCTGGGTGAGACCGTGTATGAGATCGGCGCCATCGGCGAGCGCGGCACGGGCGCGCCTGTCACCGTGTCCTGAAACGCACGAAACCTGTCGTTAGACGGGTGGCCCGCGGCGAGCCCATCGCCGAAAAATGCGGACATGCCTCAGGAGACTGACATGTCCGTTTTTGCTTCTTCGCCTCAGATCACCCGCGCGCGCGAGTTCACCGCCGAGCGCGCCTGGGGCGCCCAGACCATCGCCGTGATGAACGGCATCAGCACTCGCCTGCACTGGACCGACCAGCCCTATCGCTGGCACACCAACGACGGCGCCGAGGTGTTCGTGGTGCTCGACGGCACGGTGCGCATGCGCTGGCGCGAGGCTGGTGAAGAGCGCAGCACCGAACTGCGCGTGGGCGATGTGTTCCACGCCCCGGTGGGCACGGAACACCTGGCCGAGCCGCAAGGCGTGGCGCGGGTGCTGGTGGTAGAGACCGAGGGCAGCCCATGACGCCGACGAGTGGCCCCATTCAGGTGCACGCCGTGCTCATGAACGGGCATGTGCTGCTTGACCTCATCGGCCCGCTGGAGGCCCTGCGCGTGGCCAACCGCCTGCTCGCCGGCCGCGGGCAGCCCCCGGCGTTTGCGCTGCGCTTCGTGGGCGCAGGGCAAGAGTGCCGCAGCGCCATGGGCCTGACATTGACCGCCTTGGCGCCTCTGCCCCACCTGGCCGGGCAGCCCGGCGAGCATTGGGTGCTGGTGCCAGGCCAGGTGGGCGAGCAGGTAGAAGTGACCACCCCCGAGGCCCGCGAGCTTCAGCGCTGGCTGGCCAAGCTGCCCCTGGCCGAGGGCCGTGTTGAGCTGGTGTGCGTGTGCGCCGGCTCGGTGCTCGCGGCCCACGCCGGCCTGCTGGCGCACCGCCGCGCCACCACCCACCACCTGCACCTGGACGAGCTCAAGACCGCCGAGCCGCGCTGCGAGGTGCTGCCCCACCGCCTGTTTGTGAACGACGGCCCGGTGTGGACCAGCGCGGGCGTGACGACCGGCATCGACTTGATGTTGCATCGCATCCATCAGGTGGCGGGCCCCGCCTTGGCGGCCGAGGTGGCGCAGCACCTGGTGCTGGCGCTGCGCCGGGGCCCGGACGACCCCGAGCTCTCGCCTTTTGTGTGCCACCGAGACCACCGACACGCGGCCTTGCACCGGGTGCAAGATGCCGTGCAGCGCGATCCGCGCCAAGACTGGGACCTGCCCTCCATGGCGGCCGTGGCCTGCACCTCTCCCCGGCACCTGGCCAGGCTGTTCGAGGCCCATGCGGGCGTCACGCCACTGCGTTACCTGCGCCAGATTCGGCTGGCACTGGCCGACGCCGCCCTGGCCTCGGGGCACTCGGTCACCCAGGCGGCCGAACTTGCGGGCTTCCGCTCAGACGGGCAACTGCGCCGCGCCTGGCAGCAAATGGGGCCAGGCGAGACACCACGCACCCGGCGCCGTGGCGCCACCCACCGGGAATAGCAGGCTCAAGCCGGCGGCTGCAGCAGCACCTCGGACGGCAGCACGTGCACGCCGGGCTGGGCCACGATGGCGGCGCGCAGCAGGTGCTGGGCAATGGACTCGGCCGGCACCACGCGCCAGCGACGCGGCAACAAGGGTTGCAGCAGCCCCGTGAGCACCACGGCCAGGCGCTCCAGCGGGCGGCTTTCGGCGCGGGCACCCCCGATCAGGCCGGGCCTGACCAGGGTCAACGAGGCGAAGCCCACGGCCTGCAGGTCGCGCTCGGTCTCGCCCTTGGTGCGCGAATAGAACACCCGCGAGCCGGCATCGGCCCCCAGCGCTGAGTTGAAGGCCATGCTGCGCGCACCATGGCGCCGCGCCAGGTAAGCCACCTCCAGCACGGCGTCGTGGTCCACCTGATAAAAGGCCTGTTGTGAACCGGCTTGGCGCAAGGTGGTGCCCAGCGTGCACACCAGCGCGTCCACCGCCCACCACTCGGCCTGCGCCGGCAAGCGGCGAAAGTCCACCACCGGGTTGAGCAGCTTGGGGTGGGCAGGCAGCGGGCGGCGCGTGGGGGCCACCACCTGTGCCACGCGCGGATCGGCCAGGGCCTGCTGCAGCACATGCCCGCCCACCAGCCCGGTGGCACCCACCAGCATCATGCGGCTCATGGGCGACGGCCTTCCAGGCGGTCCAGCAGCTCGCGGTACTGCGGCAGGCGTGGCCCGCCCAGGGCCACGGCGCGGCGGGCCGCGTCACGCGCGGCGTCGCGGCGGCCCAGTTCCAGGCGCACCTGGGCCAGGTTGTTCCAGGCATCGGCGAAGTCGGGATGGGCCTGCACGGTCGCCTCGTAGGCTTGCGCGGCTTGCGCACGCTGGCTTTGGGCATAAGCGGTGTTGCCCATTCCCAGCATCAGGATGCGATGCCCGGGCCAGCGGCGCAGCCCGGCCGCGTAGGCGCTGCGGGCGGCGGCCACGTCCGACCGCTCCAGGGCGGCCACGGCATTGGCCCAGCCATCGGCGGTGGCGGTCACGGGAACCTGCTCGGGTGCGCTCACGCGCAGACCCCAGTGTTCAGAGCGGGCCCAGGTGCGCTCGAAGGTGGACAAGGCCATGGGCATGCGCGCGGTGGTGCCCGAGTGCAGCACGATTTCTTCACGAGCGCGGTCGTAGCCGATGGCCACCGCGTAGTGCCACTGCGGCGCGAACGCCAGGCCCAGGTTCAGCAAGACCAGCACCGGCTGCCCGGCGGCCAGTTCGGTGAGCAAAGCCTTGAGCTCGGGCGCGATGGGATACGCCACCAGGCCCTGGCGCCGGGTCGCGGCCTGCATTTCGGCCTGCAAGGCACCCTGGCGACCGGGCAGGTAGACCTGCGAGGTGAGTTGCTCGGGCGTCACGCGCTTGCCCGCGGCCTGCGACACCATGGCCAGGGTGGCCGGGCCGCAGAGGAAGTCGTCTTGCGGGAAGAACGGCACCTTGGGCAGCAGCACCTGCGCCGGCAGGCCCGTGGGCCAAGCCTGTTGCAACTCGGCCACCGGAGGTGGCGCCGCGCAGCCGGCCAACAGCGCCGCAGAAAGCACAACCCCCGCCAGGGCGGGGGTCGCCAGGCGAGAACGCCGTGGTGTCATCGGATGGGGCGGGTGAAGGGGTAGACCTTGGTGAAGCCCAGGATGTCGGTGACCAACAGGATCAGGAACACCGTGAACAGCACCCCCACCACGCCAGCGCCGGCGGGGGCCTTGTCCACGCGGTCGGCGAGCTGGGCCACCTCGGCGTCCGACATGGCTTGCACGCGGGCGATGGCGTCGTCGGCGCTCACGCCCTGCTCGGTCAGCGATTTGCGCACGTCTTCGCGGGCCAGGAACTGGGTGACGCGGTCACGGTTGGCCTGTCCGGCGGGGGTCACCAGGGCCTGCTCGGTGCCGACGATGGCGGCCTGTGCCGACAAGGGCACGCTGGCCAGGGTCATGCAGGGGATGAGGGCAGCGGCCACGATGCGGTAGAGAGATTGGGTCATGGTCGGAATGCTTGTTGTTGGGATCGGGCGATGTTCGTCGCCCGAACGGCCGCGCGTCAACCGGTCTTACACGCCGAAACAAGCGCCCGGCGCAGCGCCCTTAGCTCAGGGCGCGGCGAAGCTCTTGCATCCGGCGCTCGATGGCGTCGCGGTCCATCGCGTCGTCGGTGTGGGTCACGTAGATCTCCAGGTCGCTCACCGCTTGCCGGGGATCGCCCATCTCGGCCCAGGCCAACCCCCGATCGCGGTACTCGATCCAGGCGTCAGGCAGCAGCACGAGCAACCTGTCTTGCACCGCAATCAATCGCAGCCAATCTTCTTGCGTGCGATGAATTTCCTTCAAATTGCGCAACATCCGGGCCAGGATGTCGCGCGAATTGGCGGGCTGCAGGTACAGGCCAACCGGCACGTCGTAGTCGTCCACCAGGCCCTGGCGCCGCTTGTAGGGCTCAAGGCGCTCAGACAGGTCTTCCCGGCTGAGAGACTGGCCAGTGAAGGGATCGATCACCACCTGTCCGTTGGGCAGGTTCACCTTCACCATGAAGTGCCCCGGGAAGTTCACGCCCCGCGCCTTCAGGCCCATGCCCTGCGCCAGCTCCAGCCACAGAAGGGCCAGGGTGATGGGAATGCCACGCCGCGTGCGCAGGATGACATTGAGGTAGCTGTTGTCCGGGTCGTAGTAGTTGTTGACGTTGCCGCCGAAGCCCATGTCCCGGAAGAAAAACTGATTCAGCAGGCGCAGACGCTGCATGGGGCCGGCGTCTGTGGGGCAGCGGCGGCGCAGCCGGGCCACCATCTGGTCCACGTCGCCCAGCACCTGCTGCACGTCCAGGTCGGGGTATTCGTCTTGAGCGAGCGACACCGCTGCCTCGAAAAGGGGCAGTGCGTCGTCGTCCCCCACCAGCATGGCGAAATACGCCAGCGGCGTGATGGACGGAGGCTCAAAGGGCAAGGTCATGGGTGTGACGGGCGATAGGCCCGCGTCATTTTCGGACGAACTGCCGAAGATGCAAACCCGAGAGCAGCAAGGTCACAAAATAAACCACCACCGCCCCCAGCACCACCAGGCCCAGCGAGACCACCCGCATCAAGGCCCGGCCCTCGAAGCCAGTCCAGGCGATGTGCGAGTTGAGCCACATCAAGTAAACCGCCAGCAGGGCGCTGGCCGCGATCACCTGCAGGGCGAACCGCGACCAGCCCGGGGCCGGCCGATAGGCGCCGCGTCGCATCAAGCCCACCAGCAGGAACGCGGCATTGACCATGGCGCCCACGCCAATGGCCAATGCCAGGCCCGCGTGGGCCAGGTACGGCACCAGCACCACGTTGAGCAATTGCGTGAGCACCAGCACCCCGATGGCGATCTTCACCGGGGTGCGGATGTCTTGTCTGGCGTAGAAGCCTGGGGCCAGCACCTTGATGGCGATCAGGCCCAGCAAGCCCGCCCCGTAGCCCATCAAGGCCACGGCGGTCTGCTGCACATCGGCCGCGCTGAACTTGCCGTAGTGATAGAGCACCGCCACCAGCGGCTGCGCAAAGGTGAGCAACGCCACCGCGCAGGGCGCCGCCAGCAGCACCACCAGGCGCAAGCCCCAGTCGAGCAGACCGCTGTAGCGCTGCGTGTCACCGGCGGCCTGCGCTGCGGCCAGTTGCGGCAGCAGCACCACGCCCAGCGCCACGCCGAGCATGGCGGTGGGAAATTCCATCAGGCGATCGGCATAGGTGAGCCAACTCACGCTGCCCACCACCAAGTGCGAGGCGATCTGGGTGTTGATCAGCAACGAGAGCTGCGCCACGCTCACGCCCAGCAAAGCGGGCAGCATCAAGGTGGTGACGCGCCGGGTGCCCGGGTGGGCCCAGGCGGCCTTCAAGGCCGACCACCGCCAGCCCACGCGGGGCAGCAAGCCCAAGCGATGCAGTGCGGGCACCTGCACCCCCAGTTGAAGGGTGCCGCCCAGCAGCACGCCGCCGGCCATGGCGTAAATGGGGTTGATGCCCATCGACTCGAACCAGGGGGCGCCCCAGGCGGCGGCCGAAATCATGGCGACGTTCAGCAGCACCGGCGTGGCCGCGGGCACGGCGAAGCGTTTCCAGGTGTTCAGAATGCCGGCCGCCAGCGCCACGAAGGACATGAAGCCGATGTAGGGAAACATCCACCGCGTCATGACCACGGCGGCCTCGAAACCCTCGGGCGACTGCTTCAAGCCGGATGCCATGGCGTACACCAGCACCGGCGCGGCCAGCACACCCAGCACACAAGTGAGCGTGAGCGCCCAGGCCAGCACGGTGGCGATCTGGTGAATCATCTGCCGCGTGGCGTCCTCGCCCTCTTTTTCGCGGGCGGCGGCCAGCACGGGCACAAAAGCCTGGCTGAAAGCGCCCTCGGCGAACAAACGCCGCAAGAGGTTCGGAATGCGAAACGCCACGTTGAAGGCGTCGGTCAGCGCGCTGGCGCCAAAGGTTGAGGCGACGAGCAGCTCTCGCACCAGACCGGTGATGCGCGAGGCCAGCGTCAGCAGCGAAACGAGGGAGGCGGACTTGAAGAGCGACACCTGGGCAGTGTAACGAGCCCCCGTGACGGCCCGGGGCGGGTCTAGGCAGGCTGGCGAGCGCGGGCTATAATGCTCGGCTTTGCTGGCAACATCCACAAACACTTAAGGAAATCACCATGGCAACCAAGCCGAAGAAAAAGAACCCCCGCCTGGCGTCCGGTCGCAAGCGCGCCCGCCAAGACGTCAAGCTGAACGCCGCGAACTCTTCGCTGCGTTCGAAGTACCGCACCTCCGTCAAGAACGTCGAGAAGGCTGTTCTGTCGGGCGACAAGGCCAAGGCCACCGAGCTGTTTGCCAAGATGCAAGCCGTGGTGGACGCCGTTGCCGACAAGGGCATCTTCCACAAGAACAAGGCCGCTCGCGACAAGAGCCGCCTGTCCGCCAAGGTCAAGGCTCTGGCTGCGGCCTAAGCCTTACCCACCAGTCGCCCTGGCCCTACTCGGGCCTGCCGTTTGAACCGGGTGCGCTGCCAGCAAAGCAAAAAGCCGTCGCAAGACGGCTTTTTTGTTGCCTGTTCGCGGCGACTTGGCGCCAATGGCCCGCCCCACGGCGAAAAAAAAGCCGCTGGTTAGGCGGCCGGTGGATCGGGCAGAAGGCAGGCTTCTATCACCTGCAACTCGTTGTCTTTTGCGAAGTTCATGCAGAAGTCCCAGGCCATGGGCTCGGCATCGCGTAGGTCGCTGTGCACGACCACGCACTTCACGCCGTTGAGCGTGGTGGGCACGCACCAGGGGGAGTAGCTGAGGTGGCTGCCGGGCTGCGCGCCACCGGGGCGAAACTGGCTCATGACGCCGGCCAAGCGCTCCGCCCAGTCGCTGGGCCGGAAGGTGCGTCCACCACGGGTGATGCCCTGGATGAACACTTGCTTGGCGGTAGGTGAAGCCATTCGGAATGCGCCGTCGGATGGAGGGCTGAGGGGTGAACGATAACCGGTTCGACACCACGGGGATCACCCGCCGTCGAAACCCGGTATTGTATCTTATATAAGACTTGACCCTGGGGATAACCCGAGGCTGGGGTGCGGCATCGCACCGATGCGCAGGTGTCATGGATGGCCTGCCGGGCTGCCCCTAAAATGCCCCTTCAACGGCTCAACCTGCTGGCATCAGGCGTTGAGCCGCTTCTTTTTTCGGGCATCCCTCGCCCTGTTGACCGGAGTTCCGCATGACCGCTGCCTCGCACACCGCCGCCTCGCCCCACGTGATGAACACCTACGGCCGACTGCCGATCGCGATGTCGCATGGCCGAGGCTGCCGCGTGTGGGACGTCAACGGCAAGGAGTACCTGGACGCGCTGGCCGGCATCGCGGTAAACACCCTGGGCCACGCCCACCCCAAGCTGGTGCCCGCGCTGCAGGACCAGGTGGCCAAGATGATCCACTGCTGCAACTACTACCACGTGCCCGACCAGGAAAACCTGGCGCGCCTGCTGGTGGAGCGCTCGGGCATGAGCAATGTGTTCTTCTGCAACAGCGGCCTGGAGGCCAACGAGGCGGCCCTGAAGCTGGCGCGCAAGTACGGCCACGACAAGGGCATCGAGCGCCCCGAAATCGTGGTCTACGAAAAGGCCTTCCACGGCCGCTCCATTGCCACCCTGTCGGCCACCGGCAACCCCAAGGTGCAGGCCGGTTTCGGCCCGCTGGTGGAGGGCTTCGTGCGCGTGCCGGTGAACGACATCGAATCGCTGAAGAAGGCCACCGAAGGCAACCCCAACGTGGTGGCCGTGTTCTTCGAGACCATCCAGGGCGAAGGCGGCATCAACCCCATGCGCGCCGAGTACCTGCGCCAGGTGCGCGCCCTGTGCGACGAGCGCGACTGGCTCATGATGATTGACGAGGTGCAGTGCGGCATGGGCCGCACCGGCAAGTGGTTTGCCCACCAGTGGGCCGGCATCGTGCCTGACGTGATGCCCCTGGCCAAGGGCCTGGGCTCCGGCGTGCCGGTGGGCGCGGTGGTGGCCGGCCCGAAAGCCGCCAACATCTTCCAGCCCGGCAACCACGGCACCACCTTCGGCGGCAACCCGCTGGCCATGCGCGCGGGGGTTGAGACCATCCGCATCATGGAAGAAGACGGCCTGCTGGCCAACGCCGAGCGCGTAGGTGCCCACCTGAAGGCGGCGCTGGAGAAGGGCCTGGCCGGTCAGGCCGGCGTGAAGGAAATCCGCGGCCAGGGCCTGATGATCGGCATCGAGCTGGCCAAGCCCTGCGGCGCGATCACCCAGCGCGCGGCCGATGCCGGCCTGCTGCTGTCCGTCACGGCGGACACGGTGGTGCGCCTGGTGCCCCCGCTGATCATGACCACCGCCGAGGCCGACGAAGTCGCCGCCATCCTGCTGCCCATCATCCACGCCTTCCTGGCCGAGTAATCCCCACGGAACACGCCATGACGATCCGCCACTACCTCCAGTTCAAGGACCTCAGCGCCGACGAATACGGCCACCTGCTGCAGCGCGCCGCCTTCATCAAGGGCAAGTTCAAGGCCTTTGAGAAGTACCAGCCCTTTGCCGACCCCGACCGCACCCTGGCCATGATCTTCGAGAAGGCCAGCACGCGCACCCGCGTGAGCTTTGAGGCCGGCATGTACCAGCTCGGCGGCTCGGTGGTGCACCTGACCACCGGCGACAGCCAGCTCGGCCGCGCCGAGCCCATCGAAGACAGCGCCCGCGTGATCAGCCGCATGGTGGACATCGTGATGATCCGCACCTTCGGGCAAGACAAGATCGAGCGCTTCGCCGCGCACTCGCGCGTGCCGGTGATCAACGGCCTGACCAACGAGTTCCACCCCTGCCAGATCCTGGCCGACCTGTTCACCCTGGTCGAGCACCGCCCCGCCGCCAGCGGCAACCCGCTGGACGCCATTCGCGGCAAAGTGGTGGCCTGGGTGGGCGACGGCAACAACATGGCCAACACCTGGCTGCAGGCCGCCGAGTTGCTGGGCTTCACCGTGCACGTGAGCACGCCCAGCGGCTACGAGGTCAACCCCGAGCTGGCCGGCATCACCGACCGCAACTGCTTCAAGGTCTTCCAAGACCCGCGCGAGGCTTGCGCCGGCGCCGACCTGGTGACCACCGACGTGTGGACCAGCATGGGCTTCGAGGCCGAGAACGAAGTTCGCCGCGCCGCCTTCGCGCAATGGTGCGTGGACGAAGCCATGATGGCCGTGGCCAAGCCCGACGCCCTCTTCATGCACTGCCTGCCCGCCCACCGCGGCGAAGAAGTCACCGGCGAAGTGATCGACGGCCCGCAAAGCGTGGTGTGGGATGAGGCAGAAAACAGGATGCATGTGCAAAAGGCACTCATGGAGTACCTTTTGCTGGGACGGCTGGCGTGAAACGCCGGTCGGCCCACGGCGCAGCCGGCAGACTGTTTCGGTGCAGGCTCATTTGGCGCAGCCAAGTGAAGCGAAGCGGCCGGAGCCAGAATCGGATGCACGTGCAAAAGGCACTCATGGAGTACCTTTTGCTGGGACGGCTGGCGTAACGCTACCCACCCTCACCTTCACCACCAACGGCCGGGCAATGCCCGGCCCTTTTGTTTGACCATGCAAGCCTTGCTCGACGCCATCGCCACGATGGACCGCCCCACCGACGCCCAGCGCATCTTCCATGGACGCGGTGGCCTGCACCCGGGCTGCGAGCACTGGACGCTCGACGCCTACCCGCCCGTGTGGGTGCTAACCAGCTTTGCGCCGGTGAGCGAGGCAGACCTCGCCACCGTGGGCGATGCCCTGCAAGCGCGTTGGGCGCAGATCGCGCCGGGCGAGCCGCTGAACTGGGTGTTCCAGAGCCGGGCCGAGGCCCGCAGCGAGACGCGCCTGATGGCCGGCAGCGTGCCCAACCCGCACGTGGTCACCGAAGACGGTGCGCGCTACCTGGTGCACGTGCTGCGCGGCCAGAACCACGGCCTGTTCCTGGACATGGCCGAAGGCCGGCGCTGGGTGCGCCAGCACGCGGCCGGGCAGAAGGTGCTCAACCTCTTCGCCTACACCTGCGCCTTCTCGGTGGCGGCGCTGCAAGGTGGCGCGCGGCAGGTGGTGAACCTGGACATGAGCGGCGGGGCCATTGCCATCGGCCAGCAGAACCACGCGCTCAATGGCCTGGCCGGCGCCAGCTTTCTCGCGCACGACCTGTTCAGCACCTGGGGCAAGGTGAACCGCCTGGGCCCGTATGGCCTGGTGATCGTTGACCCGCCCAGCTACCAGAAGGGCAGCTTCGTGGCCACGAAAGACTACGCCCGCGTGCTGCGCCGCCTGCCCGATTTGCTGCGCCCGGGCGGGCATGCGCTGCTGTGCCTGAACGCCCCCGAGCTGGGCCCCGAGTTCGTGCAAGACACCATGCGCGAGGCCGCGCCCGAGTTGGTGTTCGAGCAGCGCCTGCCCAACCCGAGCGCCTTTGCCGACGTCGCCCCCGAGCGCGCGCTCAAGGTGCTGCTGTACCGCGCGCCCGACCTGCCACCCCGCCCCACCGCCCCATGACCGCCTGCACCACCTGTGGCGCCTGCTGCGCCTGCTTTCGCGTGGACTTCTCGGTTCACGAACTCGACGACTTTGGCGGCCACGTGCCCTCGGGCCTGGCCGTCGAGCTGAACGACACCCTGGCCCGGCTGCGCGGCACCGACCACGCCCGCCCGCGCTGCGCCGCCCTCACCGGGCGCGTGGGCGAGAAGGTGGCCTGCGGCATCTACGAGTGGCGGCCCAGCCCCTGCCGCGAATTCGAGGAAGGCAGCGAGGCCTGCGACCGGGCGCGCCGCCAGCACGGGCTGCCGCCACTGAACGCCTGAGGCTTGCCATGTCGGCCTGCCAGGATTGCGGCGCCTGCTGCCAGAGCTACCGGGTGGAGTTCGCGGTGTACGAGCTCGACACCTTGGGCGGCACGGTGCCAAGCGAACTGACGGAAGAGGTCAATGGCGTGACCTGCCGCATGCGCGGCACGGGCCAGGTGCCCATTCGCTGCGTGGCGTTGCAGGGCGGCGCGGGCCAGCCCTTTGCCTGCGGCATCTACGCGCAACGGCCGCGCCCCTGTGCCGAACTGCAGGAAGGCAGCTACGCCTGCCACAAAGCCCGGCAACGGCATGGGCTGCCACCGCTGGGCGAGGCGCCGGTGGTCTGAGCCCCCGGGCGATTTCCGGCCCTGTTGGAATTAACCGACACCACGGGTTTCGGGCCGGTGCTACTTTCGCCGCCCATGAAAACGCTTTGGGACATTTCGCCTGCGGTGCACGCGGCCGCGCCGGTCTTTCCCGG
>FWPV01003146.1_pt1 | contig 38301 bp, 35 predicted proteins | sample 2228371 | NCBI WGS metagenome assembly FWPV01 (sample SAMEA103939776, study PRJEB20133) | metagenome
CCTGGGCAAGCTTTTCCTCAAGAATTTGGGCAACTAATTTGGAGAAGAACCTTTTAAATAAAATTCGCCAAAGGAGAATAATTGGTCAAGCGCCAGAAGAAAATATGGGTGATATCGCCGTCTAATGGCATTAATGAATTTGAAGGCCAGGAATTAAAGATCTCGCCGCTTACAGCCCAAATCCTTTTTAACCGCGGTCTAAAAGATAAGGGGCAGATTAATAAATTTCTTTTTCCAACCTTGGCTGATCTGCCTGATCCTTTTACCATGCGCGACATGGCCAAAGTGGCCTCCCGCCTTGTCCAGGCAATAAAGAGACAAGAAAAGATTACCATTTTTGGTGATTATGACGTAGATGGACTTACGGGGACGGCGCTACTTTTGCTCTTTCTAAAAAAGGTCGGGGCTAAAGTAAATTTTTACATTCCGCATCGTTTACACGAAGGGTATGGTCTGAACCTTCAGGCTCTGCCCAAAATCCGAGAACAGGGAACAAATCTCCTGATCACCGTGGATTGTGGCATAAGTAATAAAGAAGAAGTCCAATGGGCCCGCGCAAACGGATTAGAGATTATCATTACTGATCATCATGAAGTACCGGAAGAGTTACCCCCAGCTTTGGCCATTCTTAATCCCAAGCAAAAAGATTGTTCTTATCCTTTTAAAGAATTAGCTGGGGTAGGCGTAGTCTTTAATTTGCTGATTGCCCTGCGCCAAGTTCTGAGAGAGATGGGTTGGGGAAACCACCTGGCCCTTCCGAATTTAAAAGAATTTTTGGACTTAGTGGCCCTGGGCACAGTAGCGGATGTGGCTCCCCTGCAGGGAGTGAACCGGATTTTAGTTAAATACGGCTTGACCCAATTACACCAGACTGCTCGACCAGGAATCAGAGCCTTAAAAGAAATAGCGGCCATCGGAGAAAGTCCCCTTGATGCCCATACTATCCTTTTTCGTTTGGGTCCCCGGCTTAATGCCGCCGGCCGCATGGGCGATGCTTGCGCGGCCGTCCATTTATTGACCACGGATAATGAGCGGGAAGCTCAAGAGATAGCTAGCCGTCTTGAGCAAACTAATTCTTTACGGCAAAGAATAGAAGAAAAGATTTACGCGGCGGCCAAAGAGATGATAATTGCTGAACAAATGTGGCCCGAAAAAAAATCCTTAGTCCTGGCTTCTGCCGACTGGCATCCAGGAGTTATTGGCATCGTGGCTTCGCGTCTGGCAGAAGAATTTTATCGACCCACCATTCTCATAGCTTGTCAAGAAAAGATTGCTAAAGGCTCCGGCAGGTCAATCGCTTCTTTCCCCCTTTTTTGGGGATTAAAAAAATGTCATCAATGGATGGAAGCTTTCGGCGGCCATGCCCAAGCTGCCGGCATATTAATTCGGCCCGAACATATTCCTTCATTTGCCGAAGCCTTTGAAGCAGTAGTGCGCCGCTATTGTGCGGAAGAAGATTTTACGCCCACCATCTCCATAGACACATGGGCCCAGCTTGGCCAAATAGACGAGACCTTTTTGCAGGAGCTGGAAGCAATGGCTCCTTTTGGGCCAGGCAATCCCGAACCAGTCTTGGTCACTGGGGATCTGGAGGTCTTAGAATCCCGTTTAGTGGGGAAAAATCATCTACGTATACGCCTCCAGCAAGGGCGAATAATCCGCGAAGCAATTGCCTTTAATATGGCCAATCTTCATCCCCTGAATAAAGAAAGGATAAAATTGGCCTTCTCCCCTACCCTGGGTTTTTTTCAGGGAAGGAGAACTTTAGAAATAAAAGTTGTGGACATTGAGCAAGAAGAAAGGTGACTCGGCCAATGAAAGTTGATAAAAAGCAAAGATCAACTGCTCTTCCTCCCCAGGTAGTTGCTCTTGTTCAAGAAACTGAGCAAGATCTACCTGACTTGATGCAAAATATTGACCCCTTGATTAGGAAATTAAAGTCTCTGAGCCCAAGCGAACAAGAAGTCTTTTTTGGTGAGCTAATCAAAAGAGAATTGCCGGAGCTTACTCAGCTTTTAACAAGCATTCAGGGTAAAGATGAAAATATTGACCTGGCCTTAATAAATACTTTAGGCTTTGCATCTTTTCCCCAAGCAGGGGGACTTCTTCAAGATCTGGCGGCCCATACGCGGGATAAAAAGTTACGCAAAGCCATTCGTCGCTCTTTATTTCGATTAAAGAGTAAAGGGGTAAAAGTGGGCGAAATCCCTGATCAAGAACCAGCTATTTTCATTCCGCTTAAATGGGAATCGAGCCAAGCTTTTGTAGGTGCTCCTGAGGGTAACGGTTTACGGTTAGTCTTCATTACCCAACCCCGCTTACCTAAAAAGATCTTGCTTTTTCAATTGCTCCTCAGTGAGGAAGAAGGAGTTACAGATTTCTCTGTGAGGGATTTATCAAAAAAATTAGCGGCTGAATATTTAGCTATTATAAAAAGAGATATTTTTCCGCTGGCCGAAATAGATCCTAACTATGCTCTTGGTTTGATCATGGAATCCATTGCCGCTGGCCAGAAAACAGGCCAAAATCCTCCTCCTGAGCTTACCCAATGGATGTCCTTGCTGGGTTCTCCTCCGCCTCTTCCTTTAAAACCCATCATTTATCAATTTTTATCCGCTGAGGAAATTAATAACCGGAGAGATCTTCTTGATCGTTCATCCATGCTCTTTGAAATTGAGCCTATTAATTATTGGTTTTTAGAAAAAGAAGAATTACAAAAATATTATGAACTTTATAAGGAAGCCGCTACTTCCAGATTGATTCTAAGCCCGCAACAAAAGGAAGACCGCTTGCAGGATATTTATGCTTTAGCCGCCCAAGAAATCTTTGATCAATCTAAAAGATTTCGCTTCCGTCGCCGCCTCGAAGAAATGGCTTATATTTTACTTAAGCTGGGAAAAGAGTATGAAGCCCGTATCTGTTTAGCCGCAGCCTTGGCCTTGGATAAAGAGAGCGGCTTGTTAGCACCGCATAAATTTTTGACTTCCTTGGTTCAAAGAAGTTTAGAAATGTTGTGGACTGAGGAAGAAGAGAAAGAAGAAAAGCGGGAAAGTAATCTAATTATTGACTTACCGCGGGAGTAGCTGAGAAAGGTTAGCGCCGACGCAGACCAAAATGGTAGCAGCAGGTGGGGTTCTGAAAATTATTATCAAAGATACGAGTTTGCCCGTCCTTAAAGACTACCTTGACGTAGGAAGACCCACCCAAAACTAAAGAATTGCGCTCTTCCACCACCAGTCCCATTCCCCATTCTGGATAGCGCTGGTGAAAAACCCAATCTCCCACTTTTAAATAAAGACGTCGTCTCTCTTCCATGCGCTAGTTTATAGCAAAAATTTATTTTAAAAGCAAGAAAAAAATTCCGCCCTTGGCCAGAGTCGCAGTTAAATGGTTCAATCCTATCTTAAAGAGCGCAAATACTTCCCCTTATTAAGGCAGTGAATGGAGGGCCCGGGGGAGGGAAAGAATTACCGGCTTTTTCTAAGGACTTTTCTTCTTCGTACCGCCTTTTTCATTTGCTGGCCGCATTTCCAGCAACGCAGGGGAACCTTGGTTTGTAATTTTTTCCGGGCAGGAGAATAGAAATTTTGGCTGTGACAATTCGGGCAAAGATAAATCATCCGTTTTGGTCTGCCGCCAAGAGCTAATTCACTCCAGATAGGGTTTTAGGTAAGGAATCAAGTCACGCAAGTCAGTGCTGGGTATAAAGATCTTGGCTATTTTCTGCAAGCGGGTTGAGGAAGAGTTAAAAGCTATGGGCAAACCCACCATTTGCAGCATCTCTATATCGCCATGGCTATCCCCCACGGCCATTATTTCCTCTGGTTTAACCGAGAACTGACGCATGGCCTCCTCCACCCATTCCTTCTTGCGGTCATAATACACATTAATCTTGATTCCACCGGTTAGACGACCGGCCGCTATCTCTAATTCATTGGCCATGGCGTATTCAAAGTGGTATCTTTTTCTAAAAAGGTCAGCTAATAAGGAGAGACCAGAAGAGATTATACCCAGCTTAACCCCATGACCTCGCAAATAATTTAAAAAATCTTCTAAACCATCTTGTAAAGGTATATCTTGCAAGATTTGTTCTACCTGGCTAACTTCCAACCCTCGCCACATGGCCGCATCGAGCTGGCAAAATTTGGTATAATCAATTTCGCCCTTCAAGAAGGCTTCTTGATATTTTTCCGCCCACCCGTTCCAAACTCCTAAGCGCTGGTGGATATACTCCCAAACGCTCCGTTCTTTCGTAAGCGTTCCATCTAAATCAAAAAGAGCTAATTTGATGGATGCTTTTTTTCTTCCAGGCATGAGAATTGGCCACTCCGAAGGAGATAAAGAAATTTTCAGCAAAGTAATCTCTGGGGGGATAATTTACATTTCCGTCTTGAAGTCTTCAGGCTTTAGCTTATCAAAAAGTTCATCGATCCATTTATCGGAAACTTCTTTCTTAGCTTTCTGTTCAACATGGCCGGCCGATTCCAGAACTTTTTCTTCAACAAAAATGGGAGCTTTAACGCGCAAAGCGAGGGCAATGGCATCGCTGGGCCGGGAATCTATTTCTACAATCCGCCCGCCTACTTCCACAGTAATGATAGCGTAGAAGGTATTGGCCCGCAAATCATTTACCGTTATTTTGCGGACGACCCCGTTAAGTTTCTCAATAATATTTTTCATTAAGTCGTGAGTCATGGGGCGGGGGGTCCAGGTATGCTCAATTCCCATGGTAATGGCATTGGCTTCAAAGAGGCCGACCCATATGGGTAAAGTCCTGCCCGTGCTTTCTTCTTTAAGCACGACAATGGATTGATTCGTCTCCGAATCAAAAAAAAGTCCTTGTACTTTCATTTCTACCATGGCTCTCCCCTTTACTAATTTATTTTTGCTCCCGTTTTGTCTTTTATTATATGCCTACTTGAGAAAAAAAACCAGTTTTTTTAGGCCATTATTTCTTGCAAAAGATGATGCATTATTTGGCTTGCCGAACCTTTTAAGAGCCAGTGGGAGATGCGACCAGTCAAGGGAGTTTCTTCTAAGTTTATTTCCACTACCGTGGCCCCGGCTAATTTAGCTATAACGGGTAAGTCACATGCCGGTGAAACTACGGCTGAGGTCCCAATCACTAACATTAAATCGCACTTACTCGCTTCCGCACGCGCCTCTTCGTGAGCTGCCCAAGGAATTGGTTCTCCGAAGAAAACTATATTGGGTTTAATTAAGCCAAAACATAGGCAGCGGGGGGGTAAATTATCGAAATTTAATTGCGCCCGTGAATACTTTCTGCCGCAATCCAAACAAATAAACTCTTGGCCATTCCCGTGAAACTCTATAACTCGTTTACTTCCCGCTGCTTGGTGGAGATTATCAATATTCTGAGTGATAATTGCTTTTAAATATCCTAATTCTTCTAACTTGGCCAAGGCGAGATGAGCTTGATTAGGGCGAGATTTTTCCAATAAACTACCAACCTCTAAGAGCATAGCCCAAACTTTCTGGGGGTTCCCTAGGAAAGACTCGATTGTGGCGTACTCCCGGGGATCATATTTCTCCCATAACCCTCCGGCTCCGCGAAAATCGGGAATGCCGCTTTCTACTGAAATCCCCGCTCCAGTCAGGGCCACACATCTTTTCGCCTGCCGAATAGCCTGAGCAGTCCTCTTAAGTAAATCTTTATCCATAGCCTCTCCTGATTGATATTATATTCCTGGATAGTTAAAATTCAAGGGGAAAAGTCTGCTTTCCCTAATTTGGCAAAGCTTCCTTTTCCCATTTTTAATTCTTCTGTAAATTCGGTTTAATCATAGATAAAAGAGGAAAGTCAAAGTTTGTTCATCTTGGCCGTTAAGATTGATTGTTACCGGGAAGGTGAGCAAGAATGTAAAACAATTGTCATAATTCTTTTTTTTCCTTATAATCACTTCATTCGGCCACTGCGAATAAACCTAATAGACCCAAAGGAGGGAAAGAAGATGGCTATTTCGGCTTATATTTTCATTGAAACAATCCAGGGCAAAGCGAAAACTATAGCGCGCGATATTTCTTTAATCAACGGTGTTAAAACGGCGCATACTGTGACGGGACCTTATGACGTTATCGCCTTTGTGGAAGCTGATTCTATTACGGTTTTGGGCGATTTTATTGTCTCGAAGATTCAGGCCATTCCCGGGGTCCTGCGCACCTTAACCAACGTTGTTATCGATGCTTCTTAGGCAACTAATTTTTATGGGGCAATTAGCCGTTCGCGAATAGCCGCTAATTTCTTGGGTCCCAGACCACGAACTTGCAGTAAATCTTCCGGAGATTTAAAAGGTCCGTGCCTGTCTCGAAACTGTATAATGGCCTGAGCAGTTTTCGGGCCAATGCCCGGAAGAGTGCTCAATTCTTCCCAGGTGGCGGTGTTAATATGGACCTTAAAAACCTTCGGCAATTTCTGCCCCTTTTGGGCCAGATCAGAGATGGGTTCATCATTAATGTCCTTGTTATAAATTTGTTCATGATTATTTAGGCGATCTTCCTTGGCTATTTGGTTTTGAGCTAAAGAGCAGGACCTTTTGGGTGCTGACCTTTCTTCCCCTGTCGCCTTTGATGGAGATGTCCGAAGCTCTTTCGCAATCTCTGGTGGGGATGATGGTCCAAGTTGAGTGTCTTTTACTTCTTCCCTAAAACGCGGAACAGATAAAGGCGTATAATCGAACAGCAACCAGGAAAGCATTATTAGCCCTAAAAAGATGACAACGCCTTGCTGTTCTCTGGTCATTTTTTTATCTTTTCATCCTTCAGGAGCTTATAAGTAATCGAATCTACCAGCGCTTGCCAGCTGGCCTCTATGATATTTTCCGATACACCCACTGTTCCCCATTTATCCTGGTGGTCCCCGGATTCAATAAGCACCCGCACTTTAGCCCCTGTGCCTTGTCCTGCGGTAAGAACTCGGACTTTATAATCAATCAATTCCATCTCCCTCAGCTGGGGATAGAATTTTTCCAAAGCTTTGCGAATAGCGTTATCCAAAGCATTTACTGGCCCATTCCCCGTGGCCGCTGTATGTTCTATGTTGCCGCCTACTTTAATCATGATCGTAGCTTCGGATAGGGGCGCCGGGTTTTCTTTAAATTTCTCAGAAAGAACCCGAAATCCTAAAAGTTCAAAGTATTTCTTTTGGATGCCTAAAGCCTTTTTCATCAGCAATTCAAAAGAAGCTTCCGCCCCTTCAAACTGAAAACCTTGATTTTCCATTTCTTTTAAAGTGTTGAGAATCTCTTGCGTAAGCGGGTCTTTGCGGTTTAGATCAATATCATATTCCGCAGCCTTCTGGAGAATGTTACTCTTTCCGGCGAGGTCTGAGATCAAGACGCGCCGCCTATTGCCCACTTTTTCCGGTTTTATGTGCTCATAAGTTTGCGGGTTTTTCTCGATGGCACTAACATGGACCCCTCCCTTATGGGCAAAAGCCGAAGCCCCTACATAAGGCTGATGTTTATCAGGTTGCAGGTTAGCTAATTCCGCTACGAAACGAGATAGGTCAACCAGTTTAGCTATTTGCTCTTCGGCCAAACAAGCCTGCTTTAATTTGAACTGCAGGTTAGGAATTATTGAACAAAGATTGGCATTGCCACACCGCTCCCCATAGCCGTTGATCGTCCCCTGGACGTGTTGCACTCCCGCTTGAACAGCCATGAGCGTATTAGCCACTGCTGTGTCGGCATCATTATGCGCGTGGATACCCAAAGGCAGGGGGATCTTTTCCTTGACAACTTTAACAATTTCGAAGATCTCGTGGGGAAGAGTGCCCCCATTTGTATCGCAAAGGACAAGAGCATCTACTTTGGCTTCGGCCGCGGCACGTAGCGTCGCTAAGGCATATTCAGAGTTATTCTTAAAACCATCAAAGAAGTGCTCAGCATCATAAAAAACAATGGGGACCGAAGCTTTAAGAAATTTTAAAGAGTCGCGAATAAGCGCTAAATTTTGATTTAAAGAGATGCGCAAAGCGTCGCGCACGTGAATATCCCACGATTTGCCAAAAATTGTCACCGCCTTAGTTTTGGCGCCCAGCAAGGCTTTCAAATTTGAATCAGTTTCGGGTGGAGTTCCTGCCCGGGTGGTGGAGCCGAAAGCGGTGATCGTTGCTTTCTTAAAAGAATAATTGCGCACTTCTCGGAAAAAGTGCAGATCCTTCGGGTTCGAACCAGGCCAGCCACCTTCTATATAATCTATACCCATCTCGTCCAAGCGGAGGGCAATGCGAATTTTATCTTGCACCGAAAAAGAGATATCTTCCGCTTGGGTTCCGTCGCGCAGGGTCGTATCGTAGAGGACGATTTTTTTATCCCTCATTCTTTTTTCTGCTCCTTTTTTTCCAGGCCAAAAGCTTTATGTAGAACACGCACAGCCAATTCACCGTATTTAGCTTCTACCACGCAAGAAATTTTTATCTCCGAAGTGCTAATCATCATTATATTTATGTTCTCTTTGGCCAGAGCACCAAACATCTGGGCCGCTACCCCGGGATGATTAACCATACCTGCGCCTACAATAGAGACTTTGGCAATATTTTCATCAGCCAGAACTTCCTGGGCTTTGATCTCTTCCGCTGTTTTTTTCACTAGTTTCAAAGCCTTCTTAAGGTCGGCTTTGGGGACCGTAAAGGTTAAATCGGTATAACCATCGGCACTGCTATTCTGAATAATCATATCGACGACGATATTAGCCTCCGCGATTGGCGAGAAAATCCGGGCGGCAATCCCTGGTTTATCAGGTACGCGCACCACGGTTATCCGGGCCTCATTCTTATTATAAGTAACACCAGCTACCAAAACTCTTTCCATTCTTTCTACCTCCTTGCTTACGATAGTCCCTGGCTTATCCGAGAAAGAGGAACGAACGTGGATAGGTACATTAAATTTCTTGGCTAACTCTACCGATCGGATCTGCAATACTTTCGCTCCTAAGGAAGCCATCTCCATCATTTCGTCATACGTAATCTGGGTCAATTTCCGAGCTTCTGGACAAATATTGGGGTCAGTTGTATATACCCCATCTACATCGGTATATATTTCACACATATCAGCTTTGAGGGCCGCGGCGATAGCTACTCCTGTTGTATCCGAACCACCGCGGCCTAAGGTAGTAATATTACCCTCGGCATCTACCCCTTGGAAACCAGCCACCACCGGGACCCTTCCTTCTTGCAGGGCTTTCAGCAGCCGCCGCACTTCCACTTTTTGGATACGGGCCTTGCCAAAAGCACTATCGGTTATTATCCTTATCTGGCTGCCTAAAAATGATTTGGCCGGCACCCCCAAAGAGTTGAGGGTAAGCGCTAAGAGAGCTACACTTACCTGTTCTCCCGTAGAAACCAGATTATCTACCTCGCGCAAATCAGGATTCTCGCCTGTCTGCCAGGCCAATTGCAGTAAACGATCCGTCTCTCCTGCCATAGCGGAAACAACTACTACTACTTCATTTCCCTCTTGGCGAGTTTTGGCTACCCGGCGGGCTACGTTACGAATCCGATCTAAATTGGCCACCGAAGTCCCGCCGTATTTCTGCACTATTAAAGCCACTTCATTTCTCCTCCTTCCATTTTTTCTTTAAGAGACTTATTATTCTGCGCCCTTGCTCACCATGACCTACAAAATTAATTTCCCGGGTCTCTTGATCCAGCCATTGGAAGTTAATTTCTACATATTCGGGCGGCAAAAAGGGTTTTATTTTTTCCGCCCATTCTATCAAAGTTACCGCGGATGAAAAAGCAAACTCTTCCCAGCCAAGCTCGCTCAACTCTCTGGGGTTCATCAGCCGGTAAAGATCCATATGAAATATGGGGAGGCGACCTTGGTATTGATTAACCAGCACAAAGGAAGGGCTGGTAACTTCGTCATCTTCCCTTCCCCCCAATCCACGGACAATTCCTTTGGCTATTGTTGTTTTCCCCGTTCCCAAATCACCAATAAGAGCTACTATGCTGCCTTCTTCTAATACTTCTCCTAATACCTCTCCCAGCTTAATCGTCTCTTGCTCACTTGGCGAGCACCATTGAAAGGTAGCTTCTTTTTCCAGCTCTGCCTCCAATTTATTAATCAACGACCTCCAGACGCAAAGGGAGGTAAAAATCATCAAGCTGATTCTTTTGCGCGGCTAAGGCATTTAAAACTCTTGGTGTTTCCACAATTAAATCGGTGGCGGCCAATCCTCTTTCTCCTTTTTTATGCGCCACAAAATCTCCAACCAGGCCATGGAGAAAGACGCCCAACTTCGTGGCCTCTAAAGCGGGCATCCCTTGCGCTAAGAAGCCGCCGATCATCCCGGTGAGTACGTCACCCATTCCTCCCGAAGCCATCCCGGGATTGCCCGTGGGATTGACAAATACTTCTCCTTCGGGACTGGCGACGAGAGAACGAGCTCCTTTTAAGACCAAGATTACTTTATTGTCCTCGGCGAATTTCCGGGCCACTTCCATGCGGTTTTGCTGAATTTCTTGGATGCTCACTCCTAAAAGGCGGGCCATTTCTCCCGGATGAGGAGTCAAGATAATTGGCGCCCGGCTTCTCTTTAATATCTCCGTCTTCCCAGTTAGGGCAGTTAATCCATCAGCATCGATTACCACGGGCAAATTATTTTCCCGTAAGACTTTCTGAACCAAGCGGGTGGTCTGCGGATTGAGAGAGAGGCCTGGCCCTATGGATAAGGCTGTCTTTCTAAACATTAGTTCCCGGATGCGGTTTAGGGCACTAAGCGAGAGAGTCTTTTCCTTAGTTTCCGGAAGTGGCTCGGTCATGGCTTCTGTTAACTTAACTTCTAAAATTGGGTTCAAGCTCTCGGGAATACCTAAGGTGACCAAACCAGCCCCTACCCTTACGGCGGCCTCACAAACCATGGTTGCTGCCCCAGTCTTGCCCGGTGAACCAGCCAATACGAAAAGGTGGCCGAAATCTCCTTTATGGGTATTAGGTTGGCGAGAAGGAAGAAGACGGGCAAAATCCGCACCTTCCATTAAATAATCCTTAATGGTTTCTTGTTGGATCGCCTCTTCGGGAATGGCTATATCAGCAACGATGAGGTGGCCGCAGTATTGCGCCCCTGGATACACACAGAGTCCCCGTTTGGGCAGACCCAAAGTGACCGTTAAAGCAGCTCTTAGACAAATTCCCCAAATCTGCCCGGAATCGGCATCTATTCCAGAGGGAAGGTCAATAGCTACTACCGGGCGCTGGAGAGAATTTATAAAATCAATGACGTCGTAGGCTAATCCTTTTATCGGGCCTTTTAGTCCTGTACCAAAAATACCATCTATAAAAAGATCATGGTGAGCAATTTCCGGCTTGAGATTGGCTAACTCATCCGCATTAGTTAGCGAGTATAATTTTCCTCCCATTTTGGTAATAATTTCTAAATTAATGGCGGCTTCATCTCTTAGTTCGGATTTCTCTGCTAAAAGGTAAACTGCATATAATATCTTCTTATTGTGTAAGTAGCGAGCCAAGGCCAAAGCATCTCCCCCATTGTTTCCCCGCCCAGCAAATAAAGCCACCCGGCGTTTGGGCAAATCAGGGAAATAACGCCCCAGGGCGTTAAATATAGCCCGCGCCGCATTTTCCATCAATATTAAACCCGCGATACCAAAATCTTCTATGGCACGGCGATCCAGCCGCCTCATGATTTCTGCCGTTACTATCTTCATTTTCTACCTCTTCCCCTATATTCTTTTCAACAGCACTTATCTTTTTTCTAAAATGACCAGGGCACTGCTATAATCTTGATCATGAGTGAGGCTAAGAAATATCCCTTTGATTCCTTCTCTTTGACAGATCTCCTGCGCTCGGCCTGCAATTTTCAATATGGGCTTTCCTAAGACCCCATGAGTAACTTCTATATCACGCCAATGAATTCCCCCGCGCATACCTACGCCTAAGGCCTTAACAAAAGCCTCTTTGGCGGCAAAGCGCGCCGCATAACTGGCCGCTGCGCTTCGTTTTTTTTGGCAATAAGCTACTTCACCGGCTGTAAAAACTTTATTCTTAAACCTATCCCCCCAGCGTTGCAGAAGTTTTTCCATTCTTTTAATCTGGACTAGGTCAATTCCCACTCCGTAAATCATCGATCCTTCCTGAATAGCTTACCCTTCTTTTCTCCATCCCCAAATTCATCTTTTATCAACTATTCGCAGCCCCGGGTTTAACTATCTTCTTCCTTAGTTAAATATGAGCCTCCTCACTGAAAGAACTTGCCCAAATTTTGATGCCGCAGAAAGAGGCGTCCTCACAACTCTTCTGCCCATGCTTATTTACCGGGGTGAGAAGTTTGGGGGCGAGTACTCCTATTCTGTCTTATTATATCCTTCATTTCCCGCACGGCCCGCTCTATTCCTACAAGAACGGCCCGGGAGATTATACTATGGCCTATACTAAAATCTTCAATTTCAGGGATGTTGATAAAAGGGAGGATATTTTGATAATCCAATCCATGGCCAATTTTTATGCGTAACCCAAGACGGTGACCGAGGTGGATAGCGGTCAGAATACGATCATATTCTTCTTGGCGCATCAAAGGATCTTTTGCTTCACAGTATCTGCCTGTATGAATCTCAATAAATTCGGCCCCTATTTTCTTACTCGCCCTTACTTGCCGGGGATCGGGATCAATAAAAAGGCTTGTCTGAATCCCTGCTTCTTTAAGCTTCAAAATACTTTTCTGGAGCGCCTCTTTATTCCCTTCCACATCAAGACCACCCTCGGTCGTTAGTTCCTCTCTCCTTTCCGGAACAAAGGTCACCATATCTGGTTTAACCTTGAGGGCTATTTGCATGATTTCTTCGGTATTAGCCATCTCTAAATTGAGATGAGTCTTAACTACCTGCCGCAGAATCTCCAAATCACGTTCTTGAATATGACGTCGGTCCTCCCGCAGGTGGACGATAATACCATCCGCCCCAGCTAATTCGGCTAAAATGGCCGCGGCCACAGGATCAGGCTGTTGACCTCGACGCGCCTGCCGGAGGGTGGCTACGTGATCTACATTAACCGATAATTTGCTCACCTCTCTCCTCCCTGAGCTTAAAAATTGTTCCGGAAATTCCCCAAATTTAGCCAGCCATATATTGGCGAATCCTTGCGGCAATCTCTTGCGCGTAAGCGTCAATCTTTTGATAATCCTCGCCCTCGATCATAATGCGCATGAGATTTTCGGTCCCCGAAGGCCGAACCAAAAGGCGACCTTTGCCTGCTAATTCTTCTTTTATTTTTTTCAGCAGCTTCGCTAGCTCTGGAACTTGGCCCGGGTCCTTTTTTTCTTTTACCGGTACATTGATTAAGACTTGGGGAAATTTGGTCATGATGGTGGATAATTCGGAAAGCTTCTTATTTTCCCTCTTCATGATGGCTAAGACCTGAAGGGCGGAAAGCACCCCATCCCCAGTTGTATTATAATCTAAGAAGATAAAATGACCGGATTGCTCGCCACCCAGATTATAGCCTCCCCGATTCATCTCTTCCACGACATACCGGTCCCCTACTTGCGTGCGCACTACTCTTATTCCTTTCTCTTTCATGGCTAAATCCAAACCCATGTTACTCATTACTGTGGCCACCAGGGTATTATGATTTAACCTCTTTTTGTTCTTCAAGTCACTAGCCCAGATGGCCATTATCTGATCCCCATCCACCAAGTTTCCGCGCTCATCAGCAAATATTGCCCGATCAGCATCGCCATCCAGGGAAATACCGAGATCCGCTTGGCATTCTTTCACTTTCTCCATGACTAATTGGGGATGGAGTGACCCACATTGGTAATTTATATTCTGGCCATTGGGTTCCACGCCTAAAGCAATAACCTCTGCTCCCAGTTCTTCAAAAACGGCGGGAGCGACTTTATAAGCAGCGCCATGGGCGCAATCCAGGACTATCTTCATCCCATCCAGAGATAGATCTTTAGGGAAAGAATTTTTTAAATGCACCACGTACCGGCCCACAGCATCATCTACGCGATAGGCCTTACCCACTTCGGCGGCCGTTGGACGCAACGAGTCGATTTTTTCGGAAAATATTAATTCTTCTATCTTCATCTCTAAATCATCGGGCAATTTAAAACCATTACCCGAAAAAATTTTTATGCCATTATCTTGAAAAGGATTATGCGAGGCTGAGATTACAATGCCCGCATCTGCTCTCATGGAGGAAGTAATAAAGGCGATTCCCGGAGTTGGCAGAGGCCCCACGAGGAGCACATCGACTCCCATAGAACAAATTCCGGCGACCAAGGCATTTTCTAACATGTAACCAGAAAGCCGAGTATCTTTACCAATGACAATTTTATGTCGCCGATTTTTGTTTTTAAAAATATAGGCAACCCCCCGTCCCACTTGCATGGCCATTTCGGTCGTCATAGGTTCTACGTTAGCTACCCCCCTAATGCCATCTGTGCCAAAAAGCTTACGCACGGTCCACCATCTCCCTCCTTTTATCTTTGGACAAGGTTTGGATCATCACAGCGTAATATGGCCTCAGCTACCTGCACTACCCGACGCATCTTTGCCACTTCATGCACGCGGACAATATTCGCCCCATTTAGAATACCAATAGCCACTGCCGCCATTGTGCCCTCTTCGCGCTCTGCGGGCGGAAGATTTAAAATCCGCCCGAGAAAGGACTTGCGGGAAGGGCCAATTAGCACGGGTTTACCCAGGGCTCGCAATTTGGATAGATATTTCAAAATTAAAAGATTGTGACCTTCTTCTAAGGATTTCCCAAAACCTAAGCCTGGGTCGATGATGATCTTATCTCCAGGAATGCCTTGCTCCTCGGCAAAAACTATTCTTTCTTTCAAGAAGGAAATAATCTCGCCCCAGAGGTCATGGTAATGAGTATTTGATTGCATGGTCTCTGGATCACCACGCATGTGCATAAGCACAACCGGCACTTTGGCTTCTTTGACGACGGCGACCATTCTTCGATCAAATCTTAGAGCGCTTATATCATTAACCATTTCGGCGCCGGCAGCCAAAGCCGCTTCGGCCACTCGCGATTTGCGTGTATCTATTGATATGGGGATATTGATCTCTTGGCTCAAGGCTTGCACGAGGGGCACAACCCGGCGAAGCTCTTCCTCTTCATCTAAAGGTTTGGCCCCGGGCCTCGTTGACTCTCCGCCAATATCAATAATATCTGCCCCTTCTGCGGCCAGCTGCCGTCCGCGAGCTATAGCTTTAGGCAGATCAAAAAAAAGGCCGCCGTCGGAAAAGGAATCGGGAGTGACGTTCAAAATTCCCATAATAAGGGTGCGTTGACTTAAATCGTAACTTTGCTTCCGCAAAGTAAGCAACATATTACACCTTTGATCTTAATAAAAAAGGGCACCCTCCAAGGAAAGCGGGTATGCCCTAGCCCCCCTTGGCCCTTTGACTGGCAGACCTTTCTAAAAAAGCCTTCCTTCTTGGACTAAATCTTTAGGTGGGCCTGCGGGATGGGCTGGTTTTAAGCCTAAGACTTCGTCAATCTCTTCTCCAGCTAAAACCTCTTTCTCCAAAAGGGCTGTAGCTAAGCGGTGAAGTCTGTCCATATTTTCTAAAATTATCTGCTTAGCGCGATTATAATTTTCCAAAACTAATCGTTTAATTTCCTCATCAATCTCAATGGCTGTTTTTTCACTATAGTCTTTAGCTTGGGCAATCTCGCGCCCTAAGAAGATATGTTCATCGCGCTTGCCAAAAGTAACTGGCCCCAATTTCTCGCTCATGCCATAATCACAGACCATTTTGCGTGCCCATTCAGTAGCCATTTCCAGATCATTTCCTGCACCCGTGGTTTGGGTCTGTAGTACTAATTCTTCTGCCGCTCGCCCCCCTAAGAAAATGGTAATTTTATTCAAAATGTAATCGCGGGAAAGAGTGTGTTTATCTTCCGCGGGAAGTTGTTGGGTTACGCCCAAAGCCCGCCCCCGAGGGATTATGGTGACTTTATGAATTGGATCAGCACAAGGTAGAAATTTAGCCACCAAGGTATGGCCAGCTTCGTGGTAAGCCGTAAGGCGTTTTTCGTCTTCACTGATAATCATGGTGCGCCTTTCGACCCCCATGAGCACCTTATCTTTAGCCGCTTCAAAATCATCCATGGTGACTTTGGATCGTCCTTTGCGAGCCGCCAAGAGCGCAGCTTCATTGACTAAATTTTCCAAATCCGCTCCGGTAAAGCCCGGGGTGCCGCGGGCCAGAAGGGAAAGATTCACATCATCAGCTAAAGGGGTCTTTCTCGTGTGCACCTTTAAAATTTCTTCTCTTCCCTTCACATCAGGGCGTGGCACAACTACTTGCCGATCAAATCTTCCGGGGCGAAGAAGAGCTGGGTCGAGCACATCGGGCCGGTTCGTGGCCGCCACAATGATAACTCCTTCGTTGGACTCAAACCCATCCATTTCCACCAGCAGCTGGTTGAGAGTTTGTTCTCTTTCATCATGTCCTCCGCCGAGGCCAGCGCCGCGGTGGCGGCCCACAGCGTCAATTTCATCAATAAAAATAATACAAGGGGCGTGCTTCTTCCCTTGAATAAAGAGATCCCGCACGCGCGAGGCCCCCACACCTACAAACATCTCGACAAAATCTGACCCGCTTATCGAAAAGAAAGGCACATTTGCTTCCCCCGCAATAGCCCGGGCTAAGAGGGTTTTACCCGTTCCAGGAGGCCCCACCAAGAGAACTCCTTTGGGGATTCGACCTCCCAATTTAGTAAATTTTTTCGGGTCGCGGAGGAACTCAATGATCTCCTGTAATTCTTCTTTGGATTCATCTATGCCGGCTACATCCATAAAAGTAACTTTTTGATGCCTTTCATTAAGTAATTTGACCCGCGCTTTGCCGAAGGACATAGCTTTCGTTCCCCCAGCTTGCATCTGGCGCATAAAAAAGACCCAAAAACCAATGAGTAGAAGCATGGGGAACCAGGAGACAAGTAAGGTCATATACCAAGGAGATTCTTCTTCTGGTTTGGCGGTAATTTTTACTTCTTTTTCCCTTAAGATCTTAATAAGGTCGGGGTAATTGGGTGCGTAGGTTTTAAATTCTCTACGGTTAGCAAAGCGGCCAGAGATATTATGACCTTGGATGGTAACCTCTTTAATTTCTCCTCGATCTAAAGCGCTTAGGAACTCGCTGAAAATAATTTTTTCGGAAGAAGAACGCGGCTGGTTAAAAAGATTGAAGAGCAAGATCATCATCACACTGATGACCAGCCAGATCGCCAAATTCTTATAAAAGGGGCCCACTCTTTTCTCCCCCATAAGCCTCTTTCAATAATTAAATTTTTTTCTCTTTACCCCAGGAGGGTTAAAGCCCTTCTTCTCTTCCCTTTCTTGCCCTGTTTGGCAAAATGAATTTAAATTAGGCTTTTCCTGAATTTAATTATTTATAGCATAAACTTAGGCTTTGCACAATGGAAAAATCTCCTTTGGCTGAAGTTACTCCATCACGCCAAGCCTTTCGGCGCAGGACCTTAAATGGGTCCTGAATCATCTGGTCTAATTCTTCCCTCAGGCGGAGCTTCTTCTGCTTTAAATCTTTTTACCGGATAAAATTCGGGAAACAAGAGATAAAATCAATGTTGTTAAGAGGAGCAACAGGTTAGATTATTTCCACCCGTAATACTCTTTTAGTCTCGGGCTTCACCCGCGCCCGGTGATCCAGGCGAATGCCAGCTATCCAAAGAATTTGGTCATCTTTAAAAAGGAGCGGAATCTGCCGGCGCTGGTGGACAGGAATTTTTAAATCAATAAAAAGGTCTTTTATCTTCTTCTCTTTTTCCATTCCTAAAGGTTGGATGCGATCTCCTGGCCGGAAGGACCTTATAATTAAGGGAAAATCGAGATGATCAAAATCCAAAAAGGCCATATTGGGCGAAGCCTTTTCTTTATTCAAAGGCGGACGGGGAATAACTTCTAAGTTCAGGGCCCGTCCAATCTCCGGGATTTCGATATAACCAGGCCCTAAAATTTCGTAGCTAAAAGAAGTTATCTGTTGAGGATTTAAGGCCAAAGTTAGGGTTTGATAGGATTTAATTACGCGCAGCCCATAAGGCAGCAAAAGTGTTTTGTTCGGCTCGGGGGATTGAAGTAAGCGAGTTATATCCAGAACATGGATAAACCCTATGCGGCGCAAATGACCGAGGCAAGTGCGGATAGCCTGGCGAATAGCACGCCATTGCATGGCTAAAGGCTGCTTATTTAATGTGGGGATATCCAGAATGAGGCTATCTTTTCTTTGCTGGCGCACGAAAGAAGAAAATTTTTCTCGGAGAAGCCCTTCCCAATATTCTTCTTCCGCCCGAAATATCTCCGCCATCTGCAAGAGCGTATGCGGTAAATTGGGATTGTATTTTTTAAGCAGGGGGATTAGTTCGTGCCGAATCCGGTTACGTAAATAATGTAAATAACGATTGGAAGGATCGCTCATAGAAGAAATTTTCTGGGCTTGCAAAAAATTTTCGATTTGCTCCCGCCAGCATTCGATCAATGGGCGGATAAAAAATCCCGCACGTACAGGAGGAATACCGGCCAATCCTTTCGATCCTGAACCGCGCAGAAAACGCATCACTATAGACTCCACTTGATCATCAGCCGTGTGTCCTAAAGCTATTTTATGAGCTTCCTGTTTTTGGGCCACTTCATTTAAAAAAGCATAGCGTACTTCCCGGGCGGCTTCTTGGAGGGAAATATTTTTTCCTTTTTGGTAAGCTAAAATATCGGCTTTCTCAGAAAAAAAGGGCAAACCTAAAGCGCGGGCTGCCTTTTGCACAAATTTTTTCTCTTTTTCTCCCTCCGGCCGAAGTCCATGATCCAAGTGGGCTACATAAAGAGCAAGACGGAATTCTTGGCGCAACTGCCAAAGAACATGGAGCAGGGCCATCGAATCAGGCCCGCCTGAAACACCAATCACTACTCTATCGCCCCGTTGGAGCATTTCATATTTCTCTATGGTCTTTTTTACTTCTGCAATAAGAGAAAACATCAATTAAGCTTCCTCATATCTTGCCAAAGTAAAAAGAAGGTCAGCCAAGCGATTCAGGAACGCTAAAACTTGAGCATTGCTGATAATTCTCTCCTGATATAAGGAGACAGCCCTGCGCTCTGCTCTCCGAATGATAGAGCGGGCTAAGTCGATGGCTGCCGAAGAAAGAGTCTTACCGGGCAGAATAAACTCTTGGGGGAGAGTTACTTCTTTTAGCAAATCGACGATTAAGTTTTCTAACCTTTGCACATGAGCTTCTTCAATCCGATAGGGAGAGGAATCATTACTTTGACCTCCCGTGGCTAACTCGGCCGCCAAAATTTGTAAATCTTTTTGAATAGAAAGGATTATACTCTGTGTTCGGCAGCGGGTAGCTGTGGCTCGAGCCAGCCCTAAAGCAGAACTTGCTTCATCGATCGTCCCGTAAGCTTCCGGTCGGGGATCGGCCTTGGAAACTCTCTCCCCTCCTAAAAGACTCGTAAATCCTTGATCGCCCTTCTTAGAAAATTGCATAATTCCGGCCTTAAATTATAGAGTTTTTTTATTCTGGATAATTTGTTTTAGTTTCTGCACTTCCAGGGGAGTCAAAAGCCGATATTCTCCCGGGCGCATCTTGCCCAAGTTTAGCCCGGCAAAGGTCAGGCGTTTTAATTTCAATACGGGATAACCGATTTTAGCCCACATTCTCTTTACTTGCCTATTTCGCCCTTCATACAAGGTCATCTCTACCCAGAGGTTCTCGGCCGTTTTCCTTACAGGTACAATCTGGCATGGAGCAGTATGGCCATCGTCTAATCTTATTCCCCTTCTTAACTTCTCTATTTCTTCTTCCGATGGCTGCCCCTTAATTTTAACCAAGTATTTTCGGGGAACATGGAAGGAGGGGTGAGTCAAATAATGCGCCAGCTCGCCATCGTTAGTTAAAAGAAGAAGACCTTCGGCATCGAAATCGAGACGGCCTACGGGAAAGAGACGCGTTTTCAAGGGCTTAATCAAATCCAAAACCGTAACTCTTCCCTCGGGATCATCTGTGGAAGTCACCACTCCCTTAGGTTTATAAAGGAGCATATAAACTTTATTAGCCAAAGGGAAAATCCGGCGCCCATCAACTTTTATATAGTCCTGGTGTGGGTCAGCTTTCTCCCCAATTTGGGCTACTCGCCCGTTGACCGTAACCCGCCCTTCCCGAATTAATTCTTCGGCCTTCCGTCGGGAGGCTAAGCCGGCATCAGCGAGAATTTTCGAGATTCTTTGAAGGTTCTTCATCATTCCCTTGGCGGAGATCTTCTTCCATTCCTTCTATTAATCCCCTCTCCCCTCCGGGCAGAATAGAATCTTGCCCTTCATCTTCATAGGCAAGCTCATTTTCCTCGGCAGGTGTTTCACTGGCCAGCAAAATTTTATCCTTTTCCCCCGCGCCCAAACTTTCTATCTCTTTTAAAGTGGGCAAACCAGTCAAATCTTTAAGCCCAAAGACCTCCAAAAAATACCGCGTGGTGCCGTAAACCAAAGGACGGCCTGGTATGTCTTTCCGTCCCAAAATTTTTATTAATTTTTTCTCTAATAATGTGCGCAAAACCCCGCCCGAATCTACTCCGCGAATCTTTTCAATCTCTGAGCGCATGATAGGTTGTTTATAGGCGATGACCGCCAAAGTCTCCAAAGCCGGCTGGCTCAGGGCAAATGTCTTGGCTTTCTTCAACTTCCTGATCCAATGAGCATATTCGGGGCGTGTTCGAAACTGCCAACCCTCGGCAACCTCTACCAAAGTAAATCCGCGAGATTGCTTATCGTACTCCGCCCGCAGCTGATCCAGGATGCCTTGCACCTCTTTTTTAGGCAAGTCCAGAATTTCTTTAATCTTTTCTAAAGATAAGGGGGCCTCAGCCGCAAAGACTAAAGCTTCAATTATGGCCGGTAAATTTTGATTACTCACTTCACCAAATCCCTTCTGCTATAAATTTTCTCCCTTCTTCTACATCTACAGGGGAAAAGATCCGGATGGGGCCAAAAGGTTCTGCTTGGTAGGCTTTGATTAAACGCAAACGCAAGAGCTCTAGCAGCGCCAGAAAGCTTAAAATAATCTCTCTTTTAGAAGCCTCCCCTGGAAATAACTGGTTAAAAGAGATACTATTTTCCTTCCAAATTAATTCCATGATTTGTTGAATTTTTTCTTTAAGGCTAAAATTGTCCACCGAAATCTCTTGAAACTCTTCGGCGGGAATACGCTGCAGAACTTTTTTCAAAGCTTCGATGAGATCAAATAAAGTTAAATCGCCAATGACCACCTCTTCGGCGGGCAGATTAAGCAATTCTTCGGCGAGTACCGGGCGGACAAATACCTCCCGTTCCAGTAAATCTCTCTTAGCTAGTTCAGCAGCGGCCTCTTTATACTTCTGGTATTCAAGTAAGCGCCGGACTAATTCCGCCCGCGGGTCTTCAGCGGGCTCTTCCTCCTCTCCCTCTTCCTCCGATCTCTCCGCCGGAGGCAAAAGCATCTTCGATTTTATATGCAATAGGGTTGCTGCCATGAGGAGGAATTCGCCGGCCACATCTAAGTTGAGATTCCTCATCATCTCTAAATAGGCCAAATACTGTTGGGTAATCAAGTTGATGGGAATATCATAAATATTGATTTCATTTTTTTTGATCAAATGCAAGAGGAGATCGAGAGGACCTTCAAAAATTTCCAGTTTGACATTCAAAGGTAATTCAGCTTGTTCGAATTGCGGATGAAGATGATCTTTGTCCACCAGTCTCTCCTAAAATCTTTCCTCTTCCTTAACTAATTTTCATAGCTTGCCGAACTTCCTCCATGGTCTGGCACGCAACCTCCCGGGCGCGGCGACAGCCGTCATCAATTATCTCCTCTAACAGCTGGGGAACTTGCAAAAATTGCCTCCTTCTCTCTTGGATGGGTGCCAAGTAGTTAATTAAATTCTCCGCCATGATCTTTTTATCCTCAACACAGCCTATAGTTCCCTGACGACAATTAATATTAATCTCCTCTACCAGCTGGGCGGGACTGTAAAGACGGTGAAAGGAGAAGACGTTACAGATCTCCGGATTACCTGGATCATTCCGCCGGATACGGTTGGGGTCGGTAAACATTTGGCTTACTTTTTGCCGGATCTCTTCTGGGGCATCAGAGATATAAATCGCATTATTGTAAGATTTGCTCATTTTACGCCCATCAATCCCTAAAAGTTTTGGGACTTCGGTGAGTAAAGGTTCGGGTAGAGGAAAAACTGGGCCGTAAAAAAAATTAAAGCGCCGGGCTATCTCTCGGGAAAGTTCTACATGGGGAACCTGATCCACGCCCACGGGTACCTTATGGGCTTTATAAATTATTATATCAGCCGTTTGCAGCAGTGGGTAACCTAAAAAGCCATAGGTGGCTAAATCTCTATTACTCAATTCTTGCTGTTGTTCTTTGTAGGTAGGCACCCGCTCTAACCAAGATAGGGGGGTAATCATGGATAAGAGTAAATGCAATTCGGCGTGTTCTTTAATCCGCGATTGAATAAAAAGCACGCACTTTTCCGGAGATAAACCAATGCTCAACCAATCGAGGAACATTTCTCTTATACTTTCACTAATTAATTCTGGATTGCTATATTCAGTTGTCAGAGCATGCCAATCAGCGGCAAAGAAGTAGCATTCATAATCTTCTTGAAGTTTTTTCCAATTCTCCAAAGCCCCGGCTAAGTTTCCTAAATGCAATTTTCCTGAGGGGCGCATCCCACTTAACACCCTTTGCTTATCCATATTCTAAGCTATACTCCTTTCCTTGGGGAGAGTTAAATTAATTTCTAAATTGTTGCCCATCAGGGGCTGATTATCTTGAACAAAATGCTCTAAGACGAAGGCCACTTCTTCCTGCCAAGTATGCACTTCGTCGTCTAAACGAGCACGGAGTAGCTCCTGAAAAATTTTATTATAAATTGGACCGGGCTTATATCCCAATTTTTTCAAATCTTTCCCTTTTAATAAAATCTTCACTGGGTTTAAAACTGTGAAATAAAGAGAGATGGCTTTACGCACCTCAGCGGCGCCTGTTCTTCCCATAAGATAAAGGAGGAATTCCGGAGGCAAAGGCTTTAGAAGAGAGTAGATCTCGCTCCGCTTTAAATTTGCATTTTGGAGCAATTGCTCCTCTACCTTCCAGGCCAGCCTTCTATTTTCTAGGAATTTATCTCTAAACTTCTCGGGCAAGGCAAGGCGTTTTAATAAATCCTGAATTTCTTTTTCATTTAAACGATCCACCAGGCCTAAGAGGAAAACCTGCCACTTCTCATACTTCTCCCCCGTAAAGGATAGCTGGTACCAAGAGATGACTTTTTCTAATTCTTGGAATAGGTTTTCCATGGAGCGGTCAGCAGTTAAGCGGGGATGAAAGAATCTCAATAAATTAAAATCTTCCAGGCGTTTGATCACTTTCCAGGGCTTTTCTTCAGAAAGACAAAGCATTAATTCATGGCAAAGTCTCTTCCCGGATAAACGACCGAAAAGATCAAGGCGTACGGCATTTTCCATAAGCATTTGCGTATGGCGGGCAATCTGGAAGCCAATACGCTGCTCGAAGCGCAGGGCCCGAAAGATGCGGGTGGGATCTTCTATGAAACTTAAATTGTGAATAACGCGAATAAGTTTTTCTTTGAGATCTCTTTGACCACCAAAAAAATCTATTAATTCTCCGAAGTGTTGCGGGTGGAGATGGATGGCTAAAGCATTGACGGTAAAATCTCGGCGAAAGAGATCGAGTTTGATGGAACTGTGTTCGATACGGGGAAGAGCAGCAGGATATTCGTAATATTCCAAACGGGCCGTAGCAATATCAAGACGCCTTCCCTGGGGAAAAGTCAGCGTGGCTGTGCCAAATTTTTTATGCACTTGGAGCTTGCCATTGCCTTGTTCAGCCAAGAGCTGGGCTAATTTGATTCCCTCACCCTCTACAACAATGTCTATATCGTAATTTTCTATGCGCAAGAGAAGATCGCGCACAAATCCACCCACAGCATATACTTGGTAGCCTAATTTAGCTCCCATTTCGCCGATGGTTCTCATCAACGAGAGCACGTCGGCCGGCAGCCGCTCTTCCAAAACGGCAATCAACCCTTTGGTCCGCGGTTGCATGGCCGAAAAATCTCTTTCCGCGAGTGCTGGTATTGTCCGCTGCGTACTGGTATACATCCAGCGCAGCAAATCCGTACGCGTAATGGCTCCCACCAATTTATCTTTATCCATAACCGGTAAAAACCGCTGGTTGCGACCCACAATTATGTCTTGCACTTTAGTTAAAGGGGTGCGCGGGTGAACCACCGCAAATTCACTTGTCATATAGTCTTTAACAGGAGCGTCTCGGAATCCATGGAAGGCTGCTTTTTCAATTACCTGGCGGGAGATCAAGCCCACCAACTTATCTTTATCCAGCACCGGTAAAACATTAATATTATAACGGGTGAGGAGCTCACTGGCGTGGGTTATGCTGTCATAGGCATTAATGGTCTTTACCGGGAAAGACATCAAATCTCGGGCCACCTTGGTGGTCGGTAAACGACCCTCTAAATAAGTCAAGAGCTTCTCCTCAACTTCGTCCAGACTCATCCCTTTAATGGAAGCGGAAGCGGCTGTAGAATGCCCGCCGCCACCGAAAAGAGCGGCTATCTCCCCCACATTGACTTCTGGAATACTGCTTCGCCCTACAAAGTAAATCCGATCCTCCATCTCCGCTAAGGCGAAAAGGACGCGAATATTCTCCATATCCCGCAACTTATGCACCAAGAGAGCGAAATCTCCGATATATTTATTTGCTGATGCTTTGGCCACTATAACTTCTATGCCCTTAATGTGGTAAGCAGTCTTATTTTGGATCAGTTCATTCAAGAGAGAAATTTGTTCGGAAGTAAGTTCGCGAGTTATGAGATTAGCCACCATATTTAAATTAGCTCCTTGAGCTAGAAGGAAAGCTCCTGCTTCCAGGTCTTGCGGCGTAGTGGAGGTAAAAGTAAATGAACCTGTATCTTCATATAAGCCCAAGGCCATTATAGTAGCTTCTTCGGGACTAATCGGTATACCCTGCTTTCTTAGAATGTTGATTAAGATGGTGATGGTGGCGCCGACTTCTTCAATATATTCTACCCTTCCATGGAGATCATCCGCCGCTGGCGGATGGTGGTCATAGATGTGCAACTCCATATCGGGGCGCCGGGCTAATTCAGCGAATTTTCCTATTCTTCCAGGTTGCCGCGTATCTACCAAGATCAGCCGGCGGACTTTCTCCAAAGGTATACTTTTTAAGCGCCTTGTTTCCATGACGTAGAAAGCCGATTGCACAAAGAAATCGCGCAAATTCTTTTCTTGCGATCCAGGAAAAACAATCGCAGCCTGGGGATACAGCTTTTTGGCAGCCAGCATGGAGGCCAAGGAGTCAAAATCAGCATTAATATGGGTAGTAATTACTTCCATGATTAACCCCGGGGATGATATCTCCGGTGGATTTGCTTTAAATGCTCGCGGGAAACATGGGTGTAAATTTGGGTTGTAGCAATATTAGCATGGCCCAACATTGATTGGACGGAGCGAAGGTCGGCCCCTCTTTCTAAAAGATGGGTAGCGAAAGAATGGCGCAACATATGCGGGGTGATTCTCTTTTTTATGCCCGCAGCCCAAGCATATTTTTTAATTATTTTCCAGAAGCCTTGGCGAGAGATACCCCGCCCTCTTTTCCCCAGGAATAAAGTACTCTCTTCCCTTCCTTCTCTAATCTGCCGACGGGGACCCTGGAGGTATTCTAAGAGAGCGCGGCGAGCTTCTCCCCCCAAGGGAATAATCCTTTCCTTACCGCCCTTCCCTTTAGTCCGCACATAGCCTAAATCTAAATTGACATCATTCAATGAAAGATGAACTAACTCGGAGACACGCAGGCCCGTCGCATATAAAAGTTCTAACATGGCACGATCCCGAAGGCCTATGGCGGTCTGACAGTTAGGCTGGGCTAAAAGTCTATCCACCTCTTCGGCTGTGAGGATTTCCGGAAGGCGCGGAAGAATTTTGGGATTACGCAATTGAGGTAGAGGATTCTCGGCTATAACCTTTTCGCGTACCAGAAATTTATAAAAACCCCTTAAGGCAGACAGAATCCGGGCTTGGCTTCGTGGTGAAATTCCCTGGGCACGTAATTTTTGTAAATACATTCTTATTTCTTCTAAGGAGTATTCCTTCTCTAGTCCGTCATCCTGGCTACTAATAAATAGAGCAAACCTCTGTAAGTCATGGGCATACGCCTCAAGGGTATTGGGACTCAAACCCTTTTCCACTGCCAGATAATGCAGATAATTATCGAGCCAATAATCCAGGTTCTTTTTTAGCTCCTCCATCTTCAAGTTTTAATTCTAACACATCAATTTCTTTTTGCAATTTCTTTATGGGCCTTTTATAATTTTTGGTTCATCTCCAAATTAATTGCCGCCAAAAGACCTAGAATAGCTGAAATGTCCTGGGATTTCAAAGGGCCGGAAGAAAAGTCATCTTGCTGGCCATCATAAGGCCCCTATCTCTTCCTTCGGGCGGCGGGGAACTCCACTTTCCTCCGCTGCTCGGTGATCACGCCCCCGCTGCTCTTTGCGGATGGCCGGCCGTGAGTTTAGGGAGAGGAGATATCCCGCCGATGCTGGCGGCGCAATCGGCCTTTCCCTCCCGGCCCCAGGCAAGCTTTCGTCAAGAATTTAAGCAACTAATTTGGAGATGACTCTAATTTAATTTTTAAGCTTCCTTACGGCAAACAGGCTATCTGTTCCATTTCTTTTGCACCAGTGAAGTTTCTTGCGGCCTTTGCCGATAATTTTATAGGGCTTCAATTAGGCCTGGAGAGGCAACTATTGAGCCTCTCCTAAACAAACTCCAGAAGAAAGGTGAAAAATGGATATATCTGAACTCTTGATCTTTGTGCAAAAAGAAAATGCCTCCGATCTGCATTTAAGTGCCGGCGAATCGCCCATGGTTCGTATCCATGGAGAGATGAAAAGGATTGAGATGCCCCCTCTGACCCGGGAAGAAATCCACAAAATGCTTTATGACGTGCTCAACGATCAACAACGCAAGAAATTTGAAGAGATGCATGAATTAGATTTCTCTCTGGAATTAAAAGGCGTAGCTCGTTATCGGGTCAATGCCTTTCGCCAGGCGCGCGGCGATAGCATTGTCTTCCGGGTAATCCCCTCGAAAATTATGACTTTGGAGCAACTTGGCTTGCCCCGGCAGTTGCGCGAAGTCGTCAAAAATGAAAAAGGTCTAATTTTAGTTACCGGCCCTACGGGGAGTGGTAAATCAACTACTTTGGCAGCTATGATCGATATAATTAATAATACTTGGCGCGGGCACATAATTACCATCGAAGATCCCATTGAATTTGTGCACGAATCTAAAAAATGTTTAATTAGCCAAAGGGAAGTTGGAGCTCATACTCATAGCTTTGCCAATGCCCTGCGCAGCGCCCTGCGGGAAGACCCAGATATAATCTTAGTGGGGGAAATGCGCGATTTAGAAACCATCTCCTTAGCCCTTACGGCCGCTGAAACCGGACATTTGGTCCTCTCTACCGTCCATACCAGTGGTGCTGCTAAGACCATAGATCGGATTATTGATGTGTTTCCCGCCCACCAGCAGGACCAGGTCCGGGCGCAATTTGCCGAGTCCATCCAAGCTATTATTTCGCAAGTACTTTTAAAGAGACGGGATGGGCGAGGGCTTGTTCCCGCTGTGGAGATCATGATTGGCACCCCGGCAGTACGGAATCTTATTCGGGAAGGCAAAGTGGCCCAACTTCCTTCCGCTATCCAAACCGGGCAAAAGTTTGGCATGATAAGTATGGACCAGTCACTAAAGGACTTAGTAAGTCGGGGGATTGTGGATAAAGAGCAATGCCTTTATTTGGCTACCAATCCCAATATCTTCAATTCTTAATAAGGAGGTAAATGGGTAATGAGCACGAATATCCGCGAATTATTAGAAGAGATGGTCAGAAGAGATGCCTCCGATCTTTATATAACCGTAGATAGTCCTCCCATGTATCGGGTAGAAGGAGTGGTCGTCCCCGGAGGAACGCGGAAATATACCCCCGAAGAAACAGAACATATGGCCATGTCTTTGATGAGCCAAACACAGAAGACTTATTTTGCCAGAAGGTGGGAGATGAATTTAGCTATCTCCTACCCTAAGCTGGGCCGTTTTCGCGTCAATATTTTTCGTCAAAGAGGGTGTTTCGGCTTAGTCATGCGCCACATAAAAATCAACATCAAAACCATTGATGACCTTGGTCTTCCGCAGATATTTAAAGATATTGCCATGACCAAGCGTGGCTTAGTATTAGTCGCCGGCCGCACTGGTTCAGGAAAATCTACTACTTTAGCCGCTTTAATTGATTATCGCAACTCTAATGCCCCGGGGCACATTGTCACTATAGAAGATCCTATTGAATTCATTCACGAACATAAAAAATCTATCGTTACCCAGCGGGAGATAGGGATCGATACTCATGGATATGCCGCGGCTTTAAAACATACTCTGCGCCAGGCTCCAGACGTTATCCTCATCGGAGAAATTCGCGATGTCGAAACCATGGAATCAGCCATTGACTATGCTGAAACTGGCCACCTTTGTTTGGCTACAATTCATGCCAACAATGCTAATCAGGCTATTGAAAGAGTAATGAATTTCTTCCCCCCGGAGAGACATCAACAAATTTATCTCCAACTTTCCTTAAATCTGCGCGCTATTATCTCGCAACGTCTAATCCCCAGTATAAATGGAAACCGAGTGGCCGCTGTAGAAATTCTCCTGGATACTCCTCGAGTTAAAGATTTAATTCACAAAGCGCAAATTGACAAATTAAAAGAAGCTATGGCAGAAGGAACATTAGAAGGCATGCAAACCTTTGATCAAGCTATCTTCGACCTATATCAGAAAAAACTTATTGACTTTGATAATGCCCTGGCTTATGCGGACAGCGCCAATGACCTGAGATTGCGCATAAAAATGGAAGAAATTGGGGAGAAGAAGGACTCAGCTACCATAGATTTCAAAATCAAACCAGAATTTCGCTTTTAAGGCAAATTTTTTAATTGAGCTCTTAAAGATAATATTCTTTCTTAAAACTGAGCACGCCAACCTTTACCTTAAGAGTTTAGTTTTTCCAATGGAGACACTGCCGACTTTCTCTAAATAGAAAGCAAGTTAAATATTCTTGAAAATGCGTAGGGTAGGCCCTGGTGGCTTGCCTAATACGGCAAGGGATAAACCCTTGCCCTACTAAGCTAATCCTCATTTCGTAGGGCAAGCCCTGGTGGCTTGCCAGATAACGGCAAGGGACAAGCCCTTGCCCTACGTTTGAATTTTTGAGGGACAAGCCTTTGCCCTGCGTTTGATATTTTGGGGGCCAAGCGCTTGCCCTGTTGCGCTTCATGAGTATTAGGATTAGAGCATGGCGTCGTTCTCTGGAAAAACCACAGCTTCATGATTGTCTTATAATGATAGCAGATAAAAGGAGCCTTAAATTCCGCGGGCAATAATCTTACGGGCATTGGCCAACAATTGGGCAAATTGATCTTGGCTTAAACCAGCACCGGAGGCGATCTGTAAGGCTTGAGCGGAGGAAAGCAGATCAGCAGGGCTATGCGTATCAGTATTCAAAACCAAATTGGCGCCAGTTTCTTTAGCTACTTTGACTACATGGCCATTGGTTAGACTATGGCCAGAGCGCGAGGTAATCTCTAAAAAAACTCCTTTCTCTTTAGCCAGAGCTGCTTCTTCCACCGAGATTAATCCTGGATGGGCTAAAATATCTACTCCGGCCAAAATGGCCTGTTTATTTGTTCCGGGGGGCACCGGCTCGACAATTGTTTCACCGTGAACTACAACTATTTGGGCTCCCCATGCCCGGGCTTGTTTAGTCAAAGGAGCAATCAATTCTGGGGGCAAATGGGTTAATTCAATACCGGCAATTACTTTAATGGGCCAATATTTATTTAAATCTCGGCAGACCCCAACTATCCGGGAAACGATAAAATCAAGATTGGAAGAGTCGGCATGGTCAGTAAGCGCAATGGCTTCGTAGCCCAAAACCCAGGCCCTTCGAACTAATTCCGCCGGCAAGAGTTCCCCATCACTAAAAAGAGTATGCGTATGTAAGTCGATCATCTTTCTTTCTTTAATTAATAGCTGCGCTCACCACCTCACCTCGCAAACTGTGGGCGTAAGCTTGAAGAATTCTTACTTTTACTAAGCTACCGGGGGCCAGAATACCAGGAAAATTGACCACTCGATTTGTCCGCGTTCTTCCAGTACTTTCTTCTGGACAATTCTTACTCTTCCCTTCTACCAAAACTTCGACAGTCTTCCCCTCATAGACTTTATTCTTTTGCTGCGTAATTTTTCTCTGGCGAGCTTGTAATTCTTTAAGACGGCTCTCTTTTACTTCTTCAGGAACCTTCAGGGGGAGATGCGCAGCCTTAGTGCCTGGCCGATCCGAATATTTGAAAGAAAAAATCTCATCAAACTGGATTAAGGCAAGGGCCTTTAAGCTGGCCTGAAAATCATCTTCGTTTTCGCCAGGGAAACCCACGATCATATCTGTAGTAATGCTAATATCCGGACAGACTTGCCGGAGCAGCTCTATTTTTTGCCAGTATTCTGCGAAAGTGTACCCGCGATTCATTAAGCTAAGAATATGGTCAGATCCAGACTGCAAGGGCAGATGAATATGCTCACAGAGTTTAGAAAGTTGGGCAAAGCATTCAATTAGGGAATAAGAAAGGTCGCGAGGATGGGAAGTGGTAAAACGAATCCTTTCTATCCCCGGGATTTCCTGAATGGCCTTAAGCAATCCTACAAAATCTAATTCTCCCGGAGAAGTCTGGCCATAAGAATTAACATTTTGTCCTAATAGAGTGACTTCTTTAACTCCTTTCTCGGCCAAAAAAGAAATCTCTCTTAAAATCTCTTGACTGGGTCGCGAGACTTCTCGACCGCGCACAAAAGGAACAATGCAGAAAGAGCAAAAATTATCGCATCCTTGCATGATCGAGACAAAGGCTGTGGCGGGTGAAGTTGGTTGCTCAGGCAAAGGAAGTTCAGCATATGGATCCACTCGCCCATTAAGCTTATTGGCCACAATCCTGGTCTTGGACTCTTCCACCAGGGCTATGATCTCCAGGAGGCGATTAAATTCTTTGGTGCCTAAAACAAAATCCACCTGGGTAAATTTAGCCAGCAAATTTTCTCCTTCTTGTTGGGCTAAACACCCTCCTACCCCAATAATTAAATTCGGCTTCTTTTTCTTCAACGGCCGGAGGCGACCAAGGAGGCTATACACTTTTTGCGCGGGCTTCTCGCGCACTGTGCAGGTATTCAAGAAGATTAAATCGGCCTCCCGGAGATTTTCTACCGGCGTATAATTCTCCCGCGAGAGCAACTGCAGAATCCGCTCGGAATCATACACATTCATTTGGCAACCGAAAGTTTTTATAAATATTTTTTTCGGCGGCATATTTAAAAGTTAGCACTTTCCTCCCCCCTATGTCAAATTTGCTTACCCTGGCCCCGGAACTTAGGTTCTTTTAAAAACCGATATTTTGCTCATCTGCTTCCTGTTCGCCAAAGGCAATGGAGCAAGACATTCGCTCCTGCGGCACAATCTGCCCACGTAGTCTCTTCCACTTCGACGTGGCTCCTTCCCCCAATGCTGGGCACAAAAATCATGGCCGTCGGAGCTATCTGGCTTAAATAACTGGCATCGTGCCCCGCCCCGCTAACCATCTCTTTCGTGGAATACCCCAATCCTTCGGCCACATCTTTCACCATCTTGACTAATTTTTCGTCGAAGGGCATATGGTCGATCATCCAAACATCTTCCCAGCGCCAAGGACACCCTCTGCGCTTGGCAATTTCTCCAAGCTGACGCTGTAAATACTCCTTCCCGCGGCGAAGCAGGGCATCATCCCAGGAACGAATATCCACGGTGAAGCGTACCTGCCCAGGAATAATGTTCCGCGAATTGGGGAAATTATGCAATTCGCCAACTGTAGCCACCATATCCCCGCCCATATCCCGGGGTAACCTCTCCACCTGGAGAATCATTTCGGCAGCGGTGCATAGAGCATCATTCCTGCCTTCCATGGGAGTGGGACCCACTTGATTAGCTTTGCCTTCAATAAAAAGGTCAGCCCAGTGAATACCCACAATCCCGCGCGGTACCCCGATCTTGATACCCTCTCTATCTAAAATGGGGCCCTGCTCTATATGCAATTCAAAATAAGCCTTAATGGGAAAACTCTTAGCTTCCCTTTCACCCCGGTAACCTATTCTCCCTAATTCTTCGCTCACTTTTTTCCCATTGATATCTGTTCTGTTATAAACCCAATCCCGGTTCAATTTGCCTGTCCAAACCCCCGAGCCCATCATAGCTGGAGCGAATCGGGATCCTTCCTCATTAGTCCAGTTAACAATGACTAAGGGATGCTCAGTCTCTAGCTGATGGTCATACAGCGTGCGCATGACTTCCAGAGCTCCTAATACTCCTAAAATTCCATCGAACCTGCCCCCGTGAGGCTGAGTATCCAAATGCGAACCCATGAGGACGGCGGGAAGATCAGCTCTTTTCCCAGGCCGACGGCCAAAGATATTGCCCATCTCATCTATGGTTATTTCTAAATTTAATTCCCTCAGCCACTGCACAAATAAATCTCGCGCCGCTCGATCCTCATCTGTAAGAGCCAAGCGATGTACACCCCCTGCGGGAGTCCGTCCTATCTCAGCCATTTTTTCTAAAGAAGTGCGCAAGCGATCCTCATTCACCCGTAAATCTTTTAAATTCATTTTTCCTCCTGTTTTTTATTTATTATAACAAAATAAAACTTGCTGAAAACTTCCAAAATGGGTCAAAATAAATCAAAAAGAGGTGGCCTATATCATGGTTTTATCACGGAGAAGTTTTCTTAAAAAATCAATAATTGGTACTTGCGCCACTGTTAGCCCTTTTCTTATCGGGGGAGAAGCAAAGGCCCGCTGGGCTAAGGGAACGTCCGTCCATCCCCATATTGATAATCGGCGCGTGGTAGGCCTAATTGATTCTCGGATGACCAGAGATTTTCAGCCGGTCTCTTCCTGGTCGTTGCAAGAGAAGATGGTGGTTAAAGAGGTGGTATGGGAAAATTTAGACAAATTGGCTTGCGCGTTAACAAAAATAAATGAACCTGAAAAAGCTTGGCGGGCAATCTTTATAAAGCCACCCCGTAAATCCTGGTCGGAAACTGTAGTAGCCATTAAAACGAATAACATCGCCCTTCAACACACGCGCAGTGCGGTGATGTCGAAAGTTTGTCAGGTTTTAGTCAAATTCTGCCGCGTAAATCCTGAAAATATCCATATTTATGATGGAATTCATGGCGGCTCCATGAACAAAAATACGCCATTTACTGATCTGCCCGCCGGAGTCAAAATTGAAAATGAGTGGGGAGGAGTGACAACTTTAACTAAAGTACCTGAACCCTGGCGCCACTCTCCCGGGCAGGCGAGATGCCTCAAACCTTTAGCCGAAGGATCGATAGATATTCTTATTAATATTGCCTTGTGTAAAGGACATAGCCAGACTTTTGGCGGTTTTACCATGACCATGAAAAATCATTTTGGAACTTTTGATCCAGGCCCGGGACATCGCGCAGGCGGCCTCGACTATTTACTGGCCATTAATCAGACGGCAGAAATCTTGGGCTCTTTTGATCCCCAAACTGGAAAGGTAATATACCCCCGCCAGCAACTCTGTCTTTTAGATGCCCTCTGGGCCAGCGAAAAAGGGCCAGGAGGATATCCGCGCGCCCAGCCAAATTTTTTGGCTATGGGAGTCTTTTCTCCTATTTTTGACTACGTCTTGGCCACCCAATTTCGGGGGGAAAAGATGGGATGGAAACCAAATAAGGAAGCCCTGCGACGTTTCCTCACTGAATTTGGCTATGCGGAGGAAATGTTACTACCCTTAGAAATAATTAAATAGAAAGGATTAAACTTGTCAAAGGTTTACATTATAACGCCAAGCTGGCTGATCAAAAAAGAAACAGAGTTTAGGGCCGGAATAAAAACTTTGGAACATTTAGGGTTTAAAGTGTTGAATAAGAGATTCTTGACTAAAATACCTTCCCTTAAGCAAAAGACCAAACAAATTCATGCGGCGGTCAAAAATAGAGAAGCCGAAATAATCTTAGCCCAAAGGGGTGGATATGGTTGTATGAAACTCCTCCCCTACCTTAATTATACGCTTCTTAAGAAAAATTCCAAAATTTTCGCGGGTTTTAGTGACCTTAGCGCCCTTATCAATGTTATCTATGAAAGAACTGGGCTAATCACTTGGCATTCACCGATGATTATCAATTTTTCTTCCGCGTCCCCCTTTACTATTCGATCCTTTATTAATGCCTGTCAAGGTTTTCCCCAAAAGAACTTACTTGCTGGCGCTCCTCTGCGTGTTTACCGTGCAGGAATAACTCGGGGAATACTCAAAGGCGGAAACTTGATCACTTTGTCAGCTTTACTGGGCACAGAATGGGAGCTAGAAACTGCCGGGACAATCTTATTCTTAGAAGAGGTAGACCAAAAGCTCTACGAAGTAGATCGGGCGCTTTCACAATGGATTCTGGCTGGAAAATTTGCTAAAGTGCAAGGTGTGGTTTTAGGAAATTTTCGTGGGTTAAAAACCCAAGATATCTATAATATTTTGCGGGAACAAATTAAAATAAATTTTCCCCTCGTTCACTGTCCTTATATAGGTCACGGGCGTAATAAGATTACTCTGCCGATTGGGGCTAAAGTAGAGCTAAATACTTTTACCAAGTCCCTTAAAATTTTATGAATACCATTTGGTTTCTATTGCTCCTCCTTAGCGTGTTGGGGGCCATTATAAATGGCCGTCTCGAGGAGCTAACCAAGTCTTTTTTCGAAGGGGCTAAAGCCGCTGTAGAGATTTCTCTTTTTCTTTTAGGAATTATTTCTCTTTGGTTGGGGATTACTAAGATCATTGAGGAATCTGGCCTCATTTACCGGCTGGCTCATCTTTTCCAGCCATTAATTTGTGCTCTCTTTAAAAAAATTCCCGCTAATCACCCAGCGATTACTTCTATTACCCTAAACTTCTTAGCCAATTTTTTCGGCTTAGGCAACGCCGCTACTCCCTTAGGAATTAAGGCCATGCAGGATCTCCAGTCATTGAATAATGACAAGGAAACTTTGACTTTTGAAATGATGCTTTTCATCGTCATTAACACGGCCAGTATTCAGCTTATTCCCTTTTCAGTGATCGGCATCCTCTCTGATTTTGGATCTGTCAATGCCTCTTCCCTTGTGGTTCCGACAATTCTATCTACATTCATCTCTGCCCTATTGGCCATAACCATCCTATTTTTATTTCGGAAGGTTCTAAAATGAACATTGCCCATTTTATTTCCCAATTACTTATTCCTATTTTTATCTTATTGGTAGTGGCCTATGCTTTCTGCAAAAAGGTTAAAGTCTATGATTGTTTCGTCAATGGCGCTAAAGAAGGAATTAATGTGACTTTGCGCATCTTTCCTTATATTTTAGCCATCTTTGTAGCGGTCAAATGCTTTCAAGCTTCTGGAGCATTCGCTATGGCACAAAAAATTTTCCAGGGCATTTTGCATACCTTTAATTTACCTTTCGAGATCATTTCCATCGCTCTTATTAAACCTCTCTCCGGTAGCGCTGCTCTGGCAGTATTTACAGATATTGTTAAAAATACAGGTCCCGATTCTTTGGCCAGCAGAATTTCGGCAGTTATTATGGGCAGTGCAGAGACAACTTTCTATGTTCTGGCCATTTATCTGGGGGCAGTGGGCATTAAGAAAACGCGTTATTTAATACCTGTCTGTGTCACTGCCGATATTGTGGGGATAATAATGGCCATAATTATCGTCAAACTCTTTTTTTATTACTAAAGGGTAGAGGCTTAACATGACCTTACCTATTCTATACCGGGAAGAATTAAAAGAATATGATTTTGGCCCGGGCCATCCTTTTCGGGGTGATCGTTACCAAATATTTCTCCAATTTTTAAAAGAAAAAATTCCCAGTAAGGGCCATTATAAAATTTGGGAAGCAGATTGGGCAGAAGAAAATGATTTGCTCCTCATTTGCGAAAAGGAATACATTGAATTCACCACTAATTATTTTAAAATGGCCAATTTGGGATTAAATTATAACAGCCGTTTCTTTCAATTTCACACGGGAGATAATCGCCCCCTCGGCCGGCCTGGAAAGGTCGAAGAAGCGGCCCGCCTCGTCGTGGGCCAGGCCAAAAAGGCCTGCGATCTCATTGCCACTAATCAATATGCAAAAGTTGTCTCCATCGGTGGTGGCCTGCACCATGCTAAGCCAAATCGAGGCGAAGGATTCTGCATTTACAACGACGTCGCCTTTGCCGCCAAATATTTACAAAAAGTTTACCAATGGAAAAAAATTTTAATCTTCGATACCGATGCCCACGCTGGCGATGGGACCGCTGCCTATTTCTACGAAGACCCGCGCGTCCTTTTCCTCGATATTCATCAAGACCCGCGAACTTTATATCCTGGTACTGGATTTATTCATCAAATTGGTGAAAAAGAAGGTGAAGGGTACACCATTAATCTACCCCTGCCTCCTGGAGCAGATGACCAATGCTACGCCCTGGTGTTAGAAGAAATTGTTAAACCAGTTGTTTTCGATTTTCAACCCCAAATTATTATTAGAAATGGTGGATCTGATCCCCATTTTTCTGATCAATTAACCAATTTAGCTTTAACGATTGATGGATTTTCTTTGATCGGCCAGACAGTGCGCGAAATGGCGAATAAAATTTGCCAGGGGCGGGTAATTGACATGATTGGTTCTGGCTATAATAAAAATGTCTTACCTTATGCTTGGCTCGCTTTAATTAGCAGTCTGGCCAATTGGCCATTCTCTCTGTCCGATCCTTTGCCTCTTTCCTCGAGACCGCCCAAGAATGGAGCTCTGCGGTATACAAAGGAAATGATCAGAGATGTTAAAAGTCTTTTGGGACGATATTGGCCTTCTTTAAGGTGCTAACTCAAAACATCTTTAAAAAGCAATTCTATTTGGACAAGCAATAACTGAGGAAAAATCCATCATCTAAAGTAGCACTCACGATTAAGCTATCAAAATTGGGATGGTAGCGGACCAAATCTAAATAATCTTGCATGGATTTGGCAAAATGGATGGCATTATGGACAGCGATTACTCCTCCGGGCAAAATTTTATGCGGAAAAAGTTTATGGAAATAATCCACTTGTCCCTCTTTATCGGCATCAAGAAAGACGAAATCAAAAGGGCCCAAGAGTCGGGGAATTTCTTGATGGGCATCTCCCCAGATGATTGTTGTTAATTGAGCAAGGCCTGCCTGATTGATATATTTCTTGGCCAGTTCAAATCTACTCCGCTCAATCTCAATGGTGGTTAAATGGCCTCCCGTCTCTTTTAAAGCCATGCCCATCCAAATAGCAGAATATCCCTGCGAAGTACCAACTTCCAAAACCTGTTTAGCCTTCATAGCCCGGATAAAAAAATTTAAAAATTGGCCATCCTTCTTAGGCACACTCCAGTAGCGATGACTTTGCGCCTCCATTTCTTTTAGTAAGCGCTGGAGATCTTTGTTAATTTTCTTAGGCCATATTTCTTCTTTTTGGGCAGGTATTGAGTTGGGGAATAAGTAGTCAGCGCTCAGCAAAATTCCTGTAATGCCGGCAGCCAGCCGTAAAAAATCTCTTCTTTTAAATTTAGATTGCTCGGCCAATGACAATCCTCAAGATCAAAGTGCCCCCGGCGTGACTCGAACACGCGGCACAGGGATTAGGAATCCCTTGCTCTATCCACCTGAGCTACGGGGGCATTTTCCATTAAATTTTAATAATCTTATTACAATTCTCTTGGCAAAAGCAAGCCCAAAGAGAGCTGACCGCCTATCGCTTTTGAAATCCATGGCTAATTTAGACTGAAGGGAGATAAGCTTATTAAAATGATGACGCAGGATAAAATTAAAACTGTTCGATGGTCAGCGAAGAGAAAGACTAAGTCAGCACTCAGTTAAAAGATCCAAAGCTTTATCAGGCCTTAGAGTATGATGAGCTTTTATTTACCTTTTATTTTTAGATCATCTACCTTAAGATTAAAAATTAAGGTTCTTCTCCAAATTAGTTGCCCAAATTCTTGAGGAAAGCTTGCCCAGGGCCGGGAAGGAAAGGCAGATT
>FWPV01003147.1_pt1 | contig 38295 bp, 26 predicted proteins | sample 2228371 | NCBI WGS metagenome assembly FWPV01 (sample SAMEA103939776, study PRJEB20133) | metagenome
TGTTCGGCATGGTGCTGGTGATCGGCATCGTGGTGGACGACGCCATCGTGGTGGTGGAGAACGTCGAACGCATCATGAGCGAAGAGGGCTTGCCGCCTTTGCAGGCCACGCGCAAGGCCATGGGCCAGATCTCGGGCGCCATCGTCGGCGTGACGGTGGTGCTGATCTCGGTGTTCGTGCCCCTGGCCTTTTTCAGTGGCTCGGTGGGCAACATCTACCGCCAGTTCGCGGCCGTGATGGCCGTGTCCATCGCGTTCTCGGCCTTCATGGCGCTGTCGCTCACGCCGGCCCTGTGCGCCACGCTGCTCAAGCCTGTTGAGGCTGGCCACCACCACGAGAAGAAGGGCTTCTTCGGCTGGTTCAACCGGGCGTTCTCGCGCACCGCCAAGCGCTACGAAGGCGGCGTGGCCAAGCTGCTGCCGCGCGCCGGGCGCACGCTGATCGTGTACCTGGCCATCATCGGCGCGGCCGTGGTGGTCTACAAGCGCCTGCCCACCTCCTTCCTGCCCGGTGAAGACCAGGGCACGATGCTGGTGAACGTGCAACTGCCCCCGGGTGCAACGATTGACCGCACGCTGGACGTGATGCAGCAGGTCGAAGGCTTCATGCTGCAGCAGCCTGAGGTGCAGAGCATGGTGAGCGTGCTGGGCTTCAGCTTCTCGGGCCAGGGCCAGAACGCGGCGCTAGCCTTCATCACCCTCAAAGACTGGGCCGAGCGCCACGCACCCGGCAGTTCCGCTGATGCCATCGCCGGCCGTGCCTTTGGGGCCTTGTCTGGCATTCGCGATGCGTTCATCTTTCCGCTGAACCCGCCGCCGATTCCCGAGCTGGGTTCGTCCTCGGGTTTTACCTTCCGCTTGCAAGACCGCGCCGGCCTGGGCCGCGACGCGCTCTTGGCGGCGCGCAACCAGTTGCTTGGGGCGGCGTCGCAAAGCAAGGTGCTCACCCAGGTGCGCCCCGATGGCTTGGAGGACGCGCCGCAACTGCAGATCGACATTGACCGCGACAAGGCGAATGCGCTGGGCGTGGGCTTTGACGCCATCAACTCGGCCATCGCCACCTCGCTGGGCTCCAGCTACGTGAACGACTTCCCCAACGAAGGTCGGCTGCAACGGGTGGTGGTGCAGGCCGATGCGCCGGCCCGCATGCAGCCCGAGGACCTGCTGCGCCTGACCGTGGTGAACAACCAGGGCAAGGCGGTGCCGCTGTCGGCCTTTGCCTCCACGCACTGGATCACCGGCCCCATGCAGACCGTGCGCTACAACGGCTACCCGTCCATGCGCATCAGCGGCGGCGCCGCGCCGGGCTACAGCACGGGCGATGCGCTGGCCGAAATGGAAAAGCTGGCCAGCCAATTGCCGCAGGGCTTCGGCTTTGAATGGACGGGCCAATCGCGCGAAGAAAAGCTCGCCGGTTCGCAGGCCGTGGTGCTCTACGCCTTCGCCATCCTGGCGGTGTTCCTGTGCCTGGCCGCCTTGTACGAGAGCTGGACGATTCCGCTGGCGGTGATCATGGTGGTGCCGCTGGGCGTGGTGGGCGTGTTCCTGTCCACCTTGTTGCGGGGCTATGCGAACGACGTCTACTTCCAGGTGGGCCTGATCACCATCATTGGTCTATCGGCGAAGAACGCCATCCTGATCATCGAGTTCGCCAAGGACCTGCAGGCCCAGGGCAAGAGCGTGATCGAGGCGGCGCTGGCCGCGGCGCACCTTCGCTTCCGCCCCATCATCATGACGTCACTGGCCTTCACGCTGGGCGTGCTGCCCCTGGCCATTGCATCGGGCGCCAGCTCGGCCAGCCAGCGTGCCATTGGCACCGGCGTGATCGGCGGCATGCTCACCGGCACCGTGCTGGCGGTGGTGTTCGTGCCCATCTTCTTCGTGGTGGTGCGCTCGCTCTTCAAGGGCGGGCCACGCCAGCACCGTGTCCACGCCGACATGGCCGGCCAACATGGGGTGCACTGACATGCCAATGAACGCTTTTACCCTTCGTGCCCGTTTGGGCATGGTGGCCGCCGCAGCCGTGCTGGCCGGCTGCTCGATGATTCCCAAGCTCGAGCGCCCTGAGCCGCCCGTGGCCTCGGCCTATCCCCTGGCCCCGGTGGGCGCGTCAAGCAACGCTGCCGATGTGGCGTGGTCGCGCTTTGTCACCGACGCGCGCCTGCGCCAGTTGATCGGCCTGGCGTTGCAGAACAACCGCGACCTGCGCGTGGCCGCGCTCAACATCGAACAGGTGCGGGCGCAGTACCAGATCCAGCGGGCCAACCAGTTTCCCACGGTCAACGCGGGCTTCACCGGCAACCGTCAGCCCGACGGCAAGGGCGGCATCGCCGACACCTACAGCGTGGGCTTTCTCACCAGCGCCTGGGAGATCGACGTCTTTGGTCGCCTGTCCAGCCTGAAGGAAGCCGCGCTGGCCCAGTACCTGGCCAGCGAAGAGGCGCGCAAGGCCGTGCAGACCAGTCTGGTGGCCCAGGTGGCCAGCACCTGGCTGGCGCTGCAGGCCGACGAGGAACAACTGGCCGTGACGCGCCAAACCTTGCGCACCCGCGAGGATTCCCTTCGCCTGACCCGCCTGCGCTTTGACAATGGCGCCGCCTCGGCCCTGGACCTGCGCCAGGCCGAGTCGCTGGCCGCTGCCGCCCAGGCCACACTGGCGCAGCAGGAGCGCCAGCGCGCCCTCGACCTGAACGCCTTGACGCTGTTGCTGGGGCAGACACCACCGTCGGAACTGGTGTCTCCCACCCAAGCCGACGCCGCCTTGCCCGAGGCTGTGCTGGCCGACGTGCCTGCGGGCTTGCCATCGGACTTGCTCACTCGCCGAGCCGACATCCGCCAGGCCGAGCAGCAACTGGTGGCCGCCAATGCCAACATTGGCGCGGCCCGTGCGGCCTTCTTCCCGCGCATCTCGCTCACTGCTTCGGTGGGCACCGCCAGCAGCGACCTCTCCGGCTTGTTCAAAGATGGCTCATGGGGCTTCACGCTGGCGCCCCAGGCCTTGCTGCCGATCTTTGATGCCGGGCGCAACCGCGCCGGGCTCGACTCGGCTCAGGCCGGGCGCGACATTGCGGTGGCGCAGTACGAGAAGGCCATTCAAACCGCCTTCCGAGAGGTGGCCGACGCCCTGGCGGGCCAAGCCACCCTGGGTGAGCAGTTGCGCGCCCAGCAGGCGCAGCTCACGGCCGAGACCGACCGCTTCCGCCTGGCCGAGCTGCGCTACCGCAATGGCGTGGCCAGCTACCTCGACGTGTTGGACGCGCAGCGATCGCTGTTCGCCACGCAGCAGGCGGTGACGCAATCGCGCCTGGCGTTGCAGCAGAACCGCGTGGCGCTGTACCGCGCCCTGGGCGGTGGCTGGTCTGAGTGAAGCCCATGGGGCGCCCAGCAGGCCGCCCCATGCCCCTTACACCGGGGGCAGTTCGTAGAAGCGTTGAATCGCTTCCCAGGCGGCCTGGGGCTCGTCCACGATGGTGAACAGCTTCAGGTCGTCCGGCGAGATCACGCCTTCTTCCACCAGCACGTCCCAGTTCACCAGGCGCTTCCAGTAAGACGAGCCGAACAGCACGATGGGCACCGGCTTGGCCTTCTTGCACTGCACCAGGGTGATCACCTCGAACAGCTCGTCCAGCGTGCCGAAGCCACCCGGGAAAGCCACCAGCGCCTTGGCGCGCATCATGAAGTGCATCTTGCGCAGCGCGAAGTAGTGGAACTTGAAGCTGAGCTGCGGTGAGATGTAGGGATTGGCCGATTGCTCGTGTGGCAGGGCAATGTTCAGGCCCACGCTCAAAGCGCCTTCGTCCTGCGCACCGCGATTGGCCGCTTCCATGATGCCGGGGCCGCCGCCCGTGCAGATGTAGAGCTGGTCTTCGTGTGGGCAGCGCGCGCTGTAGCGGGCCACGATGCGCGCGAACTCACGGGCGTGGTCGTAGTAGGGCGCGTTGCGCAGCAGGGCCTGTGCGCGGGCGATGGCGGCCGGGTCGCCACTGGCCTCGGCCTGCGCCAACTGCTCACGGGCCACGGCGGGCTCGCGGAAGCGGGCGCTGCCGAACACCACGATGGTGTTCTCGATGCCCAGCTCGATCTGGGCCAGGTCGGGCTTGAGCATCTCCAGCTGGAAGCGAATGCCGCGGGTCTCGCGGCGCAGCAGGAACTCGGGGTCGGCGAACGCCAGGCGGTAGGCGTCGGTCTGCAGCTTCAGGCCATTGCTGGCCTGGGCCTGCAGGTCGGCCAATGCATCGGCCAGGCGTCTTTCGGTGAGGATTTCGGGTGCCATGGGCAAGGGTTCGCAAAGAAAGTGAGACCAGCGAGAAACACAAAAGGCTCCCGTGGGAGCCTTTTGAGTCAGTAGAGAGACGCGGGGTTCAGACGCGCTTCTTGTATTCGCCGGTGCGGGTGTCGATTTCGATCTTGTCGCCCTGTTCCACGAACAGGGGCACGGCAACTTCGAAGCCGGTGGCGATCTTGGCAGGCTTGAGCACCTTGCCCGAGGTATCGCCCTTCACGGCGGGTTCGGTCCAGGTGATTTCGCGCACGATGGTGGTGGGCAGTTCAACCGAGATGGCCTTGCCTTCGTAGAACACCACTTCCACGGCCATGCCGTCTTCCAGGTAGTTCAGGGAGTCGCCCATGTTCTCGGCTTCCACTTCGTACTGGTTGTACTCGGTGTCCATGCACACATACATGGGATCGGCGAAGTAGGAGTAGGTGCACTCCTTCTTGTCCAGAATGATCTGGTCCATCTTGTCGTCGGCCTTGAACACCACTTCGGTGCCGATGTTGCCGAGCAGACCCTTGAGCTTCATGCGCACGGTGGCGGCGCCGCGGCCACCGCGGGCGTATTCGGTGCGCAGAACAATCATGGGGTCCTTGCCGTGCATGATCACGTTGCCGGCGCGGATTTCTTGAGCGATTTTCATAAAGAGAGATTCCGAGGGAGGGTGGGGCCGCGGTCCTCACCTCAGTGGTGGATCGATCCGGCCGTTTTCGCAAAGCCCCTGATTTTATCGCTTTTCCAGTACGAAGCGCTGGAGCTGTTCTGTCAGGTCAGGCTGGGCCAGCAGGCGCGCGCGGGCGGCCAACACGCAGTCTCGCCAGCCATCCACCGTTGCCCAGCCCGGCCACCCCGCGTCCCGGGTGTCGATGCCGATCCAGTGGCGGTGAAAGGCTCGCATCGACTCAGGGGCGTCCATCCAGTCGAGAAAGGCGTCGAGCTTGGCGTGGTGGGCGTTGTCGTCCTGAGGGTAGATGTGCCAGACGAAGGGCTGGCCGGCCCAGAGAGCACGCACCAGCGAGTCTTCACCCCGCACGGCATTGAAATCGCTGGCCCACAGCAGGTGATCAAAGTCGTGTTGGGTGAGCCATGGCAGGGGGTGCACCTGGCCGGCCTTCTGCGCGATCCGCTCCACCGCGCGCGCCGGGCGCCCCGGGGTGACCAGCCAGTGCGCGTCGGCCTGGGCCATTACCTTGGGCAGGCTGGCGGGCTCGTAGCAAAACAGCGTGATGCGACGGCCGTCCGTCGGCAGGCTGTGGCTTGTCAGCCACCGGGCCGCGTCAAAGCCCTGGCGCCGCGCCATCAGGTCGGGCTCTCGCAACAGGCCACCGGTGCGCTCGGTGAAGCCCGGGTAGAAGAACCACTTGGTCAGGCCCGCGCCCGGGCCACGCATCACGGGCGAGGGCAGGCGGTGCATCCGCTCCACATACGGCTCAGCGCTCAGGTATTCCAGGTTCAGCCACACCGGAGTGGTCTGGCGGGCGGCCACAAAGGCCTCGGGCAGATCGCACCCGAAGGCCTCGATCCAGACGTCACCGGGCACCGCGTCGCCGAGGTGAAAGTCGCTGTCCCAGCGGTGCACCGCGACCCCGGGCGCGCCCTGGGGCGCCATCCACGTCAGTGGCAAGGGGTCATCGATCCACAGGCGCACGTGTTGGCCGCGACTGGCCAGGCCAACGCACAGGCGCCAGCAGACGCCCGCGTCGCCGTGGTTGTCGATGACGCGGCAGAAGATGTCCCAGCGCAACGGGGGCTGGGCGGGCAAGGGGTTTGGCATGGGGCGCGATCTTGCCGCATTCGCGGGCGCCACAATACGCGGCTATGTCCGAGGTGCATTCCGAACAACTGCTGGCCGAGGTGGCCGCGCTGCCGCCGCTGCCTGGCGTCTATCGCTATTTCGACGCGCAGGGCCAGCTGCTCTACGTGGGCAAGGCGCGCAACCTCAAGAAGCGCGTCTCCAGCTACTTTCAGAAAGACCACGGGGGCACGCGCATTGGCCACATGGTCAGCAAGATCGTGCGGCTGGAGACCACGGTGGTGCGCAGCGAGGCCGAGGCCTTGCTGCTGGAAAACAACCTCATCAAGACGCTCAACCCGCGGTTCAACATCCTGTTCCGCGACGACAAGAGCTACCCCTACCTCAAGATCACCGGCACCCGCGAGACCTTCCGCACCGCCGCCGCCATGCCATCGCCCTCGGTGGCGTTTCCGCGCATGGCCTACTACCGGGGCGCGGTGGACCGGCGCCACAGCTACTACGGGCCCTATCCCAGCGCCTGGGCGGTGAAAGAGTCGATCACGCTGCTGCAAAAGGTGTTTCGCCTGCGCACCTGCGAAGACACGGTGTTCGCCAACCGCACGCGGCCCTGCCTGCTGTACCAGATCAAGCGCTGCAGCGGGCCTTGCGTGGACCTGATCGACCAGGAAGACTATTCCCGCGATGTGCGCGACGCCGAGCGCTTCCTGCGCGGGGAAACCCAGGCGGTGCTCGACGAACTGGAGCGCCGCATGCTGGCGCACGCGGAAAAGCTCGAGTTCGAGCAGGCCGCCGAGATTCGCAACCAGATCACCGCGCTCTCGCGCGTGCTGCACCAGCAGTCGATGGACACCGGCAGCGACCAGGACGTGGACATCCTGGCGGTGAAGGTGCACGGCGGTCGCGCCTGCGTGAACCTGGCCATGGTGCGTGGCGGCCGACACCTGGGTGACCGGCCGTACTTCCCTGCCCACGTGGACGACGCCAGCGCCATCGACGAACTGCTGGCCGACACCGCCCCGGACGGTGACCCGACCGAGCGCACGGCGGTGCGCGTGCTGGAGGCCTTCATTGCCCAGCACTACCTGGGCACGGCCATGCCAAACGTGCTGGTGACCAGCCACGCCGTCTCGAAAGACCTGATCGACGCCCTCACCGAGCAGAGCGGGCGCAAGGTGAGCGCGGTGCACAACCCGCGCGAGCACCGCCGCATCTGGCTGGAGATGGCGCAGAAAAATGCCGACATTGCCTTGGCCCGCCTGCTGGCGGAAGAGGGCAGCCAGCAGGCCCGCACGCGTGCCCTGGCCGACGCGCTTCAACTCCCCGACGACCAGCTCGACACCCTGCGCATCGAGTGCTTCGACATTTCGCACACGGCCGGCGAACACACCCAGGCGTCCTGCGTGGTGTTCGAGGACCACAAGATGCAGAGCGCCCAGTACCGCCGCTACAAGATCGACGGCATCACGCCAGGCGATGACTACGCCGCCATGCGCCAGGCGCTCATGCGCCGCTACGGCAAGATCGCCCAGGCCATTCGCGCCAACGAAGGCGATGCCGCGGCGCTGGCCCAGACCGAGCCCACGGAAGGCGAGGCAGAGAAAGCTGCTGGCGACGCGCCCAGCGGACCACGCATGCCCGACTTGGTGCTGATCGACGGCGGCAAGGGGCAGGTGGGCGTGGCCCGCGAGGTGTTCGAGCAGCTTGGGCTTGACCTGTCCATCATCGTGGGCGTGGAAAAAGGGCAGGGCCGCAAGGTGGGCTTGGAAGAGCTGGTGTTTGCCGATGGCCGCGACAAGGTTTACCTGGGGCACGACTCGGCCGCCCTGATGCTGGTGGCGCAGATCCGCGATGAGGCGCACCGCTTCGCCATCACTGGCATGCGCGCGCAGCGCGCCAAGGCCCGGGTGGGCGGCAGCCAGCTAGAGGACATTCCGGGTGTCGGTCCCAAGAAACGGGCGCGGCTGCTGCAGCGTTTTGGTGGCGTGCGCGGTGTGGCCGCGGCCAGCGTGGAAGACCTGGCCACGGTGGAAGGCATCTCAGCCGAGCTGGCCGATGCCATCTACCGCGCCTTGCATTGACGCAGTCACCCCAAAAGTGACAAACCTGCGCGCGATCGCCCCCGCATAATCGCAACATGTTTTTTAACCTACCCACCCTGCTGACATGGGCCCGCATCGTCGCGATTCCGCTGATCGTCGGGGTGTTCTATTGGGACGGCCTGACGCCAGCCGAGCAAAACTTGTCGGCCACGGTGCTGTTTGTCGTGTTCGCGCTCACCGACTGGGCCGACGGCTACCTGGCGCGCAAGCTCAAGCAGACCTCGGCCTTTGGCGCCTTTCTGGACCCGGTGGCCGACAAGTTTCTGGTGTGCGCCAGCCTGCTGGTGCTGGTGCACCTGGGCCGGGCCGATGTGTTCGTGGGCCTGATCATCATCGGCCGCGAGATCGCCATCTCGTCCCTGCGCGAATGGATGGCCATCATCGGGGCCACCAAGAGTGTGGCGGTGCACATGATCGGCAAGCTCAAAACCACGGTGCAAATGGTGGCCATTCCCTTCTTGCTGTTCAACGGCACGCTCTTTGGCGTGATCGACACCCACCTCTGGGGCCAAGTGCTGATCTGGGTGGCAGCGGTTCTCACCATTTGGTCGATGGTGTACTACCTGCGCAAGGCACTGCCTGAAATCCGGGCCCGGGCCCGCTGAACCTCCAACATGACGCCCGCGCGCCCCTCCGCCAGTGCGTGGGCGTGGGTGCCCGCCGTGTTTGTGCTGATCTGGAGCACAGGCTTCATCGTCGCGCGTTACGGCATGCCACACGCGCCGCCGCTCACCTTTCTGTCCTGGCGCTACGCCTTGTCGGTGCTGTGCTTCATGGTCTGGATCGCGCTGGCCCGCGTGCCCTGGCCCACTTCTCGCGCCCAGTGGGTGCACCTGGCAGTGACCGGCATGCTCATGCACGCGGGCTATCTGGGTGGGGTGTGGATGGCGGTGAAGGCGGGCATGGGGGCGGGCTTGTCGGCCCTGATCGTGGGCCTGCAGCCGGTCATCACCGCGCTGTGGGTGTCGGCCACCGGTGCTCGCGTCAGTGCCCGGCAGTGGCTGGGCCTTGGGCTGGGTTTGCTTGGCCTGGTGTTGGTGGTATCGCACAAGTTCAGCGCGGGCGGGCCGGGCGATTCGGCCACGTGGGGCAACGTCGCCATGGCCGTGGTGGCCCTGGCGTCGATCACCACCGGCACGCTGTACCAGAAGCGTTTTGTGCAACCCTGTGACGTGCGATCGGCCAACGCGGTGCAACTCATGGCCGCGCTCGCGGTGACCCTGCCCTGGGTCGCCTGGGAGGCCGGTGGCATGGACTGGCACCCCGAGCTCGTGGGGGCTCTGGCCTGGTCGGTTCTGGTGCTGACACTGGGCGGCAGTTCGCTGTTGTACGTGCTGATCCAGCGCGGCGCGGCCACCGCTGTGACCAGCCTGATGTACCTGGTGCCGCCGTGCACGGCGGTGTTGGCCTGGCTGCTGTTTGGCGAGCCCATCACCCTGAGCACCTTGCTGGGCACCGCGCTCACGGCGCTGGGCGTGTGGCTGGTGGTGCGCGCCGGGCGCAGCTCATGAGCGGCTGCGCGGCCGCCAGGGTTCGCGCACAAAGCGCTTTTGCAGGAACTCGCTGAGCAACTGCACGCGCCGTGGCACCCGCGCCCGCCAGGGGGCCAGCCAGTGCACATCGGCGTCATGCTGACTCCAGCGTGGCAACACCCGAACCAGTTCACCGTTGGCCAGTTGGGGCGCAATGTCCCACAAGCTGCGAAGCATGATGCCGTGACCGGCCACGCACCAATCGCGCACCAGCTCTCCTGAGTTGCTGGACAGAGGGCCGCGCACCACCACGCGCTGAATGGTCTCGTCGCCCTCGCGCTGCAAGGCCCAATGGTGAACCCGCGCGGGCATGGCGTCGGTGTGTTCTTGCACCAGCAGGCAACGGTGTTGCTCCAGGTCTTCCAGGCGCGCCGGGCGCCCATGGGCCTGCAGGTAGGCAGGTGCGGCCACCAGCACGCGCCGGTTGGGCGCCAGTCGCCTGGCCACCCATTCCCCGGCGCGCTGCGGTGGCGGGTGCCAAAGCCACACGGCCGCGTCGAAGCCCTCTGCGGCCAGGTCTGGCAGGTGATCGGACAGCTGCAATTGCACGCTCACGCCCGGGTGCAGCGATTGAAAGTCGGCCAATGCGGGTCCGACCCAGCGACGCCCAAAGCCAAAGCTCGACAACAGGCGTATGGGTCCAGCCGGCTCAGCCTGGCGCTCGCGCAGCTCTGCCTCCAGGGCCAGAAAATCGTGTTGCAGCCGCTGCGCGCGTTCGCAGAAGGCATCGCCCTCGGCCGTGGTGCTCACCCGCCGGGTGGTGCGCTGGAACAGCCGCACGCCCAGGTGGGCCTCCAGCGCGGCCAGGCGGCGGGTGACGGCAGAGCGGGTGATGCCAAGCTGAACCGCCGCAGCGGCCATGCTGCCGTGTTGTTGAACGCAGAGCACCAGCTCCAGATCGGTGCGATCCATTTGTTGATTTCTGGGAAGCAATGAGGTGAAGGATTATTGCCAATGGCGGCGATATGCTTGGACCCACTTTTCACCAGGAGAACCCCATGCGTCCCCATCGAATTGCTGTCATCCCGGGCGATGGCATTGGCACCGAGGTCATGCCAGAGGGCCTGCGCGTGCTGCAGGCAGCGGCCCAGCGCTTCAACATTCCCTTGCAGTTCGATCACTTCGATTTCGCGAGCTGCGACTACTACCTGAAGCATGGCCAGATGCTGCCTGACGACTGGAAAACGCAGATCGGTGGTCATGACGCCATCTACTTCGGCGCGGTGGGCTGGCCCGACACCGTCCCCGATCACATCTCTCTGTGGGGCTCGCTGCTGCAGTTCCGTCGCGAGTTCGACCAGTACATCAACCTGCGCCCGGCACGCTTGATGCCTGGGGTGATCGCGCCCGTGGTGCGGCGCGACGGCAGCCCACGCCTGCCCGGCGAGATTGACATGGTGATCGTGCGCGAGAACACCGAAGGCGAATACAGCAGCATCGGCGGGCGCATGTACGGCGGCACCGAGCGCGAGATCGTGATGCAGGAGACGGTGATGTCTCGCCACGGCGTGGACCGCGTGCTGCGCTACGCGTTTGAGGTAGCGCGCTCGCGGCCAAAGAAACACCTCACCAGCGCCACCAAGAGCAACGGCATCGCCATCACCATGCCCTATTGGGACGAGCGCGTGGAGGCCATGGCCAAGGAGTACCCGGACGTGAAGGTGGACAAGTTCCACATCGACATCCTCACCGCGCACTTCGTGCAGCGCCCTGACTTCTTCGACGTGGTGGTGGGCAGTAACCTGTTCGGTGACATCCTGTCCGACCTGGGGCCCGCCTGTACCGGGACCATCGGCATCGCGCCCAGCGCCAACCTCAACCCGACGCGGAAGTTTCCGTCCTTGTTCGAGCCGGTGCACGGATCTGCGCCCGATATCGCAGGCCAGGGCATCGCCAACCCCATCGGCCAGATCTGGTGCGGCGCGATGATGCTGGACTTCCTCGGCCACCGGGCGGCTCACGACGCCATTCTGTCGGCTGTCGAGCGTGCGCTTGACCCGCAAAACGGAGCACCGCGCACGCGAGATCTCGGGGGAAATGCGAGCACCGTCGAGGTGGGGCAGGCGATTGCGCGGTACGTCGCCGGGTGAAACCCCAGGGGAGGGGCCATCGAATGGGACTAGAATCCGCCGCTCGTGTCGGCCGATCCACTGTGTCGTGCCTGCTGTATTGACAGGGGTTCTAGCGCGTGGGTCTAATGCCTCGGCTTGGGCCCGAAAGCGTTTTGCAGCACGCACCAGGCGCGGTCTTTGGTGGCCTAACGCCACTCCCGGCTCACAGCCGAGACCGCCTTCTTCCCGACCACACGATTCATCCAATTCCTTTCCTGAGGGGCTATTCGTGAACAAAACCGAACTCGTCGAACACATCGCCAAGCACGCAGATATCTCCAAGGCCGCCGCCACCCGCGCGCTCGACTCCACCATCACCGCCATTCGCACCACCCTGAAGAAGGGTGGCACCGTGTCGCTGGTGGGCTTCGGTTCGTTTGCCGTCACCAAGCGCCCCGCTCGCAAGGGCCGCAATCCCCGCACCGGTGCCGAGATTAAAATCAAGGCCGCCAAGGTGCCGAAGTTCCGTCCGGGCAAGGCCCTCAAGGACGCTCTGAACTGAGCACCGGTTCGATTTTCCAGGTTGGGTGCTTAGCTCAGTCGGTAGAGCGGCGCCCTTACAAGGCGTAGGTCGGCGGTTCGACCCCGTCAGCACCCACCAACCAATCGAATACAAAAGGCGAACAACGGTTCGCCTTTTTTGTTGGGCAGAATCGTTGGTTTCATCCCTTCAGAAGACACAGGGCCCCAGGCATGTTTGACACCATCCGCCATCACAAGAAGTACCTCATGGGCTTCTTGATGATCCTGATCATTCCTTCGTTCGTGCTGTTCGGCATCGAGGGTTATTCGCGCTTCAACGAGGGAGGGGACGCCGTCGCCACGGTGGATGGCCACAAGATCAAAAAGGTCGAGTGGGACCAGGCCCACCAGCAAGAGTCCCAACGCCTGCGTCAGGCCATGCCCCAGCTTGACGCGAAGCTGCTCGACAGCGACGAAGCCCGCTACGCCACCCTGGAGCGCCTGGTGCGTCAGCGTGTGCTGGCCGCCGCCGCTGCCGATTTGCACCTCTACACCAGCGACACCCGTCTGGCTCGCGACCTGCAGCAGAACGAAGCCATTGCCTCACTGCGCAAGGCCGATGGCTCGCTTGACGTGGAGGCCTATCGCCAGTTGCTGGCCCGCCAAGGCCTGACGCCTGAAGGGTTTGAGGCATCGGTTCGGGCCGACCTGTCCCAGCGCCAGGTGATCCAGGGCTTGCTGGCCTCGGGCTTCGCCACGGGCGAGCTGGCCAATGTGTCGCTCAATGCCTTCTTTGAGCGCCGCGAGGCCCGCGTGGCCTTGTTCAATTTGGGTGATTTCGCCTCTCGGGTGAACCCCAGCGACGCCGAGATTGAGGCCTACTACAACGCCAACACCGCGCAGTTCCAAGCGCCGGAGCAGGTGGATGTGGAATACCTCGTCCTTGACGCGGCCGCTCTGGAAAAGACCGTCGCCCTCAATGAGGCGGACGTGCGCGCGTATTACGAACAGAACGCCGCGCGCCTGGCTGGCGAGGAAGAGCGCCGCGCCAGCCACATCCTCTTGAACGTGGCGCCTAACGCATCGGCTGCGGACAAAGCCGCCGTGCGCCAGAAGGCCGACGCCCTGCTGGCCGAGCTGCGCAAAGACCCCAAGCGCTTTGCCGAACTGGCCAAGGCCAATTCGCAAGACCCGGGCTCAGCCGAGCGCGGTGGTGACCTGGATTTCTTCGGTCGCGGTGCCATGGTCAAGCCCTTTGAAGACGCGGTCTATTCGCTCAAGAAGGGCCAAATCTCCGACGTGGTGGAAAGCGATTTTGGTTTTCACATCATCCAGCTCACCGACATCAAGTCGCCGCCCAAGCGCAGCTTCGACGAGGTGCGAGCTCAGCTCGAGGCAGACCTGAAAAAGCAGCAAGCCCAACGCCAGTTTGCCGAAGCGGCCGACGTGTTCAGCAACACGGTCTACGAACAGGCCGACAGCCTGCAGGCCGCTGCCGATCGCTTGAAGCTCACGGTGCAGACCGCCAAGGGCTTGCAGCGACAAGGCCTGCCCGGGACTCCGCTGGCCAACGAGCGTTTGCTGGGTGCGATCTTTGCCGCTGAGTCGCTCAACAACAAACGCAACACCGAGGCCGTGGAAACGGGTCCAAGCCAATTGACCGCCGCCCGTGTGGTGAAGCACTCGCCTGCCCAGACCCAACCGCTGACAGAAGTTCGCGAGAAGGTGCGCGCCAAGCTGGTGGCGCAGCGAGCGACCGAACTGGCCAAGGCTGAAGGTGAGAAACAGTTGCAGTCTGGCAAGAGCGGGGGCGCGGTGGCGGGCCTCGGCCCGACCCTGACCTTGTCGCGCGCCACGCCGCAAAACCAGATGGCTGATGTGTTGAATGCCGCCTTGAGTGCCGATCCCAAGCAGTTGCCTGTCTGGATTGGTGTCAACCTCCCCGAGCGTGGTTATGCCGTGGTCAAGGTGGAGAAGGTGCTGCCTGCCGAGGCTCGTCCGGCGGCCCAGGTGGCCCGCGAAGTGCAGCAATACAACCAGTGGTGGGCCTCGGCGGAAGGCCAGGCGTATTACGAGATGCTCAAGGCCCGTCACAAGGCAGTCATCAAGGTGGCCAAGCCTGTGGCGCCTGCTGCAGGAGAAGTTCGCTGAAGCCTGGCAATTTCAGGCTATAATGTGAGGCTTGCGGTGGCTGTAGCTCATTTGGTAGAGTCCAGGATTGTGATTCCTGTTGTCGTGGGTTCGAGTCCCATCAGCCACCCCAAATAAATCCAAAACAAAGCCCGGCAATTGCCGGGCTTTGTCGTTTCTGGCACGCAAAGTAGCGTGTTTCTTCAGGCGGCCCTCATTTAAGAGGGCTTTTTCAGGGCCTGTGTGTCGTTGTGCCGGCACTTGGTCAATCGGCCCCTGTGTTGGAGGATTCGTTTGGCGCGTGGCGTTGGGTGTGTCTTCGTCTTGCGCCCGCTTCATCTCGGCGGCTTTGCGCCGTGAGTCTGCTTGGCGCGTCTGCGCCGGGCGTTCAACACCAGCACCGAGCCTGCGATGGGCGTAAGCCATAGCGATTCGCGCGCCACCAACATCACCACGTCGAGCGCCAGGCTCAATTCGGTGGTGAGGAGGAGCACAGTGAGGGTGACGAAAAAGATGACCAGGTACACCACCAGAAAGGTGGTGAGGACCTCTGAGAGCATGAGCACGTGCCGTGAGGCATTCACTTGACGCGGTGCTGGCTCAGGTGGGTTCAGGGGCTGCGTGTTGGCGAACTCGGGGGTGCCTTGGCTTGGGCTGGGCTCGGCTCGAGTCGCGCGGCGAAATGCCGTTGGGCAGTAGGTCAAGGGCCTGGCGGAGGTGGTGTTCATCGGGTTGAGCAATGACTGCAGGTGCATGAAGGGCTCCCTTGCGCGGCGATGCGCCGGGGCTGATCGGCGCAATGCATTTGAAGTAATTCTAAAGAATTAACCACTGCTGCCGATACTGTCGCCCGCTCAACGGTAGGTGGCAGGCCAGTCTGGCGTCGCCTGAGGCGCCGATTGGCGGCAATCAGAGGGGGAGCCGGCGCATGAGCCCTGCTGGCAAGTGGCTGCGGCCCGGAGCAGGCCGCAGGGCCAGGCTCAGAGAAAGCGCTCAAGCAGGCGGCGCGAGGCCCGGTCAAGCCGGTTGCGGTCGGTGATTTCAAACACCACGCCGTGGGCGCTGGTGACGAGCAGCCGGCGAGCCCCGGGCAGGCGGCGAATGTCTTCTTCCACCTTCAGCACCAGCTCGGTTGTGCCTCGGTTGGTGTCCACCAGCCAGGTGCTGGGCGTGGCAAAGGTGCTGACCGAGCGAATGCGCTCGATCACCGGCATGAACTCGCGCTCGGCGAGCGCCTCGCGCAGTGCCTGCTGCAAGCCGGGCGGCTGATCGGCCAGGCGGCTGATGTGCAGCAGCTCATGGCCGTCGGTGCCGACGATGGACAGGGCTTCTTCTGGCGCGCTCAGGGGAAAGCCGCGCACCACTTGGACGCCCACCTGCTCGGGCGCATCGCCCAAGCGGCACACCCATTGGCCGAGCGCATCGCGGCGCAGGTCGACATCGGTCTGGGATTGGGGGGTGGCGTTCATGGCTGGTTGCTGGCGGAGTGGGCCGATTGCACGGGAACACGGTGGGCCAGCAGGCTGGCGTCGCGTTCGGCATCTTCTGCGGCGGCCTGGCGGGCCTGGGCTTCGTAGAGGCGCCAGTAGTGGCCCTGGCGGGCGATGAGGTCATCGTGCGGGCCGACCTCCACCACTTCGCCACGGTCCATCACCACCAGACGGTCGGCCTTGCGCAGGGTGGACAGGCGGTGGGCGATGGCGATGGTGGTGCGGCCCTGCACGAGGTTGTCCAGCGCGCGCTGGATTTCCTTCTCGGTCTCGGTGTCCACGGCCGAGGTGGCCTCGTCAAGGATGAGGATGCGTGGGTCGATGAGCAGCGCGCGGGCGATGCTGATGCGCTGGCGCTCACCGCCCGAGAGGCCCTGTCCGCGCTCGCCCACGAGCGAGTCGTAGCCTTGGGGCAGTCGCAGGATGAAGTCGTGCGCGTGGGCGGCGCGCGCGGCGGCCACGATTTCTTCGCGCGTGGCGTCGGGCTTGCCATAGGCGATGTTCTCGGCCACCGTGCCGAAGAACAGGAAGGGCTCTTGCAGCACCAGACCGATGTGGCGGCGATAGTCGGCCACGGCAAAGCGGCGGATGTCGGTGCCATCGAGCATGACGCGGCCATCGGTGACGTCGTAGAAGCGGCAGATCAGGTTGACCAGCGTGCTCTTGCCAGAGCCGCTGTGGCCCACCAGGCCGATCATTTCGCCGGGCCGGATGTCCAGGCTCAGGCCGCGAATGACGGCGCGGTTGCCGTAGCGAAAGCCGATGTTCTCGATGGTCAGGCCACCCTTGATGGTGACCCCCTTCACTGGCTCGGCGGGCTCGGGCACGTTGGAGACGTGGTCGAGGATGTCGAAGATGCGCTTGGCGCCGGCGGCGGCCTTTTGCGTGACCGACACGATGCGGCTCATCGAGTCGAGCCGGCCGTAGAAGCGGCCGATGTAGGCGATGAAGGCGGTGAGCACGCCCACCGTGATGTCGCCTTTGCTGATCTGCCAAATGCCAAAGGCCCACACCACCAGCAGGCCCATGTCGGTGAGCAGGGTGACGGTGGGTGAGAACAGGCTCCAGGTCTTGTTGATGCGGTCGTTCACCGCCAGGTTCTGGGCATTGGCCTCGTGGAATCGCTTGGCTTCGTGGCGCTCTTGCGCGAAGGCCTTGACCACGCGAATGCCGGGGATGGTGTCGGCCAGCACGTTGGTCACGTCGCCCCAGACGCGGTCCACTTTTTCGAAGCCGGTGCGCAGTCGGTCACGCACGAGGTGGATCATCCAGGCAATGAAGGGCAGGGGCAGCAGCGTGACGAGGGCCAGCCACGGGTTGATGGAGAACAGGATGGCGGCTGTCATCGACAGCATCAACACGTCGGTGGCGAAGTCCAGCGCGTGCAGCGACAGGAACACCGAAATGCGGTCGGTTTCCGACCCAATGCGCGCGATCAGATCGCCCGTGCGCTTGGCGCCGAAGTAATCGAGCGACAGGCTCAGCAAATGTTCGAAGGCGGTGGTGCGAAGGTCGGCGGCGATGCGCTCGGACACCAGCGCAAGCAGCCAGGTGCGAGCCCAGCCCAGGCCCCAGGCCAGCAGGCCCGCGCCCAGCAGGCCGCCCAGCAGCCAGCTCACGTAGACCGGGTCGATGCGCTGGCCGTTCTGGAACGGAATCAGCACCTCGTCCATGAGTGGAATGGTGAGGTAGGGCGGCACCAGCGTGGCCGCAGTGGACGCCAGCGTGAGCAGGAAACCCGCCAGCAGCGTCCAGCGGTAAGGGTGTGCGAAGCGCCACAGGCGCAGCAGCACCCAGGTGGAAGGCGGCTGCGCCACCTCGCGCTGGCACACCTCGCACTCGTCGCTGTCGGGGGGCAGTGGCGTGTGGCAGGTGGGGCAGCGTGCGCTGTCGTCGCTGAGGGTTGGCGCGCTGTGCAGGTGCGTGACGGCCTGATCGAAGGCGCGTTGCAGCCGCAGCGCGGTGGGGTTGTGTTCAAGGGTGAAGCGCCAGCGCGCTTGCAGGCCATTGGCACCCAGAAGGTCTAGCGAGGCCACGCCAGCCAGGTCGGTGTGGCGCAGGCGCATGCCTGGGCTCAGGTCGATGCGGCGCCAGTCTGCGCCTTCGAAGGTCCAGAGGGCCTTCTGGGTGAGGGCAAGTTGATGCTTGGCAAAGCGCCCTTGTCCGTCCAGGTCAATGGCCATTCGGGCCAGGACCGTTTCATCGGGGTTCAGGGGGGGCGTCGTGCCAGCGTCGCTGGTCGTCTTGGGCGTGGCGGTGGCGGGCTGCATGGGTGCGGAATTGTGCGCCAAGTCTCGTCTCGTGGCGTGGCGAGACATTCGGTTGCCAATACTTAAGAAACCGTCAGGCCCTGGCCGCGCCTTGCCCCCAGAATATCGGGTTGTGTGCCATCGGCTTGTGCCCTCGTTGCTGGTTTGCGTGCCGATTCAGGTGGCTCAGCAGACCGTCGATGGACCGATGGTCAGGCTGTGCAAATGGCCTTTGTGCGTTACAACGCTGTCTCTATGGATTCCAACCGCTTTGTGCTGACGGTGCTGCGGCACCAATTTCTGGATGGCCCCAATGCCTGGACCTACCGCTCCACGATGGAGGTCTGGCTGGACCTCGGCGAGTTGGAGCAACGCCCGTCGCACACCATCGATGGCCTGACCGACCGCCTGCTGGCCTGGTTGCCGGGCTTGGAGTCGCACCACTGCGGGGTCGGTGAGCACGGCGGCTTTGTGCAGCGCCTGCGCGAAGGCACTTGGGCCGGCCATGTGCTGGAGCATTGCGTGATTGAGTTGCTGAACCAGGCGGGCATGCCCACTGGTTTTGGTCAGACCCGCAGCACCTCGAAGCCTGGCGTGTACCGCATGGTGTTTCGCGCGCGCAACCGCGCCACGGCCGAGGCCGCGCTCAAGCAAGGCCATGCGCTGCTGGAAGCGGCCATCAACAACGAACCCTTTGACGTGGCCGGTGCCGTGCATGCCTTGCGCGAGGTGGTGGACGCCACCTGGCTTGGCCCGTCGACGGCCGCCATCGTGAACGCGGCCACCGAACGAGGCATTCCGCATGTGCGCCTCACCGATGGCAACCTGGTGCAGCTCGGGCATGGTGCGCGCCAGCGCCGCATCTGGACGGCCGAGAGCGAACTCACCAGCGCCATCGCCGAGAACATCGCCAGCGACAAAGACCTCACCAAGATGCTGCTCAAGTCATGCGGCGTGCCGGTGCCCGAGGGGCAGGTGGTGCACAGCCCTGAAGAGGCTTGGGAGGCCGCACAAGACATTGGCTTGCCGGTGGTCGTCAAGCCCAGCGACGCCAACCATGGCCGCGGCGTGTCCCTCGAACTGACCCAGCAGGGTGACATTGAACGCGCCTTCGCCATTGCCGATGCCGAAGGCAGCGACGTGATGGTGGAGCGCTACATCCGCGGCGACGAGCACCGCGTGCTGGTGGTGGGGGGCAAGGTGGTGGCGGCCAGCCGGGGCGAGAGCCTCTACATCACGGGCGATGGCGTGCACGACGTGCGCCAGCTCATCGACCTGCAACTCAACAGCGACCCGCGCCGAGGCGAGGCCGAGGAATTTCCGCTCGAGACGATTCACCTGGACCGTGAGCCGGCCATGCGCCTGCTGCTGGAGCGCCAGGGCTTTGCTGCCGAGTCGGTGCCGCCGGCGGGTCACCGCGTGCTGGTGCAGCGCAACGGCAACGTGGCGATCGATTGCACCGACGACGTGCACCCCGAGGTGGCTTATGCGGTCACCCTGGCCGTGCGCACGGTGGGTCTTGACGTGGCCGGTGTGGACCTGGTGTGCGAGAACATCGGCCGACCGCTGCAAGAGCAGGGCGGTGCCATCGTGGAAGTCAACGCCGGCCCGGGCCTGCTGATGCACCTCAAGCCCGCCGTGGGCCAGCCGCGCCCGGTGGGTGAGGCCATCGTGGCGCAACTCTTTCCGGGCAGCGAACCCGACGTGGGCCGTGTGCCTTTGATCGGCATCAGCGGCACTGGCCACACCACGCTTTTGGCCCGCGCGTCGGCCTTCCTGCTGGGCTTGGCCAGCGCCCCCACGGGCCTGGCTTGTCAGGCGGGCGTGTTCCTGGGCGATCGCCGGGTGGAAGACGCCGCCCGCGATTACTGGGAGCAATGCCAGCGCCTCTTGCTCAACCGCGAGGTGCAGAGCGTGGTGGTGGAGACCCAGCCTGGTCTGATTCTTGACCGTGGGCTGCCCTACGACCGCTGCCTGGTGGGCGTTGTCACCGACCTTCGCGGCTGGGAAACCCTGGCTCGCCACGACGTGAGCGGCCCGCAAGACATGACCCGCGCGCTGCGCACCCAGGTGGACGTGGTGCTGGGCCATGGTGCCTGCGTGCTGCGCGTGGACGACCCGGCAGTGGCTGCGCTGGCGCCTTTGTGCGACGGCGACTGTTACTGGTTCGGTGAAGGCAGCGTGCCCGAAGGCATGCCCGGCACGCGCCTGGTGCGCTGGTGCGAGGGCGCTGTGTGCCTGATGGACAAGGGCCAGCTCGTGGTGCGCGCGCGCCCCGGGCAGGCGCTGGACACCGATGCCGCCACGGCCTTGTGCGGCGCGGCCGCTGCAGCCTGGGCGGCTGGGCTGTCGCCCGAGCTCATCGCCGCGGGCTTGGAGCGCTTCGGCGCCTCTACCCTCAATTGACGCATCGGGTGGTCGGTCTGTCTGCCCCACGATTCCGCGACGCCATCGCTATCTCATTCACCTGAGCCATGGACATTTCCCGCATCCGCGCGCTGCGCGGCCCCAACCTCTGGACTCGCCAGACCGCCATCGAGGCCATCGTGCACTGCGAACCAGATGAGCGCTCCCTGGCCAACATGCCGGGCTTCGAGGCCACGCTGCGCGAGCGTTTCCCGCAGCTTGGCGCCTGGCGCCGTGCGCCCGATGACCTGTCGCTGGCGCACGTGCTCAAGCTCACGGCGCTGGCTCTGCAGGCCCAGGCGGGCTGCCCGGTGAGCTTTTCGCGCTGCACCGAGACGGTGGAACCCGGCACCTACCAGGTAGTGGTGGAGTACACGGAAGAAGAAGTGGGCCGCCGAGCCCTGAAGGCCGCCGAGCGCCTGATCGCCGTGGCCCGGGGCCTGGACACCGAGCCTTTTGACATCGACAAGCTGTTGCTGGACCTGCGCGAATTGGACGAAGACCTGCGCCTGGGTCCGTCCACTGGCTCCATCGTCAACGCGGCCGTGGCCCGGGGCATTCCGTTCCGCCGGCTCACGCAGGGCTCGCTGGTGCAGTTCGGCTGGGGCTCGCGCCAGCGCCGCATCTGGGCTGCCGAAGTGGACAGCACCAGTGCGGTGTCGGAAAGCATCGCGCAAGACAAAGACCTCACCAAGAACCTGCTGCGCGCCGCTGGCGTGCCCGTGCCGCTGGGCCGCCCGGCCGAGAGCGTGGACGACGCCTGGGCCGCAGCGCTGGAAATTGGCCTGCCGGTGGTGGTGAAGCCGCAAGACGGCAACCAGGGCAAGGGCGTCACGGTGAACATCACCGACCGCGAGCACCTGGAGCTGGCCTACCGCGTGGCCTCTGAATATGGCCAGCCCATGGTCGAGCGTTTTCTGCCGGGCGCCGACTTCCGCCTGCTGGTGGTGGGCGACAAGCTGGTGGCGGCTGCGCGACGCGATCCGCCGCAAGTCATTGGCGATGGCGTTCACACCGTGGCCGAGCTGGTGGCCATCGTCAACGCCGACCCGCGCCGTGGCGACGGCCACGCCACCGCGCTCACCCGCATGCGCATCGACGACATCGCCCTGGCCCGCCTGAAGATGCAGGGCCACTCGCCCGATTCGGTGCCCGCCAAGGGCGAGCGCGTGGTGCTGCGCAACAACGCCAACCTGTCCACCGGCGGCACCGCCACCGACGTGACGGACGACGTGCACCCCGAGGTGGCGGCGCGCGCCGTGGCGGCGGCCCGCATGATCGGGCTGGACGTGTGCGGTGTGGACGTGGTGTGCGATAACGTGCTGCGCCCGCTGGAGGAAACCGGCGGTGGCATCGTCGAGGTGAACGCGGCCCCGGGCCTGCGCATGCACCTGCAGCCTTCTTATGGCAAGGGCCGCGCCGTGGGCGAGGCCATCATTGACCACCTGTTCGCCCCTGGCGACAACGGCCGTGTGCCGGTGGTGGCCGTGACCGGCACCAACGGCAAGACCACCACCGCCCGCATGATCGGCCACCTGCTGGGGCAGCAGGGCCTGCGCGTGGGCATGACCAACACCGATGGCGTGTACGTGAACGGCCGCGTCACCGACACCGGCGACTGCTCTGGCCCCAAGAGCGCGCGCAGCGTGCTGATGCACCCCGAGGTGGACGCAGCCGTGTTCGAAACCGCGCGCGGCGGCATCTTGCGCGAGGGCCTGGGTTTTGACCGCTGCCAGGTGGCGGTGGTCACCAACATCGGTGCGGGCGACCACCTGGGCCTGAACTACATCACCACGGTGGAAGACCTGGCGGTGCTCAAGCGCGTGATCATCCAGAACGTGGCCCCCAACGGCTACGGCGTGCTCAACGCCACCGACCCGCATTGCGTGCGCATGGCCGAGGTGTGCAGCGGCCAGGTGATTTTCTTCGCTGCCGATGGCCGCCACCCGGTGCTGGCCACGCACCGCGCCCAAGGCAAGCGCTCGGTGTGGGTGGAAGACGGCCAGATCGTGGCCGCCGAAGGGCAAGAGCGCCACACCCTGCCGCTGGCCGACATGCCCATCACCCTGGGGGGACGCATTGGCTTCCAGGTGGACAACGCCATGGCCGCCGTGGCCGCCGCCTGGGGCCTGGGTGTGCCGTGGGACGTGATCGCCCGTGGCCTGGGGTCTTTCGTGAGCGATGTGGCCAGCGTGCCCGGCCGCTTCAACGTGATGGACTACCGGGGCGCGACCATCATTGCCGACTACGGTCACAACGCCGATGCCATGCGCGCCCTCGTGGCCGCCACCAATGCCATTCCGGCCCAGCGGCGCTATGTGGTCATCAGTGGTGCCGGTGACCGGCGCGACAGCGACATTCGCGAGCAGACCCAGATTCTGGGCGAGGCGTTTGATGAGGCCGTGCTGTACGAAGACGCCTGCCAGCGCGGCCGCGAGCCGGGCGAGGTGACGGGCTTGCTGCGCCAGGGCCTGGACGGGGCCACCCGCACCCAACGCATCGACACCATCCAGGGCGAGTTCCTGGCCATTGACACCGCGCTGCAACGACTGCAGCCCGGCGATCTGTGCCTGGTGCTGATCGACCAGGTGGAAGAGGCGCTGCAGCACCTGCGCCAGCGCTGCGCCAACCCCCTGCCCGTCACGGCCTGAGCCTGGGTTTAGGGCATCGCGGCCGCGCGATCAGCGCCGGCCGCGGCCCAGGCGGCTCAAGGGCTGTTCCACCGCGTGGTGGAACAGCGCCCCGGCCACATTGCAGGCCACCCACGCCACCACGACGCCCAGGGTCTGCACCACAGGGTCCGGGCTGGCGTAGCGGGTGAACCAGGCGTTCACCACCAGCGCCACCGGGAAGTTGAGCAGGAAGACCGAATAGGAAATGCGGCCCAGGTAGGCCAGCAGGCGGCTATCTGGCCATCGGTAGAGCCAGCCGCCGCGCAATGACCAGGCCAGCAGGCTGGCCACCACCAGCGCCAGCAGCAGGCGCTCGCGGTAGTCCACCGCCAGGGCCAGCATGGCCGCCATCACCACGCCCCACCAGAGCCAGCGAGCGGTCTCTGCCCGGCCGGGCGCGCTGGCCCAGGCGGTGATGGCGCCCAGGCCGTAAGCACCGAAGAAATAGAAGGCCCAGTTGTCCCAGTGGGCATCGCGGTTGAAGTGGAAGAACGAGGCCAGCACCACCAGCGTGACGCCCAGGCGCGCGGCGCGTGGGCGCCGGCCCTCGCGGTCAGGCACAGCAGAGCGCACCGCCCACAGCAGCAAGAGCAGCAGCGCAAAGAGTTGCAGGTCAATGGCCACGTACCAGACGCCGGCCGAGAGCGAGTCCACCCCGATCAGCGACTGGATCATCAGCGCGTGCGCCAGGAATTGCCAGGCGGTGGGCGGCTCGGACACAGTGTCGTGGTCCATCCACAGCCGGGCCAGTTCGGTGCAGAGCATGGCCACCACCAGGGCCGCGAGGTAGGGCAGTCCGATGCGCACATAGCGTTGCCACAGCGCCCGGATGGGGGTGGTGGTGCGCAGCACGCCGTCGGGGGCCAGGGTGCGCGCCGCCAGAAAGCCGGCCACCACCAGGAACACCTGCACCGCCATGCGCGCATCGCGGCTGAGCCACTCCACCAAGCCGGGGGCGATGCGGTGGGTCCAGTCGGACATGGGGCCGTAGAAGGCCAGGTGGTGCAGCACGATGAACTGCGAGCCAAGGGCCTTGAGGGCGTCGATGAAGAGGAAACGCTGGCCGGCATCGCGCGTCTGAGGCGCGGGCGCCGACATGGGGGTCGGAAGGGCGGACACGGGGTAGGGGGAAGCGCGGGAAACAGCGATTGTCTTTGATTTGTCGCAGGCGCCCGCCGCCCGTCACGGGCGACACTACCCCCAGGGGCATTTGGCGCCCATGGGAGAAGAAACACATGACACACACGATTCGCCGCACTTTCTGGGTGACTGGCCTGCTCATCACCGGTCTGTGGTGGTGGGCCGACGCTACCGACTGGGCCACAGTGGCCAACTGGCTGGGCTGGCGCAGCCTGTTCATGCAGTACAGCGGCGTGATGGCCATGGTGGCCATGACCATGGCCATGGTGCTGGCGGCGCGGCCGGTGGTGCTGGAGCCCTGGCTGGGTGGGCTGGACAAGATGTACCGCTTGCACAAGTGGCTGGGCATCGCGGCGCTGGTGGTGTCGGTGCTGCACTGGCTTGGCGCGCAAGGCCCCAAGTGGCTGATCGGCTGGGGCCTGCTCACTCGCCCGGCACGCGGCCCGCGCCCACCGCCACCCGATGCGGTGCTGGCGCAGTTTTTCCAGGGCCAGCGCGGCCTGGCCGAGGGGGTGGGCGAGTGGGCGTTCTACGGTGCGGTGGTGCTGATCGCGCTGGCCTTGTTCAAGCGCTTCCCTTATCGGTATTTCTTCAAGACGCACCGGCTGCTGGCCGTGGCCTACCTGGCCTTGGTGTGGCACTCGGCGGTGCTGATGCAGTGGGCCTATTGGTTCACCCCGCTGGGCGTGCTGATGGCGCTGGGCATGGCCGCGGGCACGGCGGCGGCGCTTCGCGTGCTCACCCGCCGCGTGGCGGTGCAGCGCCAGGTGGTGGGCGAGGTGGAGGCGCTGCGACCTTATGAGGCCGTAGGCGTATTGGCCATGGACATTCGCCTGCGCGGGCGCTGGCCGGGGCACGAGTCAGGGCAGTTCGCGTTTCTCACGCTGCACGAAGACGAGGGACCGCACCCGTACACCATGGCCTCGGCCTGGGCAGACGATGGCCGCATCACCTTCGTCATCAAGGGCCTGGGCGACTACACGCGAACCCTGCCCGATCGGGTGCGGGTGGGCGACCTGGTGAAGGTCGAGGGGCCGTATGGGCGCTTCAATTTCCAGGGCAGTTGCCCAAGGCAGATCTGGGTGGGCGCGGGCATTGGGGTGACGCCCTTCATCGCGCGCATGCAGGCCTTGGCCAAGGCGCCCGATGGGCGCGCGGTGGACTTGTTTCACCCCACGTCGGCCCTGGACGAGGCCGCGCTGGCGCGCATGCAAGAGGACGCTGACGCGGCCGGCGTGCGCCTACACGTGCTCTTGAGCCAGCGCGATGGCCGCCTGAACGCCCAGCGCCTGACCGAGGCGGTGCCGCAGTGGCGCGAGGCCGAGGTGTGGTTTTGCGGGCCGGCCGCCTTTGGCCGGCAGTTGCGGCAAGACCTGGAGGCCATGGGCCTGCCCCCAGGTCGCTTTCACCAAGAGCTGTTCGAGATGCGCTGACCGCGCACCTCTGGCCTGGTGTCAGCCGGCGATGGCGGGCAGCAGCGTGCCCCAGCACTCGCCAAAGCCGATGCGCGCGGCGCCGGCCTTCTCGCACCAGCCGCGCAGCACCACGGCGTCGCCGTCTTGCAGGAAGGTGCGCTGCTCGCCGTTGGGCAGTTGCACCGGGTTCTTGCCGCCCTGGGTGAGCTCGATCAACGCGCCGGCCTGATCGAGCGTGGGGCCCGACAGCGTGCCGCTGCCGAACAGGTCGCCCGGCTGAAGCTGGCAGCCGTTGATGGTGTGGTGCGCGACCATTTGCGCCACCGTCCAGTAGGCGTGGCGGTAGCTGGTGCGGCAGATGGTGGCAGCAGCTTGGCCGGCCTCGCGCAGGCGCGGCGTGTGCAGGCCCACTTCGAGCTGGATGTCGATGGCGCCTTCGCTGCGGTTGGCGGCAGAGTCCAGGTAGGGCAGGGGCTGCGGGTCTTCTGCGGGGCGGTGCGGGGCCACGCGGTAGGGCGCCAGTGCTTCCATCGTCACGATCCAGGGCGAGATGGTGGTGGCGAAACTCTTGGACAGGAACGGGCCGAGGGGCTGGTATTCCCAGGCCTGGATGTCGCGCGCCGACCAGTCGTTGAGCAGGCACAGGCCGAACACATGGCTTTCGGCCTGGGCCATGGGAATGGGGTTGCCCATGGCGTTGCCCGAGCCGATGTAGATGCCCAGCTCCAGTTCAATGTCCATGCGCTGGCTGGGGGCCAGCACCGGGGCGTCGGCGTCGGGTGCCTTGAGCTGGCCCTTGGGGCGCGCGAAGGCTTGGCCCGACACGCCGATGGTGGAGGCGCGGCCGTGGTAGCCAATGGGCACCCACTTGTAGTTGGGCATGAGCGGGTTGTCGGGGCGGAACAGGCGGCCGATGTTGGTGGCGTGGTGTACCGAGGTGTAGAAGTCGGTGTAGTCGCCAATCTGCGCCGGCACCGCGAACTCGGCCTCGCGCTGCGGCACCAGGCAGGCTTGCAGCGTGGCCTGCTCGGCCGCGCCTTCGCGCAGGGCGCGCGAGAGCGCCAGGCGCAGGGCGCTCCAGGCGCTGGCGCCCAGGGCCATCAGGGCATTGAGCTTGTCTTGCGCGCCGGCTTGCAGCGCCTCACGGGCCTCGCCGGTGAACGCGCCAGTGGCGGCCAGGGCGCGCAGATCGACGATCTGGTCGCCAATGGCCACGCCGCCACGGAAAGGCTCTTGGCTGCCGGCGCGGCGGAAGCTGGCGAAGGGCAGGTTTTGCAGGGGGAAGTCGCTGCCCTGGGCGTTGGCCGAGGCCAGCCAGCTGCGCAGGGACGGGTCGTGGGTTTCGTTGAGCATGGTCATGTGGGGCGAGTCCTTAGCTGGCCATGCTGCCGTCGTGCATCCAGGCGGCGTGCTTGGGCGCGCGGCGCGTGCGGCTCCATTCTTCGAGCATGTCGCGCTTGACCTCGTCGAGCTTGCGGTACATCTCGGGCGTGCCGCAGTCCCAGGCCAGCTCAAGGCGGTGGCCGTTCGGATCGAAGAAGTAGATGCTCTTGAAGATGGTGTGGGCGGTGGGGCCCACCACCTCAATGCCAGCGGCCTGCAGGCGCTCTTTGGTGTCCAGCAGTTCTTGCATGCTTTCCACCTTCAGTGCCAGGTGTTGCACCCAGTTGGGGGTGTTGTGGTCGCGGTCCATGGGGGGCTGGCCGGGCAGTTCGAAGAAGGCCAGCACGTTGCCGCCGCCGGCGTCCAGGAAGACGTGCATGTACGGGTCGGGCGCCTTGGTGGAGGGCACTTCGTTTTCGGCGATGGCCAGCACGAACTTCATGTTCAGGTGCTTCTCGTACCACTCGACGGTTTCCTTGGCGTCCTTGCAGCGGTAGGCCACGTGGTGAATTTTGCTGATGTTCATGGTGGGTCTTTCGGTGAGGGGGTCAGAGTTCAAGGACGAGGCGCTCGCCACACAGGCGCGAGCGCGAGCAGCAGACCATCATCTTCTGGTTGGCTTCGCGTTCGCTGCGGGTGAGCACCACGTCGCGGTGGTCGATCTGGCCAGAGACCACGTGCACCTCGCAAGAGCCGCACAGGCCTTCGCCGCAGTCGCTGGGCACGTCGATGTTGGCGCTGCGCAGCGCCTCCAGCACGGTGCGGTCGGCCGGCACTTGCAGCACCAGGCCAGAGTCTTTGAGTTCGATCTCAAAGGCGTGTTCCTTGCTCGGGTCGAGCGCGCCGCCGCTGGCGTGAAAGTGCTCCACGCGCAGCGCGTCTTCGGGCCAGGCAGCGCAGGCTTGCTGCAGCGCGTCGAGCAGGCGCTCGGGGCCGCAGGCGTACACCTGGGTGTCGGGGCGGGGCTGGCCCAGCAGGGCCGGAATGTCGGCGCGGGTGCCTTCGTCGGCCACGTGCAGGCGCAGGCGCTCGCCGTGCTCGGCCTGCAGCTCGGCCACATAGGCCATGGTGCGGCGCGAGCGACCGCAGTAGTGCAGCTCGTAGTCGATGCCGAGTTGGCGCGCGCGGTGGGCCATGGTGGCAATGGGCGTGATGCCGATGCCGCCGGCCACCAGCACCACGCGCTGGGCGGTCTCATCAAAGCGGAAGTGGTTGCGCGGGCCGCGCACCTTTACCGTGTCGCCGGCGTTCAGGTGCTGGTGCACCCAGGCCGAGCCGCCGCGGCTTTGCGGGTCAAGCAGCACGCCGATCACCAGCTCTTGCGGCTGGGCCGGGTCGCCGCACAACGAGTACTGGCGCGACAGGCCGGTGTCGCCGCACTCAATGTCGATGTGGGCACCGGGTGTCCAGCGCGGCACGGGGCGGCCGTCGGCCGGGGCCAGGCGAATCTCTTTCACGCCCTCGGCCACCTCGCGCACGGCGGTCACGCGCATGGCGCGCCCGGTGGTGGCGCGGGTGGACTCGCCAATGCGCACCGGCTGCTCGCGCTGCAGGAGGGACGGGTCGCGCCGCTCAGGGTTTTGTGCCGGGTCCCACTGCACCAGCAGGTGCTCGGGGCCACGGAACGAAGTGTTGGAGAGGTAGTGGAAGGTCTGCGGCACCAGCGCCATGTGCGGCAGGCGGCGCGAGAGTTCCTCCAGAAAGATCTGCAGCTCCATGCGCGCCAGGTTCTTGCCCATGCACTGGTGCGCGCCGTAGCCGAAGGAGAGGTGGTCGCCCGCGTTGTCGCGGTGGATGTCCAGCAGGTCGGCCTCGGGGAAGTGGCTCTCATCGTGGTTGCCCGAGGCCATGACCATCATGAACTTGGTGCCGGCTGGCAGCTCAATGCCGCCCACGGTCACGTCGGTGATGGCCACGCGGCGCCACGCGATGATGGAGCCGGCAAAGCGCAGGCACTCTTCCACCGCGTTGGGAATGAGCTCGGGGTTCTCGCAGATCTCGCGCCAGGCCGTGGGGTGCTGCAGCAGCAGGCGCAGCGCGTTGGCCGTGGCGTTGGCGGTGGTTTCGTGCGCGGCCACGATGCCGGCCATCATCATCGAGTGCAGGTAAGAGTCGGTCACCACCTCGGGGTGCTCGGCCTGCATGCGAATGCCGAACTTCATCCAGCCCGGGCCGCTGGGGTCGCTGCGCATTTTCTCCAGGATCTTGCCGGCCAGTTGCCAGAAGTTGCCCACCGCGTGGGCCACCTTGATCTGCTCTTCCTCGCTGGGGCGGCCCCAGGTGTTCACCGTGTGCGCAATGGAGTACTGCCGCAGCAAGGGCATGTCTTCCTCGTCCACGCCCAGGAAGTGCAGGGCGATGGTGAGCGGCACTTCCCACAGCATCTGGTCCACCAGGTCGGCGCGGCCGTCGTCAATGAAGCGGTCCACGTAGTCGCGCGCCAGCTTGCGCACCATGGGCTCGTGGTGCTTGAGTGCCTCGGGCGTGAAGGGCTCCAGCAGCAGGCGCCGGCGCGCCATGTGGGCCGGCTCTTCTTCGTTCACCAGGGTGCGGCCCATGGCGTAGTTGTACGAGTTCAGCACCTCTTGCACCGCCGCGCTGGGCGGGGTGATTTTTTCCAGCGCGTTGGCCGGGCTGAAGCTGCCGTGGTTGCGGAAGATGGCCTTGATGTCGTCGTAGCGCGTGACGACCCAGTAGCCCAGTTCCGGGCTGTAGAAGACCGGCTCTTGCTCGCGCGCCCAGCGCAGGTACTCGGGCGGGTTTTGCAGATAGGCGTCTTCAAAGGGGTTGAAGGCGGCGGCGTGGCCACTCACGGGGCAACCGTTGGGGGCTTGCGGTGCGGCGGCGTGGTGCACCGGGCAACCGGAAGGCGGGGTGGAGGGGCGGGCGGGGGTGGTGGTCGTCGTCATGGCAGAAATATCGCTTTGCGTAACTGTATTACGCAATAAGTGGCGAGCGATAAGGGGTAACCCTCATGCCGGGGCGTCGAAGCAGGGCGCCGAAGGGGGAATCGGGCCTTCAGGCCCGGGTCAGTTCTGGCGGCACCACCGGGGCGGCAAAGCCCATGGCCGCGCTGATGGCGGCTGCCTCGCGGATCACCTCGGGGCAGATGCGCCCGCCGGGGCGCGTGTCAAAGCCGCTGCTGGCGCCCAGGGCGGTGAGGGCGGCGCGCGGGTGGCCGTTGGCGTCAAAAATGGGCGCGGCCACGGCGCTGATGCCCATGAGCATGGTGTCGTGCACCACGGCCGCGCCCAGGTCGCGCACCTGGCGGCACAGGCGCACGATGGGCTCGGGCCCGGCCAGGTGGGCGCGCTGCTCGGCCGGGGCCTGGTCAAACTCTTCTTGCGCCAGGCGCCACAGCGTGGGGTCGTCTGAATGGGCCAGGAACACCTGCCCCGTGGCCGACCACAGCACCGGCATCACCGTGCCGGCGCGCATGTTCACCGTGACGGGCAGGGTGGGTTCTTCGATGCGCAGCACGGTGGGGCCTTTGTTGCCCATCACCGCCAGGAAGCAGGTCACGCCCAGCGATTCGCGCAGGCGCACCAGGGCCGACTCGCCCAGGCGGATCGGGTCGCTCTGGCGCAGCGCGGCCAGGCCGATCTGAATGGCCTCGGCGCCCAGGTGGTAGTGCTGCGTGCTGGGGTTCTGCGCCACCATGCCTTCTTGCACCAGGCTGCTCAGGTAGCGGTGCACCTTGGCCGTGCTCTCGTCCACCTCTTTGGCGATGGCGGTGAGGCTGGCGGCCCCGCCCAGGCGGGCCAGGGCCTTGAGGATGGCCACGCCGGTCTCGGCGGATTGCACGCGCTGGCGGCGGTCGGTTCGGGGCTTGGTGGGGGCGTCGGTCATGGGCGCAGAGCTTAAGGGGAAACACCAGCCGGCAGTTTACGTTTTGCGTAGTACGATTACGAATTCGGGTTTGTCCCCCCGTGAATCCAACAAGAGGAGCTTCTCTGATGCTGAACCGCCGTTGCGTGGCCGCTTTGCTGGCCCTTCCCGCCCTGCTGGGCACCGCTGGCCTGGCCCAGGCCCAGGCTTTCCCCGCCAAGAACGTCCGTTGGGTGGTGCCGTACCCGGCCGGTGGTGGCTCTGACTTCCTGGCCCGCACCATTGGCCAGCAACTGGCCAGCCAGGTGAACCAGACCATCCTGGTGGACAACAAGCCGGGCGGCAACACCTCCATCGCCGCCGCCGAACCCGAGGCCGCCCCGGCCGATGGCTACACCATCCTGTCGGCCGACAACGGCACCATGGTGTTCAACAGCGCGCTGTACGCCAAGCTCCCCTACAACCCCGACAAAGACCTGACCCCGGTCACCCTCATGGGCAAGTTCCCCATGATCCTGGTGGTGGGCCCGGGATCTGACGCCAAGGACGCCAAGGACTTCGTGGCCAAGGCCAAGGCGCAGCCCGGTCGCATCAACTACGGCTCGGCCGGCGCGGGCAGCCCGCACCACCTGGCCATGGAGCTGCTGAAGGTGAACGCCGGCCTGCACCTGGTGCACATTCCTTACCGCGGTGCCGCCCCCGCTCTGGCCGACCTGGCCGGTGGCCAGGTGCCCGCCATGATGGTGGACCTCGCCGCTGGTGCGGCCTTCATCAAGAGCGGCAAGATCCGCCCGCTGGCCGTGGCCAACCCCACGCGCCTGGCCCAGTTGCCCGACGTGCCCACCTTCGCCGAACTCGGCTTCAAGGGCGTGGAGGCCGCCGCCCAGGTGGGCGTGGTGGCCCCGGCCGGTACCCCGGCCGAGGTGGTGAACACCCTGCAGAAGCAGATCGCCACCGCCATCAACACCCCGGCCGTGCGCCAGAAGCTGATCGACTTCGGCATTGAGCCCGTGGCCAGCACCCCCAAGGAATACAGCGAGCTGATCCGCAGCGAGGTGGTGCGCTGGCACGCGCTCATCAAGAAGCAAAAGATCTCGCTCGACTGAGCGGCCTGGGGCCTGGCCCCTTGATCAACCAAAGCCCGCTGGTGTCAAACCCAGCGGGCTTTTTCGTGGGCGATCAGGCGCTGAGCGCGGCCAGGGCGTCCACCCCCACCGGGGCCTGCACGCACCACGGCACGCCATACACCCGCTGGGCCAGCCCGCCCGTGACCCGCTCAAACTGCCGCGCCTCGCCCGCCATGCGCGCGGCCAGCACCGGCTCGCGGCTGCCGCTGGCCAGCAGGCTGCGGTTGACCACCCAGGCATAGGGCTCGATGCGGGCGCGGCGCAGGTCTTCTTGCAGGGCCGCCGCCTCGGACACGGGCGTCACCTCGGGCAGCGTCACCAGCACGATGCGGGTGTAGTCCGGGTCTTGCAGGCGCATCAGTGGCGTCACCATGCGCGTGGCGCCCTCGAAGGCGCGGGCCATCTGGCGGTGATAGGCGCCGGTGGCGTCCATCAGCAGCAGGGTGTGGCCGGTGGGCGCGGTGTCCAGCACCACGAAGGCGCTGCGCGCTTCGTTCACCGTGCGCGAAAAGGCGTGAAACACGGCCACCTCTTCGGTGCAGGGCGAGCGCAGGTCTTCCAGCAGCAGGGCGCGGCCGGCCTCGTCCAGGTCTTTGCCCTTGCTGGCCATCACCTTGTCGATGTAGCGCTGGGTCTCCACGGCCGGGTCGATGCGCCCCACTTCCAGCCCCGGCACCTGGCCTTCCACGGTGCTCGCCAGGTGGGCGGCCGGGTCGGTGGTGGACAGGTGCACCGTTTTTCCCCGCTGGGCCAGTGCCACGGCCAGGGCGGCGGCGATGGTGGTTTTGCCCACGCCGCCCTTGCCCATCACCATGATCAGGCCCCGGTCTTGCTGCGCCAGGGCGTCCACCAGCGCCGCCAGGGGCTGCACGTCGGGTGGCATGCCAGGGGCAATGATCGCGGTGGGGCTGGATGGCGGGGCGGGGTCGAGCAGGGCGCGCAGCGCGTCAAGCCCCACCATGTCGTTGGCGCGCAGCGGCACCTGGTCGGTGGGCAGGGCCTTGAGCGAAGGGGGCATGGTGTCCAGCGCCTCGCGCCCGGCCCGCTCCAGGGCCTGGGCCAGGGGGTCGTCTGGCACGCTGGCCGTGAACACCGCGTTCACCACCAGGCGCTGCTGGTGCAGGCCCAGGTGCCGCAATTCTTCGTGCGTGCGGGCCGCCTCGCGCAGCGCGGCCTTGTCGGCCCGCGTGACCAGCACGATGGCGGTTTGTGCCGGGTCGCTCAAGGCCTGCAGGCCGGCGCGAAAACGGGCTTCCTGCATCTTCAGGCCCGAGTGCGGGCCCAGGCACGAGGCCCCGCGGTCGTTGCCTTCCAGAAAACCGGTCCAGGCCTTGGGCAGGCTGAGCAGGCGCAGCGTGTGGCCGGTGGGCGCGGTGTCGAACACCACGTGCTCGTGCCCGGTGGCCGGGTCGGCCAGCAGGCCCACGAACTCGTCGAAGGCGGCGATCTCGGTGGTGCAGGCGCCCGATAGCTGCTCGCGCACCGTCTGCCGCTCGGTGTCGCTGGCCTGGCTGGGCAGTTGGGCCAGCACGCGGCCGCGGTAGGCCTCGGCCGCGGCGTCGGGGTCGATGTTCATGGCCTGCAGGCCAGGGGCGCCCGGCACGTCGCGCGGGTGGTCGCTCAGCGCCAGGCCCAGCATCTCGTCGAGGTTGGAGGCTGGGTCGGTGCTGACCAGCAACACGCGCCGGCCGGCGTCGGCCAGCTTGAGCGCGGTGGCGCAGGCCAGCGAGGTCTTGCCCACGCCACCTTTGCCGGTGAAGAAGAGGAAGCGGGGAGGGTGGTCGAGGAGGGACTGCATACCCCCCATCGTAGGCCCGTTGGGCCATGGCGGCGAGGCGTCAGCGTGCGTGGCTCCCTCAGTTCGCTGTCGGCCTCTCGCTGGGGGCGGGCGCCGCAGGCTCGACCAGCGCACTGGTCGGCAGGTGCAGGGTGAACACCGAACCGCCCGATTCACCCCTTGCACACGACAGCGAGCCTTGGTGCAGGCCCGCGATCACCTGCGACAGGTACAGCCCCAGGCCCGAGCCGGGCAGGTGGCCATGGCTTTGTCCGCGAACGTAGCGCTGGAACAACTGCTCTTGCACATTGGCCGGCAGCCCCGGCCCCTGGTCGGCCACCGACACATGGGCGCCCTCGGTGTCTTGCCACAGCCGCAGCGCAATGGCCGAGTCACCCGGCACGTACTTGGTGGCGTTGCCCACCAGGTTGCCCAGCACCAGGGTCAGCAGGTGAGGGTCTGCCTGCACCCAGACCGCGTCGCCCGAGACCGTCAGGCGCTGGGGCGCGTCTGCCTGGCGGGCCACGTCGTCGCACAGCGCTCGCAGGTTCACTGGCCGGGGCTCCAGGCGCAGCTCGCCGGCCTCGATGCGGTCTTGCTGCAGGAACTGGTCGATCAGGCGGTTGATGCGGTCCACGGCGCGATCGATGCGCTCCAGACGCACGGCGCTGGCGCTGTCTGCGTTGGCTTGGGCGTGGGCTTGGCCGGTTGAGTGGCGCAGGTTGTGGGAGGCGGCCAGGATGGTGGACAGCGGCGTTTTGATCTCGTGCGAGAGCATGGACACAAAGCGGCTTTGCTCGCGCCGTGCGCGCAACTCGCGCTCGGCGGTTTCCTGCGCCTCGCGCGCCAGCCGTTCGGCAGTGTGGCGCTGGCGGGTCTGTGCCCGGGCGCGTTCGCCCATGGCCAGTGACAGTGCCACCAGCACCGGGAACATCACGAACTGGTTGCCCATCAGGGGCCAGTGGCGGTTGTTGACCAGGCCCATCAGGGTCAGGATCAGCACGGTCGATTGCGACATGCTCAACAGCAGGCTCACCAGCACCGCCGTGGCACCGGCCTGGTGGCGGCGGATCAGCGTCACCGCGCGGCCAATGAACACCAACACCATGATCTGCGTGAGGCTCATCAGCATGGGGGTGGTCTCGGTGTAGATGCCCACAAAGGGCGTCAGCAGACAGGCCACCAGCACCACCCGCAGCCACCGCACCACCCGCTGCAGCCTGGGGGTCTGTTGCTCGTTGATGTCCAGCAGGCGGGGCATCAGGTAGGTGGACGTGATCAGGTTGCCCAGTACCCCCAGAGAGACCCAGTGGTCCACCACCCAGGGCGGAACACCGGGCAGCCATTCCCTGGGGAAGCCCTGCAACGCAAACAGGAACAGCAGCGTCACCACCTGGTAGGCCAGGTAGACGCGGTGATCGGGGTCGGTGCGCCACTGGCCCGCCAGCAGGGTGTGCAGCGTGATGGCCAGCAGGCCACCGAACAGCAGCCCGTGCAGGGCGTAGTCCAGGGTCTTTTCCTGCACAAACTCGGCCGGCTCGAACAGGTGCGGCATGAGCAGCGAACTGCTGGTGGTGGTCAGGCGCGCGTAGGCCACGATCGGCTCTGGCGTGGGAATCGTCAACCGCAGCGCGGGCGTGCGGTACCGCACGGCATCGGGCTCGGGCGATCGGCGGTCGCCCAGGCGGTGCTCTTCCCAACTGCCCGGTGTCGGCCCGGGCAGGTAGACGTTCAGTTGGTCCAGGTAGGGCGGGTGCAGCACCAGGATGGCCCGGCCCGGCTGGCCGTGGGGCGGCGACAGGGTGAGGCGCAGCCAATGCACCTGGCGCGTGTAGCCGCCCGAAAAGGTGTCGCCCACGGGCCGAAAGCGATCGGCGAACCCAGGCGAGGCGACCTGTTCGATGGTGGCCTGGCCCCCCGGGTCTTGCCACACCGCCACGGGCACCGACTGGTGGGCCTTGGCCTGGCCGACCATCAGGCAGCAGGTCAGCCACAGCAGGGCAAGGGCTCGCCAGGCAAGGTTCGGGCGAGGGCGGCGAGGGAGGGCGGGGCAGTGCATGGCGGAGGGGGAGCATAGCTGGTACCCCTATGGGTAGTGGTTATGCTCTGCCTCTTTCGGTTGAGACAAGGGGAGACGCCGGGCATGGCTTGGATTGCGGTGGTCGAAGACAACGCCGATTTGCTGGACGATGTGTTGCTGGCGCTGGAGCGGGCCGGGCACCAGCCCAGCGGCTTCGGCAGTGCCGCCGCGTTCTGGTCGGGTGTGCAAGACCGACTGCCAGACCTGGTGGTGCTCGATCTCGGCCTGCCCGACGCCGATGGCTTGTCGGTGGCCCGCCAGTTGCGCGAACAGGCCCCGAGCATCACCGTGGTGATGCTCACCGCGCGCACCGCTTTGCAAGACCGCGTGCAGGGCTGGCAGCAAGGGGCCGATGCCTACCTGTGCAAGCCGGTGCATTTGTCCGAGTTGGTGGCGGTGGTGGAGGCCCAGTTGCGCCGCCGCCCCGAAGCGGCCGCCATCGAATGGGTGATCGACTCGTTTCACCTGACCCTGTCTCCCCCCGACGGCGAGCCCCTGGGCCTGTCCCACGCCGAGTGCCAGGTGCTGCTGGCCCTGGCCCATGCGCCCGAGCAAAAGGCCCGCCGCCGTGAGCTGGTGGAGGCCATGGGCGCCAACTACCTCGATTTCGATGAGCGCCGGCTGGAAAACATCATGAGCCGCCTGCGCAGCAAGATTGCCGCCGCGGGCATCGAGTCGGCCCAGCTTCGCGCTGTGCGTGGCCTGGGCTACACCTTCACCGAGCCGCTGCGCCGGCGCCAGCACGGGGCGCTGGGGCGCCAATAAGTCACGGGCTGGGCGGCCCGGGCATAGCAATTCATAGCTTCGCGGCGCAGCGAATCCCTATTCTGATTGCACGCAACCGAATGTAACGGCGCCCCCGCCGCGTTCGCTGCGCACCGGCTCATCCGGCCACTGCCTTCCCAACCGCGATCCTGGCTTCGCCCCGGTCGGGGTGGTCCCCTCGGGGCTGCCTCGGGCCATTGGCGTGCCTGGCCCGCCCATCAGCCCCGACAGCGTGAACAAAACCTACCGTCTCATCTGGAATTCCCTGACCCAGGCCTGGCAGGCCGTGGCCGAAACCGCGCGTGGTCGCGGCAAGAGCGTCACCGCTGGCACCCTGCTGGCCGCCAGCGTGGCCTTCTGCGGCACCGCCCTGGCCGTGCCCGCGGTGTTTTTCGATGGCGTCACCGCCAATGGCCAGAGCACTTTCTCCAACGTGGTGACCACCGCCAGCCCCACGGCCACCATCTTCAGCTACGACTTCAGCACCAGCGCCAGCAACACCTTCTCGGTGACCCAGGGCGGCACCACGGTGTACGTGCGCACCACCCGCAACGGCACGGCCAACAGCTTCAGCGGCGGGCTGGACAACTGGAGTGTCGGCTACAACGTCAACGGTGGCACTGCTGGCTGGGCCGAGGCCCTGAACGAAGGCTTCAAGGTCGAGTTCTTCTCTGATGCCAGCTACACCTCGCCCTATCTGGTCAACGCCGTGGGCATCACGGTGAACGACTGGGGCACCTGCTGCACCACGGGCGGCGTCACGCCCGATGGCTCGGTGGTGCCCGGCTCGGCCATCTACGCCGTCTTCGATGCCTCGGGTTCGCCCAGCACCACGCTCATCGGCAACATCACCAACAGTGCCGATCGCGCCACGCTGGACAACCGCCACTTCGTGGCCGCCATCGACGACCGCAACAGCTTCAACTCGGTCACCTTCGTGCCCAACGGCAGCGGCGAGGCCTTCGGTGCCGGTGGCACCTTGCTGTTCTCCATCGTGCCGCTGAACTCGGTGCCGGCCGGTTCTTCGTCGGTGACGGTGGGCCAGCCCCAGGTGCCCAACATCGACACCGGCCGCGGCAGCTACACCACCCAGGAACTGTCGGGTGGCCAGGTCAACCCCGTGTTCGACGGCGGCACGCTCACCCTGGCCAACAGCGGTACCGTGACGGCCAACTTCGAGGTGCGCGCCACCGGCGGCACCATCGACACCGACGGACAAGACGGTGTGTTCACCGGTGTCATCGCCGACAGCGCAGGCGCCACCGGCGCCATCACCAAGGCCGGCGCGGGCACGCTTACCCTGGCCGGCGCCAACACCTACACCGGCGCCACCACGGTGAGCGGCGGCACGCTGGCGCTCACCGGTTCGCTGGCCTCCACCGACGTGCGCATTGGCGCCGGCGGCACCCTGCTCAGCGCCAACGGCGGCCTGGCCGCCACCAGCACCGTGGTGGCCGACGGCACCCTGGCACTGGGCGCCAATGAAGCCATCGGCTCACTCACCGGCAGTGGCGCGGTGAGCCTGGGCGCCAACACCCTGGGCGTGGACACGGGCAATTTCTCGGGCGTGGTGAGCGGCACCGGCGGTCTGCAGAAAACCG
>FWPV01003149.1_pt1 | contig 38278 bp, 33 predicted proteins | sample 2228371 | NCBI WGS metagenome assembly FWPV01 (sample SAMEA103939776, study PRJEB20133) | metagenome
ATTCCCCTACGGGCTACTAACAAAACACAAAGGCTTCCAGAAATGGAGGCCTTTTTTGTTTAGGTTCAGTGTGTAAAGAGTGAGTGTGTTTATTTGCACTAACGTGCAGCTCAGAGGCGATTAGCCTAAAAGCAAATCCTGCACAATTTCCAGTTCGTATTCCGTTTCAATCCGCTCACAACTGGAGCGCATAGCTTGCCTTATTTCAACCGCAGAATCGGGTAATTTTGAACCGAAGTTTCTAAACGTGGTCTCATGAGGCCAGAGGGCATAAGCGATGTATTCACCGTTACTTGAAAGATGCAGCCTTGAACCCAAGCTGCCTTCATATTCCCGAAGGAGTTTGGTCATGGCTGTCCAAGCCTCCATGAATTGGTCTTTCTGTCCCGGCGTCACCTTAAAGCGATACACCACGCCAAAAGATCGGGATTCAAGTTTGTTCATACTTCACGTAAATTCGAATCAATTGTATACGTTTCGCTCTGTTTAGCGCTTGCATCGCTCAATACGCAATTCTTTCATTTGGCCAAGTTCTGCTTCGCTATCAACGGCCTCTTCAAGGGCATCTTTATAGAACCACTTCTTTCCCCGAGGTTCTAAATACCCGCTGATCAGCTTAAATGCAGGCTGCTCATCGCCAATAAAGTCAAAGGCGTCTTCGCGAATTTCAAAGGTTTTCATCAGTTGCCATTTACCGGAACAATGGGAATAAACATAACATTGATTCAGCCGGGTCATGTCCAGCCTATCGTTCACCAAGGCCAACTCATCGCTTTTATCTCCGTTTAAGTCGCCTAAATTGATGAGGCAATACAATCCGAAGGAATTCACGAAGGCCAAGGTATCTAGTTTAGGCTGGGTGGATTTGACCACCGATTGAATATGCTGCTTGTCGAACCAAACGATCATGGAATCCCAGGTCAGGTCGCTTGGCAGCTCCGGCTCTTCGATATAGGATTGGCCATCTGTAGCATAAAAGCCTGATTTCAAGGTATCCTGCGTCCCATCCCCATTGAAATCGCCCACCACGGTCAAACTGCGGAGCGCTTTTTTAACATAAGCCGGCGCTGTGTGCTCAACTTCGTTCGATGAGCTATCAGTGGCCGTTGGATTTTGATGTGTTTCCCTTTCGCTAGGTGCTTTACACGCAAAAATTGAAACGAGGCAGAGCAGGGGGATACAGAGTAAATTGAGCATACTGAATCAGATTGAACTGCCAAATTACCCTTTTTTCTATGGATGCCCTTTCCAGCCGAGCTTTTCTCTTAAATCAAACGATTGAGTCGGGCTTTGTCAATGGCCTCCAGCTTGCTGTTCACTTGTAGCTTTTTGTAAATGTTTTCAGTGTGTTTTCGGATGGTGGAAGGCGAAACAAAGAGGTTCTCGGCAATCTGGGTATAGCTTAGTCCGTTGCTGATTTGTTGCAACACTTCCAATTCGCGCTCTGAAAGCTTCACTTGATCCGTTTCTGCTTCACTCGCTGTTTGAATGGGGTTTTGCAGAAGTTTGATGGTTTTCAGTGCGATGGAAGGCGTCATGGCGGCCCCGCCTTCAAGCGTGTCGAGTATACCTTGGTATAAACTTCGTGCATCCACATCTTTCAACAAATAGCCGTCAGCCCCCGCCATTATCGCTTTAAAGATGAGGTCATCGTTATCAAAAACGGTGAGCATAATGACCTTCAGATGTGGAGCGATATGCTTTACCTTTTGGGTGGCCTCTACACCATCCATCACCGGCATTTCAATGTCCATCAAGAGCAAATCGAGGTATTTGTCTTCCTTCACTTTATCCAATGCTTCAAGCCCATTGCTGGCGCTAAAGCGAATTTGGATAGCCTCAAAAAAGCTGAGTTTCTCCTTGAGCGCCTGAGCGGAGAACGGATTATCTTCAACTATACCGATGTGAATTTTGGCCACTGTAACTACGAATATCGTTTTTCTGACTAAACACGCCCTTCTTCCAGAATCTGCTCCAGCAACTGCGTTTGTGAATTAAGCGATTGCAAAAGGCTGCCTATTCGTTCCGGTTCGGCTTGGTGTGATAGGGGTGTCATTTCTTCCTTGTGCAATTCTTTCAACAAAAGTTCCAGTTTGCTCGCTTCTTTCAGTTCAAGCAGTACCTGACTTAAAGCAGTAATAAAGAGTAGACTAAGTATGCTTAAGATGATCCACATAGGAGGGATTTGTTTGCCTCGGTTTTATCCTTCAAATCACGCTAAGCTGCCAGCTCGATGCCATAGGTCAATTGTCTTATTTAGGCAGTTTCAAGTCTATACGTGTTTCTCCGGGTTCGGATTTCCAGCTTAGTTTGGCTCCCAATACCTCTGCCCGGTTTTTCATCGACTTCAAACCGTTACCGTCATGGCTGCTATCTGCATCGAAGCCCTTGCCGTTGTCGCGGATACTCAAATGGAGGGTATCCTGTTCTTCTTGAATCCTAATGTGAATCGCACTGGCTTCTGCATGTTTGATGGCGTTGTTAACGGCTTCTTGTATGATGCGGAATACTTCAATGCCGTTTTTCGACTGAAAGGTGAAGGCACTTTGCGTTGGAAATTCGAACTCGAACTTGGTCAGTGGAACACTGGCTTTGGCTTGCTGCACGAAGTTGGAAATGCGGCCTTTTAAGTCCTCAAACGTAATTTGCTCTTTGTTCATCGCCCAGATGGTATCGCGCAGCTCAAAGATGGCGGTTCGGGTGAAATCGCTAAGCTGATTGTATTTCACTATGAGCTTTTCGCGGTTGAGGTCGAAGATTTTTAAGTTGTCAATGGCCGAAATGATAAACGTTAGCTGGGCCCCCAAGGTATCGTGCAGGTTGCGCGAAATCTCTATGCGCTGCTTCTGCAATTGGTTTTGCGATTCAATGCGAATCATGGCAGCCTGAAGTTCCACCTCTGTGCGCAGTCGTTTGTTTTTCAAACGAAGGGCATTGAAAAAAGCAATGAGTACCAACATGCCGATGATGCTCAACAGCACAATCACATTTCGCTCGCGGGTCTTCTCGGCCAGCGTGAGTTGAGATTCGGCCAAGGCCTTGTCTTTTTTCGCTGTTTCATACTGCAGCTCCAACTCTTCCATCGCCTGAGCGTTCTCTTTGTTGAATGTATTTTCTATGGCCTTGAGGTAGCGTTCATTGTACTTACTGCTCTCTTTTATATTGTGTTGCAAGAGGTAGGCATTGGCCAGCGCCAAATAGATTTCAGGTATCAAACGTATCATCTCTGAATCGCTTTCAATGATCTCAAGCGATTTCTTTCCATAGAATAAACTGCTATCCGCCTTGTTCACCCAGACATACAAATGGGCTAAGTCGCTAAGATCACGGGCTTTGTCTAAATCCGTATAGGGTACGGATTCGGGTCTATTGGCCGATAAAGATGTTATATCCAAGGCCTTGCGAGTTTCTCCTTTTGCAGCATAACATCCGGAAAGTGTAGAAAGCATGCGGTAGTATCCAATCTCGTCCCTGCTTTCTTCTCGCAAAGCGATGCCTTTAGTCAAGTAAACCAGAGCTGAATCAACCATGCTCAGTTCTTTGTAGCAAATGGCCATGTTGTTCAAGCTCGCCATTAAAGAAGCCGTAGGTTTTCGCTTTAAGCGAATTTCATACGCCTTTTTATGGTAGACCAAGGCTTTCTCATACAAGAAGAGCTCTTGGTAGATTAATCCAATATTATTCAATAGCCCATCTTGCACTTCATTATGCTCTCCATTGAGCCTATCGTTGATTTTTTTCGATTCCAAAAAAGAGTTTAATGCTTCTTGGAGCTTGCCTCTGTTCCAAAAGTATAATCCCAGGTTATTCAGCGAATGTTCTTCGTGGATAGGGATTTTAAATTGCCTGCTCAGCGTTAGGGCGTCCTGAAAATACCGAAGGCTGGAGTCTGATTCGCCTAGAACATCGTAATACACACCGATGATGTTGAGCAGCGATATGTAGCCAAACTCCTGCTTCGGCTTCTCTGCCAGTTGTTTGGAATCTTGTATCAAGGCCCAGGCTTTGGTTTGGTCTTGAAACACATGCATCCAAATAAGTTGATTATTCACCGCCAGTTTTACCGAATCATCTTTGCTGGTTTTGAGCAAATGGGTTAGGCTATCTAAGCGTGATGCTTGAACGAAGAGGGAGAGGCAGCTCAGCACGACAAAGCCGAGGAGCCTCCCTAAATAGTGGGTTTGAGGGCTATGCATAGAAGGGCATTCAAGGTACCGGATATCGCTTGAGTAATCCAAACAACGATTCAAATTTAAAGTAGCAAGTAGCGAAATGGATTCCTTACTCGCTATCAGGCAATTGCCTAATTGAACCACGGGGTAGCGCGATGGAACTTTGCCTTTGAATCAATTATACCACTTGCACCAATGAAAAAGCTACTGTTTACCATGGCACTCTTAGCGGGCTGTTTTAGTTTAAGCCTAGCCCAGCTACCCAAAGGAACCAACCATTTCCAAACCTACGGAGGTACGTGGGAATACGTTACCGGCAATACCTTCCGCTTTCAAGGAAGCCACCAAAACGAACTGGCTCTCTACAATTTCAACTTGAAAACAAAATCGTATAGCTACCTCACCGACAGTTTGGAAAAGAACCAAAAACGATATTACCTCAATGGCGACACCGGCTATATCGTAGACAAAAACTACAAGAACTACTATACCTACGATAGCTTCGCCACCACCACAGAATTGGCCCAGGGTTATCCATTCCTGGAAATTCGCAAAACAAAAAGCGGCTACCTTGGCTATACCCGGGCTTCCAGTAATTACACTGTATTTTACAGCACAAATTTGCAGTCGTGGACCAGCGTTGCATCGGTTTCTAACCCCGGCTCAACCCAATTTTCTATGGTGGAAGCTTCTGGCCATATTTACCTCATCAACCAAGCAAAACTATACCAGGTAAGTAGAGACGGAGGCGCTTCGTTTTCCGTTGTCAATACCAGCGCAACATCCTCTGAATTTTTCTTGGAACTCATAGCCTTTCCTGATTCCAATACCATCGTAGCCCGATCGGCAGCCAATTGGCTCCGCACAAACGATGGTGGCATGACTTGGTCTACCACACCCTATACATTTGGCTACAGTGTTTTGTATTTTGAAAACCTCGACAGCATCTACCTGAGCTACACCTCTGGAAGCAAGCGCGATAGCATTTTCCTTTCGCTCGACACCTTAAAAAGCATTCAGCATTTTGCCGGGGGAATCGATAGCCGTATTGTAGGAAAGCGCCTGGTAAAAAGAGGCGATTTCTTGGTGATGAATCAAAACCAAGAATTACTCTATTCTACCCATTTGTTTTCTGGATGGGAAAGCCTGCCTTTGTTTCAGAATGGTCGTTTTTGCATTGATTTGAATGCCGGCTTTGGACTTGCCGGTGGCTCAGGAGGAAATTATACCTACTCGCATGATGGGGGCAAAACCTTCAAAAACGGTTCTGTTCAAGGCGCTACCGACATCATGGCGTGCAAGGTTGTGCACGATTCGCTTTTCTTTTTGTCAGATAGAGAGAGCGATATCTACAAAAGTACAGACGCCGGTTTGACGTGGAAAAAAGTCTATAACTCAACCAATAGTGCTATAGGCCGACGCTTCGTGCACAATGCCGATTTTTCCGTTATCGTTTTGTTCCGAAATTCAGGTGGAGCCTTAATCTCCACCAATTATGGGAATTCGTGGGTGGTGCTTTCCGGACAAATGGGCATCTTGGGTAGCATAACCCCGGCAGGTAAAATTTTGGTGGCCCAAGAAATATACGATACCGGCTCAGGCAGCTTGGTGATCAAACAAAGCGTAGAAGAATTGGCTAGCGATGGAACCCGTACCTTAATCAAAGAATTTAGCGAATCGGACCTTGCACAGCTGGGATTGCAGATGTTTGATGATCAGGTGGGCTACTATTTCGCGGCTAAAAAGGGCACCACGGATTTGCAGGTGTTCAGAACGGATGACGCCTGGACTACCTATACTGCAATTGGTGTTTTGAGCGGTGCCATTCAACCGATGATGATAGGCTACCAGCTTGATTACTTTATCCCAGGCAAAGACACCATCTACGTACACCTGAAGCATACCTCTTCTGGAGGAACGCTGAGCAATAGGATGATACATTACAGCTACGACGGGGGTGCCACATGGACTAGCGAAGAAATTATTCCCAGCAGATACAATTCGCCAGATAAAATGACTGCCCTGTATTTCTTCGATTCCCGCCATTACATCAGCGCATGGTCTGCAGGTAGATTGTACCTGAATACCTCGCTCAGTGGTGATGGAAAAACACCCGATGGCGGCGGCAATGGTGGTGGCACCTCTGCGAAGCGTCTAGCCCAAAACAGCTCGCTCCAAGTGTATCCCAATCCTTTTAGCCAGACGGTGCAACTGCAACATGAGTCAGAGTTGCTGTCGGTAGAAATTCGCGATGTTACGGGTAAAAGGGTATACCAAACAGCCTTAACAGGGCAAAAGGCCACATTGGATTTAGCGACAATGAAGGCTGGAGTCTACTACGTGATGGTGGAGAGTGCAACAGGCACTGAAACACGTAAAGTGATTAAAGCAGACTAAACGGATTCGGTCTTTTAGCGGTAGTAGTGGGGACGCAAAGCTTTGTGTCCCCACAGCTATTTCCATTCGCCATTTTTTAGGCGCTCGGCAATGGACAGCGCGCGGTTGATTCGCACCTGAGAGCTCTTAGCGCTGGAGATGTGGTGAAGCAATCCGCGGCGTTTACCGGGTGTTAGGGCATCAAAGGCTTCTTTGGCTTCCGGGTCTTGGGCCATCACTTCCTCAAATTCCTCGCAGCTGTTCATCTGGTATTCGCTGGTATCAGGTTCTAAATGAACGGTTACTTCCATACCTTGTTTCCAGCCCAGTTTCTTCTGGTACGCATTGGTGATGGTGATAAAGTACTGTCCAACTTTGTTCGGCCTAACCGCACGCTGCAAAGCCTCGCCATTGGGTAGGTGCAATACGATGCGGGTTAAACCTTTCCAACCGTGGTTTTCAATATCGCTCGCATTAAAAACAAGCCTATTGCCGCCAATGCCTTCTTGGATTTCTTCAAATACGCCGGTGAATGCGGTTTTAGTCATGGTGAAGCGAATTAACGATGCAAGGATGAATATTCAATTTCCAAAAGCCAAAATCCAATTTCCAAGATTCAAGCTCCAAGTTCCAATTTTCTATTCGTCGGCGGTAAATCCTCAAGCGAGACATTTCCTAGTGGTGAATTAGTTTTTGGCTTTTGGCTTTTGGCTTTTGGTTTTTGGTTTTTGGTTTTTGGCTTTTGGTTTTTGGAACTTCCCCCCAAGGCTTCATGCTGAGAAAATACAGAATTCCCATTTCTTTCCCATCTTTGAGGCATGACCTGGCGTTCGCTCTTACTTCCTTTCAATTTGCCTTATTCACTTGTCGTACGATTGCGAAATTGGGCCTTCGATACAGGAATACTGAAAGCGACGGAATTTGACCTGCCTATCCTTGCCTTAGGAAACTTATCAACCGGAGGCACGGGTAAAACACCGCATACCGAGGCCATACTCCGACTCCTTCCCGATACCAAATTTGTAGTGCTGAGCAGGGGATACGGGCGTAAAAGCAAAGGATTTTTTTGGGTAGAAAGCGATGCCGACGCGGATCAGGTAGGTGATGAGCCCTTGCAGATCAAACGGAAATTTAAGTCCATCCCGGTAGCTGTGTGCGAAGACCGCGTATTGGCTGTGCCGCAGATTTTGGCTGAGTACCCGGATACGGAAGCCATCTTACTCGACGATGCCTTCCAGCACCGCTACCTCAAAGCCGGAACCTATATTCTCCTGACTACTTGGGATCAGCCTTATTTCAGCGATAAACTCCTACCGGCCGGTAACCTGCGCGAGCCAAAATCCGGTTCCAAAAGGGCCGATGCGGTTATCGTAACGAAATGTCCGCAGTTCCCCAACTCACTCGAGCTGGAGAAATGGCCCAAGCACTTGGGAATAACCGAAACGCAGGAGCTTTTCTTCAGTAAACAAAATATCGGACAAGCCTACCGCCTTTCCGGCTTAGCACTGAGCGAAACCGAAGTAGCATCGCTTAACGAAAAAGAGGCTTTTGTCTTCTCGGCCATCGCAGGGGGTTCGGGCTGGTCTAAAGCTTATGAGCCTTATTTTAAATCGCTCAAGGGAGCACTCAGCTACCGCGACCACCATCGCTTTAGCATACACGATATCAGGCTGCTGAAAAGCAAAGTTCAACCCGGACAGGTCATCCTCACCACAGAAAAGGATGCCATGCGTTTGCAGGCGTGGCAGCATGAACTGCAGGATCTGGAGCTGGTTTACTTCGCCTTGGAAATTGAATTCTCAGAAACGGATAAACTCAAGTCCTTTCTTCTCAGTCGACTAATTCACACTGGATAAATAGAATGCTATGAATGACTTTGCAATACGTCTAGAAAAGTTTCTGTTGGAGGAAGAGCTTGAATTGAAGCCTACTCAAAATAAAATTTCTATTCCACTAGTTTATAGATTATACCGGAAAATGAGAGCTGAAATTAAATTTGATGCAATCAAAGTTGCTGATGGACTAATTATGGATGGCCATCATCGGTATGTAGCTTCTGTGCTTGCCGGAATTGAAATAGAAAAATTCCCTTCTACAAAGAATCTAACCCAAACTTATCTAGAATGGACCGAAGTAACACTTACCTCAATAGAATATGATTTGGATACTGAAATAGATTACCACAATTTCAATGATGCTCAAAGAAATGGACTATCTATCGAAGAGCTTGAAAAACGGTTGGGTGGCTAAAATTTTATAACTTTGTAGTATGAAAATCCTCCTAGACATAGATGGTGTAATGATTCCAGCAAGGTCTTGGCAGAGCCATGAATTGGCATCTGATGGATTTGGTATGTTCAGTAAAGCAGCAGTAGAAGGCCTCAACAGGATTATCGAATCAACATCTAATCCTGAAATTATTCTGACCTCCTCCCATAAGCATCGGTTCTCTCTAGATACTTGGAAAAATATTTTTTCAGAACGAGGTGTTCATGTGTCCTCTCTAAGCCGATTATCCACGGATAGTATAAGTATGCCAAGGTTAAATGAAATTCGTAATTGGTATATGTTGAATCAACAAGATTCATTTATCGTTATTGATGACGAAAAAAGATTGAATGAACTTGACACGGACTTCAAAGAAGATCATTTAGTCTTAACAAACCCAACCATAGGATTGAATCCATTGTCAACGACTGAAGCAATAAAGAAAATTCGGCAGCAAGAACATATCACGTATTGAATAAGCAAACCTTAGGACTTTTTCGTAACCAACACACGATGGAGGGTGGCTGGTTTTGTTCGTCTGTAGAAGCTTCTAAATTTTAAAAACGTAGGCGAAATGCGTGTTCTAGAACGCTGTTTCCTTGCCTAAAACCGCGTCGTTTAAGATTGTTATCTTGTCGGAGTCTAGAGCTGTCCAATTACGGTCGACGATAAAGCAACAAGTAGATTACCTTTGTTGTCCATACTCTACAATGCGCAAACTAATCTTCAGCATGCTGCTGCTCGCTTCTGTGGGCCTTCAAGCACAATTCACAGGCTATAACATGGTTCAAGTGAGCCGTTGGGATAACGACAGTCTCCCAAGTTTGGGAACGCAACAATACAATTCCTGCTGGGGCTGGACAGACTCCGCTACCGGACGAGAATATGCCGTAATGGGTAGCATTGATTCCACCTATTTCTTTGATATAACCTTGGCGCATAAGCCTGTGTTGTGCGATGTGGAAGCTGGCAGGGTGCCTAGGGCGGTATGGCGTGAATACAAAACATACAGCCACTACCTGTATGCGGCATGCGACCTCGGGGTTTCCGGCCTGCAAATCTTTGACATGCGGTATTTGCCAGATTCTGTGCATTTGGTTTACGATGAAGACAGCCTCATTCAAAGAGCACATACCTTGTGGGTGGATGGCGACCGACTTTACGCCAACTCCTGTGTTGATGGCAAGGGTCAGATTCACGCGGTTTCGGTTTTCTCTTTAGCGAATCCGGAAGTGCCGGAGCTCTTAGGGCAAATTGTGCCGCCTGTTTTTAGCGGACAGCCTGCCTTCGGTAAATGCCATGATGCCTTTGTTCGGGGCGATACCCTCTATTGTTCAGGTGAGGTGCAAGGCGTTTTTATCTACGATGTGCGCAACATGAATAACCCGCTTTTGATTGGAACCATTCAAGATTACCCGGAGCGCGGCTATAACCACTCCGGGGCAGTGAGCGGCGATGGTAAGACCTTTGTCTTTACCGATGAAAATGCCGGCCTCGGGATCAAGGCCTTCGATGTTTCCAACTTTGGCGACTTAACCTTGAAATCGGTTTTTCGCTCCAACAAAGATGCGATAGCCCATAACCCTTACTTCATTGGCAACAGACTGTTTATGTCGTATTACCACGATGGCGTTTATGTTTTTGACATGAACGATGCGGCAAAGCCGAAAGTGATAGCCTGGTACGATACCTATCCGCAAAATGGCGATCGCTATGGTGGATTTGAAGGGTGTTGGCAGGCATTCCCGGATTTTCCTTCCGGCAATATCATCGCTAGCGATATGACCAATGGCCTCTTCGTACTGCGCATGGACGCCACAGCTTCGGCTGAAAGGCCTAATGAGGTGACAGATTTCTGGCTTTACCCAAACCCGGCCTCTGAGCATTTTCAGGTTGAATTTGATATGCTCCAAGCCGAAGAACTGGAGCTGAGCCTCGTGAGCATGCAAGGCGCCGTGGTGAAGTCGGAAACCCGCGCTACCACAGAAGGCAGAAACGCTTGGGACCTCAACTGGAGCGCCGGATTGCAAACAGGTGTGTATGTGCTTCAATTAAAAGGACAAAACACCCATATTTGCAAGAAACTAGTGGTCCGCTGATTTGACGCTTCGCCTACGCATCTTCTTCCTTTTCTTTGCTAGCCTGGCACTGCACGCTTTCGGGCAGCAGAGCAGCAATACGCGCATTACCAGTATTGAGCGATTGAGCTACGGAAGCGATAGCCTGAGCCTGCTGGATACGTCGCTCGTGGATTTTCACCTCTATCAACCGGCTTTCCGAAACAACTTTGGCATGATGGAGCTGGGCAATAGCCTAACGGCCACCCATCCCGTGGAGTTTCAGACACCAGAGCGAAACGGCTTTAACTTGGGTTGGTCCTATTTGGATCCACACCTCAGCTCCAGCAGCAATCAAAACCGCCTCTACAAGGTGCTCAAGCCCTTGACGAGCTTGTACTATATCCAAGGTCCTACTGAGCTCATTCACATTCAAGCGGTGCACAGCCAAAACATCAAACCCAATTGGAATTTCGGTGTGGAATACCGTCGTCAGTTAGAAGACGGCTTTTACTTTAGCCAGAATACCGGCGTTTACAATACCCGCGCATTCACCTGGTTTCATACCCGAGACCTCCGCTACCACCTTATCGCAGAGGCCGTTTGGAACCGATTGGAAAACCAAGAGAGCGGCGGCATCTTTAGCCGAGCTTCCTTCGATACCCTGAATGGTCCCGTGCGTAAACCACTGGTTCGCTATAGCAGCCGCTTTGCCAACAATGAGGCGGTGAATATACTGCGCAGCAATACCTATTCGCTTACCCAAATATACCGTTCCGGGCGCTCCGTGTTTTTTCCGAGCGAACAAACGGATTCCTTGGGAAGAGCCATACCGGATACCGTGGCAACGCTGATTCCTGTTTCGCAGTTTCGCTTGCATACGTCCTACGGCTGGTACCGCAATATCTTTACGGTGAATACCTTGGAAGACTTGGAGTTTACGTCCTTCTACCTGGATTCTATGGCCACCTACGACTCGCTCAGTATGCAAAAGGCAGAGGTGGAGCTGGCTTGGGAGAGCGGACAGTATGCCGGCATCGATGATTCCTTTCACGTAGACAAACGCAAGCTGGCCTGGTCGGCTTCTATGCGCTACGAAGGCATCAAAGTGGGCTGGCTCAAAGACTTTGCGCAGTACAATAACCTATCGGCTCAGGCTCGACTGGGCAGCAATCCATACAATCACTCAGACCTTCAGTGGGCTTTGAATGGCTACTTTGCGTTCAGCGGGTACAATGCTGGCGACATGGAGCTGAAGGCTCATTTAGCGAAGCAATTTGGTGCGCATAGGTTGAGCGTGAGTGCGCTGAGCAAGCGGTATGCTCCTGCCTTCAACCAGTTTTACTATTTCGGGAACCACGATTTTTGGTGGAACCAAGGCTTTGAAAAGCAAGGAGCACAGGACCTTAGTGCAAGCTATGGCTGGAAGGGCTTAGCGAAGTTCACGGCTTCCTACAAACGACTGAACAACTACATCTACCAAGAAGAAGCACCCAAACAGCTGAACGGCTCCTTCGATCTGGTGCAGTTGAAACTGAACACCAATTTAAACTGGGGTGTATTGCACTGGCAGCTGGAAGCGCTTTACCAAACGGAAGGTATCACGGAATTGCCCTTACCGCAGTTTAGCACCCGACAATCGGTTTATGCCCAAGGCTTCATGTTTAAAAAAGCCTTACTAGCGAAGCTGGGCTTGGATTTTTACTACGTCACTTCGTATAGAGCGCCGGTCTATTATGCTCCGGCCCGCATGTGGCGACTCCAAAACGCCCAAGAGGATTTCCTAGTGGGCAATTACCCGTATTTCAATGTGTACTTCACCGGAAAGATCCAAACCGTGACCTTCTTCCTGATGATGCAACACGTCACCGCCAACCTCTTCGGCTCCGGTTATTACAGCTCTCCGTATTACCCCATGCAACCACGCGCATTCCGCTTCGGAATTAAGTGGACGTTGTTTGAGTAGAAGAGCAATTTGATTTTTGATTTGGGCTAGGGGTAAGTCCCTGATCCGGCTGCGAGCCGCTGAAAATTATGAATTATGTGGGTTGAATTATGAATGGCCTCTCACGCTATTGCGAGGTAAATCAGCAGCAAGGGATTTTTAATCCCGTGAAAACGGATTTCTAGAATTTGTGATTTCTGATCGTTGATTTTTGATTTAGAAAATTGAAAGCCAAAGCGGAAGAGCTGAAACCAAATCTCTCCATGTCCTCTGTGCAAAACTCGGTGAACTCGGTGGTTAAACAGTCCGAAGAAAGCCCGTCAGAGTCTCAACGCCCCAATCTATGGTCTATGGTCCATGGTCTATGGTCCGCTTAAAACTTCCGACTAAACGCCAATGCCAGCAGCAGCGCCATAAACGGCAAACAAATCCAAAGCAAGAAATCCCATCCGTGTTCATACACAATCCAACCGGCACTGGTGCTCGCGGTAGCTTGAAGGCCGAGGATGATAAAATCATTCAGGCTCTGAATTCGGAATCGCTCAGCCAGCTTGTAGGTGGTGGAGAGCAATACCGTTCCACCAATGAACAAGAAGTTCCAGCCAATGCCCAACAGAACCAAGGCTACCCAATACTGCCAGAGGGCATGTCCGCTAAGCGCCACCACCAAAGTGAGTAAATAAACTATACCGCCTGCCAGAATCAACTTTCGCAAACCAAGGCTGCGAATGAGCCAACCTGTAAAGAGCGAAGGCACGTACATTGCTAAAACATGACTCTGAATCACACGTTTCGTTTCTGAAAGGCTAAAGCCATCCAGTTTATTCATGCTCACCGGAGTGGCGGTCATGACAAAGCTCATCAGCGCATAGCCAAAGGCACCCGCCACAAGGGCAATCCAGAAGGTCCGCTGGACAAAGAAATGGGCAAAAGGTCTTGGAGCTTCCTCTACCTCCAGCGTTTTGTGTTCTACGTTGCGGTAAAAAAGAAGACCCATCAGGGCGAGGGAGAATACCCCCGAAAGCAGCACAAAAGAACCGGCAAAGCTCGTTTGCAAAAGGTTTTTTCCGGCCAAGGCTAATTCCGGGCCGAGTACGGCTGCTATGATGCCGCCTACCAAAACGGTCGACGTAGCGATGGGCGCATCCGCTGTCTCTACCGATTCAATGGCCGCAAAGCGAAACTGCATGATCACCGACATACAGGACCCCAAGAGCAAACAAGCCGCAACAAACTGCACGAAACTGCGCTCGATAATGGCATGTCCGGCGAATAACGCATAGCCTATGGCTAGCATACCTGTGGCCACAAAAATGGCCTTACGCCCGAAGCGCTTCATTAGCAGGTTAGCCGGAATAACGCTCACAGCCGTACCGATGATCATAGCCGCTACAGGCAGGGTAGACAGGTTCTCTCGCGGGGCCAACTCGGTGCCGATAATGCCCCCGGCAAAGACCACCGTAGATCCTAAACACATCATCATAGCTTGGGCAAAAAAGAGTACCCAAACATTGCGCTGGCTGCCTTGAAAACCGATCATAAAACAAATGTGGCGTAATTTCTTGAAATCGTGTTCACCACTTGATGAATGGCTGGCCAGACTTCAAGAATGGCGTTCTGCACCCGGACCAAGGGGCCAATATGCATAGCCGGATTTTAAAAACTTAAGCTACACGAGATGGAATTCTGTACTCAGAATTGCGTGGGATTTTTTAAATTGCTTCTGCATCAAACAGCGATTTAATCCTTACTATTCAACCTATGAAACGAAAAATAAAGTACCTCGCAGCGGCAGTCTTAGGTCTTTTTTGGGCCACAATGAGCGATGCCCAGAAAGCCTATGTAAGCGTGAATGCCGGCTATAACGTGGGCGTAAGTAAGCATAATTTAGACTATTTCGACTTTTACAACTACGTATCCAGTTTCAATTCCTATTCAGAAGAGCAGGTCTATGTTTCGCTAGGCAAAGGCTTCAATTTCGGGACGTCCTTTGGGTATAAATTCAGCAAACACCTTGGTGCGGAGTTGGGCGTATCAGGTTTGCTTGGCGGCACCACAGAGGCCCGTTCAAGTTCATTAGGCAGCCGCGAAGCATACGCCATGCACGCGCAAATGCTGCGCTTAAACCCAAGCATCGTTATATCTACAGGCGCAGAAGTGGTAGACGTCTATGCCAAGTTTGGCGTGGTGTTCGGGTTTGCCTCGGTTTATTTCGACATAGAAAGCAACAGCGGGGCTACGGTGGAGAAGCAAACCATAGAAATGAACGGCGGAATGGGTTTTGGCTTCAGCTCCGGCTTAGGTGCCCTGTACAAGCTCAAACAAAATTTTTCCGTTTTTAGCGAATTGAACTTGATGAACCTGAGCTATGCCCCCACCAAAGGCGAGGTAACGTCGTACACCGTAAACGGTTTTAATACCATGGCAACGCTCACCACAGATGAGAAGAAATTTGAGTTTGTAGACAGCTACTCTGTAAACCAACTTTTTCCACCACCCAATACCCAGCCCACCAAATTACTGAGGCAAAGCCTTCCCTTCAGCAGTCTCGGACTGAATGTAGGTGTGCTCTGGGCGTTTTAAACTATCGCTCAAGAGAAGCTAGGCTAGCCTTTTCCAAAAGCGGAAGATCGGCTCAGGGATCTCGCGTATTCATGCGCTTCTATTTCTTTACGCAGAAATACAGTGGAGAGTGCTAAATTGCGAGTGGCCTATATCTGGCAGCATCTAAAATGGAATAGCATGAAACAAAACGTGAAGTACCTTCTAGCAGCCTTATTTGCTGCAGCAATTGCCCTTCCTGCCCAATCCCAAAATGCCTATGTGGGTATTCAAGCGGGCTATGGATTTGGCTTCAGTAAGCAGAACATGAGCTATTTCGACTTTAAAAATTCGAGTGGAACATCGAGCCAATACACGGATGAACAGCTTTATGTTTCCTTTGGTAAAGGGCTCAATTTTGGACTGAACGCGGGTTATATGTTTAACAAATACCTGGGCGCTGATTTGGGCCTCAGCTATTTACATGGGGGTGAAACCAAGTCGAAAAAGAACTATCCAGATAAGGTGATTGATGCCTCTTTATCTGCCCGGATGCTGAGATTGAGTCCTTCAATTCGATTAACTGCCGGACTGAGCAAGGTGAATCCGTATGCTCGATTTGGGCTAATTATAGGAATGGGGTCGGTATGGTATGAGGAGGAAGAAAATGACGCTGGAGATATTACAAGAATACGGGTGAAACTGGACGGGGGACTTGCTTTCGGGCTGAGCTCTGCCATCGGGGCGACGTATACAGTAAGCGATAAAGTCTCACTTTTCAGCGAACTCAATCTTGTGAATATGTCGTATGCGCCAAACAAAGCTATAACGGTGGAGGCCAGCAAAAATGGGAAAGACTTGTTGCCGGAATTTACAACCAGTGAAAAAGAGAAACAGTTTGTAGATAAACTAAGCAGAGACAACAATACTACACCTCCCTTGTCAGAGCCTACTCAACAATTAAAACAAAAACTCCCTTTCGGTAGTGTGGGCTTGAATGTGGGGGTGGTATTTAACTTCTGAATCAAGATAGCATGATAACCTACGAACAGAAACAATGGATTAATAAACACCCAAATTACCGACTCACATTTCTTAGTGAAGATGAACTTAGGAATGAATTGAAAGGGTGGTGCAGAGAAAACCTTATAAGTTGGTTGAAGTGGAATGACCCCAACGGTATTTATACCGATAAGGAAAGTATGGCGGAGCTAGGAATTATATTGACCTACGAAGAGGGGGTTGAGCTCATCGTAAAACAAGTTTGTCAAACAGAAGTATAGTTTTTCCTGCACGCTCATCGATTTAGCTAAACCGGAGACAATACTGCTGATGGAAACTCCTCATGCCGTGGACTCTTCTGCCGAAACGTTTTACTAACAGTTTAGACAGAATATAGCATGGCAGCGCCAAGTATCAGGCGATTGTGGTAGGGATTCTTGAATTAGTGTTTCGGGGTTGGTGAGAGATGTGTGAGGTTTAATGGGAAGAGAATTGCTGGGTTACTATTAAGAATGAATAGAGTTTCTCGAGTCACTTTGTTAACGGAATTGGCAGAAGTGCTCGATATTTCGTCAAAATCCGATTTGAAACTGATTACCGAACTTGCTGATGTTTGGATCTCCTGAACAATCTTGTAAAACCAAATTCGATTTAATATTCGTTTCATTTTTTTGACAAATTGAAGAGTTACTCTGCATAAAAATAAGAATAAATGTCCGTAAATTCGTCCGTGTACGCAAAAGCGTCCGTGATTATGGCAACGATTAATTTTTACTTAGATAAACCTGACAAAAAAGGCCTGGCTCCCATTCATTTACGAATTAATTGCAATGGAAGTCAAATCAAGTTGGCTACAGGGCAGAAAATTGCACATGAGCACTTTGACAAGAAAAATCAAAAAGCTTTGGATTCGGCGGCAGAGTCAGCTGAAATAAATCACTATCTGAATTTTTTAAAAGACCGTGCAAATGAAATTCTACATCACTCCAATAAAAAAACATTTTCACAAGCTGAAATTAAAGAAAAGCTGACTTTACATATAGAAGGATATAGAGAAAATCACTCAGTTAGTATTGTAAAGGAGCAAATTTCTCTTTATGGTAAGCCATTTACTTTTGTCGATTTATTTGCTGGAGCTGGTGGGTTTAGTGAAGGGTTTCTTCAGGCTGAAGTAAATAACAAGTATTTTGATTTTATAGCAGCAAGCGACATAAATGAGAATTGTGAATTAACACATGTTGTTCGTTACAATCACCAACTGGGACTTAATACAGAATTCCTGAGACAAGATATTACCGAACCAGATTTTCTAGATAATTTACTCGAAAAGATAGGTACAAGAAAAATTGATGTTGTTTGCGGCGGACCTCCTTGTCAAAGTTTCAGTCTTGCTGGTAAACGAAAGAAATTTGACAAAAAGGATGATTTATTCTCTCATTATCTTGAAGTAATCAAAGTATTACAACCCAAGTACTTCGTAATGGAGAATGTGAAGGGAATTCTCACAAAGGAACAAGGAAAGATTAAAGACTTAATTATTGAGGAGATTAACTCTATTGTTGATATCAATGAGATCCCTGTTCTCATTTCTTTTATAAAGAAAATGAAGACGGAAAAAAGCGGATTTCTTCTGGAATGCATTATTAGAAGGGTTGAAATAGAGAAATTAAAAGATTCGGAAATCGAAGCAGGTCGAGCTGAATATATTCGTTTCGTTGACTCTAGGTTCAAACAACTTACTCCAAAAATTGCTGATTATAAAACTAGTAAGACAGATTCCAGAATAAATACAATTAGGCACGGATTTTCTATTTTGGCGCGAACAAAAGAATGGGAAAAGTTAAAACGTGACATTATCAAAGAGAAGGACTATTGTAATGTAGATGGCGATGCTTTCGTTGAACAATTCACTTCTTTTTTAAATCATATAAGTCCTGAAAACATTATTTTACAAATTGAAACATCTTTTAGTGAGTTAAAGGTTCCCGGAGCTTTTCAACAAGAATGCAAGGAAATAATCAATGCTCTCAAAATTTATACTGCATCGTTTGATGAAACTTTAGATACTCTTCTCAGTATTTCAAATCAAAAAGAACAAGAAGGCTTGAAAGATATTTTGAATAGTATTAGACTTTATAGAATTGAAAAGCCTTTTGTCGCAAATGCATCTAATTACGGAGTTCCTCAAAATCGTGAACGTGTACTCTTTATTGGTTGCAGAAAAGATCAAAAATTTATTTCTGAGATTCCTCCCACTGTGAGACCGGAAGAAAAGGTCACCGTTTTTGAAGCTCTGCATGACTTAGATTTCATTGGAAATAATCAAGAAGCTCATCATTACGAATTAGTTGATATTTCAGAACAATTTAACGGTACGGCGAATAGGATGATGAGTCTTCTTAAGAAACGAACAATAGACGGTAAAGAAAATCCAAAAACTGGAAAGTCATTCGCGGAATGGTCAAAAGAGGGTCGTTTAATCGAAAGATATAGACCTCAAACAAGATCATTCTATGTTCGGAATTTTGAAGGACTTCAAAATGGAGAAAAGTACTTCGACGTTCTCAATAATCACAAAACAAGTAATCAAAATGATGATGTCGTTAAGCGGCTGAAGATTATCTTACAAAATGGTGATTATAAAAAGGCGCAATGTGAATTAGAAGAATGTGGTTTGAGTTCTAATAAAAGAAATTACAACGTACTAAAACCAGACGAACAAAGCTCAACTATAATGACTATTCCTGATGATTATGTACATTACAATTCACAAAGAGCTTTAACTGTTCGTGAAATGGCTCGTTTGCAATCGTTTGACGATTCTTTTGTATTCCAAGGAAAAAGGTCTACTGGGGGCAATAACCGAAAGACGGAAGTTCCTCAGTTTACTTTAGTTGGTAATGCGGTGCCTCCATTATTGGCGAGGGCAATTGCAATGGAAATATTAAAAAATATTAAATGAGAATATTATCTCCTTCAGAACAGTCCAAAATTAAGTTATTGACGAAGTATCAAGTTTCGCTGGCCTTAATTGAACCAACTGAGACAGGTTTGAAAAAGTCGATAATGGATGCAACAGGTTCTATCAGGAGTTTCTTGAAGGAAGGAAATATTCATGATTACGATTATCAAGGACAAGGCCCTGAAAATAAAGTGCAAATCGACACGAAGATTTATGAGGATTTTCGAGTAATAAACTCAATAGCTTCCCTATACAGGCCGCAAACAAAGAAAGGTGATCCGCGAATTTGGTTTTCAGGACTAACAAAGGTGGCTAACCCTAATGATATAGTTGCTCTAATCTTTTATTCCCAGTCTTTTCATGTTTTCAACCTGACTCAATTGAATGTTGAATCTTTATTGAATTCTAAACTTATGAATCCTCTAAAGGAACTCATTTTAGAAATTAATAGTAATGCTAAGGAAATTGCACTTGAGCTGCTGAGCATGTTGAAGAAGGTTGCCAGTTTAGGGCCTATTCCGTCAATGGTTGCCGCTGATACATCGGTTGGTAGAACTTTAGAAACCGCATTGGGAATAAGCATCAACTCTTCCAAAAAGCCGGATTACAAAGGAATCGAACTTAAATCCTACAGAAGTAAAAGAGCAAATAGAAAAAACTTGTTTGCACAAGTTCCTGACTGGTCATTAAGTAAATTCAAAAGCTCAGCAGAAATTTTAACTGCATTTGGTTATAGGAGGGAAGATGACTTTAAACTTTACTGCACTGTTTCGGCAATTACTCGAAACTCGCAAGGACTGTCATTAAAGCTTGACTCTGAAATAAGGCAACTAATTGAGAATTCGGACAGGCCTGATGTTGGAGACTTTGTAGTCTGGACTTTGGATATGCTCCACAGTCGCTTAAACGAAAAACATAAAGAAACTTTCTGGGTTGAAGCTGAGGCTATCTGCATAAACGGACAAGAACATTTTCAGTATTCACTTGTAGAACACACTAAAAAGCCAATTACATCTCAATTCGATATTCTAATTGATCAAGGAATTATAACTCTTGACCATTTAATAAAAAGGAACTCTAAGGGAAAGGTAGTAGAAAAAGGGCCGCTTTTTAAAATTAAACCCAAAGGACTTGAATTGCTATTCCCGCCAAGTGAAAAATATAATCTGATCTAAAAATTTTAATAACAGTTTTTCTCTAATCTTAAGTCTTCTTCTTCTTCTTCTTCTTCTTCGCGGAAGGAAACAAGATGTTGTTTAGAATCAGCCGATAGCCCGGGGAGTTGGGGGATAGCATGAGATTGGATGGGGGCTTAGGGAGAGACAAAGAGAGTGAATTTCAGACTTTCAGACGCTATGGAGGGTGATGGGTTTTGAAAGCTCCTTGTATGTTGTTTTTTGAACCGGCCAAATTTCGCACTCTCGACCTTATGCTTATCTTAGATCAAAAGATGGCAAGATGAGTAGCTACAGTATTCTAACAGGATGCCATGTTGTTTTCACGATAGCGGCCTTGGTATTTGGATTGGTATCCATTGTGGTAAATCCTAAGGGTGGTGAGCTCCATAAGAAGTCAGGAAGGTTTTATGTGCTGGCTTATACCGGGGTGGTTCTTTCGGCCTTTTTGATGCTCCTTATTAAGTTTAAGCTGTTTTTCTTCGCTCTTACCCTCTTCGGGACTTTTCTACTGGTGGCGGGCTATTACTATTCCAAGAAAGAGGAAAAGCTAGTGGCCAGAAATTGGTGGATATTGAGCATCCTCCTGTTTACTGTTTTCATTTACCTCGTGGATGCAGTCTTTGTACTTAGCAACATAAAGCACATTGGATTTGGCTGGACAACGGTACGTTTGACGTTCGCGCTGATCGCCTTGGCGACTTTGATTTTTGAGTTAAGCAGCAAAAGGAATAGAATTGTCTTGCACGCCACCATGATGTTACTCTCGTTTATCCCACTGATCAATGGTTTGCTGGCCCGGGTGGCACCATCGGAATTCATTTGGGTATCTTGGATTGTTGGATATGTTATATGTATCCCTTTGATCCTCGTGTGGTTTAAGAGGTCAAAAAAGATGCAACTGTTATTCAAGTAATGAAGTATTTATGCAGTTCTGAATTGTTCCTGTCTATATAAGAGACACTTTGATTTAACTTACCATTCGCACAAATGAAACCTGCTCTATTTCTGCTTCTGTTAACTAGTTTGATATCAATTCAAAGTGTGAGCACGGAAGATAAGACCCAACTCACGAAGGACATTTCAATCGTATTTCCGTGTGCTGTTATTTCCAATTCAATCGGAGCAGATAATCTTATGTTCTTCACCGTGAATGATAGTTTCCATATTTCGGCAGCGGTGAGTGCCATGGGTGAGCCAGTCTCAGCTGATTCAGTGAAACAGATAGCGGGGCATGATGCCAACGTTTTTGAATACTACAGAGCATTCAAGGGTAAGGGTTTAAAATCTTCTCGCTCTAAGGTCAATTCAGCAGACCGAATAGACTTTACATTTCAAAGTGTGGATGAAGACTTGAATGGCAGCTCGGGTACTTCAGACCATAAAGGCTTAGTGCTCTACCATAAGCAGAATCTGATCTTGATTGATTTTATCATTTCTGCTGACGGGAAAGGTAGTCCAGAAAAGAAGCTAAGGTTAGAGACTATAAGGACGGAATTTTATAAGTCGCTAGAGGTCAAATAAGCGGATTAGAATAAAACTCCACCACTTCTTTAGCAAACCAGTCCAACAGTCCTACTTCCAACGGTCACACAGCGTGTTCCACACGCTCACGTCTTCTGTTTCTTCTTCTTCGCTGAAGGAAACAAGATGTTGTTTAGAATCAGTCTATAGCCTGGGGAGTTGGGGGATAGCTTGAGGTCGGTTGGGGGTTCGCCTACGTAGTGTTGGTAGTCTTCCGGGTCGTGGCCGCCGTAGAAGGTCCAGGTGCCTTTGCCGGCTGTGCCGTGGATATAGCGGGCCTCGTTAATTGATTTATTCTCACCCATCACAATCACATTGCTTTTGATTATACGCTTGTCGAAGGCCGTTGTCTGTCCCATAAAGGCCTTGATGATCTGGGTATGGTTCTGCGTGAGCAGGGTAGGGATCAAATCAAACTTGGCGCTGAACTCAAACAGGGTGAAGTAGTCGTTGGCCTCGCTCACCTTAGGCGGCGCACCTTCATTGGGGCGGGAGTCGATATTGGAGAACTCGTAGATATACGGGTTGCTGATCAGATTGAAGTTCTCAAAGGCAAAGGTCTTGTTGAAATCCAGCTTGCTCTGGGCGCCGGGGTCGGCTCCATCGCCGTCGTAGATGTCGGCACAGATGTCCACGCCATCCGCGGCTAGCGCAATATCATAGCTGTCGGTAGCCGAACACATTGCAAACAAGAAACCACCACCGAGGGTGAAATCACGGATCTTTTTCGCTACAGCCAATTTGAGCTGAGACACTTTATTAAAGCCATGCTTTCTGGCCATTTCCTCGGCTTCCCTCACCTGGTCTTGGTACCACTTGTGTTTGTGGAAGCTGCGGTAAAACTTGCCGTACTGTCCGGTGAAGTCCTCGTGGTGCAAATGCAGCCAGTCGTATTCCGGGAGTTTATTCTGCATCACCTCATCGTCGAAAACCACGGTATACGGAATCTCCGCATAGGTCAGCACCATGGTAACGGCATCGTCCCAAGGCTGAGCCGATTTAGGCGAGTAAACGGCAATCTTCGGGGCTGTGAGCAGTTTCACGGCCTCCATATTGGCTTCGGGGTTATTGATTTCGTTGTGGATCTGCACCGCCTTGCTGGCCGGGATGATCTCCATGGTCACGCCGCGGATGATGCATTCTTTTTCCAATTCCGCGCTGTGGTCTACCATAAAACTACCACCGCGGTAGTTGAGCAGCCATTCTACTTCGCCACCCTTCTCCAGCATCCAAAAGGCGATGCCATAAGATTTGAGGTGGTCTTTCTGTTTGTCGTCCATCGGAATCAGAATCTTGGTAGACTCCACATGGGCCGATAATACAATACAACTTAAGAAGAGGAGTAGAAGATTTCTCATTTTATCCATGCCATCAATTGATACCCTAAATAGACACAAATCAGTCCAAGTAGGTTGGTTCCGCCAATATAGAAAACGACCTCTTTCCAGGCTTTATTCTGAATGAGCTGTAAACTCTCCAAGGCAAAGCTGGAATAGGTGGTGAATCCGCCCAAGAAGCCGGTGATGAGCAGGAGCTTCCAGTGGTTAAGCTGGGTATTCACCTGCAGCAGCGCAGCGATAATGCCGATGAGTAAGCAGCCAATCAGGTTAACACTGAATACCGGCCAGGGGAAGGTTCCGGCCTGTTTCACTTGAATCCAATCGGCTAAAAGAAAGCGAAGTAAGGAGCCGGCAGCACCGCCAAGCATCACCTGTATCCACGGCCACATGCTTTCAAAGTTAGCACTTTCAAATCCATTTAATTGCGGTATTTTTGCGCTCTCCAATGGCCTTAGATCAGGAATTTGATTTAGAAGAACTTCAGCGCAAGACCCAGGAAGAAGACAAAGAAATGAGCTTCTTAGACCACCTGGAAGAGCTGCGAATGCACATCATTCGCTCGGTTATCGCTATTCTGGCCTTCGCTATTCTGGCCTTTATCAACAACGAAATTCTCTTCGATCAGATCCTTTTTGGTCCGAAGCGCACCGATTTCTGGACCTACCGCGCTTTAGGCGATTTGGGCTACTGGATTTATGGCGACGACCGATTGGTGATCAAAGAATTCGGATTTAAGATTACCAACATCAGCATGTCGGGGCAGTTTACCAGTCACATGTTCATCTCCTTGATTGCCGGTGCCATCATGGCCTTCCCGTATATCTTGTATGAGATTTGGCGATTTGTAAAGCCGGCCCTCAACAGCAAGGAGAAACGAAACACCTCCGGATTGGTATTCTACGGCACCCTGCTTTTTGTGAGCGGTTTGCTCTTTGGCTATTATTTCCTTTCGCCAATTTCGGTCAACTTCATGGGCTCCTACTCGGTGAGTGCGGAAGTGGAAAACTACATCAACCTATCCTCTTACCTCAGCTTTGTGTCTACCCTTAGCTTTGGTTCCGGACTCTTATTTGAACTGCCTCTGTTGGTGTATTTTTTAGCGAAGATGGGCTTGCTTACCGCCTCTTTTATGCGGAAATACAGACGCTATGCCGTAGTGATTATCCTCTTGATTTCGGCCATTGTGACACCGCCGGATGTGGCCTCGCAGATCTTAATGACCATACCTATTTACGGATTATACGAACTGGGCATCTTCATTGCGGCTCGCGTTGAGCGCAAGAATGCCTTGAAAAATTAACACTATGAAATTAGCGATTGCCTCTGACCACGCCGGCGTTGAACTGAAAGCCTACCTTAAAGCTCAAATGGAGTCGTACGGTCACGATTTTGAAGACTTCGGTACGCATACCACAGACTCATGCGATTACCCGGATTATGCCCATCCTGCTGCCGAGGCGGTAGAAAGCGGTGCCTGCGAATTGGGTATCCTCATCTGCGGTAGTGCTAACGGGGTATGCATGACGGCCAACAAACACCAGGGCATCCGTGCCGCTTTGGTTTGGAATACCGAAGTAGCCGAACTAGCACGCCAGCACAACAACGCGAACATGATTTGCTTACCGGCTCGTTTCCTTTCACAAGAGGAAGCTTTGAACATCGTGATGGCCTGGTTAAACGCCAGCTACGAAGGTGGGCGTCACCAACGCCGCGTCGATAAAATTCCGGTTTAAAATTCCAAGAGCCAAGTTCCAAAGGCCAATTCCGAAAGCTTTCAGAACAAAGAGCCAATTACTCAGAAATGGGTCCCGAAAGATTCGGGATTGAAAATTGGAACTTCTAAATTGGAAATTTCAGAGCTATGGGAATCACACGTTAGACTATCAAATGAAATATAAACTATTGCTTCTTTGCTTTTTGCCCTTGAGTCTTTTCGCTCAAAAGGCCTCTCCAGAGTATGCGCCGGAACGTTTGTTGGCACACCTGCAGGTTTTAGCGAGCGATAGCTTGGAAGGACGGAACACGGCCCAAGCCGGACAGAAAAAAGCGGCAGACTATATTCAAAAGCAATTGGAGTCGTATGGCTTGAAGCCCGGTTTTACGGATTCATTCGGAAATGTCTCTTGGTTTCAGTCGTATCCATTTGTAAAGCGATTTGGCGACCGCCGCGAATACTTCCCGTATGCGGAGAACGTCATCGGGCTTTTGCCGGCCACCGAAGCGAGCGATGAATACCTGGTGATTTCCGCCCATTACGATCATTTGGGCATCATAAAAGATTCCGTTTACAATGGTGCCGACGATAACGGCAGCGGTACATCCACTATTTTGGAAGTGGCTAGGCGTATGTCGGCCGCCGCTAAACCGAGAAAGCGTAATGTGCTGTTTATCTTCTTTAGCGGAGAAGAAAAGGGACTGATGGGCTCCAAACACCTGGTGGCCAATCCTTTTATACCATTAAATAAGCTTTACGCCGACCTAAACGTAGACATGATAGGCAGAGCCGATTCAGCCCATGCCGCAGATACCAATTACATCTACGTGATTGGCAGCGATAAGATTTCAAAACGATTGGATGAAGAGCTGCAAAGGGTAAACGAGGCAACGGTGCAGCTGGCCTTGGATTATACCTTCAACGCAGAAGAAGACCCGAATCGCTTTTACTACCGCTCAGACCATTACAACTTCGCTAAGAACGGCATTCCCGTGGTGTTTTTCTTTTCCGGTGTGCATCCGGATTACCACAGGCCAACAGACGATATTGAAAGCATTAACCTGCATTACCTGCACAAACGCATGCTGCTGGTTTACAACCTGGCAGAACACTTAGTGAATTTGGATGGTCCGCTAAACTAAGCGCTGGCGCGGCGACTGCGCTCCACAAAGCCTTTCCACTCTTGGTACAGATCGCCTTTGATTACACGCGGGAACTTGTTCTGAGACCCAATTTTCCCCTTTTCACGTAAGAACCCAATAAAGGTGTCGTTTGGCACAGTCTCCACAATAATCTCATGCAGGGCGTGGTTTCGCTCTACGCCGTAGTCGTCGTTCAACTGCTTCAGGTAATTATCGAGTTTTTCGGCAAGCAAAGCCTGGTCAAAATGTTCTTCAATCGCTAAAAACCAGTGGTGGGCGTACATGCCTTTGTGTGGGATGCCGCTTACCGTAAATTCCGGAATATCAATGCCGAGTTCATCCGCCAATAGTCCCACTGCGCGGGTCATGTTATCTACAGAAAGGTGTTCGCCGCAGAGGCTTAAGAAATGTTTCGTTCGGCCTGTAATCAGAATTTCCATGTTTTGGTCGCTGGTGAATTTGATCACATCACCAATCATGTAGCGCCAAGCGCCCGATACGGTGCTCATCAACAGGGCATAGTCTACACCGGGTTCCACCTCCAAGATGCTGATGGCTTGGGCCTCCGGTTTCAGGTCGCCGTCTTCGGTAAAGTTTTCGTCGTTAAACGGAACAAACTCAAAAAAGATTCCGTTGTTGATTTGCAATTCCATCCCCTCCGAATCAGGTCTTTTCTGGAATGCGATAAATCCTTCCGAGGCCAGGTAGGTTTCGTAGTACATGATCTCTTCACCCAGCAATTTTTGGAAGGCCTTTTTATACGGACCGAAGGCTACCCCACCGTGAACGTATACCTTGAAGTTGGGCCATATCTCGTGGATGTTGTTGAGCTTGTATCGCTCAATAATTTTTTCAAATAAGATCTGTATCCAGGCCGGAACGCCGGCGATCATGCCTACATCCCATTTGGGTGCTTCATTCACCATCTCTTCAATCTTCTCTTCCCAGTTGCGCCGCTTCATGGTGCGCTTATCGGGTTTAGAAAAGGCCTGAAACCAGAAGGGAATATTGCCTGTAGTGATGCCGCTGAGGTCGCCAGAATAGGAGATGCCATTGAAATGCAAATCGGTAGAGCCGGAAACCATCAACGAGTGTTTGGTCATGAATTCTTTGGGCAAATCAGATTTAGCGATGGAGAGAATCTGTCCGATGCTGGCTCGCTTAATCGATTTGAGCATGTCTTTGGTAACGGGTATATACTTGCTGGCGCCTTCAGACGTGCCCGAGCTCAATGCAAAGTGATTGGTTTTACCCGGCCAGCACACGTCTTCTTGTCCTTCATAACTCTTCATCCACCACGTGTGCATGGTAGAATAGCTGTTGATGGGCACAAACTTGCGGAAATCGTCTACAATATTGGAAGAGAAGTAAAGCTCCTTAAAATTATGGGCTTTCCCGAATTCAGTATCCTGGGCTTTCTCAATCAGTTTGCGCAGCACATTGGTCTGCACATCGTATGCTTTGGGCTGATCCAGGGCAAACCTGCTCTTTAAATCCAATCCTCTTTGTACCAGTCTGCGAAGTATACTCATATGCTAGCAGCAAAATAAGGCAAAAAAAAGATAAGCCTCGGTAGGAAAAGCGAAAGCCCAAGCTAGCATTTCCGTACAATTCTTTTTTGCAATTGTATACTCAGCCTTGCTGCGAAGGGTTTCTTTCTTATACTTGTACTTGATGGAGAAAGAATTGACAGCAAGCGAAGAGCTCAAGCTAAAGTGGGATCAATTACAGGAGAGTTTGGCTTTGCAGTTTGGAAAAAAACCCGATATGAACGCGATCTTAATGCTTATCGGGATGCGGGAATTGGGGAAGGTAATGACCAAACTGAAAAAGGAAGAAAAGGTGAATTTAATGCACATCGCGGTATGCAAGCTGTTCAGCCAAGAAGGATATTACCGTTTGGTGGGTACAGATAGCGACGGATGGCCGCATTGGGAGCCGGTGAAGAAGCTGCCTTTTGTGAGCGTTTTTGAACAAGAGCTCTTCCTAAAACAACATATCGTTGACTATTTTGAGGCCATAAACTAATTTTGAGGGTATACATGAAAACAAAGATTCTATACATTACACTATTGGCCGCTGTGCCTTTTCTAATGGCAGGAAGCTGCGGCGTTGCAAAGAAAAGCGATGAAGTGAAACAAGAGCAGACAAAAGCCGAGGTAGCGCAAGACATGCGTGAGCCAAAGGCTTCGGTGATGCAAGAGAAAAAAGACACGACAAAAACATATATGGTACTGATAAAAACGAGCATGGGCGACATGAAAGTGAAGCTCTACAACGAAACGCCTTTGCACCGCGACAATTTTATTAAACTCGCGAAGAGTGGGTTTTACAAAGACCTTTTGTTCCACCGCGTGATTAAAAATTTCATGATCCAAGGTGGCGACCCAAATTCACGCGGCGCAGCACCCGGTGTGCAGTTGGGTAGCGGCGGTCCGGGCTATACCATCCCAGCCGAATTCCGCCCGGGACTGTTCCACAAAAAAGGTGCTTTGTCGGCCGCTCGTATGGGTGACCAGATGAACCCAACCAGAGCCTCCAGTGGTTCACAGTTTTACATTGTGCAAGGAACGGTTTACCCTAAACAGGACCTGATGAATTTCGCTCAACAAAGGGGCGTTCCATTTACCGAAGAAGAGCTACAAACCTATTCTACCCTAGGAGGCACACCGCACCTCGACTTACAATACACCGTATTTGGTGAAGTGGTAGAAGGCTTGGATGTAATCGATAAAATCGCAGCCGTACAAACCCAGCGTGATCGTCCGCTTACGGATGTAACCATGGATATTGTGGTGCTGGAGGAATAAGCATGCTCAGACTTCTCTCGGTTTGTGTTGGTGTACTCCTTACCCTGAACACTTGGGCGCAAAGCACCGAAGTGAGCGGGAAAGTTACGGATGCTAAAACCGGAGAAGCCCTTCCTTTTGTGAACGTCTTCTTTACGGGTACCACCGCCGGTACCACCACAGATTTCGACGGCTTCTACAAAATTACCACCTCAGCCAAGGTGGATAGCGTTACGGTTTCCTATTTGGGATACCGGCCTAGAACCAAGGCCATCCAACGCGGACAGAAGCAGATCGTTCATTTTCGGATGGAAGAAGACCTGGCTCAGTTGGAGGAGGTTGTGGTGAAGCCGGGCGTGAATCCGGCCTTTCGTATCATTGAAGGTGCTCAAGCCAACCGCACCAAAAACAACTACGAAAACCTCAAGGCCTTCCAGTATGAGTCGTATACCAAAGTACAGTTGGCGGTAGACCAGATTTCAGAGAAGCGAAAGAATAGCAAATTGTTCCGCAGCATTATCCCGCTCTTTGATACGGTGAGTCAGCTGAACGATGGCACCAATACGCCGGTATTGCCCGTATTTATCTCAGAAACATTATCTGAATTTTATGTAACGCGCAATCCCTTCAAAGAGAAAGAAGTGATCAAGGCCACACAAGCGATGGGTGTAGGACTGGAAGATGAAAGCGTAACCTCCCAATTGCTGGGAAGCACCTTTCAACAGTATAATTTTCACATCAACTGGGTGCGAATCCTAGACAAAGACTTCCTTTCCCCGGTGGCTGATGCGGCCAAGAATTTTTATGTCTTCACCTTAAAAGATTCAGTAGAGATTGATGGCATCAAAACGTACCAGATAGAAGTAAACCCGAAGCGAAAAGGCGATTTGGTCTTTACAGGCACCATGTGGATTGCCGATTCCAGCTTCGCTATTCGTCGCTTGCAGTTTTACGTAGACAAAGCCGCAAACCTCAACTTCTTAGACCAGTTTAAGATACAACAAGAATATGCACCGGTTGGTGGTGATGCCTGGCTGCCGGTGAAGACACGTATTCTGATCAACCTCGACGAGCCTTCCGGTACCACGCCGGGCATGGTGGCTCTGTTTTATGTGTCCAATAAAGATGTGGTAGTCAACCAGCCAAAGGAGTCGAAATTCTATGAAGACAAGCTGGTGGTGAGCGAAAATGCCACGGAGTACAGCAACGCTTTTTGGGAAGAGAACCGACACGAGCAACAAACGGAGGGCGATAAAAAGATAGCGCACATGATTGACACCCTCAACAACTTACCTGTAGTGAAAACCTGGGTTGAGTGGGTCAATATCATTGTTTCAGGCTACAAGCGAATTGGAAAAATAGATATCGGTCCTTACGCTTTCCTTTACGGCTACAATGCCCTGGAAGGCCACCGGTTCCGGATTGGGTTTAGAACCAATTACCTGCTTACAGAAAAGTTTGTTTGGAAAGGTTACTTAGCCTACGGTACCTATGATCAACGCTTCAAATACATGGCGGAGATGGAGTGGTTTCCGAGCAAGAAGCCCTGGACCGTGGTGGGAATCCGTCATCGGGATGATGTAGATCAAATCGGTGTAACAGACCAGAACTACGACCAATCCAACCTCTTCACCTCGCTCGCGCTCTTTCAAGCCAGTCAGCTGAACCGCACCTTTGAGCAGATGTTTTGGATTAAAAGACAGCACAATTCCAGCTGGTCTAATCGCATTACGGCGCATGCTAAAGAGTTTAGCTTTGAGCCTATTGGCGGACGATTCAACTTTGCGTTTTTTGAAAACCAGAATACCGCCCAGGAGGTGATATCCAACGACTTCCGCATTTTCTCTGTAACCTTCGAAACCCGATTTGCTTACCAAGAGCAGTTTTTAGTGAACCACAACGAACGCTATGCACTCGGTCCGAGAAGAGGTCCGGCGGTTACCTTGAGTTATACCAAAGGATTCGACAATATGCTAGGCGGCGAATACAACTACGACAGGGTGAACCTGAATATTTCGCAGCGCCTGCGAATGGGGCGTTTTGGCGATGGAGATTATATTGTGAGTGGAGGCAAGGTATTTGGCGTTTTGCCATATCCTATTTTGGATGTGCAACGCGGCAACCAATCGTTTATCGCGAACCGGTCAACCTACAATTTGATGCGCCTGTTTGAGTTTGCATGCGACGAGTATGTGGCAGTGAACTACGAACACCACTTCAACGGATTTTTACTCAACCGCATCCCGGTAAACAAGCGATTGAAATGGCGCTTCTTTCTCACGGCAAAAGGGGTTTGGGGAAATATTAGCGAAGAAAACTTGAAGCTTTTGCCTCAAACCGATGTGAAGGGAGCACCGGTAACGCAGATCTACTCGCTTAACAAAGAGCCCTATGTAGAAGTAGGTTACGGTATCGAAAATATTTTTTCATTCGGCAGAATAGATTTTATCCACCGCCTTACCCATTTGAGTAATCCCAATGTGTCGCCCTTCGGTGTGAAGCTCTCCATGCAGTTTAGCTTCTAGAATGTGGGCATTTCGTGATGCTCGGGCAGCAAAAAATTCTATCTTTGCCCGATTTTCAATTTAGCAATCCATCATGCCTAAAGACACCTCCATTAAGTCAGTACTGATTATCGGTAGCGGTCCAATTATCATCGGACAAGCCTGTGAGTTTGATTATTCCGGCAGCCAAGCGTCCAGATCCTTAAAGGAAGAGGGAATCGAAGTTTCGCTGATAAATTCCAACCCGGCCACCATTATGACCGACCCGGTTACAGCGGATCACGTATACCTTCTCCCGCTTACCACTGATTCATTAGTACAGATCTTGGAAGAGCGTCAGATTGATGCGGTGCTGCCTACCATGGGAGGACAGACTGCCTTGAACCTCTGCATTGAAGCAGATGAGCTTGGTATCTGGGAGAAATACAATGTCCGCATCATCGGGGTAGACATCAACGCCATTGAAACCACAGAAAACCGCGAAGCCTTCCGTGCTTTGATGGTGAAGCTGGGGGTAGGTGTTGCGCCTTCTCGCATCGCGAACAGTTTCTTGGAAGGCAAAGAAGCCAGCCAAGAGATTGGATTCCCACTGGTAATTCGCCCATCTTACACCTTGGGTGGAACAGGGGGCAGCTTTGTGCATACCAAAGATGAATTTGATGAAGCATTGAAACGCGGTTTGGAAGCATCTCCAACGCATGAGGTATTGGTGGAAAAAGCCGTTTTAGGCTGGAAAGAATACGAGCTCGAACTGCTGCGTGATAACAAAAACGATATCGCCGTTATCTGTACCATCGAGAACTTTGACCCCATGGGCATCCATACCGGAGATTCCATCACGGTAGCGCCGGCCATGACTTTATCCGATACCTGCTTTCAGGAAATGCGGAACCAGGCCTTTAAGATGATGCGTGCGATTGGCAACTTTGCCGGTGGATGTAACGTGCAGTTCTCTGTGAACCCGGAGAACGAAGAAATCATCGCTATTGAGATCAACCCGCGTGTATCGCGCTCTTCTGCCCTGGCCTCCAAAGCGACCGGTTATCCTATCGCTAAGATTGCCGCTAAACTGGCCTTGGGGTATAACCTGGATGAGCTGATGAACCCGGTTACCAAAACCACATCAGCTTTCTTTGAGCCTTCCATTGATTACGTTATTGTAAAGGTTCCACGTTGGAACTTCGATAAATTTAAAGGAGCAGATACCACCCTCGGCCTGCAAATGAAATCCGTAGGTGAGGTAATGAGCATTGGTCGCTCATTCCAAGAAGCGCTGCAAAAGGCCTGTCAGTCGCTAGAGATTGGCCGTGCCGGTTTAGGTGCTGATGGCAAGCAAATCCGCAACTTGGATACCATTGTTTCTGGACTGGAGCATGCCAGCTGGGACCGCATATTCCATATCAAAGATGCCTTAGCCTTGGGTGTGCCGATTAGCTCGGTAGAAAAGATAACCCGCATCGACCGTTGGTTCCTGATGCAGATTGCCGACTTGGTGAAAACCGAAGCAGAAATCCGTCGCTATACCATCCAAACCCTACCAAAAGAGTTGATTGTAGAAGCGAAGCAAAAAGGATTTTCGGATATTCAGATTGCCTACCTCATGGGCAATACCTCTGAAGACGAGGTATACGCCAAACGTAAGGAGCTGGGCATCAACCGTACCTACAAAATGGTAGATACTTGTGCGGCAGAATTCCCATCGCATACCAATTACTTCTACTCCACCTTTGATGGAGAGAATGAATCTGTCATTTCAGATAAAAAGAAAATTGTAGTACTCGGTTCAGGTCCTAACCGCATTGGTCAAGGTATTGAATTCGACTACAGCTGTGTGCACGGCCTCTTGGCTGCGAAAGAGTCCGGGTATGAGGCCATCATGGTCAACTGTAACCCGGAAACGGTTTCTACCGATTTCGACATGGCCGATAAGCTTTACTTCGAGCCTATCTTCTGGGAGCATTTGATCGAGCTGATTGAGATGGAGAAGCCGGAGGGTGTCATCGTTCAGTTAGGCGGTCAAACGGCGCTTAAACTGGCTGAAAAGCTGCATGAAAAGGGTATCAAAATCATTGGTACATCTTACAACGACATGGACGTTGCAGAAGACCGCGGACGCTTCTCTGATTTGTTGAAGAGCCTCGATATTCCGTATCCACTTTATGGCGTAGCAGAAACAGCGGATGAAGCCTTAGAAATTGCCAACAAAGTAGGTTATCCGGTGCTGGTTCGTCCGTCTTATGTGTTGGGTGGTCAGGGTATGAAAATCGTGATCAACGACGAAGAATTGGAGCATGCCGTAGTGAGCTTGTTAGGCGATATGCCTGGCAACCGCGTTTTGATTGACCATTTCTTGGACAGAGCGGAAGAAGCGGAATCCGATTGTATTTGCGACGGTGAGAACGTACAAATTGTAGGTTTAATGGAGCATATAGAGCCGGCCGGTATTCACTCTGGCGACTCTTCCGCAGTGTTGCCACCGTTCAGCTTGCCATCCTCTGTAACAGAGAAAATGCGCGAGTACACCGAACGTTTGGCCATAGCCTTGAACGTAAAAGGACTTTTAAATATCCAGTTCGCGATTAAAGACGAAAAGGTTTACGTGATCGAAGCCAACCCAAGAGCATCTAGAACGGTGCCTTTCATCTGCAAAGCTTACCAAATACCGTATGTGAACATCGCTACCAAAGTGATGTTGGGCGTAAACAAGCTCACCGACTTCGAAATGGTAGAGAAACTGGAAGGCTTTGCGATTAAGCAGCCGGTATTCTCTTTCAATAAATTCCCTAAGGTGAACAAGGAACTTGGTCCGGAGATGAAATCTACCGGGGAGGCTATTCTCTTTATCAAAGACTTGCAAGACCCTTACTTCCGTCAATTGTACAAGGAGAAATCCATGTACCTTAGCAGATAAATACCGCTATGAGAATGCTCTTTTACCTTCTGGTGATTTATGTGGTGTACAAGCTTATAAGCAGCTTGTGGCGTTCCCGCGTGGAGATCAAGAATTTCCACTACCACGATAACCGCAGCTACGGCGACAAAGAAGGTGAGGTACGGATAAAAAAAGATCCCTCTTTGCGGGAGGGATCTCAAAAGTCTTCAGGCGGCGGTGAATACGTCGACTATGAAGAAATCAAAGACTGATTTTACCAGTCGTCTTCGTCTATAATCACAGGCTCTTTCAGGGCCTTTTTAATGTCTTGAATGAGTTTGTTTAGAATACGGTTTGCTGAACGGAGCAACTGATCATGGTATATGATATTTCGCTCTGCGCGCATGTAGTATTCCAAATAAACGTATTCAGGTTGGCTTCTGCCGGCAGCCGCCTCAGGCATATTGTGTTTGAGGTGATCAATATCGTATTTGTATTTACCGTCTTTGAAACGCAGAGCTAGTTTGAATTCTAGCTTACCTACGTTTTCAGTCACGTATTTGTTTTTCTTCAATTCATACGGAAGTTGGAGCGTCATGATGATTTTCTCCATGTTGTTCTTCTCTTCTGCTTCTTTGAAGTCTTTGTCTTTTAAAGAAAATGCGCCAATCAAGAAACGTTTCGCTCTCCAATAAAGGGAGTCGTAATACGACTCATCCTGAACAACTACCTCGGTATAGGTGATCAATTCCGTGATGGTATCGTAAGGCATTTCAATCCTTACATACGGTTTTTTCTCCGGCTTTTTTTTCTGTTCGTCTGCGCTGCTTGCATACGGATCGTAGTTGTCGTAATTATCATAACCCTCGTCGTACTCCGAACCAGCGGCGTTGGAGTCGGGTGAGTTATAGTCATAATAATTGTCATAGCCATTCGCGTCATCTTCGCTTTGAGCGAAGAGCGGTGTGCTTGTTAGGAGGAGGGCTCCTAAACCGAGCATGGTTACGATTTTAATGTTCATACTTCGTGTAAATCTGGGCAAAAATATAACCTTGTTTAATTTATCTGCTTTAAAAACTTTTAAACAACCGATATTATTTTACATGGGCCTTGGTATAAACTCTAACGTGCCGTTTTAAGCTCCAAAAAATCAAAATCCAAATTCCAAAGAGGGGCGCGTAATCGCATTATATTTTGGAATTTGGCGCGTGGTAATTGGAACTTTCAAGCGTGGTGGTAAGTATATACGTGCTCATGTTGTTTTATTCTATTCTTTTTTCACTTGATTCGCAGTCAAATGATTCGTAAAAATACCATCTTTTTGCTCCTCTTGTTTTGGTTTACACAAGGTTGCAAAAACATTACCGATTCTGAAAAAGGCAGGGATCTTTCTTTAGAAAACCAAGTGGAAACCTTGCATTCCTTCGCCAATGCAAGTGAGGTAGTAGTAAAACACCTCAACCTGGATTTGGATTTGTCTTTCGACAGTTCTATGCTCAACGGCTTTGCAGAATGGACCTTGGAACCCAAACCCGGTTGCACCCGATTGGTTTTAGATACACGCGACTTACACATCGATTCCGTCCTCGTGGATGGCATAACAACTAAGTTCATCCAAGGAGAGGCAAGTCCGGTGTTTGGCGCAGGTTTGTTCATTCCAATTGATTCGTTAACGAAGCGTGTTCGGGTTTATTATACCACCGACCCGAAAGCGGCCGCACTTCAGTGGCTGAAGCCTTCCCAAACCAGTGGAGGCCAATACCCTTTCCTCTATTCGCAAAGTCAGGCGATACTGGCCCGCAGCTGGGTGCCGTGTATGGATTTGCCTTCGGTGCGCTTTACGTACGACGCACGTATCAAGGTTCCAAGTTTTGCTTTGCCTTTGATGAGTGCCTCCAATGCCTTGCAGAAGAACGACAGCAGCATCTACCACTTTAAGATGGAACAACCTATCCCTTCTTACCTGCTCGCCTTGAGCGCGGGTAACTTGGAGTTTCAAGCTTTGGGTAATTCTGACCGGGTAGGCGTATTTGCTGAACCCGAAGTTTTAGCCAAGGCCATCGCTGAATTTGAAACACTTCCTCAAATGGTAGAGGCGGCAGAGGCCTTGTATGGTCCTTACCAATGGGGACGATACGATGTATTGGTTTTACCGGCATCCTTTCCTTTTGGCGGCATGGAGAACCCGCGTATAACCTTCGCTACGCCTACCATCATTGCCGGCGACGGCTCCTTGGTTTCTTTGTTAGCGCATGAATTAGCCCATTCTTGGTCGGGGAATTTGGTGACCAACCGCACGTGGAATGACTTCTGGCTCAATGAGGGATTCACTGTCTATTTTGAACAGCGCATCATGGAAAAGGTATACGGTAAAGACTATGCCGATATGCTGACGGTGCTTGGGTACGGCGATTTGCACCAGACCTTGGAAGAATTCGGGCCGAAACATCCGGATACCCACCTCTATCTCAACTTGGAAGGCAGAGACCCGGATGATGGGGTTGGCGATGTAGCCTATGAAAAAGGGCGCTTCTTCCTCCGTCATTGTGAATCTGTTTTGGGCCGTGAGCGATTTGATGCCTTCTTATCGAATTACTTCTCAGCCCATCGCTTTCAAACCATGACCACCACAGAATTTTTGGATTTGTTGAAAGCCGAATGCAAAGGGGATGTGGAACTCTGGACTAAGATTGATGCCGACAACTGGATTTACCAAAGCGATATGCCAAGCTATTTTAAAGCCCCGGAATCCGAGCTTTTGAGTCGAGTAGAGTCCATGAAACCGCTCATTTTAAAAGGAGATGTCGCGGCCATTAAAAAAGCGAAGAGCTGGTCAACACACGAAAAACTCTATTTCATTCGCCAATTGCCTGCCGGCGATACGCTGATGATGCAAAAACTCAACGCGCATTTCGACTTCAATGAGAGCGGTAATGCAGAAATTGCCTTCGCCTGGTATATGCTCGGTTTAAAGTCGAATTACCAAGCGATAGAAGCCCCATTGCACCGCTTTATGAAACAGGTGGGCCGACGAAAATTCATCGCTCCTTTGTACAAGGAGATGCTGAGCTCAGCCTACTATAAATCCAAAGCCTTGACATGGTATACCGATGCACGCCCGGCCTACCACGCGGTATCTACCCAAACCATAGATGATTTGCTTGACTATAAGCCTTGATGTTTAAACTGCCCACACCCGTAGATCCTGTTTACCCGGAAAAGTGGGATGAATGGGGTGTGTCGCTTTACCTCAAAAGAGATGATCTGATCCATGAGCTGGTATCGGGTAACAAATGGCGCAAGCTGAAGCCTATCATCGATTATGCCGCAAAGCACCGCGTTGAAGTGCTGGAGAGCATGGGCGGTCCTTATTCTAACCACTTACTTGCTTTGGCTGTAATAGCGAAGAAATACGCTTACAAAAGCAAAGGCTATATTCGGGGGGAGGAGGTACAAAACCCGGTTTTAGAGCTGTGCCGACAACAAGGTATGGAGCTGGAATTTATTTCACGCAGTCAGACGAGGGAATGGAGAGCGAAACGGTCTGAATTGGAATGGGAAGATGGAGTACTATGGATTCCGGAAGGAGCGGCTTGTACCTTGGGTCGGTCAGGCATGAGCAGCTTGTGGTCGGAACTGCAAGAGCCTTTTAGCGATGTGGTGGATTGCGTAGGGTCCGGAACCAGTGTGCAGGGACTTGCCCTTAAAACGCCTTTAGCGACGACATTGCATGCCATCATGTGTGTAAAGGACAGTGACCTGGCAACTAGACTTGCGTCGGAAGGAATAGTAGTGCACACAGGTTATGAGCGAGGAGGCTTCGCTAAGGTAGACGAAAGCTTGATTAAGGCTTGCGCCGATTTCGAAACAGATACCGGTATTCTCCTCGACCCGG
>FWPV01003152.1_pt1 | contig 38259 bp, 37 predicted proteins | sample 2228371 | NCBI WGS metagenome assembly FWPV01 (sample SAMEA103939776, study PRJEB20133) | metagenome
GATTGAGGCTTGCTCATGATGGAATAGTTCTTATAATACTCGCTATTGAGAAACTTACAGGTAACATCATTTCCGGTCCTGAGATAATTTCAAGGGGATTTGTCTTTGAAGATGCTTCACAGGAAATTATAAACAATGTTAGAGATTTATTAGCCAACACAATAAAGGAGATGGATAAGGATTTGGTATCAGATATGTCTCTACTTAAGGCAAAACTTAGAAGCACCCTTAAAAAGTACCTGCGAAATACAATGGACAGAAGGCCCATGATTATGCCTATAGTTTTTGAGGTTTAATACTGGATGACAGAGGCCATAATACTTGGGATCGTTCAAGGATTAACCGAATTTCTGCCAATTAGCAGTACAGCTCATTTAATAATTTTTCCATGGTTTTTTAAATGGAACGGAATTATAAATACACTTACTTTCGACATCGCCCTGCATGCTGGAACACTAATAGCACTTATTTTTTGTTTTTGGAGGGATTGGTTCGACCTTATAATCAGAAGACAGAGAATTTTCGGTTTAATTATGCTCGCATCTGTCCCAGCAGGTTTTATCGGGTTTTTTTTTAACGATTTCGTCGAAGATTACTTAAGAAGCCCATTAATAATAATTTTTACATTAATATCTGTTGGTATCCTGATGTTAGTATCTGAAAGGTCAAAAAAAAATAGAGATATGGAGCAAATAACAATTAAGGATGCCATTATAATAGGAGTTGCACAGGCCTTTGCAATTATACCGGGTGTTTCACGCTCGGGTATTACTATTTCTGCAGGTTTGTTCAGAGGATTGGAAAGGGAAGTAGCTGCAAGGTTTTCTTTTCTCCTCTCAACCCCGATTATAGCAGGCGCAACTTTACTTCATACAGGAAAGGCTCTAAATTATTCATTAAATCATGATTACAAAATTTTTATAGTAGGTATAATAGTTTCATTTATTACAGGCTATTTTGCTATTAAATTTCTATTGTATTTTTTGAAAAGGTATCCTTTGAATATCTTCGTCTATTATCGTTTTATACTTTCAATTATTATAATAACAGGGATATGGCTAAAAAACTGAAGCGTATAAAAGAAGAAATAATCGGCGTAATTGCCATAATGGGCAGTCTCTATCTATTAATGAGTATGTTCACGCATTATATAAAAGATCCTGTTCTTTTTTTTAGAGATACGCAGCCATCTGTACCAGTACATAATCTTGGTGGTATATTAGGGGCGTATATTTCGGGATGGTTGTTTATTTTTTTAGGTTTTTCAGCTTATCTCATTCCACTGTTGCTGATCGCATTCGGAATCAAACGTATTAAAGGGATGGAGGGTCATTTCATATATATAATCGGAGGAATATTATTTGTGATATCCTCTTCTTTGTTTTTATCTTTGCTTTCTATTACATTTAATATACAGGTAGAGGGGTATCCTGATGGTATCGGGGGGCTTACTGGAAGGGCGATTGCCTATCTTTCGTATAGTTTTCTATCACTTCCAGGTTCTTTTATATTTTCGCTTTCGCTCTTTCTTACTTCGTTGGTAATACTAAGTCCTCTTTCAGTGAACGCTATCGCTTTCAAGAAAAAACCTCAACGGAAACCAAGAGTAGCAGAAAATGTCGAAGAAGAAAAGGAAATACTTATAAAAGATACCGAATCGTTAGTTACTCCTCAATCTGCATTCAAAAAAGAAATAGAAAGCAACATAAGCAGAAAAATTGGAGATTATGAATTACCACCACTCAATTTATTGAGTATCCCTCAATCCATCTTCAGCCGGCCTTCAAAAGATGAGCTACTTTCAGATTCTTCAATAATAGAGAAGAAGTTAGAAGATTTTGGTATCGATGGAAAGATAATCCAAGTACATCCGGGTCCTATAATAACTATGTATGAGTTCGAACCAGCCCCCGGTGTAAAAATAAATAGGATAGTCTCGCTTGCTGACGATCTCGCCCTATCACTTAAGGCGCAAAGTGTAAGGGTTGCTCCAATTCCAGGAAGGGCTGTGATAGGGATAGAAGTGCCTAATAAACAAAGGGAGACAGTGGTTTTAGGAGAGATTTTATCATCAGAAGGATTCAGAAAGAGTAAATCAAAATTAACACTTGGTTTAGGAAAAGACATATATGGCAACCCTGTTATTGCAGATTTATCAAAAATGCCACACCTGCTTGTTGCAGGTGCTACAGGATCGGGTAAGAGTGTTTCCATAAACTCAATGGTCATGAGCATACTTTATAAGGCAACTCCTTCAGAGGTTAAGATGTTGATGGTAGATCCCAAATTACTTGAACTCTCAGCGTATGAAGATATTCCGCATCTTATATCTCCTGTGATTACAGCGCCCAAAGAGGCGGCAGAGGCACTGAAAAAAATGGTAATCGAAATGGAAAGAAGATACAGGATTATCGCTGAAAAAGCATCAAGGAATATTGAAAGTTATAATCTTCAGGTAAAAGAGGAAGAGAAGATGCCTTATCTAATCATAATAATTGATGAGCTTGCGGATTTAATGTTTACTGCTCCGAATGATGTCGAAGACTCCATAGCGAGACTTGCTCAGATGGGCAGGGCTTCAGGCATCCATCTAATACTTGCAACACAGAGGCCATCGGTAGATGTTATTACAGGAATAATAAAGGCGAACTTTCCAGCAAGGATTTCCTTTCAGGTATCTTCGAAAATAGATTCGCGAACTATCCTCGACACCCATGGTGCAGAGCAGTTGCTTGGAAAGGGTGATATGCTTTTAATGTTACCAGGGGCAAGAATAATTAGGGTGCACGGCGCATTTATAGATGAACAGGAGATAAGATCTGTTACAGAATTTATAAAATCGCAATGCAGGCCTGACTATACCATATTTGAAAACCTTCAAAATTCGGAAGCAGTGAGACAAGAAAATGGAAAAACAGAAAGAGACGAGCTTTATCTTAGAGCAGTTGAGCTTGGAGAGGCAACAGGTGAGGTATCTATTTCATCTATTCAAAGGCGTTTAAAAATCGGTTACAACAGGGCAGCAAGGATAATGGAGTTGATGGAAGAAGATGGATTGGTTGGACCACCAAAAGGTGCTGGGAAACCGAGAGATTTTTTAAGAAAAAAATTAATTAAATAACGAAGATTCAAGAAAGTTCATTCCTACCCTGTATACAGGGACTATATCACCCGATTCTTTATTTTCTGAACGCTTCAGTGTTGACCAAATTACACGGCATTTGAGGATCAAAGGGTTACCTTTATAATAAACCTTAAGTCTATATTCTTTATTAATTTCGAGATTTTTTGTTGTTTCTACAGCTGCTCCGCCGAGACTTATATTGATTAATTTAGTATCTGATATACCTTTAATATCCTTCTTAATCCCCTGCACCAAAAATCTTTTATGCCTTCTTCTTTCATTTTTGATGTAATCTTTTGTAAACGATTCAGTATGTTCTTTATTATCGAATTTTACTGAATATCGTTTTCTAACTATCTTTTCTGCCTCAAGCCAGTTTTCGAGGTCACGGCCTTCTATTCGACCACTTTTCTCATATAACTGTCGCGCTACATCAGCAATTTCGTTATGAAGATTATCTTGGTTCATCTTTTCAGATAGGATATATATTTTTTCGAAAAATTACAATATGTCTAATCTTCTTCTAAACCATATTTTTTTAATTTTCTCCAGAGTGATACCCTATCTATGCCCAAAATTTGAGCAGCAAGTGTTTTATTGTTCCCAACTTCATTAAGTACCCATTTTATATAAGCTGTTTCCTGTTCTTCAAGAGAGGAATTTTACCGTCCTTTTTTCTAAAAGTTTTTTATTTCCGATCATCTCCAAAAAAGTTGGTAAAATCATGAGGATTCGAGGGGTCAAGGAGTCAAGGATTCGAGGGAAATGCTTAAGAATTACAAAGACTTAAAAGTTTGCAAAGGTCTTATCAACTATGTTTATCTACAAATTAACAAAAGGGAAATAAGCACTTGAACCCCTGAATCCTTGAATCCTTTTTAGCAACTAAATTGGAGAAGAACCAATATTCTTAATTCTTTAGGATCTTCTGCTGGCCTTAAAAGATTACTGATGGGTAGTGTTACACAAAAAGTTATTGGGTATGCACCCTGTCCTGTGCTGGTTGCTCGTGTATAGTGTTAAGTTTAATGAAAATACTTTATGTCATATTCAAAACTGAGACAAGGGAGAAGGGGTTTTATACCCTTCTCGGCTCTTGTCAAGAAATTTGTGTCTTGTTATGGCAGGCGTGGACATTACCACAGTCAAGGAATTATTGAAACACAAAACACTAACAATGACTTTGAGATATTCACATTTAGCACCATCGCATAAGGTTAAGGCTGTGGACATGCTGGATAATACCTTAAATGATAAGCTTAGCTTAGTAGGTGAACGTTTCCTTCAAACGAACTATACAAAGACTATACAATCGGCAGGGGTCAGATAAGATGGATTCTCATAAGTCCTTGATTTTACTGGTAGGCGATGCTGGTTTCGAACCAGCGACCTCTTCCGTGTGAAGGAAGCGCTCTCCCACTGAGCTAATCGCCCCCAATTGCCTATAAAATAACACTTTTTCCCTCATTCCTGTCAACCTCTGGTATCAAACGAACCTATTATTAATCTTCATTTGATAGAAATTATCAATTTTATTCATTGAAATGGTTTATGTTAAATTCATTTAAAAAAACTATTATACCTAGGAGGCTTTTATGAGCAAAGATTATAAGCAGATGTGGAGTGACCTTGACATCAATCTTGAAGCGCATGAGGGGTTACTCGGTGTCCTTTCTGATGCCTATTCGAAGATTTATCTATCACAAAAAAACCGACCTGAAGGTATGAAATATTTCGATTTTGTAATATCCGAAGTACATGGACTCAGGATAGAAGAAATTGTCGAGGCAAAGAAACAGGGCAGAAAAGTCATTGGCACTTTCTGTGTCTATGTGCCTGAAGAACTTATCCTTGCCGTAGACGGTTTATGCATTGGGCTTTGTGCTGGTGCAGATGTAGGAACGGATGAAGCCGAAAAATATATCCCCCGAAATACTTGCGCACTCATCAAGGCTTTTATGGGTTTCAAACTGGCGGGTCTCTGCCCTTATGTGCAGACAGCTGACCTTATTGTCGGTGAGACGACATGCGATGGCAAGAAAAAGGCCTATGAACTTTTTGATGAAATGACGAATGGAAAGGTTTATGTGATGGAAATCCCGAATAAAAAGGGAGCAAATGGTAAAAATCTCTGGTTAAGCGAGGTTCAACGCTTCTCTTCAAAACTTGAAGAAATAAGCAGTAAAAAGATCACCATCGAGAAACTGAGAGAAGCATCAAGGGTTGTGAATGAAAAGAGGAAAGCCCTTCAACGGTTAGCTTTGCTACGTGCAGCAGATCCCTCACCTATTTCTGGACTTGATGCCTTACTTATTAATCAGGTTGCATTCTATGACGATCCTATTCGTTTTACTGCAAAGGTAAATGAACTTTGTGATGAGTTGACAGAAAGGGTCAAAAGCGGTCAGGGAATTTCAACAAAAGGAAGCCCAAGGATTCTTATTTCAGGATCTCCCATGGCAATCCCAAATTGGAAGATACATGCAATTGTTGAAGGAAGCGGGGCGACAGTTGTGGGAGAAGAATCGTGTGTGGGAGAGAGAAATTTTGCATCATTTCTCGATGATAACTTCACATCAATAGAGCAAGGATTGCAGAATATCTCAGATCGCTATCTCACTATAAATTGTGCTTGTTTTACTCCAAATGACGAACGATTAACTGATATTGAAACCATTGCTAAAAGAGTAAAGGCAGACGGAATTCTTCATTATTCGATTCAGTTTTGTACCCCATATATGATTGAAGCAACAAAGGTAAAGAAGGCTGCAGAAAAAATAAAAATGCCATTTCTACGAATCGAAACGGATTACAGCATGGAAGATATGGGACAGCTCAAGACAAGAATCGAAGCATTTCTCGAAATGATAGCTAAAGGTGTGAAAGCGTGAAGATAGGAGGTATTGACATTGGATCAAGATACATCAAATATGTACTTCTTGAGAATAATTCAATCGTTGATTTCAAAATGAAAGAGACGGGATATGATCCTTTATCGGTATGTAAAGAATTCTTTGCTGCGGTTAGACCAGACAAGATTGTTGCAACAGGCTACGGACGATATTTGCTGGAGGTATTCGGAGATGTTAAGACAATAACGGAAATCAAAGCTGTTGCAAAAGGAGTTCATGCTTTATTCCCTACTTGTAGGACAATTATTGATATCGGAGGACAGGACACAAAGGTCATCAGTCTTGCAGATAACGGGACGATCATTAACTTTGAAATGAATGATCGCTGTGCGGCAGGGACGGGGAGATTTCTCGAAATCATGTCCAGAGCACTCGGATATGACCTCGATCATTTCGGGACTTCCTGCAATAATAAAAAAGGTAAAATTAAAATAAATAGTCTTTGTACAGTTTTTGCTGAATCCGAGGTCATCAGTCTCATTTCAAAGGGCGAAGATAGAGAAGTGATAGCACGTGCAATACATGAATCTATTGCAAGTAAAGTGGTATCAATGCTTAAGCGTTTAGATGTTCGAGATGATTTAGTTTTCGCAGGGGGATGCGCCAATAATCCCTGTCTAAAGGAAATTCTCGAAGAACGCCTGAAAAGAAAAATTTTTGTTTACAAAAATCCATATATACACGCTGCGTATGGCGCAGCACTTTTTGCCTAAATGTCGTGATTTGTATGAAAATTTATATAACCCATTTTATTCATAAATTTACAGGTATTTGGCAGACCTTGATAGCTTTTTAAATTGCATTTTTGGTTTATATAAAAACCTTCACTTCGGAAGTGCAGATTTTTTTAATAAATTAATTTACCAAGAAACGGATATTACACAAGAAGATGCACATTTCCGATTCTGACGTTTTTGAGACCCTGACCCCTTGCTATTTTAAGGCATTTTTCTGCAAAGGTTCTTTCTGTTAACGGCATATCTGACATATAAAAATGGGGATAGAAGGCAAGCATACTATACGGTATATCAGGGTTTACCGAAGCGATAAATTGTGCTATATTTTTTATCTCGATTTCATCAATATAACCCGGCACCAGAAGAGTGTTTGCAATTAACAGTGGAGGAGTAGTTCTCAAATTGGATTTTTTACCTATATGTAAAAAATTATCCAGTGTTCTTTTGTTGGAGTTTCCTGTTAAAGCAATATGGAGATTATCATCCCATGCTTTTAAATCAAACTTGATACAACCACCTGTTTTTAAAGCAAGTTCTGTCATTTGATCAAGAAGCCCCGGATGTACAGAACCATTTGTTTCCCAGCATATCCTGAGAATTTCGCCTTTTTTTCGCTCGATTGCCTGTCCTGAAGCCTTGAGTGTAAAAGGTGTTTGGGGTGCGGGATCACCACCAAAATAGCAAATGCACGAGGTCTTTTCATCAACATCTAAAACCAATTCTTCAACAGTCGTTGTAATTGACTTGAGGGTTTCTCTTTTGAAATGCCAGTTTTGACAAAACAGGCAATTGAATGAACATGCATGAAAAAATACGGCAAGATTTTTATATCCATATTCAGGACCTGAACGATGAGCATATTTTGGATAACCAGCTCCTGTTCCTCCTGCGCACACCCAATCACCAACACAATTTGTTGGAAGGGGATCATGATACCATGATAGCTTTCCTTTTTCAGCAGAAACGCCAATTAACCTGCCATTCTCATTCTTTCTTAACCCACAGTAACCAAGCCCTCCTTCAGGGATTTTACATTCATTTACGCAGATCTTACATGATATTCCTCGGGGGTCTTTTGGTGGTTTCTCAGGAAGGCCGAAAGCAGCCCTACTCCTTGCGTGTGCCTGCATCGCTATTGAAAGGGCATCCTCGGGATTTTCTCTTATACATTTCAGACAAACACCAAGTTCTTTTGATATGTTACTGGAAAAGCTTTTGCATAGATTACATTCTGCCATTGATACTTTTCGTTTTTGATGTTCGGTCAAAATAAAAAGCGGATTTTTTATTAAGAATTGAAACAATCAAATATTTATAATCCTATGCAACTACTATTTTGTTACGGCCTTTCTCTTTTGCCTCATAAAGTGCTAAATCAGCAACTTGAATGAATTTTTCAACAGATTCTATAGACGGGTTGGGAATATCAGCTATACCGATGCTTACGGTTAACTGACTTGAAACATTTGGAAATTTAAGTCGTGCAATCGATTCCGAGATTCTTGTAGCGGCCTTAAAGGCGTTTTCTTTTGTAGTCTGAGGAAGTAGAATAATAAATTCTTCTCCACCCCACCTTGCCGGTATATCAATTTCTCTGAGAGAATTTTTTATCTGTTTCGCTATTTCTTTTAAAACCTCATCTCCTGTATGATGTCCATATTCATCATTAATCTTTTTAAAATGGTCTATATCTATTATCATGCACGATGTGGGTGTCTTATATCTCAATGTCCTCTTAAATTCTTTTTCTAAAGCGAGTTCAAAATGCCTTCTGTTGTAAAGCTCGGTTAATGAATCCGTGATAGCAAGAATCTCAACCTTTTTTAAAATCTCTTCTAATTGTCTATTTTTTTCTCTTAACTCATCCTGTAATGCCTTTGTTCTTAAGCAAGCGTATATCCTTGCATTCAGTTCGATTTCATTATACGGTTTTGGTAGATAATCTTCTGCACCTGCTTCTAATCCTTTAACCTTATCCTGTAAGGTGTCTTTAACAGTGAGAATTATTATGGGAATTCCCTTGGTATCGTCGTTAATCTTCAACCATCGAGCCACTTCATTTCCGCTTATGTCAGGTAATATAAGATCGAGCAGAATAATTTCTACAGGTTGTGTTTTTGCAATCTTAATTGCAGATTTTCCGTTATCAGTCCATACTACTTCATATCCGTTTCTTTCGAGATATTCTTTTGTAACCTTTGCTTGAAGTTTGTCGTCCTCTACAAGAAGAATTTTTGCCTTTGCCATCTTACTAAAATTTTTAGATTCTACTTTAAATTTTAATCTTTAATAAGAATTCTGTCATAGTAAATTTTAATATTTGAACGATGCCATGATATAATTTTTTTGTTGAAAAAATCAATAAAGACTATATACACATTAGGAACTGATAGAAGGAGTGAAGAAGATTTTATAGAGATACTCCATGCCTATGATATTGAGGCTTTAATTGATGTGCGACGTTTCCCAAAGAGTAAGATAGCTCTTTTTATGAGAGAAAATCTTGAGAGGCTTCTTGCTCGAGAGGGGATTAAATATTATTTCCTTGGCCGAGAGCTTGGCGGTTTCAGAAAGGGTGGTTATATCGCTTATATAATCACGGTAGATTTCAATAAAGGCATCGAAAAACTCGAGTCAATAGCGATTCAAAAGACGTCGGTTATTATATGTGCAGAGCGCTTTCCCTGGAAATGTCACAGAAAGTGGATTGCCAGAGAATTGAACAAAAGGGGCTGGCAAGTTGAGCATATTCTTGATAAAGGCAAGGTATGGATACCACGATAATTATGCTGGGGTTCATAATATATTGTTGATTATCAGTTGGCGGAGAGGGGGGGATTCGAACCCCCGGTGGAGAAACCCCCACAGCGATTTTCGAGACCGCCCCGTTCAACCACTCCGGCACCTCTCCAAAGCGTCAGTTATCAGGTTCAGTAAACAATAACTATAAGATAACCTTAGCGAAGCAAAGACTATCTTCGTGCTTGAAAAAATCTTTTCAGCAGTTCTGCACACTCGTCTTCCAGGACGCCAGATACTACTTCAATCTGATGATTGAGCCTGCTATCCGAAAGAATGTTATAAAGACTGTCAACTGCACCACCTTTTTCATCTTTACATCCATAAACGAGTTTACCAAGCCTTGCGTTTATCATCGCACCCGCACACATGATACAGGGTTCTTTTGTTACGTAGAGCGTTGCTTCTGATAGCCTCCAATTTCCAATATTTTTTGCTCCTTCACGCAAGGCAATAATTTCAGCGTGTCCTGTGGGGTCATTGTATATTTCTCTTAAGTTATGAGATTTCCCTATAATAATATTGTCTTTAACAAGGACAGAGCCCACAGGAACCTCGCCTTGATCAAAGGCAATTTTTGCTTCATTTAATGCTAAGAACATAAAATAAATATCTTGTTCTGTATATGACATTGTTATTATTCTATACAAATAACTGAAAAAATTCTTAATCTGAGATTGATATGACAAAGGACGACTTATACAATTTCAGGCTCTGGTTTTCAAAATATGTGATTTCTTTCTATTCAGCAGATGATGAGGATCAAAAAAATATTGTACTTAAAGAAGGACATACCCATGAGGTATGTACAAACGCAAAAAAGATAGCGAATGAACTCTCTTTGAATGAAAATGAAAGACTATTATCTGAGACAATAGCGCTATTTCATGATTTAGGAAGATTTCCTCAGTATGCAAGATTCAAAACATTTAATGATCGTGTTTCAGTTAATCACGGGGTGCTGGGTTCGCAGGTATTAGAAAACGAAAAGGTTCTGAATCATCTCGACGAAAGAGAACAAGAATTGATCATAAAAGCAGTTAAGTTTCATAATGCATTTTCAATACCCCAAAATGAGAAAGAAAAAATAGTTTTTTTTATAAAATTAATAAGAGATGCAGATAAGCTTGATATCTGGCGAGTCTTTTTGGAGTATTACGAGAGCCCATCAGAGGAGCGGGCATCAGCAGTAGGATTAGGTTTGCCAGATACCAGTGAATATTCAAAAGATATCATTTCATATCTTTATGAAAAAAGGATAATATCTCTTTCTAATATTCACTCGTTAAATGACTTTAAACTTTTGCAACTGTCATGGATTTTTGATTTGAATTTTAAACCCTCCTTTAAAATATTATTGGAAAGGGAATATATAGATCGTATAGCTTCACATCTTCCCCGAACACCCGATATAACAAAAATTACCTCTTTTTTAAAAGAATTTTGTATTAAAAAATTAAGTATTGAATAAATTTCGTCTCTAAAGACTGAAATGCATTATTCATCTAACCAGAGAAATGCAATTATGGTTAATTGTATTCGTTTCTAAAATCCCAGAATTTCCATTTCAGATATTCGTTAATTGCCTTAGCAGCTTTTCTACCTGCACCCATCGCAAGGATAACAGTCGCAGAGCCTGTTACAATATCTCCACCTGCAAATACCCCTTTTTTAGAGGTCATGCCTGTTTCTGGATCAGCTACAATATAGCCTTTTTTATTTAACTTTAAATCAGGTATAGTTTTTAGAAGAAGAGGATTTGACCGTGTGCCGATGGCTGGTATCCCTACATCTATATCGATCTTAAATTCGCTACCTTTTATTGGAATAGGCTTTCTTCTACCCGATTCGTCAGGTTCTCCTAATTCCATTTTTATGCATTCCACAGCACAAACGTTACCTTTACCATCATCAATAAATTTAATCGGATTTGTGAGAAACATAAATTCTATGCCTTCTTCCTTTGCGTGGTGAATCTCTGCTTTTCTCGCAGGCATCTCTATTTCAGATCTTCTGTAAATTAGATAAACCTTTTCTGCACCAAGTCTTAATGCAACCCTTGCAGCATCCATAGCGACATTGCCACCACCAAATACCGCTACCTTTTTACCTTTTTTAATTGGGGTGTCATATTCAGGGAAGAGGTAGGCTTTCATAAGATTTGCCCTTGTCAGAAATTCATTCGCAGAATAAATACCGTTTAGATTCTCTCCAGGTATCCCCAGGAATATGGGCAATCCAGCCCCGGTTGCGATAAAACATGCATCGTACCCATGTTCATTTAGAAGTTCGTCTATGGTATATAATTTACCTATTACTGCATTCAAGACTATTTCGACTCCCAATTTTTTTATATATTCGACCTCTCTTTCGACAATCTTTTTTGGAAGTCTAAACTCAGGAATTCCATAAACTAAGACCCCCCCAGGTTTATGAAGTGCTTCAAACAATGTAACCTGATGACCCAATTTAATTAAGTCCGCTGCGCATGTTAAACCTCCTGGACCTGAACCTATTATGGCTACCCTTCTGCCTGTTGGTTTAGCCTTTTGGGGAACATGTAATTCGCCAGCATCAGATTCATAATCGGCTGCAAATCTCTCAAGATTACCTATGGCCACAGGCTCGCCTTTCTTCCCGAGAATACACAGAGATTCACATTGTATTTCTTGAGGACATACTCTTCCACATATTGCAGGGAGTGCATTTTTTTCTTTAATCTTCCATGCAGCTTCTATAAATTTTCCCTCTTTTATTAGTTTTATAAAAGAAGGGATATCTACTTCTACCGGACACCCATTTCTGCATGCTGGTTTTGTGCACGAAAGACACCTTGAAGCCTCCTCTTTTGCTTCTTCTGGCGTATAACCATATGGGACTTCCATGAAATTTTGTATTCTTTTAGATGGAGATTGTTCCTGCATTTTTACTCTTTTTTTCTTCTTTTTTTCTTCTTCCATCTTTCATTTACCCTCACTTTTTTCTTGGTATTTGCTAAGTGCCAATTTCTCTTCCTCTATATACATTCTTTGCCTTGCCATAAGGAGATCAAAGTCAACCTCATGTCCGTCGAATTCAGGGCCATCAACACATGCAAATTTTGTCTGACCACCAACTTCTACCCTGCACGCACCACACATTCCTGTTCCATCCACCATTATTGAATTAAGACTGACCACTGTTTTTACATTATATTTCTCAGTAGTAATGCAAACGAACTTCATCATAATCGCAGGCCCAATTGCTATTACCAAATTTACCTCTTTATTTGTTCGAAGAAGTTCGTCCAAAGGTACTGTTACAACTGCTTTTCTTCCATATGAGCCATCATCCGTCGTAATAATCAGTTCATCAGAGACGACACGCATTTTGTCTTCCCAGAATATTAAATTTTTTGTTCTTGCTCCTATGATAGAGATTATTTTGTTCCCTGCTTCCTTTAATGCGCGTGCAATCGGATATATAGGTGCGATTCCGACTCCACCCCCAACGCATATGACCGTTCCATAATTTACGATATGAGTGGGATTCCCCAGTGGACCAATGATATCCTCTATAAAATCACCTTCATTTAATGTTCCGAGTTGATAGGTTGTTTTACCTATTTTTTGAAATACCGTTGTTATGGTGCCTCTCTTTCTGTCAAAATCGGCAATCGTGAGTGGTATCCTTTCACCCTGTTCATTAATTTTAAGGATAAAAAAATTTCCTGCTTCAGCCTTTTTCGCTACTTTTTCTGCCTCAATTTCGAACATTACAACTGCTTCCGAGAGTTCCTCCTTCTTTAATATTTTGAACATCTTACCTCCTTTTAGTAAAAAATTAATTAATTTTATAGCATCTGACTGAAAAAAATAAAATTTTACTTGACAAGAGTAGGTGGTTTTAAGTATAACATAACCGCTTATGCCGGGAACTTATTTACCATCAGAATATTTACCAATTTTTATTTTTATAATTATCGCTTCTGCCTTCGGTATCGGAGCATTGCTTATAGGTACGGTTTTCAGGCCTAAAAAATATTATCATGAAAAGCTTATGCCTTATGAATCGGGTATTACTCCTGTTGGAGAGCCTCGTTACAGATTCTCTATAAGGTTTTATATTATTGCAATGCTTTTTGTGGTATTTGACGTTGAGGCTATCTTTATTTATCCCTGGGCTGTAGTTTTCGATAAAATTGGAATATATGCCTTTATAGAAATGGTAATTTTTATTCTAATATTGTTAGTTGGCTATATTTATGCATGGAGAAAAGAAGCTTTTCAATGGGATTAGATAAACTTTTATAAGGAGTAGGAAATGTTGATTGATACATCAACAATCGGCCTTATCCAAGTAGAAGAAGATACCAAGATACTACCCCCTAACGTTATCATTACTACCCTTGATAAATTTGTTAACTGGAGTAGATTGTCCTCGATTTGGCCGACAACATTTGGTCTTGCTTGATGTGCTATCGAAATGATGGCCGTGGGCGCATCACATTATGATTTTGATAGGTTTGGAATAATATTTAGAGGTTCACCCCGACAGTCAGATTGTATGATTGTTGCAGGAACTGTAACGAAAAAGATGGCACCAGTGGTAAGGCGAGTGTTCGACCAAATTCCAGAGCCAAGATATGTTGTTGCAATGGGAAGTTGTGCATGTACAGGTGGTATTTTTAGAACCTACAGTACAGTTCAGGGATGTGATTCTTTCCTTCCTGTTGATGTATATGTGCCGGGATGTCCTCCAAGACCAGAAACATTATTGGAGGGTATGATGAAACTTCAGGAAAAAATGAGGAAAGAACGGGCAAGGTGGAGTCCATGGCGGTAGTGTTAAGAAAGGCACAATTTTACGAAAAAGGGCTGGAATCTGCAGAAATAGTGGAAAAAATAAAAGAGAGGTTTCCCGAAGAGATCGTGGAGGTCATAGAATCGAAAGACCGCTTTTCTGTAGTAGTTAAAAGAGGAAGGATTTTTGATATTTGTAAATTCTTGCATGATGATCCGTCTTTGTCGTTTGATCATCTTCAGGACCTTACGGCTGTTGACTATCTTAAGAAAAAAGAACCACGATTTGAGGTTATCTACAATCTTTATTCAATTAGATACCGTAATAAAATTCGTCTCAAAGCGCAGGTTCCAGAAGATGATCCAAGCATAAGATCGGTAGTTCCCATTTGGGCTGGTGCTAACTGGCATGAAAGGGAATGTTTCGATATGTTCGGAATTGTATTTAAAGGACATCCCGACCTCAGACGAATCCTTTTACCAGAAGATTGGGAAGGTCACCCGTTAAGAAAAGATTATCCCTTGAAAGGACCAGAACCAGAAAGGGACTGGCCAGGTTTTATAGAAGTATTAAACAAGGCTCAACAACTTAAAGAGTTTGATTGGAAAGGATAAGATGGAACAGTTAGAGAAAATATTCGAAACAAGAGAACTTAATGTCAACATGGGTCCTCAACATCCGGCTACCCATGGTGTCTTGAGGCTTGTGCTTGAAATAGATGGGGAAACAATCGTAAAGGTTACTCCATATGTGGGATATCTCCATAGAGGGATTGAAAAACTTGGTGAAAGTTTAAGTTATTTTCAGGCTCTTCCTCTTACTGATAGGATGGACTATGTATCAGCGATGTCAAATAACATCGGATATTGCATTGCAGTAGAAAAGCTCTTTGGAATAGAGGCACCAGAAAGAGCAAAATTTATAAGAACAATAGTGGGTGAGATGTCAAGGATTTCTAATCATTTACTTTGGCTTGCAACGCATGCCCTCGATATAGGTGCAATGACAGTATTTCTATATTGCTTTAGAGAGAGGGAATGGATACTGGAGCTTTTTGAAAAGATATGCGGTGCAAGGCTTACAGTAACATATCCCAGAATAGGCGGGGTAAGAAACGATGTCACACAGGAATTTCTTGATAGTCTTTACAAATTTACAGAGGAATTTCCCTCCAGAATTCTTGAATACGAAACATTGATCGATCAAAACAGAATATGGCTTAAAAGAACAAAGGGGATTGGTGTTATATCCGCAGAAGAAGCTGTTAACTGGGGACTTACAGGGCCAACATTGAGAGGTTCAGGTGTCCCGTATGACGTAAGAAAATTTGCACCATATGATGCATATGACAAAGTTGAATTTGAGGTTCCTATTGGAACAGAGGGCGATACCTATGATAGATACCGTTGCAGGATGATGGAAATGCGGCAGTCAAATAATATCATTAGACAGTGTATAGAAAAATTACCGGAAGGGCCAATTATGGCAGATGCTCCAAAGTTCACCCTTCCACCGAAAGACGCAATGTTTCCAATTACTCATCCAACGAAGGAGCATGCCTTTTATATTATTGAAAAGGCTTGTAAGGGATGTGGTATGTGCTTGAGGGCATGTCCTGCAAAGGCTATCTTTGGTGAAAAGAAGAAACCACATAAAATAAACCAAGATCTGTGTTTAGGATGTGCGACGTGTTTTACCACGTGCAAGTTCAAAGCCTTAACAATAGTGCCTGGCGGGAAAGGTCTTAGTGACGAAAAACTGGCAGAGTCGGCTTTAGCTCCTGATAAATTACCTGAGGAAATTAAGAAGGCCCAAGAGCTATTGGTATCTCATTTTGAATATATAAAAAGAGGTCCACGTGTACCCGAAGGAGAGATTTATGTTGCAACTGAAGTGCCTAAAGGAGAACTTGGTTTTTATTTCGTTAGTGATGGTTCAGGTAAGCCATATAGGATGCGAGTCAGGGCTCCATCTTTTGTTCATGCAGGCGTTTTACCCAGGCTTTGTGTAGGGCACTTGGTGGCCGATGTAATTGCTAACATAGGAACTATCGACATAGTTCTTGGAGAATGTGATAGGTAAATAGAAATGACAACGGAGACATTACTTAATTTAGGTACCAACATCGTCATTGCAACGATAAAGATTGCTGTAGTTCTTGGTATTACATTGCTACATGTAGCATATGCAACCTATTTTGAACGCAAGGTGATCGGCCATATGCAGGTAAGACTTGGGCCTATGCGTGTGGGACCTCATGGTTTATTACAGCCGATCGCAGACGGCTTAAAATTATTTTTCAAAGAAGATATAATTCCAGAAAAAGCAGATAAACCCGTTTTTTATTTGGCTCCTATCATATTTATGGCTGCTGCGATGGTGAATTTGTCGGTTATTCCGTTTTCTTATAATTTTGTAATAGCTGATATTAATGTTGGGCTTTTATTTATTTTTGCGATAGCAGGTATTGGTGTCTACGGAGTGTTTATATCAGGCTGGGCATCGAATTCGAAGTACGCATTTATCGGAGGGTTGCGGTCATCTGCTCAGGTAATAAGCTATGAAATAGCGATGGGTTTAAGCCTTGTAGGTGTTATGATAATGTCAGGCTCGCTCAATCTAACAGAAATAGTAAGGGCTCAGGAAAATTCTATTTTCGGGATGTATGCCATACCTCAGATAGTTGCATTTGTTGTATTTGTAATTTCGGCTGTTGCTGAGACGAATAGGACTCCCTTTGATTTACCCGAGGCCGAGAGCGAACTTGTAGCTGGCTATTTTGTTGAATATAGTGGTTTCAGATTTGCCTTATTCTTTCTCGGTGAATATATTGCAATGTTTATAATGGCTTCGCTGTGCACGGTATGTTTTCTTGGTGGATGGACTTTGCCATGGTATATACTTAAAGTTTTACCGTTCCTTAAACAGGTTCCTGGTATAGTATGGTTTTTGATTAAAGTATATGCCTTTATATTTTTCTATTATTGGATAAGGGCAACTGTTCCGAGATACAGATATGATCAGCTTATGGCAATAGGATGGAAGATACTTATCCCTGTTGCCCTTGCAAATATACTTATAACCGGGTTGATAAAAATTATTTTGTAAGGAGTAAAGATTGACGGTTAAAGAATTTATCAAGAAAATACTGTTCATTGAAATTCTCAAGGGTATGGCACTTACTTTGAGCAGGTTGTTTTCTCGTGCTGTAACTATTCAATATCCCAAAGAGAGGAGACCGATAGCTCCAGGGTTTAGAGGATTACACGCACTTGCTAAACATCCGGTGACCGGGCAACCTAAATGTGTGGGTTGTGGATTGTGTGCAACAATATGCCCCTCACAATGTATTAATGTTTTCAGAGAAAAAGGAAAAGTTGCGAGGTATGAAATAGAAGTGCTGAGATGTATTTATTGCGGGTTTTGTGTAGAAGCGTGTCCTTATGGTGCTATATCATTGACAGAGAACTATGAGTATTCGGATTATTCGAGAGAGAACTTATATATGACGAAAGAAAAACTTTTAATGAATTGGGATAAATATATGCATGGCAGAAAGGGTGAAGAGTATTTCAAAAGATTCTGGAGACCTCAATCAGAAGATTTTGAAACACCATCTGGTCAAGCAGTTTTTAGAGGAAGAAAGACATGATACATGGATTATTTTTTGCATACTTTGCCTTTTCAATTATTTTGCTTTCGATACTTGTTATAACGAGGAGGAATCCAGTTCATAGTGCTTTATGGATGCTTCTACTCTTTTTCCATATAGCAGCTTTATATCTTTTCCTTAATGCTGAATTTATGGCTGCTATTCAGGTAATCGTTTATGCTGGAGGTATCCTTGTATTATATCTATTTGTTGTTTTATTAATGGACATTAAGGAAGAGGTCAGGATTGGAAAATTTGTCGGGGGATGGCCTTCTGCACTAACGTTTGCGATAGCATTATTAGTTGTCATCGCTATTTCACTGAGGTCTTTTATATCTGCACCAAAGGGTATATATTCAATTGATTTGATAAAACAGGAGACACATGTAAAAGCTTTGGGTAAGCTTTTATATACAAAATTTTTATATCCATTTGAGATAGCCTCGGTAATACTTCTTGTGGCAATTATAGGAGCTATAGTGCTTGCTAAAAGGAGGTTGAAAAGCTAAGATGGCTGTGCCACTGAGTTGGTATATGTATCTAAGCATGGCTGTATTTACAATTGGCGTTTTCGGTTTTTTATCGCGGAGAAACATAATAATTATGTTCATGTCTATAGAATTGATGCTTAATGCTGTCAATATAAACCTGATAGCCCTAAGCCATTACATTCAGGATTTAAGAGGTCAGATACTGGCTTTTTTTGTAATAGCCGTAGCTGCTGCGGAGGCAGCTATTGGGCTGGCAATAGTAATAGCATTGTTTAGAAATAAACCCACAGCTCATGTGGATGAAGTACATGAAATGAAGGGATAAAGAAAGATGGATCTATATGTTTTGATACCATTTCTTCCACTGGCAGCTTTCATAATTAACATACTCATTGGCAAAGAAGTTCTTCGCGATAAAGCACACTGGCCTTCATGTTTGGCCATAATAGGTTCTTTTGTTATATCCGTAATTACACTTATCGATGTAATTAATGGAAGAATTATTAATCATGATTTATATACGTGGATAATATCGGGTAAATTTAAAGTTTCTATTGGCTTCCTGATAGATCAATTGACTGCAGTTATGCTGATTGTAGTAACAGGGGTAGGTTCCCTAATTCATATTTACTCCATTGGTTATATGCACGGAGATAAAGGTTACTATAGATTCTTTTCTTACCTTAGTCTCTTCGTTTTCTTCATGCTTATGCTCGTTATGTCTAACAACTTCCTCTTACTATATGTGGGATGGGAGGGAGTAGGACTCTGTTCATATTTTCTCATTGGTTTCTGGTATGAGAAGAAATCTGCTGCTGATGCAGGCAAGAAGGCATTTATAGTTAATAGATTTGGGGATTTCGGTTTTGCACTTGGAATATTTATGGTTTTCCTCACTTTTGGCACAATCCATTATGTTCCTGTATTTTCTGAAGTTAAGAATTATATTGGACATACAGTCAATTTTTTGGGCTGGGAAGTAGATTTGATTACCTTGATAGCACTACTTCTTTTCTGTGGTGCGGTTGGTAAATCAGCACAGATTCCTCTGCATGTGTGGCTTCCAGATGCTATGGAAGGCCCCACCCCTGTCAGCGCTCTTATTCACGCAGCTACTATGGTTACCGCTGGTGTTTTCATGGTTGCACGATGCAATGCAATATTTAGTCTTTCGCCGTTGGCAATGAATGTAGTAGCTATAGTTGGCGGTATCACCTCGGTTTTTGCAGCATCAATTGCATGTGTTCAAAATGATATAAAGAGAATTATTGCTTACTCTACTTTGAGCCATCTCGGGATGATGTTTGTTGCCTGTGGTGTAGGTGCTTATGCAGCAGGTGTATTTCATCTATATACGCATGCATTTTTTAAGGCCTTGTTATTCCTTGGAGCAGGAAGTGTTATACACGCAGTGCATCATAATGATGTTCAGAGGATGGGTGGTCTTAAAAAGTATATGCCAATTACATATGCTGTGATGTTTATTGCAGCATTGAGTGCAGGGGGGATTCCTGGCTTAGCAGGATTTTTTAGTAAGGATGAAATAGTATGGTCAGCGTATGCTTCTCATACTGATGTGGGGAGATTTGTCTGGATTTTGATGACTTCGGTAGCTTTCTTTACACCGTTTTATTCCTTCAGGATGATATTCCTGACATTTCATAAGAAATTTAGAGGAACTCATCATGAGGAGCATCATTTGCATGAATCTCCAAAGGTAATGACGATCCCATTGATTATACTGGCGATTGGTGCTATAGCAGCAGGATGGGTGGGAATTCCACCTGTTCTTGGTGGAGGCGCCCATTTTGCCCATTTTCTTGAGCCTGTGGTCGGTCATCCAGAGTTTCATGGGACGCATGCCGAAGAGTTGCGCATAATGACAACCTCTACAACAATTGCATTTATTGGCCTCATACTTGCTGGAATATTTTATCTTAAGAGAACGGATTTGCCAGTCAGACTTGCAAAGACCTTCAAGATCATTTATTTAATACTGTTTAACAAATATTATGTGGATGAGTTATATAATTTATTAATCGTTAGACCAACACTATGGACAGCAAGACAGTTACTCGTTGGATTTACAGACGCCAAAATTATAGAAGGTATAGTTAATGGTGTTCCAAAAGCAATTGGTGTTTTCAGCAGTAAGTTGAGAAAAGTGCAGACAGGAATAGTTCATCATTATGGGATTATAATGGCTGCAGGTGCATTCTTCATAATCTTATATATTCTGGTGTGGAGATAGAGATAACCTTGGAGGCATTTTGAAGCATTTTACTTTTATAAGGTTTTATAGGGAGTGAAATGGAACAGGTAATAATGAATAAATTAAGCTATCCGATACTTACAACTTTAATATTTCTGCCCGTTTTAGGATCATTACTGATTCTCGTAAGTAGAAGATCGTGGGAATTGTGGATCAAATGTGTTGCGTTGGTTACCAGCTTAGTGACTTTTATTTTTGCTATACCTTTATTCACAGAATTTGATAAGACTACCCACAAGATGCAATTTGTCGAGAAGTACACATGGATACCAGCGTGGAATATTAATTATTATCTTGGAGTAGATGGTATAAGTATATTGTTAGTTTTACTTTCTGCACTTTCGGCCATTTTATGCGTAACGATTTCGTGGTATTCGATCAAAACGAAGGTAAAAGAGTTTTATATTTCTATTTTACTTACGACAGCAGCAATGATCGGTGTATTCTGTTCACTTGACTTTTTCCTTTTTTATATTTTCTGGGAGGCGATGCTTATACCCATGTTCCTCATAATTGGTGTATGGGGTGGACCTAACAGGATTTATGCTGCAATAAAATTTTTCTTGTATACACTTGTAGGAAGTGTTCTAATGCTTGTTGGTATAATTGTTCTTTACTTCTATGCAGGTAGAACGTTTGACATACTTGAATTAATGACAAAATCTTATCCTTTCACTATGCAATTATGGCTTTTCTGGGCATTTTTTGCAGCCTTTGCTGTAAAAGTTCCTATGTGGCCTGTTCACACATGGCTTCCTGATGCGCACACCGAAGCTCCAACAGCAGGAAGTGTGATACTTGCAGCTATCCTTATCAAAATGGGGGCTTATGGATTCCTAAGATTTTCACTTCCGCTTTTCCCCGAGGCTTCTAAGGCAATGACGCCGGTTATGTTAATACTATCTGTAATAGCTATCATTTATGGTGCTGTCATATGTCTTGGACAAACCGACTTGAAGAGACTCATTGCTTATAGCTCGGTAAGTCATATGGGTTTTGTAACACTCGGTATTTTTGCTCTTAATAGTCAGGGAGTTGAAGGTGGTATTTTGCAGATGATTAATCACGGTGTAGTTACGGGAGCGTTGTTCCTATCGGTAGGCATAGTGTATGACAGGACTCATTCAAGACAGATTGCTCACTATGGCGGATTGGCTACTATAATGCCAATTTATGCATCTTTCTTTATGGTGTTCACGTTAGCATCAATAGGGCTTCCGTCTACAAATGGTTTTATAGGTGAATTTCTAATACTCCTCGGTGGATTTACTGCAAACAAACTTATTGGTGTATTGGCAGCGACGGGAGTTATTATTGGGGCAGCATACATGTTATGGTTGTACCAGAGGGTATTTTTTATGAAGATTAATGAAAAGATTATAGGTTTGCCAGATATGGATTTAAGGGAGACTTTAACACTCCTTCCACTGCTCATTCTTGTATTTTGGATAGGTGTCTACCCAAATTCTTTTTTAAGCTTTATGCATGTTTCTGTTGAACATCTTCTAAATCGGGTTAATATGGGTAGTAGTGTGGATAATATTAACATAGCAAAGACACTCCTGGAGGTAGTCAGATGAATTTTCAGCTTCCTGACATAAGTCCTTTAATACCAGAACTTGCAATGACTACCTTTGCGCTTGTGATTTTAATTTTAGATCTTTTTATAAAGAGGAAAGAGGCGGTAGCTCTTATTTGCCTCGCGGCTGTTGTAGCAGTAGCTTTAACATTAATCGGTTCTTCGGGGACTACCTTCTGGGGGATGTATATATCAGACGGTTATAGTACTTTTTTTAAAACCATCTTCCTTATAAACGTCGTATTATCAATCTTAATTTCAATTAAATATATTGTAATAGAGAGGGTAAATTACGGTGAATATTATAGTTTAATCCTTTTCTCTACATTGGGCATGATGATTATGGCGTCGGCAGGAGATCTTATTGTTCTTTATTTAGGGCTTGAATTGATGGCATTAAGTACATACATACTTGCTGGTTTTATCAGGCATGAGTTGAGATCAAGTGAAGCTGCGCTTAAGTATTTTCTTTTAGGTGCATTTTCTTCCGCATTCCTTCTTTACGGAATCTCGATGGTTTATGGTCTTACAGGCACTACAGATATTTATACAGTCGCAAAAATTATTAGCGAAAGATCATTAGAAAATAATACAGCACTGTTACTATCAGTAATGCTTCTTGTTGTTGCCTTTGGATTTAAGATTGCTGCAGCTCCATTTCATATGTGGACACCTGATGTTTATGAAGGAGCGCCGACAGCGATAACTGCATTTATGTCTGTCGGGCCAAAGGCGGCAGGCTTTGCTGTTTTAGGAAGGGTTTTTATGATTGCCTTTTCGGCAGTGAAAATTGATTGGGCTACAATATTGATTATATTATCGATCCTTACAATGGGTATTGGTAACATTGTTGCCTTATCTCAAACTAATATTAAGAGGATGCTTGCCTATTCATCAATTGCTCATGCAGGTTATGCATTACTCGGTATTATTGCTGCAAACAATGAAGGTCTTGCCAGTATGATGAACTATTTGATGATTTATACCTTCATGAATATAGGTGCATTTGCAGTTATCATCATGTTGAGAAGTGAGGGATTTAGGGGTGAAGATATACATGATTATGAAGGTCTTGCGAAACAACATCCATGGGCTGCAGCACTTATGCTCATATTTATGTTCTCTCTTACCGGAATTCCGCCGACGGCAGGTTTTATTGGAAAGTTATATTTATTCCTTGCTGCAATTAACGCCGGGTACACCTGGCTTGTTGTTATTGCAGTAATTTTCAGTGCAATATCTGCATTTTTCTATCTCAGGATAGTGATGTTTATGTATATGAGAGAGCCAAAGGCTGAAATTACCCTTACAACATCCGCGGGAACTGGCTTTGTGTTGGCAGTTACCACCATTGCAGTACTATTTATCGGAATATTTCCGTCATATCTTCTTGGCTTCGCCAGGGCAGCAATAGCAGGATTTTAAATTTTTTAAATAAAAGATATCTAATCTATTTCGTTAAATCCAACCTGCTAAGATTCCATCTTTTATCTTTTTTAAGTAAGTCTATTAGCTCTTTGTACATCCTTGAAACTCCTATTTTACAAGCAACGCAAATTTGATCTCCCTGATATGTTTGGTTACCACATTCTAAACATTTTTTTGATTTCATAATGATTCTCTCCTTAACCGTAAATGTCTCTTCATTAAACCTGTTATTTTGGTTTCTTATTTACAATTTAGAATAAAGAAAAAAATATGAAGAACTAATGAATAGATAGTGAATAAGATATGAAGACGGATGAAGAATGTAATTTTAGCCCCCATTATTCATAAAAAATTTGGTAGATGAGTATTTGAGCTGTTATAAATTCTTTAGAATAAAGGATTTTACTCGGAGGCTAAATGGATATCGAGCTGAAAAAGGGAGTTAAATAAATTTTTGAGCAATCTCTGCATTTTTCTGGTTGGTTAATCAAGCGTTGTTTGTAGGGATTTTTCGCGAATATTACCCCTCGCTAAAGAGGCAAAAATTCCAGTTGTGCAAAGTAAGGTAAAGGTAATGAATATAATCTTTGTACTCCTTATGAAAGGTTCATACATTTCATGGGTGATTTGTGTCTTTCCCATAAAAAGGCCAAATATTGTCATGATAATTGACATGCTAAACATTTGCCCCATTAGTCTTACTGTTGCTACGGTCCCTGATGCTACTCCATACAATCTTTTTTCGATTGAGCTCATTATTGCGTTTGTATTTGGAGAAGAGAAAAAAGCAAATCCAATTCCCATAAGAAAAAGTCCTGTAAGAATAAAAACAATACTTGAGTTTTTAGTTAAAAAAATAAATAGAAATAAACCGGTAGTAATCGATGCCATACCCAGTGATGCAACGACGCGAGGTTCTATTTTATCAGAGAGGCGACCCGCGAAAGGAGAAAAAATAGCCATTACTATTGGCTGGGATACGAGTATAACGCCTGCATCCTGTGGAGATAATCCCTTTGTAAGCTGAAGGTAGATGCTTAAAATAAAGTTTACACCATATGAGCTCGTGTAATTTATGAGTGCTGCTAAACTCGAAAGGGTAAAGACTCTGTTATATTTGAATAATGATATATCAAACAGAGGTGTTTTAACATATGTACCTCTTTTTATAAATAAAATAAACCCTAAAATCCCCAATCCAATGAATAAGAAAGCAGAAAAGTTTGGAAGTAAAGAGAAACCATACATTAATGAAATAATAGAAAGACTATAGATTGTAGAACCTGCATAATCGAATTTCTCTTTCTTTGCTTCAGCCCATTCTCCTTTAAGTTTTAGAAAAGTGAGCAAAATAATAAAAAAACCGATGGGAACATTTAAAAAAAAGATACTTCTCCATCCAAGATGCTGAGTAATTATACCGCCTAAAAATGGTCCTAATGATAACCCAAGATATACAGAAGCAACATTCAATCCAAGAGCTTTACCTCTTTCACTGGCTGGGAACACGGATGTGAGAATTGCTATGCCTGTTCCAAAAATCATTGAACTTCCAACACCCTGAACAGTCCTGAAAAGTATTAACTCTGTTGCTGAACCGGATATTCCAAGAAAAAAGGATGATCCAGTAAAAATTACAAGTCCTATTATAAAGATTCTTTTTCTTCCATAAATATCTGCAATTTTTCCAAAAGGGATAAGGAAAGCCACGGCTGCCAGGATAAAAGATGCTGGTACCCAGCTAATTAAGATTGCGTTCATTTTAAATTCATCAGCAATAGAGGGCAGAGCAATATTTACAGAAGAACCCATGAATGGTGTTAAGAAGGAGGCTATAATAACAATTATTAAGGTTACTTGCTTACTAACATTGGTATCTGATGACATTTCTTATTATACCTAATCTGTAATTTATATTATTTTTAAAGAATTGGGTATTAGATTATAAATAATACCGAATTAACGCCTTAAATATTATGAATATTTGTCTGTTAAAATAATTACATATTTTTTATTAAATTAGGAAAAATGCGGATATTATTCGAAAGTGATTTATGTTTTGTGTTCCTTGTCTGAATCTTAAAATTTTTTTAAATGGATAACAGATAACGATTAATGGATAACGAAGGCGGTACGGAGTAATCGAAAAATAAATTACTCACAACATTTATATTATTTGGGTCAAAAAAGATGGATTCAAGCCAATTATTTAAAAAGGGAACTTTATGGGATAGTATAATTCAAACTACAGAGAAAGCCTTAAAAATAGGTGCGTTATCCCCTATTCCTACTGATTATGAATTTATCAGGGACGGGAAAGTCAATTTTTTTGTCAGGATTCTTGCAAGTTTAGAAAAAAAAGATGAAGCTCGAAAAGTGATGGATTGTGGTTCAAAGTCAAACAAATTCTTAAACCCCTTCCTCCCATATGATAAAACCCTCTTTGTCGCTGATATTTCTGACACGCACATAGCGCTGCTTAATAAATATAATGTTGTTGAAAATCATTTGCTTATAGTGACACGACATTTTGAAGATCAGGAGACACTCCTAACCATAAGAGATTTTGAAGCCCTATGGGCGTGTATGGCTGAATTCAATGGATTAGGCTTTTATAATGGCGGCGAGGCTGCAGGTGCGAGTCAGAAACATAAGCATCTTCAAATGGTACCCCTTCCGCTTGCTCCAGAAGGTCCGCCAATCCCAATAGAGCCTTTACTTGAAGAGGCAAGTTTTTTAAATGGTCTCGGTACCCTTCCTGGATTTCCTTTTCTTCATATTTTTGCAAAACTTCCAGATGACATCATATATTCATCTTATTATAAAGCAGCGAGGCAAACCTTTGAGCTTTATTCCGTTATGCTCAGGAAAGTAGGACTTGAAATGCCAGATGGTAAAAGATTAAAGAAACAGTCAGCACCATATTGTCTTCTTATGACAAGAGAGTGGATGTTATTAGTGCCGCGCTCTACAGAATTTTTTGATTCTATCTCTATTAATTCTCTCGGATTTGCAGGGGCATTACTTGTGCGAAACAAAGAGCAAATGGATTTATTAAAAAAATGCGGTCCAATGAGTGCTTTAAAAAGCGTAGCAATGCCTTATAAAAATATACTCTAACTATTTCGCAAAAAAGTTTGTGAATCATATAGGCTAAGTTACTCATCCACAAAAAGAATTAAAAGAATTATTTGATATTAAATCGATAATTAGTAGAAGACATTCAATTTTTAAATATTACATTTAAATTGTCAAATAACATCGCAGGAAAGTTCCCACCATAACAGGGATGCAAAGTATCTTCTATTTCTACAATTTCCTTCAATGTATTATAAATATTGCCTGCTATCATAACATCCTTAACATGTCCGATAATTTCACCTTTTTCAACATAGATTGCAGGGGAAACGCCGATCGAAAAATCTCCGTTGGGTATGTTACCGCTGTGAGCTCCCAATGCATCAGCGATAATTATTCCGCAATCAATAGAGTTTATCAGGTTAGCGAAGGACGCATTGCCTGGCGATATAAAAAGATGTTTTAGGGCTGGAACAGGTTTAGAAGAGATAGAATCCCTGAAGCCGTGTCCCGTAGAATGCGTGTTTAGTTTACTTGCAAAATACAAATCATAGTAATAATTTTTCAATATGCCATGATCGATTATGGGAAAATATGTACATGCAGTTCCTTCGTCGTCAAATGCGGTTGCCCCGGGAAGTGAGTCATCCAGTGGATTATTGTATACAGTGAGTTTCTCATCGAAAATTTTTTCGCCGGTTTTTTCAAGTAGTGGAGAAATTTTTTGATAGATACTTTGTCCGTTTGTCGCACTCTGTAACCTCCACATAAGTACGAATATTGTTTCAGGCAGAAATAAGACTTTCAATTTTCGTTTTTGAGGAACAACTTCTTTTATGGAATTGTTATATATACTTACAAGGAAATCTAAATAATCTTCGGGAGCTTTTTCGAAGGATTTTGATAAAAAAACCCGATGTATTGAGGCAGACGTATAAGGATAAAGAATTTCAGTATTAAGAATATAGGCAGATGATTTTAAAGAAAGGTCAGTACCCGAACTATTTACGATTCTTTTGTTAGTGATTGTTCGATGTGCTGATATGTTGATCTGTCCTTTGGTTTTCTGATTGAGAATATTGCAAATCCGAGCACATTCTCCCACTATCGTTGAATTATGAATTAACTCAATGGAGGAATCGTATGTACTAAGAGAAGGTAAGTCTTTTGTATATGGAAAGTCGAACAATCCCTCCGCTCTACCTCTGACCGACTCTAAAGCATTCTGTATAAGTTCTTCTTGATTGATAAGATTTCGTGTATAAGAAAATCCCTGAATCCCATCTTTAATTATTCTTAGACTAATGCCTGAGAGTATGCTGGTGCCAATATCTTTTAAAATTGAATTCTCGAATGATATAGTATCACTTCTTCCTTCTATAAAGTATATTTCTACCTTATTAGTTATCTTGAGGCTTTTTTCAAGTATTTGCTCGATCATGCTCCTCCTATAATTACATTTTTAACGAGTATATGAGGACCTCCATGACAGGAACGAATGTTTACTTGTCCTTTTCCACATCCCCCTGTCTTGCTGAGAACAAGATCGTTCCCTATTGCTATTATATTTTTTAATGTATGATAAAGGTTCCCCGAGATATTAATATCGCGGATCATCTCTTTTTTCTTACCATCTTTTATAATATATCCGTATTGTGCGCCAAAGGTGAAGTTTTCGCCACTTGTTTGTCCTCCCTTATGGTCAAGGATATAAAGTCCATCACCCAACATCGAAAGTAGTTCATCAAGTGTGTTTTGACCAGGTTCAATGAAAATATTTCCCATTCTAACAATCGGTGCATATCTATAATCCTCTGCTACACAATGCCCAGTTACACTTTCTCCAAAAGATGCGGCTGTTCTTCTTGAATGGAGTCTTCCCACAAGTCTACCGTACATCATAAGAGGAGTTCGTCTTGCTTTAACACCTTCATCATCGTAGCAGTAAAAACCCAACTGACGTGGCATTGTAGGATCATCCGTTATACTTAGTATTTCATTGCCAAGAAGTGCATTAAGTTGCATTCGTTCTCTCATTGTTGGCAACTCTTCTATTAAATCAGCTTCCGAGAAGTGACCAAATGCCTCATGTGCAAAGACGCCTGCAATATCTTGGTTTAACACAACGTTATAAACTCCACCTGCAACCGGTTTGGCATCTAATAGGTCAATAGCTATAGATGTCTTTCTTTCAAATTCTTCTTCATGATTTCTTAAAAGTGCAAAACCGTGGCTTCCCCCTACTGCAACTCTCACATTTTGAGTTAGCGTTCCGTCTTTGCTTGTTATTAGTCCCCCTATTGAAGTAGTGATAAGGTCTTCTCTTATTTCTGCACCTTCCGTGCTAACAAAATATTTTTCACGAATAACTTCATTATAAGCAATGTTTGTGGTCACAATTTTTTTATGTCTCAAAGGAATAGAATTATAAGTGCGTGTCAATTCAAGTTTTTCATCGATTGATACATTTCTTGGATCTTCACTTATCTCAGGATAAAAGGTATCCTTTATTATATCTGTCTTTGCCAGCTTAACGCGTTTTTTTGAGTGAAAACCTATTAGCACAGCATTTTCTTCGGCGGTTTTTAGTGCCTTTTCTGCATCATCTACCTTTGTAAACGCTATTGATGAAAATCCGCCATTTTTCAGTGTTCTTATAACAAATCCATCACTGAGATTTGCTCCGAGATGAAAGAGTTCTTTGCCATTAAAAACAATTTTTATTTCTTTTTTCGTTTCATATCTTATGTCTGCATAATCTGCTGTGGTTTTCGAAAGAATTGACTTTAGAATATTAAACATAGGTCCCCTCTTTTTAATTACGATCATAAATTTTACATTATGTAGCTTACTTATTGTCAAACTTTGTGTATTAAAATTTTATTTTAGACGATGTATACTAAATTTATGAAAGAATTTATCGCTTCATATATTGAGGCTCATCGTACTGGTAAGCTGTCTAAAAATATAGAAGTAGCATATAGGATTCTCGAGAAATGTTGTCTCTGTCCGCGGACATGTGAAGTCAATAGAATAAAAGACGAAAAAGGTTTCTGTCGAACTGGCAGATTAGCTATGGTATCGAGCTACAATCCACATTTCGGAGAAGAAGACCCACTCGTTGGTACACGCGGTTCAGGAACTATTTTCATAACCAATTGTAATCTTCTTTGTGTTTTCTGCCAGAACTGGGAAATAAGCCATTTGGGAGAAGGCACCCCGGTGAGTTCAAAAACCCTTGCAAGCATGATGTTACAGTTACAAAAACAGGGATGTCATAATATTAATTTTGTTACACCAACACATGTGGTTCCTCAGATATTGGAGGCTTTGCCTCATGCGATAGAGGGTGGCTTGAGGGTTCCGCTTGTATATAATAGTGGTGGCTATGATTCTGTTGATACATTAAAACTTCTGGAGGGCATTTTTGATATTTATATGCCAGATTTTAAATTCTGGGATTCTGAAATGGCGCGTAAATTTTTAAAGGCGCCAGATTATCCCGAAAGGGCAAGGGAGGCTCTCAAGGAGATGCATCGACAAGTAGGCGATTTAATCGTCAATGAAAGCGGGATCGCTATCAAAGGGATTATTCTAAGACATCTTGTAATGCCCAATGGAGTAGCAGGGACGAGAGAAATTATGCGTTTTGTAGCAAAGGAGATATCTCTAAATACTTATGTAAATATAATGGACCAATACCGACCATGTGGTAATGCCTACAAATATCCATTAATAAATCGCCGTATAACACAGGAAGAGTATGAAGAGGCTTTGAAGGTAGCCCGTGAAGAAGGAATTAATCGTCTCGATAAGAGAGACAGAAAATTGATGATTTTTAGATGGTCGTGGTAACTATTATAAAATTAGCCAAAACAATTCAGACATATACTCATGTTTTGTGACCGTTGTCCGTGCCCGTAAACACGATGTTTTTATATTGAATAGAAAAGATTAATGGAGAATGAATATCAGGGATACGAAGTAATCGAAGAATAAATTTTTTCACAACATCAGCATATCTTGATTGCATATAGGTTTAATTTGATTTTAATCGTTATTGTTTTTTTGACTTTCCGAGATTTGATTTATTTTTAAATCATTTTTAAATATCGTCATGAACTTTCTGTACTCCCGATTTATTCTTTCTAACTGCTTTTTATCATTAGCAATGTGCCAGTTAGATATTAAACCTATAATGATTACTAATGTGAAAAATAAGATGATAAAAAAGATATTATTCATACAATTATGAACTTTTAAAGCGTATTTTTTTGTAGAGTCCTTCGCATTGTGTAAATGATAGTGTATTAACGAATTCATTTATTTTTATTTCGTGTTCAAGATGGGGTGCTTCTTTATCTTTTGACGGAACCATTTCTTCCTTTTTGAGAAGCATTATATAAATAAGACTTCGGGCTGCAAGCAGATTCTCAATCTGTTCATTTAACCTTTTACCGAGGATATAATTTATTGTAAGAAAATCACCCGGTGGCAAAAATTTCTTCTTCCCCGTTAATCTTTGAATGAATGGTTCAAGCAAGAAAATAGTGTTTATATTATATTTTCTGCCTAATTTTTGTCTTAATCTTTTTTCGAAAAAGATATGCATTCCACCTGCCTCTATATAATACTTTTTGTCCTGCCAAATCATTCGAACAATAGCATCTGCCCGCATCTTATCACGTAATCGAAATCTTTGGGCATCAAATTTTGCGAACTTTATCACAGCATTTACCGTTTCACGAAATGAGCTTTTCATTGAGTACTCATAAAAATCAAGAAGAGCTTCTGTGGCATTCTTTTCAGCAATATATACATCTTTTAGCACGGGTATATCTAAAACATCAGAAGGTGTTTTACCATTTGAAAACAATTCGTAAATAGTAAAGAGTTTTTCCATATAAGGTTCGACTTGAAGTATCTCTTTGCCTTCGCAATAAAGTTTGCGGAGAAGTTTGTGATAACGGAATGAAAACTTTGGAAATTCGAGGTATTCCTCCTTAATGTACTTTGAAATCGATATTTTTTTATTTAACATGTCAGTAAAATTAGGCGTTGGTGCCTCTTCTATTATGATAATATCATGCTGTTCCATTAATCGTTTCGCATATGCAAGAGTTTCAATCCGATGGGACGTAAATCCAATTGTTATGTGAGGATGAACAATGTTCAATTTATAACAGGAATATGCAGATATAAGAGTTCTGTTTTTTTCAGGACTTCAATAATAGCATGGGGCTCATGTGGTTCGACAAATAGTAAATCCCCTTTTTCAACTGAAATTCGTTTACCCTTTACAGAAAAGATTGACTTTCCGCTTATACAATAAAATACCTCAAAAAAATTATAGTGAGTGTGTTCTGTTACAATGTTACCCGGCTTAAGCATAATATGGCTTATTGTACTTATTAAAGGTAGAATATTCTTTACGAGTACCTTTTTTTTCAACAGAGGATCATGACTTACGGGCTCATAGGGGGTTTTCTTAAGAGAAAAAAGTTTCATATTATCCCATATTTTAAATAAAATATATTATTGTATCAAATATAGTTTTTATTCAAAAAGTGTAATGGGTTAGAGAAATGGCGATAAAGATTATCGTTGACATTGATAATACATTGTGGGATTTTGCTTCTGTATTTCAGAAAAGGATAAAAGAGGTTGTTCCAAACATACCTCCTATAAACGAATGGAAATGGGATTTCTATATGGAATACATAAGTCTCGACGAACTTGCGCGTATCTGTAATGAGATTCATATGCAACAGGACTTGTTTACACCTTTCCCATCAGCACGCTATTTTCTCGATACCCTTCTAAAAGAGGGATATGAGATTATAATAGCTTCTCATAGAGATGAAAACACAAGACCAGCAACAGAGCGATTTATGCAGAAATATAGACTGCCTTATACAGAATTACACCTGAGTAACGATAAAACTGTACTTTTTGATTCCTGCAGGGCAATTGTTGATGATGCACCACATATTCTTGATGAAGGCAAGGATAAAGGACTTATCTGTACGGGTTTGCTTTGGCCATGGAATAGAAACTCAAAGCATCGACTTTTTAATTCATTGGAAGATGTTCTTGATTATCTTTTAAGAGAGTTGAATGGAAATACGTAAATAAATATAAAACTCATATTTGAACATGAGAAAAATAACATCAAAAATTTCTCTCGTGAAAACCTCTAATAGAGAGGCTGGCATCCGAAAGGCAATAGAATTACTCGACATTAATCCCGTAAAAGGAGAGGATGTACTTATCAAGCCAAATTTTAACACAGCTGACCCTTTCCCCGCTTCTACTCATAATGATACACTCGTTCACTTAATCCTTCATCTTAGAAAGTTGGGTGCAAAGAGCATTACTATCGGAGAACGAAGTGGGCCACCTGCTACTCATTCAGTTTTAAAAGAAAAAGGTATATATGATATCTGCAAGCGACTGAATGTAGGACTTATAAATTTTGAGACCTTAGCCCCAAATGATTGGATTAGGATAAAACCTCAGAAAAGCCACTGGATAAATGGTTTTGATGTAGCCCGACCCATATTAGATTCAAGATGCATTGTCTCAACTTGTTGCCTTAAAACACACGGATATGGAGGCATTTTTACCATATCTCTTAAATTATCTGTTGGAATTACACATAAGAGAAATATGACAGAACTTCATACCTCTTTTTTTAATATGAGGAAAATGATAGCTGAGATAAACCAGGCTTATACCCCTGCTCTGATTGTTTTGGATGCAATAGAAGCATTTGTAGATGGTGGACCGATGAAAGGTGTTAAAAAAACGGCTAATCTCATTATTGCAGGGACAGATAGAATTGCTATCGATGCGGTTGGATTGTCTGTATTAAAGAAACTTGGTAGTAATAAAGATATTATGGATAAAAAAATCTTCGAACAGGAACAGATATCAAGAGCTGTAGAGTTAGGTTTGGGTGTTAGAAGACCGGAGGAGATTGAAATAATAACAGATGATGCTGAAAGTAAGGCGTTTGTAAAGGAATTAAAAGAGGTACTTGCGAAAGGCTGATAATATGGAAGGATAGCCATTAAAAAAATGATATGCTATAATTTGTGTCATGAATAAAAAGATTTTAATGAGAGGGAACGAGGTAATTGCAGAAGCCTCAATACAGGCTGGTTGTAGATTTTACGCTGGGTATCCAATAACACCTCAAAACGAGATACCCGAATATATGTCTCGGCGGATGCCTGAAGTAGGTGGTATTTTCATTCAGGCTGAAAGTGAACTTGCTGCTATAAATATGGTATACGGTGCTTCTGCTGCGGGAGTGAGGGCTATGACTTCATCAAGCAGCCCGGGGATAAGTCTAAAACAAGAAACAATATCTTATCTGGCGGGAGCTGAACTGCCAGCGGTTATTGTTAATATGCAGCGAGGTGGTCCTGGACTTGGCAATATTTCAGGTAGTCAGTCTGATTATTTTCAAGCGGTCAAAGGTGGCGGACATGGTGATTACAGGATGTTTGTATTAGCCCCTTACAGTCTTCAGGAGTTATGGAATCTTACAATGCTAGCATTTGACAAGGCGGACGAATACAGAATTCCTGTCATGATACTGGGGGATGGGATTATCGGTCAGATGATGGAGCCCTTTATACCTACTCCTTATATTGCGCCCGAACTTCCCGAAAAAGATTGGATACTCGATGGCTGCAAAAACAGACAACCGCGAGTAATAAAATCTCTTTATATGGGTGATGGCGAGCTCGAAATGAGAAACAATCTATTGCAAATAAAATACAACAGGTTGAAGAGAAAAGAGGTAAGATTCGAAAGTTATTATGTCGACGATGCAGAGGTAATTGTTGTTGCTTTTGGAATCATGGCGAGAATCGTTCTTTCTGCAATAATTAAATTGAGACGGGAAGGTTTCCGGGTTGGGCTTTTCAGACCGGTTACCCTTTTCCCCTTTCCTGAGAAAGAACTATTTATGTTAGCAAGAGCAAATAGAAAATTTATTACAGTAGAAATGAACGCTGGTCAAATGTATGAGGATGTTAAACTTTCAGTTAATGGGAGATCTGAAGTATTTTTTTATGGTAGACCAGGTGGTTCTATAATTTCCCCCGAAGAAGTTCAGGAAAAAATACTGCTTTTATTCAATCATAAGCCGTACATTGTAAAGAGCGATTTCGATACCATAATATCTTGACAAAAAAATAGTTCTCTGGTATTATTTCCAATTGTTGTTGAATCTGTGTTTTAAATAAATTAAATGTATTAAGGAGGTAATTTGCCCACTATATCGCAGTTAGTGAATAAAGGGCGAGAGAAGGTCAAAAGTAAAACCAAGAGCCCTGCTTTAAGGGGATGTCCGCAGAAAAGAGGAGTATGCGTGAGAGTTTATACTACTACGCCTAAAAAACCTAATTCAGCTTTGAGAAAGGTTGCGAGGGTTAGATTGATGACGGGGATGGAAGTTACAGCATATATACCTGGAGTAGGTCACAATCTTCAGGAACATTCAATAGTAATGATAAGAGGCGGTAGGGTAAAGGATTTACCCGGTGTGAGATATCACATTATCAGAGGTACCCTTGATTCTATGGGTGTTGCAGATAGAAGACAAGGAAGATCGAAATATGGAGCGAAAAAGCCTAAATAGGTAATAGATATGCCAAGAAGAAGAGTTGCAGAAAAGAGAGACATTCTACCGGATCCTAAATACAATAGCAAAATAGTGAGTAAGTTTATAAACGCTATAATGCAGAGTGGAAAAAAATCTACCGCTGAAAAAATATGCTACGGGGCATTTGAAATATTAAAGAATAAAACGGGAAGTGATCCGCTTAAGGTTTTTAAGACCGCACTTGAAAATGTGAAACCTGTTCTTGAGGTTAAACCAAGAAGGGTCGGAGGGGCTACTTATCAGGTGCCGGTCGAAATAAGACCGCATAGACGAACAGCTTTAGCCTTCAGGTGGATTCTTAATTATGCTCGGGCGAGGGGCGAGAAGACGATGCAAGAGAGACTTGCAGCTGAAATACTTGATGCTTATAACAATACAGGGGCTTCCATAAAAAAGAAGGAAGATACCCATAAAATGGCAGAGGCCAATAAAGCCTTTGCACATTATAGATGGTAGGCAGAAGAGAGGAGAAAGAACTTGTCAAGATTTCCTTTAGAAAAGACACGAAATATTGGAATAATGGCACATATAGATGCGGGGAAGACTACGACTACGGAACGTATTCTTTTTTATACAGGAGTTACATACAAAATAGGCGAAGTGGACGAAGGAACGGCTGTGATGGACTGGATGGTTCAGGAGCAGGAAAGGGGCATAACAATAACTTCTGCCGCTACCACATGTTTTTGGAAAGACTACAGAATCAATATAATTGACACGCCTGGACATGTCGATTTCACTATCGAGGTTGAAAGATCTCTACGCGTGCTTGATGGAGCTGTTGCGATTTTTGATGCTGTAGCAGGTGTTGAACCACAGTCTGAGACTGTCTGGAGACAGGCGAATAGATATGGCGTGCCACGTATTGCCTTTATAAATAAGATGGACAGAGTTGGAGCAGATTTTTTTATGAGTGTAAGGAGTATGATTGAAAGACTGGGTGCAAAGCCTGTACCCATCCAGATACCTATAGGAAGTGAGGACAGTTTTAGAGGACCGATAGACCTTGTTAGGATGAAGGCTATTTATTTTGACGATGAAACTCTTGGTGCTAAATATATAGAAGGAGATATACCAGAAGAATTTATGCCGTCTGCTCTTGAATATAGAGAAAAAATGCTGGAAGCTTTAGCTGATATTGATGAAGTAATAATGGAAAAATATCTTGAGAGACAGGAAATAACAGTAGAAGAGATAAAAGTGGCTTTGAGAAAAGGAACGTTAGAGAGGAAACTTACGCCTGTTCTTTGTGGTTCAGCGTTTCGCAACAAAGGTATTCAACTTTTACTCGATGCTATCATTGATTATCTGCCTTCGCCATTAGATATCCCCCCGATTGTTGGAACTATACCCAACAGCGATTCTGTAATAGTTCGTCATGCTAGTGACGAAGAACCATTTTCCGCACTTGCATTTAAAGTAATGACAGATCCTTTTGTTGGGCAACTTACCTTTATTAGAGTTTACTCAGGGGTTTTGACATCTGGCTCTTATGTTTATAACTCAACAAAGGATGTAAAAGAGCGAGTTGGCAGAATCCTGAAAATGCATGCAAACAAACGCGAAGAGGTAAAAGAAGTTTCTGCTGGCGATATAGCAGCGGTTGTTGGTTTAAAAAAGACACTTACAGGTGATACTTTATGTGATGAAAAGAATCCTATAATACTTGAGTCAATAGAGTTTCCCGAACCTGTGATGTCAGTAGCAATTGAACCTAAAACAAAAGCTGATCAGGAAAAACTTTCTCAATCGCTAACAAAGCTTACACAGGAAGATCCATCATTTAAAGTTTCCTATGATGAAGAGACAGGACAGACAATAATTTCTGGGATGGGAGAACTTCACCTTGAGATTATTGTAGATAGATTGCTTAGGGAGTTCAAGGTAAGCGCAAACGTTGGCAAACCGCAGGTTGCTTATAAGGAAACAATTAGGTCTTCGGCAAAGGCTGAAGGTAAATTTATCAAACAAACTGGGGGAAGGGGCCAATATGGCCATGTTTTTATAATGGTGGAGCCTTTAGAATCCGGGAAGGGATTTGAGTTCGAAAGCAGAATTGTTGGTGGTACTATTCCTAAAGAGTATATACCTGCTGTCGAAAAAGGTATAAAAGAGGCAGCAGACAGAGGTATTCTTGCAGGTTACCCCGTTGTTGATTTCAAAGCCGTACTACTTGATGGTTCGTATCATGAAGTTGATTCTTCTGAGATGGCTTTCAAAATAGCAGGATCAATGGCTTTTAAAGAGGCTGTAAAAAATGCTAAACCGGTTATTCTTGAGCCCATAATGAGTCTTGAGGTTGTGACTCCAGAAGAATATATGGGGGATGTAATAGGAGATCTTAATGGTCGTCGCGGTAAAGTTATAAGTATAGAGAGAAGAGGAAATGTTCAGGTGATTAAGGCTTACGCCCCTTTGGCAGAGATGTTTGGTTATGCTACAGATTTAAGATCTAAGACACAGGGCAGAGCAACTTATACAATGCAATTTTCACATTATGAGGAAGTTCCTAAAGGAGTTTCAGAAGGAATCATAGCTTTAGTAAAAGGGCATTAAATTTTAAATGCAAAGTTTAATGTGCCAATATGATGATAGAATTTTTTTTAATGTGTATTTTAAAATTTGCTTTTTGCAATATTAAGGAGGGGATATGGCAAAGGCTAAGTTTGAAAGGGTAAAGCCACATGTAAATGTAGGGACGATAGGGCATGTAGATCATGGTAAGACG